>Ga0187871_10000426_pt1 | contig 40316 bp, 38 predicted proteins | sample June2016WEW_16_1_FD_132988 | JGI IMG/M metagenome (GOLD analysis project Ga0187871, IMG submission 132988) | Peatland microbial communities from SPRUCE experiment site at the Marcell Experimental Forest, Minnesota, USA - June2016WEW_16_10 | ecosystem: Environmental > Terrestrial > Soil >...
CCCCTTGCGCCAAATACTTACCCAATTTGTCCCAATTCTCCCGTGTGATGCCATTCAAATCCCACACCACCCGGCCATTGCGCAACGTCAACTCGCAAGCCAGTCTGCGGGTTCCCTGCAAACGTGCCCCATAGGTATCCACAAATCCGAAATGGCCTTCCTCCACCCGCAGCACGGCCACATCCGCCACGGCCCCGACCGAAAGGTTGCCCAACTCTTCGTGGTGGATCTCGCGGGCCGGCGTCCACGTGGAACGTAGGATCACTTCTTCGAGCGGCATGCCCATGTTCAGGAACTTCGACATCACGTTGAGCATGTCTTTCATCCCTGCATTCATACTTCCGATGTGCAAATCGGTCGAGATCGAATCCGGCCCGAATCCCTGGCGTATCGCCGGCACCGCCTGGCGGAACAGAAAACTTCCCCCTCCGTGGCCCACGTCGAAAATCACGCCGCGACGCCGCGCTTCGAACAGATACGGCAGGATCCGCCCGTCTTCGTCCAGCATCGGAACCCAACTGAGATAAGTGTGCGTATAGATATCGCCCGGACGTAGTTTTTTGAGCACCAATTCCTGAAAGGGACGCTCCGGCCGGAACGTGCCGAAGTCCACCATCACTGGAATATTGGCTAGCGTGCCTGCCTCCACGGCGTGCTCCACCGGTGTCCACTCGGGTCCCGCGTAATGCGCCGTCTTAATGCCCACAATTGTATCCTTGTAACGCATCGCCATCCCGGCCGCCGCTTTCGCATCCATCTCGCGCAGGTCCTGCTCCACCGCCCCCGCCATGCCGCTTCCCACGATGTTCAGAAAAGCCAGCACGCGCGTCTTCGCCCGATCGATCACGCGATCCTTGAAGTCCGGAAAATTGCGCCAGCCGGAACTGCCCGCATCCGCTACCGTGGTTACCCCTGTACGGAAAGTAAAGCCGTCGGGATACACGCTGTTATCGCCGCAGTAGGCGCCTCGCTGGCCCGTACCGGCGTAAACGTGTACGTGCATGTCGATCAGGCCCGGAGTGACGTACAGCCCCGTCACGTCCACCACTTTGGCGGCTCTCGCGGCCGGTATGTTAGCCGCGACCGCGGCGATCCGGCCTCCCGCAATGGCTACGTCCATTACTTCGCCGATCTTGTTCTTGCCGTCGATCACCCGGCCGCCCTTCAGCAATAAGTCATAAGACGATTGCGCAAGCATAGTACACACGAACAGAAACGCTGTCAGCCATTTCATCGTTCAACCCCGCTCCCGGCGCCGCTCGAACTCCCACGCCGATGCGATGATGTCCTCGATCTTTGCGAATCGCGGTGTCCATCGCAACACCGTCCGCAGTTTGTCCGCATTCGCCACCAAGGCCGCCGGATCGCCTTCCCGCCGCGCACCCACCACGTATGGAACTTTCTTCCCCGTAACTTCCTCCACGCCACGAATCATCTCGAGCACCGAATGGCCGCTGCCGGTCCCCACGTTGAACTGATCCGAGGCCCCGCCCGCCAGCAGCGCCTCCACCGCCAGAATGTGCGCCTCCGCCAAATCGTTGACATGAATATAATCCCGGATACACGTGCCGTCCGGCGTATCGTAGTCGTTGCCGAACACCGTGAACGGCTCACCGTTGGCCACCGCGCGCAGCATCAGCGGGATCAGGTGCGTCTCGGGATCGTGTTCCTCCCCCAACCCGCCGTCGGGATCGGCTCCGCAGGCATTGAAATAGCGCAGACATACGCTGCGCAGCTCGTGGATGCTATCGAACCACCGTAGCAGCGTCTCCACCATCACCTTGGATTCGCCGTAAGGATTCACCGCCGCAATCGGAAACGTCTCCAGAATTGGCGAGGCGTGCGGTGTGCCGTACACTGCCGCCGTGGAAGAGAAAACCAGGTGCTTCACGCCCGCCCGTAGCATCGCCATCAGCAGCGATAGCGATCCCCACAGGTTGTTCTCGAAGTAGATTTCGGGCACGCGCATCGATTCGCCCACCGCTATATACGCCGCAAAATGAATCACCGCGTCCTGCCCCGCCAGCAGGCGGACCATTTCGTCGGTATCCTGCACTCGCAACTGGTGGAATGCGCCGGCTTCTACATTGTGGCGGTAACCCCGCGAGAGATCGTCCACCACGGTGACCTCATATCCCTGTCGCCGCAGCAGTCGCACCGTGTGCGCCCCGATATACCCCGCGCCACCCGTGACCAAGATTCGTCGTGTGCTCACGAGCCGATTGTATCTTGTGGCTCGTGGCGCACGCTTCAACGGGCTGGCGGGACGCTTGAATCCCGCGGGTCCCCTACCTCCGCTTACTTCTCGCTCCGCCGCGACAGCACCATCACCGCCCCCAGCGCCATCGCCGCCAATCCCGCCGCAGCCGCGATCTTTGGCGCCGGATCGGGCGCCGGGGGAGGCACGAACGTCACCCCCGTCTGGTCAGCCCGCGCCGGCTCCTGGCTATAACGGCCGCGCCCAGGTCTCGGGAAATCGCGCGCTAGCTCCGCCAGGCCCGCCGCCACCGCCGGCCCTCTCATCGGCTCGCCGTGGCCCGTGCAAAGCACCAATGGGCGCAAATCGGCCATCAGTTCCACCGACCGCTGCGCCTGGTCCCAGTCGTATGTAAACGGTGCCGGCGGCCGCGAGATCCGCGGCTCCTGCGCGATCACCCCCATCGCTGAATCCAGATCCATCGTGACGCACGCATCCCCCGCCAGCAGCACGGATTCGTATCGTTGGAAGAACGCCACATGTCCCGGCGCGTGGCCCGGCGTGAAATGCCAGCGCCAACCTACCAGCCCGGGCACCTCGCCGCCTTCCGGCAGATCGCGCAGCCGATCGCCGAGGTTTGCCGTCCGGCTCGGAAAGAACCGGCACATGAACGAGAATGCGCCGCCCGCCATGGGATCTTTCGGTGGATAAGCCGACTTGCCGCTCAGAAAAGGCCGCTCCAGCCGGTGCGCATAGATATCCACGTCCCAATATTCGGATAGCTCGAGTGCCGATCCCGCGTGGTCCCAATGTCCGTGCGTCAGCAGAATCGCGCTGGGCCGCGCGTCTTTTCCGAATCGCAACTCGGCCGCATTGCGAATCCGCGCCGCATTTCCCGGTTTCCCTGTATCCACCAGCACCCACGGGCCGCCCGGAGTGCCCACCAGGTACATGTTCGCAATCAGCGTGCGTATCCTCGCCACGCCCGGCGTGATCTCTTCAACTGGCATATCGCTCCTGAGGGGAAGGCCTTGGCCTGCCCTCCCTTCAGGATACCCGCCTACTGTCGGCCGCCGTCGGGAGCGCTGAATGCGCGAGCCACCGCAATCGGTCGCGCGTGCAAAATCCCCATGCCGCCGGTTGCGCTCTGCTTGCGTGGTCTTCCCGATCCATTGGCATTGCAGCATTCTTCATTGGAAAATACAATGGACGGACGCACCCCAATGTAAAGTTTTGTTAACGCCCCCTAAGAACGAATTGGAGGGCGGGCAATTCTGCCCGCAGCCGGCTCTTAGCCGGCTTCTGGAGTGTGGGACATTTGGAGACCCGATCTTTGGCGGGCTATCCACTCCGGCAGAACGGTGTACGTCTGCACCGGAACCTTCTCGTTTCTCGATTCGGCCGGCGCCGCTATAGCTTCCGCAGTGAGAACGACAGTCATCTCCGGCAACTGAAGACTAATACCGGAGTTGCGGATACCAATCCCCCCGCACTTCCGGAGTTAGATCCAGTAAGTTCCAAAGCGGCCACATCATGTCGATATGTCGTTCGTTCTGCCCGGGCTCCGGTTTCTCGAACGCCAGCTCCGTGTTATATGAGTGGTAGATCCTCCCCGCCCGCCGTACAAACAAATTAAACACCGGAAGTTGTTGCCCGCCGTCGGCTGTCTCGGCATGATAGTCGCGGTTATACGTATTCCCGGCCGACGACAGCATCCGTAGATTGCGCCATCCCCGCGCGTCCGCAAACTCGCGAATGCGTTCGATCGGCGACTTCGCCGCCACCGCCAGGTTCATCCGCTGTCCCGCATGCGGAGCCGTGCCGTTCAAACTATCCAGAAATGAGCTGCACATCGGGCATGGCTGCTTCATCGCTGGACCGTACATGAAGCTATAGATCCCCAGCGTGTCGGTGCCTTCACGAAACAGTTCCGAAAGCCTCACCTCCGCCCCCGTCTCCGCGAACACGTAATCCTCCCGCACCTCGCCGCCCAGCGGTAGTTTGCGCCGTAACTCGGCTACTTCCTCCACCTTCGTGCGCAGATCGCGCTCGGCCGCCAGCAACTTCTCCCGCGCCGCCCGATACTCCGCGCTCTCGCCCGGAAAACTCACCTTAGTATGCCAGTCCATCATCGCCACCCTATATCGCCCGATCTCTATTGGATCCGGAACAGGAGTAACGAGCCCATCTGGGCCGTCTTCTCCAGACCCCACTCCCTTTCATGTCCCAGGACGGTGGCGCCCAGCAACCCGTTCCCATTGATGTTATCGTCCGTCAGAATATATTGGAACCCCGCTGCCCGCACCGCCCGCGTCGCCGCCGTTTTCAAATCCCCCAGCGGCCGTTGCGTCACCGATGCCTGGCTCGTCAGCAAACGCCATCCATCCTGTTCCCGCCCGTAGAATTCGAAAGGCACCGCGTAATATGCCGTGGGCGACGTCATTACCGCGCTGCTCAGCTCCAACTCGCGATCGAAATCCGCCTCCACGTACATCCCCGCCCGCAGCGGTTCCCAACTGTGCCAGCGCGTCGCCATGTTTCCGTCGAAGGCCAGCGGCAGTTCCCAAACATTGGGCCACGCGTCCAGTTGCCATCGCGGGTTTCCATAGACGCGGCCGTCGCCCGCAAAGAGTTTGATCTCGTGAATCACCCACTCCGCCGGCGAACGTTGTGGCACGCGAATCCGAATCGCCTGCATCTTCTGTGGCGTCCATTGCGCCCTCACGTCGAAGGTCGTATCGTTCGTCCGTAAACCGACTCTCAACGTATCGCGCAATTGCGCCGCTTCCGCCGAATGCCAGAATTCCAGCACCTCTCTGTCCGTATAAGCGATCGGCACCGGAATCATCGAGAAGATCCGCTCGCCCGGCGCCGTGTGCTCCTCGATCAGCCGAGCTACAGAGTAACCGGTCAGATACTCGGTCAGATACTCCTGCTCGGGTTGAATCCGCAGCGCCGCCCGCCACGGTATCCGCTCCAGCCGCCACGTGTACTCCGGATGGTAAAGCCGCATCGCCTGCGGCCAGCAGCCTACCGCCTGCACCGCCACCACCACCCACAATGCCTCTCGCGGCAAGCTGATCGCCAGGCCCAGCGCCAACGCCAGCGCCAGAAATGGCAGCGCGGGCATCAGAAAACGCGCCCCCGTATTCCAGAACCATGGCGCCGCCAGTAGCGCCGCCGCCACCCAGCACAAGCGGCCCGCCCCCTTCCGCAGCGCCAGCAATCCCAGCGGCAGCGCGAAGAATACCGGCCCCATCGTGCCATTAAAGGCCCCGCCCACAATCAGCTCATACGGGACCCGCCACCGTGGAACCGCCCCCAGCGATCCCAGCGACGCCGCCAGACTTCCCTCCATCGACGCATGGAAGTAGGCGTTGTGGAAAACCCCGCTCAGCAGCGGCGCCACCGGATTGCCAGTCATGTCCAACGCACGCAGGATCCATGGCGATGCCATCGCCATTGCCGTACCCGCAACCAGCGCCACTTGCCGGATGCGTATCCTCCGCTCCACCGCCACCACGAAAACCACCGCCAGCACCGCCACCAGCCCACCCGGAAACTTGATGGCGTAGCAGAACCCGGCCGTCGCACCCGCCACCGCCAGGTACCGCATGTCCCGCGTGTCGCGCCACACCAGCAGCGCGTAGAAAGAGGCCAGCGTGAAATAAACTCCGCCCGCGTCCGTATAGGCGGATGTGCCCGCCACCCCTGCCACCGGCGCGCAGAAGTACAGCACCGCCGCGGCCAGCGCCGCGTTGTCCGGCAGTCCCAGCCGCCGCCCGATCCGCAGCATCAAAGGCGCGCTCGCCAACAGAAAGGCGCAATGCACCAGCCTCGCCGCCGAGTGCCGCCCAAACGCGAAGGCCGGCACAAAGAGCATTTCCAGGCCCTGCGGGGCCATTTCAAAGAATCCCACCCGCCGCGGAAACCTGCCCATCCGAACGTACTCGGCCGTCAGTCCCAGGTGATATCCGAGGGCGTCCGGCTCCAGCTCCGGCGCCATCGCGTTAATCAGGTACAACAAGCCATAGAACCCCAGCGCCCCGCCCGCCAGGTACATACTGACGCGGTCCGCCCGCGCCTGCACCGGATCAGCCAGCCGCTCCCCGCCGCGCCCCATCCACCAGTACAACGCCGCGCAAATCGCACCCAACAGAATGAAATGACCCCGGTGCCCGGCGTGCGCCACCAGCATCAGAAACACGATCGTGCTTTCCGCCGCGGCACCCACCGCCAGCGCCAGCGTCCACGACGCCGCCAGCCGGCGCAGGCAGACACTGCCCAGCATCCAAGCCACAGCCAGAGTGAAAAAAGCGCCAAATAAAATGAAAGGCAAATCCAGCAAACGATCATTGTACGTGGCGCACGCTTCAGCGTGCAGCGGCGAACTTCAGTCCGCCGTCTTGTTCTTGCCCGCGTCATAATGAACGGAAGGAGACGCCATGCCCACCCCCTTGCCGCCCGCGAGCACCGAATACGAAACCGAGATGCACGCCGCCCCGGGCAAATTGCCGCAGGTCCATCAGTGGAAAATGTTTCGCTCCAGTCAAGGCGAAACCCATCTCGATTTCGGAAAGACCGGACTGATCTCTAAGCCCGGAGCAAATCAGACCATTCTGCTCGATCATGTGAAGCGTGAGGCCCACATCCTGCCCGCACCTCCGCACGCGCCCTCCGCGCCGCCCCCGCCCACTGCACCCACGCCTCCCGCCGGTCTGCCGCATCTGCCAACGCCGCCGGCCTCCCCGTTGCTCCACGTCAAGGATCTGGGCCCCAAAATCATTGGCGGCCATCCTACCGAAGGCAAGTTGTACACGTTCCAGCCGCCCAAACCTCCCGCGCCGCCCGCACTGAAAGGGCTTCCCACGTCTAAATTCACAGCGCCCCCGCTCGGAGCCCTGCCCAAGCCGCCCGCACTGCCCAAGGCCCCCGCATTGCCCAAACCGCCCGCACTGCCGCAGTTGCCCGGCATGCCCAAACCGCCCGCACCACCGCAGGCGCCAGGAGTGCAACCACCCACCGCCCCGAAACCGCCCGCGCCGCCTTCGGCGAAACCGCCCGCTCAACTCCAAACCCTCGAGGTCTGGACCCACACCAAGCTGAAAATCCCAGTCCTCACCAAAGCCACCGGAATGCCCAGCCTGAAAAGCAGCGTATTGAAGAACGCCAAAGGCGCGGAACCGCCCGCGGCCCTATTTCAGATTCCCAAGGGATACAAGCTGGTACCCCCCAAGCTCCCAGCCGCGCCCAAACTCCCCGCCCTCAAGCCCCCTACCCTACCCACTCCGCACGCATGAGTGTCTTAGGGGAGCAAAAGCTCGCCCTGCTCGCCCCGTGCTCTACTAATGTGTAGGAGGTCCCAATGACAGCCAGGAAAGAACTTTCACCGGCCGGCGATTTGCATGCCGCCCAGCGCTACCTGGAATCCCTTCTCGACTCCGACGAGCCCCTCTCCCCCGGCGAAATCGAAGAAATTCAGGACAGTATCGAAGACATTCGCCGCGGCTCCATGACCCTCGCGGATTTCGAGCGTAAACACGGCGCAGTTTAACCCCCGCGGTCACGCAGCCGTGCCGCGAAACAGAGCGTCACGGCTGCGCGATCCGCTGGAATGGCCTACACTTTGCTGCATCATCGCCGAATTCAGCCGAGTAGAGAATGCGGTTCTGGACGGCGAGATCGTCCATATTGACGCCGCTAGCAAGCCGGTTTTCTATTCCCTCCTTCGACCTTACTACGCCGTTCGCCGCAGCAATTCGTCGCATTCGATGTCATCTGGTTGAACGGGCGAGATCTGCGAAACATGCCTGTATTCGAACGCTAAACAACAGTCGCTCGTGCCAGCCGGGTCAGCGACAGTCCTGTACGCAGATCACATCGACGCCCATGGAACCGAATCGTTCCGAGCCGTTTGCGAACAGGACTTGGAAGGCATCGTCGCCGAGCGCAGGGACGGGCTGTACACGCCGGAGAAGGCCGCCTGGACAAAAATCAAAATCCCAACTGCCAAATGGACGAGCGGCGTGAGTTGTTTGAGAGGTGGCGGCCGGTGGTGGCCCAGGCGCTGATGGAGTCGAAGCCCCGACTTGGCCTAACGTGCCGGCACTCGATTTTACTTGCGTTCTCGTGTTTTGCGGGCGTACAATACGAACGAGTTTTACATGAATAGTCTACAAACACTTTTCGTACTTTGTGTTCTCCTGCTCTTCTTGGCCGGTTTCGCATTTTGGATCTGGATGCTGATGGACTGCGCCACTAAGGAGCCGAGCGCCGGAAACGACAAAATAGTCTGGATTCTCATCATCGTGTTCACCCAGATCATCGGTGCACTGATCTATTATTTTGTAAGGCATCGTCCGAGGCGGTTCGCAGAATGGCAGAGAGTTTCGGTTATTCAGCAGCGCCTACAATCGTAGATTCGACAAGAGCAGCCCTTCGCCGGTTTAGGGTTTAAAGATTGGTTTCCCACGGAGGTAGGGGTCGTGCGGAAGACTTACAGCCTGTTTTTCATGCTCGCTTGCGCTTTCGGCGCCAGTGGCGCCCAAAGCAAACCTTTTCGGTTCTCGATAGCTTTCAGAACTTCCCGCATGGCGCATCGCCTTATGCGCCGCTTTATCGCGATGCCAGCGGGAACCTTTACGGCACAACTGCCTATGGCGGAAACAAATCCAACGAGTACCTAGACGGTAGCGGCGTGGTGTTCAAACTGGATGCCAACGGCCGCGAAACCGTGCTGCACAATTTCACCGGCGGCCTGGATGGCGGTAACCCTTACGCCGGCGTCGTCATGGACTCGGCCGGCAATCTCTACGGCACCACCTTCCAAGGGGGCACCGGGCAGGGCCAGCTTGGGTCGGGCGCGGGCGTCGTGTTCAAGATCGATTGGTCGGGGCGCTACTCGGTTCTGTACCGCTTCACCGGCGGGGCGGACGGCAGCGGGCCTGCCTCGAACCTAATCCTGGATGCGGCCGGGTACTTGTATGGGACCACCGCCGGGGGGGGGACCGCAGGACTACGGCGTGGTGTTTAAGGTCAGCCAGTCTGGCCAGGAGACCGTGCTTTATGGCTTCACGGACGGATCGGAAGGTGTCTACCCCTCAGGCGTGACCGCGGATGCCGCGGGAAATCTGTATGGAACCACGCTTGAGGGCGGCGAATACGGGACGGGGGCGGTATTCAAGCTGAGCCGGTCGGGGCAGGTGACCGTGCTACATACTTTCGGGCAATACGGCCGTCCCAGTGGCGTCATTCTAGACGCAGCGGGAAGCCTCTATGGTGGAGCGCAGGACCTAATCTACAAGCTGGACCCCGCAGGAAACCTCACCGCACTCGCCGAATTCGACGGGGTGCCTTCCGAACTGGTGCGCGACACGTCCGGAAACCTGTATTTCACATCCGGGGCTCCAGGCTCCGTATATAAGCTCGAAACCAACGGCAACCTCAAATCGTTATACGTTTCACGGGGATTGCTTTGACGGGCATGATCGGCCCAAACGCCACGCCGGTCGTGGATACGGCCGGTAACCTCTATGGGACGTCGTCGAATGACGGATCGGCCGGAATCGTTTACGAGATTGAAGCGGGGGGCACTTTCAAGATGCTCGATAACTTCCAGCCGGCGATTGGCGGGACGGGTCCGTATTCCGGCGTGACGTTGGATGCCGCCGGGAATTTGTTTGGAACCACTAATCGCGGCGGAATCCCGCTGAACTTAGGCGTCGTATACAAGCTGAGCCCGGACGGCCAGGAAACCGGCTGCATGCGTTTCAAGGAGGCGGCACGGACGGGGCGAACCCTGTGGGCAACGTTGTACTGGACCGGGCAGGCAATCTTTACGGAGTGGCCACCAATGCGGGCGCCGATAACCATGGAATGGTCTACAAGCTCACGCCTTCGGGCGGGGAAACCATTCTGCACAGTTTCGCCGGGGGCTCCGACGGGACCTACCCATTCGGCCTGGCGCTCGATTCCGCCGGCAACCTTTACGGCGCTGCCAGCGGCGGTGGCGCCAACGGCGAAGGAGTGATTTACAAACTCACGCCATCGGGCGTGGAGACCATTCTGCATACCTTCACTGGCGGCGCCGACGGATACGATCCCGACAGTTTGGCCCTGGACTCGGCGGGCAACGTCTATGGGACCACTTACTACGGCGGGGTGTTAGGGTCCGGCGTACTATATAAGATCGACTCCACGGGCGCTTTTAGCGTGTTGCACAACTTTGCCTACGCGACGGATGGCAGCAACTGCAACAGCGTGACTGCCGACGCGGCCGGCGATCTCTATGGAACATGCTTCGGCGGCGGCGCGCAGGATCGTGGTATGGTGTTCAAACTCAGCGCGGCGGGCAACTTCTCCACGCTATACAGTTTCAAGGACATTTCCGAAGACGGCGGCCAACCGTCGGGCGCTTTAATCCTCGACGCGGCCGGCAACCTCTATGGAACTGCCTCGTTGGGCGGATCGGGCTCTGTGCATCCAACCGCCGCGGGCGTGGTCTTCGAGATCGACACGACGGGCGCCTACAGCGTGCTGCACGCTTTTTCCCCCGCGACCGACGGCGAAGGGCCTGGCGCCGGCGTCGCCCTCGATTCGGCCGGTAGCCTCTATGGAACCTGCGGTTTGTCGGGTCCAGGGGGCGGCGGGACGTTATTCAAAATCGCCAGCGAGTAGGCACTTGGTTAGTGCCGGGGAGAGGGATTTTTTTCGCCTCAGTGGGGCGGGCAATCGTGCCCGCAGCCGGCTTTCAGCCGGCTTCCTACCACGCTTTAATGATCTCCCCCAGCCGCCCCAAATCCCCCTCATCGTTATAAAAATGAGGTGACACCCGCAGATTCCCGTGCCGCGCCGCCACCAGCACCTTCCGCGCCTGTAACTCCCGCACAATATCCCCCGCCTCCCGCCCCGCAAACCGCCCTGTCACTATCTGCGAATCGTAGTGCGGCTGGCTGTCCCCCGGCAGCACCGCCCCCGCCGCCCGCAGCACATCCCGTGTCTTCTCCGCCAGTTCCATCACCCGCCGCTCCACCGTCTCCCCTCCGATCGCCTGCACCATCCCGATCACCGCATCCATCGCATACAACAGCGCGAACGGCAGCATGCCGCCTTCGTATTTCTCCGCCGTCGTGGCGAACTCCAGCGCTCCGTGATTCAGATTCTCGTGCTGCCGCCAGTTCCGGTCGCTGCGCCATCCGATGACCGCCGGCGCCAGCCGTTCCCGCAACTCCGGACTCACATACATGAATGCCGCGCCATTCGGTGACAGCAGCCACTTATAAGCGTCCACCGCCAGCAGATCCGGCCGCGCCCGCGAGACATCCAACCGCAGCGCCCCCAGGCTCTGCGTCCCATCCAGGCAAAGTAGAATTCCGCGCCGCCGCAGTGTCTCCGATATCTCCTCCAGCGGCGGCCGGAACCCCGTCGCGTAGTTCACCGTGCTGATCGCCACCACCCGCGTCCGCGGCGTCAGGCTGGCATAGAAGTTCTCCCATGCGGTCTCCACGAATTCCACGCCGGCACCGCGCAGTTGCAGTGGATAGTAGTAATGATTCGGGAACTCGTCTTTCAGCGTGACAATCTGGTCGCCCGTCTTCCAGCTTAGTCCCCCCAGCAGCAGCGACACTCCCGCCGACGCGTTCTGGATGAACGCGATGTCCGCAGCCTCCGCGCAAATGAATTCCGCGATGCGTCCGCGCATCCGGTCGGCATCTTCGAACCATCCGGCGAAGTCCGCGCAAGCCCGTTCCTCGCGCCGCGCGAAGTGCCGCGCCACCGCCTCTTCCGCCCGCCGCGGCATCTGTCCGAACGTCGCCGTGTTCAGATAGGTCCACTCCGCCAACGCAGGAAATTCGCCGCGGATTCCCCCCCAGTCAGTTGCCATGTTTTCCTTTCGCCCGATTCGCAACCTGCGCCGCCGCTTCCCCTGCCGGTACTTCCACAGTCTTCTTGCCTCGCCGCTCCACCAGTTCCACCATCCCTCCGGCTATCTTCTTGCCCACCGTAATCCGGAACGGCGCGCCAATCAGGTCTGCGTCTTTAAACTTCACGCCCGGCCGTTCGTCGCGATCGTCCAACAGCGTGTCGAGCCCCAGCCCAAGGCACGCGCCGTAAATCTCTTCCGCGGCCTTTTTCTGCGCCGCGTCCGCCAGGTTCACCGGCGTCACCACCACCGTGAACGGCGCGATCGCCGCCGGCAAACTCATGCCGTCCTTGTCATGGTATAACTCGATCGCCGCGCAGAGTATCCGTTCGATGCCGATCCCATAAGACCCCATAATCGGCGTCGCCTCTTGCCCCTCCGGATTAGTCACATGCAGTCCCATCGCCTCCGAATACTTGTAGCCCAACTTGAAGATATGACCGATCTCCACCGTCTTGCGAATCTCCACCGGCGCGCCGCACTGTATGCATCCGTCTCCCGCCTCCACTTGCCGCAAGTCCATGAATTCCGCTTGGAAGTCCTCGCCGGGTGTCACATGCCGCAAATGGTAATCGTCCTTGTTCGCCCCCGCGATCATGTTGCGCCGGCCCTCCAGTGCCCCGTCCGCCAAAATAGTCAACCGTGTAACTCCTACCGGACCGAGCGACCCTGGGTCCGCCCCGAACGCTTCCCGGATCTCCGCCGCATGCGCCGGACGAAACGCCGCGTCTCCGCTGATCGCCGCGAATTTGGTCTCGCTCAGTTGATGGTCGCCGCGCAGCAGCACCAGCACCGGCTTACCGTGCGCCATCAGCACCAGGCTCTTCATCTGCGAACTTTCCGGCAGGCCCGTGAAGGCGCTCACTTCCGCGATCGTTTTCCGCCCCGGCGTGTGAAACTCCTCCGGTGTCAGATCGCCCGCGGCATCGGGCGTCCCCGGCGCGCCCGCCTGCGCCACGGCCTTCTCCCGATTCGCCGCGTAGCCGCATTTCCCGCACCTCACGATCAAGTCCTCGCCTGCCTCCGTTTCCACCATGAATTCGTGTGACTGGCTCCCACCCATCGCCCCCGAATGCGCCTCCACAATCAGGTACTCCAGGCCGCACCGCTCGAAGATGCGGCAGTACGCGTCGTAGTGCTTGCGGTAAGAGACATCCAGGCCCGCCGCATCCATGTCGAATGAGTAGGCGTCTTTCATGATGAACTGCCGCACCCGCAGCAGCCCCGATTTCGGCCGCGCCTCGTCGCGGAATTTGGTCTGGATCTGGTACCAGATCTGTGGCAGTTGTTTGTAGCTGCGCAGTTCCCCCCGCGCCGTTGCGGTCATCAATTCCTCGTGTGTCATGCCCAGGCACAGGTCCCGCTGAAAGCGGTCCTTCAGCCGGAACATGTTGTCCCCCATAGCCTCCCAGCGCCCCGATTCCTGCCACAGTTCCGCGGGATTCAGGGCCGGCAGCAGCATCTCCTGCGCGCCCATCGCATCCATCTCTTCGCGCACGATCCCCGTGATCTTCAGCAGCGCGCGTTGCGCCAGAAATAAATAGCTATAAATCCCCGCCGCCACCTGCCGGATGTAACCGGCCCGTAGCAGCAGTTGATGACTGGCGACCTCGGCCTCGGCGGGGTTGTCGCGCAGTGTGGGAATAAAAACTCTGCTCCAAAGCATGCGGTGCGACCAGTTTACCATCCTCCGATAAATTCGAATGGTGCCTGGAAGCTCCGCTACGCAGCCCGCGAACTTCTGCGTACCGGACCCGTGCCCGAAAGCGTATGCGGCTCCTTTTTGCGCAAGACGGCTCAATTGCCACCGGCAAGCCGGCCCTCGTAGGTGGAACCATCTGCGTCAGCCCTGCCGAGGCCCCCATCCTGAACGATGTCGTCCTGATTAAGGACGGTAGGATTGCTGCGGTTGGACCCGGAAACTCGGTCAAACTGTCACCCGGCGTCAAAGTCCTGGACTGCTCCGGGCTGACGATCGCGGCAGGCCTCTGGAACAGCCACGTTCACTTTGTCCCGCGAAAGCTGACCGGCCAGTTGCACGACATGCTGAACTCGCTACGGGTTTACTAGCGTCTTCGACACCGGTTCAAAGTGGGAGAACACTCGCCGGCTCCGCGAGCGCATTGTGTCGGGTGAAATTCCGTGCCCCCGCACACGACCGGCGAGATTATCTACCCGAAAGGCGGCGCACCGGAGCAGCACATCCTGATGTCGTCGGACCATGAAGATTGAATTCCCGGAGGTGTCCAAGGCCGCGGAAGCCGGCGCCGCGGCCAGGAAGCTACTCGACGAAAGTGTGGATGGCATCAAGGTCTACGCGACAAGTTTAAGCTGGCCTCGAGCCGCGCTCTCTGAGAGTGAGATTGCGGCGGCGGCCCAGGAGGCTCACTCTCGGGGCAAACTCGTCTTTGCGCATTCTCAAATCCGTGAGGGACTCCTGAACGCCGGGCGCGTCGGAGCCGGCGTAACTGCACACCATACCAAACGCCGGTGTGCTTGACGACTCGATGCTCGTTCCGATGAAGAAGGCAGGCGTCTCTGTGATCCCAACCCTCAAACTCTGGAGGCACGAAATGCGCAATGATCGCACCTCGCAACGCGAGCAGTTTGTGGCGTCAGGTGTCGCGCAATTGCGCACTTGGGTGCCTTCGGATGGAGTGGTTCTGTTTGGCACCGATGTCGGCTACATGGATGACTACGACACCTCCAACGAGTTTGCCTTGATGGGCGAGGCCGGAATGACCTTTCGCCAGATTTTGGCATCGCTCACAACCGCGCCGGCCGAACGATTCGCCGAATCCGCCCGCCTCGGCCGGCTTGCCCCAGGATTCCTGGCAGATAAGGTTTTCCTGGATGAAGATCCTTCCAATGATGTGCGCGCATTTGCAGCCGTACGCTACACCATCCGCGCAGGCAGGGCCATCTACCCAGGCCAAATGACTCCTGCGCTTCAGTTCCCGTAGGAAGAAAGCTCTGTTAGTCTGCGGCGGTCTCTCGCGAAGGCGCCAAGATAACCGCCAAGACCGCCAAGAAGGGACGGATATATCGAAACGCCTTTTTGTCTTGCAGTCTTTGCGCCCTTGGCGGTCCCTTGGCGCCTTTGCGAGAAACCGGAATGTTTACCCGGCGCCAACGCACCAGCCCCGCCGCACCCCCATGCTAAAATCGACTTACCCGCCATGAAAACCCCCGAATCGCAGCGCATGTCCCGGCCCCTCGCCGAAGTCGACCCCGATGTCTACCAGGCCATCCTCCCCGAAGCCGATCGCCAGCACTCCCAACTCGAACTGATCGCCAGCGAGAACTTCGTCTCCGAAGCCGTCCTCGAAGCCGCCGGCAGCATCTTCACCAACAAATACGCCGAAGGCTATCCCGGCAAACGTTACTACGGCGGATGTGAGTTCACCGATGTCGTGGAAAACCTCGCCCGCGACCGCGCCAAAAAACTCTTCGGCGCCGAACACGCCAACGTCCAGCCGCATTCCGGGTCCCAGGCCAATCAAGCCGCCTACGCCGCCATCCTCCAGCCCGGCGACACCGTCCTCGGCATGAACCTCGCGCACGGCGGCCACCTCACCCACGGCCACAAGCTCAACTTTTCCGGCAAGACTTACCATATCGTGCCCTACGGCGTGCGCAAAGACGACGAGCGTATCGACTACGACGAACTGGCCCGCCTCGCCGAAGAACATCGCCCCAAGATGGTTCTCGCCGGAGCCAGCGCCTATCCGCGTGTGCTCGATTTCGCCCGCTTCCGCCAGATCGCCGATTCCGTCGGCGCTCTATTCGTTGTGGATATGGCCCATATCGCCGGTCTGGTCGCCGCCGGTCTCCACCCCAATCCCTGCCAGTACGCCGACATCGTCACCACCACCACCCACAAAACCTTGCGCGGCCCTCGCGCCGGACTCATCCTCTGTAAGGAGGAATTCGCCGCCGCCGTCGATAAGACCGTCTTCCCGGGACTCCAGGGCGGCCCTCTCGTGCACATCATGGCCGCCAAGGCCGTAGCTTTCAAGGAAGCCATGGAACCCGGCTACGTGGAGTATCAGAAGCAGGTCGTCGCCAATGCGCAGGTGCTCGCCGCCGCCCTCATCGATGCCGGATTCCACGTGGTTTCCGGCGGCACCGATACCCACCTCATGCTGGTCGATGTTTTCTCCAAAGGCATCCGCGGCAAAGAGGCCGAAGCCGCCCTCGACCGCGCCCGCATCACGGTCAACAAGAACGCCATCCCCTTCGACGTGAATCCGCCCCTGAATCCCAGCGGCATCCGTCTCGGCAGCCCCGCCGTCACCACCCGCGGCTTCCGCGAGCCTGAAATGCGCGAGGTCGCCTCCCTCATCTCCGATGTCCTGCACAACATCGCCTCCGAGGACGCCATCGCCGCCGTGCGCCGCCAGGTCGAGACTCTTACCGAGCGCTTCCCCCTCTACGCTTGGAGACGTCAGGCCGTCCTCGCGCGCGCCTGATCACGGGCCATGCCCCGACGCATCGTGATCGATGTCCGCCGCGTCCGCGACTTCGGCATCGGAACTTACATACGCAGCCTGATCCACTCGCTCGGCGTCATCGATCCGTCCAATAACTACATACTCGTGGCGCTGGCCGAGGATCGCGGTTTGTTTTCCGGACTGCCGCCTAACTTCAAAATCGTGACTTACCGCCGCGCCGACTCATATTCTTTGAATCACGTGGCGTTTCCTTTGTTCCTGCATCGCCTCGCGCCCAGCGTGGTCCACCTTCCCTTGAATCAGGTGCCCTTGTTCATGCACGAGCCATATGTAGTGACTGTCCACGATATGGCCAGCCTGCTCTTCGGCACCGCGTCCGGACTGCGCATGCAATCCCGCCGCTTCCTGCTGCGCCGCGGATTGCTGCGCGCCAATCGCATCCTGGCCGTCTCGGAAGCCACCCGGCACGACGTCCATGATGCCCTCGGCATCCCTGCGGACCGCATTCACCTCGCGCACAACGCGCCCAATCCCGATTTCTCTTGTCCCACCGCCACCGCTCGCTCCCGCGAAATCCTGGAGCGTTACCAGGTCGCATATCCTTTCCTGCTTTACGCCGGCAATATCCGCCCCCAAAAGAACATCCCGCGCCTCGTGGAAGCTTTTGCAGTGGCTCGCGAGCATCTCTCGCAACACCCCGTCTATCGCGACTTGCGCCTCATCGTCATCGGCGACGAGATCTCCCGCTTTCCCTCCGTCCGCCGCGCCGTTATCCAGACGCGCGTCGAAAAGGCCGTGCGCTTCCTCGGCTTCGTCCCTTTCGAAGCCCTCCGCGTCTTCTTTGAGCGCGCCGCCCTGTTCGTCTTTCCTTCGCTCTATGAAGGCTTCGGATTGCCCCCGCTCGAAGCCATGGCTACCGGCACGCCCGTGGTGGCTTCCAACATTGCTGCTTTAGCTGAGGTTTTGGGGGATGCTGCCCTGCTGGTGAACCCTGAGAATGTTTTTGAAATTGCCCGCGCGATTCAGGAGGCCCTCCTCGACGAAGATCTCCGTGCCGATCTCATCGCCAAAGGCAAAGCCCAAGCCGCCCGCTATAGCTGGGAACGTACCGCGCGCGAGGTGCTCGAAGTCTATCGCGAAGTCAGCGCTGGCCGCCCATGAAGCCCGTGGCGGTCGCTTTAGCGTGCCGGCGGGACTCTTAAGTCCCGCCCACCAAAACGTCAGTTTGCCGTGATCGAACCGAATACGCCGGTCGTCTGATTCGCCCCCCCGGCATTAAAATACAGCACGTTGGTTGGACCTGCCTCCGTGCTCCCGTTGCCGAATGCGATCGCCCACAACCCCGGGAGCGTGATGTCCGCCCCGGTGCTGGTTTCCAGAAATTCCTGGAAAGCGCCGGTCGTGGCGTTGTAAGCCCCGATCCACCCGCTGCCCGTATTCCCTACCAGGATCATGCCGCTGAACGCGCCGAAATTCGCGGGCGCCAGCGCCACTCCCCACGGCTGATTGAACCATCCATTCTGCAGCCGCAGGAGCAGTTTCCCGTTCGTATTGTAAGCGTCCACGTAACCCGTCCCGCCGCCCGCGATGGCGTTGTAAGTCACCCAGATCTTCGACCCGATCGCCTGTATGCCCGCCGGTGAATAAGTCTTGGGGACCTTCGGATCCGTGAAAGCTCCCGGCGCCAGTGTCACGGGCGCGAATGACGTGGCGTCGTAAGCTTCAACTCCGCCGTTCGCATTCGCCGCGTAGAAAGTCTCCGCTCCGCTCGTGGCGTTCTTAGCGATCGTCAGACCCTGGTAAGATGCGCCCGCTGCAAAATTATTCACCATGATCGTAGCCGTAGTCACATGGCATTCCGCGCACTGCTTGCCGGGCTTCGCCGGTGTGGCCGTCGCCAGCCAATACGAGATGGTTCCGTCTAGCGTCGCGAACGCAAAATTATTCCCAGCAGTAGCTACCGTTCCCGTCGGACTGCCTATCCCAGTGCCGTTCCCCGGCGGGATAGTCACTTCTAATCCGGCAACCGTTCCGTTGGCGTCATACAAAGTCGAGAGACCCGTCACCTGGTCCGACGTCCACCATTCGTTCTCACTCGGCTTCGGGCTCGCCGGACGCGATAGACCCCACGGATTCACCAGCCGCGGATCCTTCGAATTGGTCACGATGTTCTTCACCGTGTACGAGTTTTGCGCGCTGGCCCCCATGCAAAACAAAAGCGCGCCCCCCACCATTAAGACATTCTTCATCCTTACCTCCTCCATTACCACCAAGAGTATAAAACCCGCCCCGCCGCCGAGTCAATGGAGCAACCTGTGAACTTTGACCGTGGCGCGCCTTGGCGTGCCGGCGGGACTCTTAGGTCCCGCCTCGCCCGCCGGTTTCTAATTGGCCGTAATAGTACCGAACAACCCGTGCAAATAATTGTCGATCCCCGCCGCAAAATAAAGCGAGGTGCTCGGCCCCGAAAACGAATTGCCGCCTCCGAAATAAATCGCCCACAGCCCCGGAATCGCAATCGCCTTCTTGTTGGCGTTCGCCATCAATCCCAAGAACTTCCCGGTCGTCGCGCTGTATGCTCCGATCTGCCCGCTGCCCACGTTGCCCACCAATACGGCGCCCGCGAACTTCCCGAATCCGGCCGGGGCTTGCGCGATCCCCCACGGCTCATTGAACCATCCCTGCTCGAAACTCAGCAGCAACTTACCGGCTGGCGTAAAGACATCCACATATCCGCCTGCCCCTGGCGCCGCGGAGAATGTCACATAGATCTTCGTTCCCACTGACTGGATTCCGTAAGGAGTGTAACCCGCCGGAACGTTGGGATCTTCAAACGCCCCCGCCGCCAGAGTAACCCGCTTGAATGCCGTTGTGTACGCTTCTATGCCGCCCGCCGCATTCGCCACATAGATCAGCTCGGTCGACCCGTCCTTCGCCTCCGTGCAGCCCGTGTAAGCAGCCCCGCTGGTCGAGTGGTTCACCTTGATCGTGGCTTTGGTGCCGGATGTCCATTCCTGGATGGTTCCGTCCAGAGTGACAAAAACGAAAGCGCTGCCCACCGCCACCGTGCCGGTCGGTGAGCCCGTTCCCGATCCCGTCGCCGGCGGAATAGTCACCACCAGAGACTCGATATCTCCCACGCCGTTATACAGGGTGGAAAGGCCGGTGCCCGCGTCCGATACCCACCAGTACGATCCCGCACTTCGCGAAAGACCCCACGGATTGACTAGGTGCGGATCGGTGAAAGTCGCCATCCCCGCGATATCCGACACCAGGTTAGTCTGTGTGTAGCTATTAGTTGCCGTATCTTGCGCGCTCGCGGCCGCGGCCGCCAGCAACAGAATCGTCATAATATAGGTCTTTTTCACGTCTTATCCTCCAGGGTACCTAGTTGAGCATACGTGGCGCGATAGAGCCGAGTCAATGGAAATAGCCTGCGCCCGGTGAATTTTACAGCTTATAATTTAGAAACAAATGAAAACTTATTTTGTACAATTACTGGCTTTTTTTCTGGCCGCGCCCGCCGCCCCGCAGAACTTCTCGCCGGCTCCCGAACAATATCGCGCCCTGGCCTCCATCTCCGGGGATTCCCTCCGCGGCAACTTATCTTTCATAGCTTCCGATTTATTGGAAGGCCGCGACACGCCTTCTCCCGGCCTCGATATCGCCGCCATTTATATCGCCGCCCAGTTCCGCCGCGCGGGCCTCGCACCCGCCGGCGACGATGGATATTTCCAGTCCGCGCACATGTTACGGATCTCCGAGCCCGCCGCATCCTTCGATTTGCGCATCCAGGATGACTCGCGCAAGCCGCTCGATCCGCGCGCCCAGACCACCGTGATCAGCCGGCGACCGCTCGATCTGTCCGCACTGCCGCTCTACAAGGTCGCCGATGAAGCCGCTCTGCGCGCAACCGATGTGCAGGGAAAAGTGCTGTTGCTGAATTCCGGCCCGGGAAACGGCCGCGCCACCCATCCAGCGGCCGCCGCACTCCAGCCCGCCGCCTTCGTCGAACTGGCCGGCGACGACAGCCCGCGGGATATCCCTCGCCTGATCGATGCGGACGAAGAGCACACCGCGTTCGGCGACATCCCGCGCCTGATCCTGCGCGACCCCGAAGCCGTCGCCCTCCTGCGCGCGGCGAAACCTGGCCAGACCGGAATCGCCCTTTCAATCAAGCTTCCCACACCCACCGCCACCCCCGTGACAGTGCGAAATGTAGCCGCCCTCCTGCTCGGATCGGACCCCGTACTGCGTAGCCAATACATCCTGTTGACTGCGCACTACGACCACATCGGCCGCAATCGCGCCGGCGAAGTCGACCCCGGAGCCAACGACGACGGCAGCGGCACCGTGTCCGTCATAGAGATTGCGCAAGCCTTGGCCGCCATGCCCGTCCATCCCAAGCGCAGCCTGGTGTTTATGACTTTCTTCGGCGAAGAGGAAGGCGGACTGGGATCGCAATATTACGTGCGCCATCCGTTGTTTCCGCTGTCTAAGACTGTGGCCGACTTGAACCTCGAGCAACTCGGCCGCACCGACGCCAATACCGGCCCGGAAATCTCAAACGCCACTCTCACTGGATTCGGTTACTCGAGCCTCCCGCACACCCTGCGGCAGGCTGGCGAACTGACCGGTGTCAATGTATACGAGGCGCCCAATGGCGACGATTACTTCGACCGCAGCGATAATCAGACCTTCGCCGAACACGGCATCCCGGCTCACACTCTCGTGGTGGCCTTCGAATTCCCCGGCTATCACGACACGGGTGACATATGGCAGAAGATCGATTACGGAAATATGGCTAAGGTAGACCGCATGATCGCGCTCGGGCTCCTCATGTTGGCCGGCAACCCCACCCCCCCAGCCTGGAACACCGCCAACCCCAAAGTAACCCGCTACCTAACCGCAAAATAGGAGTCGTGGCGCACGCTTTAGCGTGCCGCCGGGACTCTTGAGTCCCGCAAAACCTCACCCCAAAATCCCCTGCGCCCGCGGCGCATACCCCGGAAAAACCCTGCTCAAATCCCGATTCCCCGACTGTCCCCTCACTAACTCGCCCAATACATCCCTGAAATCGGTAGTCAGTGCCAGATCCCGTGCTTCGTATAACTGCTCTTGCTCGAGGCCCGGCCATCGGCCGTACACCTTGCCCCCGCGCACGCCCCCGCCCATCGCGAACATGCAATTCGCGTGACCATGATCCGTGCCGCGGTCCCCGTTCTCCCGTGCCGTCCGCCCAAACTCCGACATCGTGACCAGTGCGACATCGCTCCTGCGGTCCCCTAAGTCGGTCCAGAATGCCGCCAACGATCCGCCGAAATCCGTCAACCGCGCGGCCAGTTGCCCTTCCGACGCGCGCGCGCCCACTTCGTTCACGTGATGGTCCCAGCCCCCCACATCCGCGAAAGCCATCTCCAGCCCTACATCCGCCTTGATCAGTCGCGCGATCTGCCGCAAACAATCGCCAAAACGGCCCTTCGGATAATTGGCGCCCGCGGCCGGTTCGTAGCGTTGCTTCTCAATCGATTGCAGCAGCGCGACGGCCTCGAAGGTCTCCCGCCCCGCGGCGTTCAACATAGGATCGCGGCTGTCGGTGTAGAGCGACCGAAAAGCGCTGGCCGCCTCCGCGTTGCGCACTTGGAAATCGCTCAGGTTCTGCACCGCTACCACCGCATTCGCCCCCCGCATCGCGCGCGGCAAAACGGCTCCCATCGCCACCGCCCGTACCGCGGACGCTTGCGCCTCGCGCGGCATGGCCCGGTTCATCCATCCGTCCGCCGTGGCCTTCAAACCCGGCGTCGCCGATTCCATGAAATCCTGCGCATCGAAGTGCGAACGCGTCGGATCTGGCGATCCCGCCGCATGCACGATGGCTAAGTGCCCGTCATCCCAGACCGGCTTCAATGCCGCCAGCGCCGGGTGCAGGCCGAAGAAACCATCCAGGTCGATCGCGGCATCCTCCCTTCCCGCCCCGCGCGACGGCCGTGGCACCGCGATCGTCGGCCGCATCTCGTAATATCGCTTCTCGCCGTGCGGCACCACGATGTTGAGTCCGTCTGCCGCTCCCCGTTGGAAGATGGCCACCAGGATCTTCTTGCGCGGCGACGGCGCGTCTGCCGCATAAAGCGCGCGCTCCAGCCACAGCGGAACCGTACCTGCGCCGGCCATCGCCAGCGCCGAGTTGCGAAGGAAGAATCTGCGCGTCGTCATGGTCTTACCTGCGTCACTTCTTCTGGAAGTCCGGGGAGCCTAATGTGATGCCCTGCGCCGACGGCGCGCCGTCCACTTTCACTCCCGGCACCTTGTTGTTCACCAGCGCCATGCTGAAATTCATGCGCGCCAGCAGGCCGGCCGAGTTCAACCATTCCTCGCCGGAATTCGAATACCCTGTCGGCTCCGCCTTGCGGTATAGTGGCTCTCCAAGCTGGTTTAACTGGTTGTTCAGGCCGAATGTGAAATCCACGTCCGCATTCAGCGTGCGCAGCGCGCTCGCCACCATCTCCAACGGCGATTTCATCTTCGCACGATACGCTCCCCGCGACCAGAACTCCGGCGACTCGAACATCGTTTTCAGCACCGCGCGCAGGTCCCCGTCTTTCTTCAAAAACGTGGCGGCCATACGATTCACCAGCGTTTCGGGCGGATCGTCGGCCACGAACCGCATCGCCAGTTTACGCGAGATGAAATGCGCCGTCGCCGGCTGGTGCGCCAGGATATCGAGCACCCGGTACCCGTCCTCGATGCCCCCGCCGGCCGGGATCCGTACGCCTAGCACGGTCTTCTCGCCGCCGTCGTGCATCCGCGCGTTGAACTCGAACTCCGCTACCCGCTGCGGCTGCTTGATGGTCCATCCCGTGAAGCAGCGCGCCACTTCGGCGACGTCTTTCTGCGAATAGCCGCCATCCACCCCCAGCGTGTGCAGTTCCAGCAGTTCCCGCCCGTAGTTCTCGTTCAAACCTCGCTGCCGCCGCTTTCCGGCTGGCGATTGCGCCCCCACCGACTCCCAGTTATCCAGATAGAACAGCATCGCCGGGCTCTGCGCGGTGGCGCGCAGCAAATCCTCGAACTTGCCCAGCACGTGCGGCCGGATGGCATCCCGCTCGTAGGACGTCACCATGTAACGGTCCGCGCCCTTCTCGATGAAGACGTTGAAATGGTTGAACCAGAAATCCGCCAGCACTTCGCCCAGTTGCCGGTTGCTGTAGACCGCCCGCAGCAGCTTGGCTTCCATCAGATCCTGCACCACCATGCTCTGCGGTCCGTTGGCGCTCTGGATGCGGCGCCGCAGTTCCGGCGAAGCGGCCGCGAATAACTGCATCCGCATGCCTTGTCCCATGCTCTCCAGCAACTCGTCCTGGCGCGCTTGCGGGAACGATCCAAACAGATCCAGCTTTTCCTGTCCGGTGCCCGCGCGCAGAATACGGAGTTGCCGCGCATCGAGCAGCGTGGCCAATTCCGGCGTATGTCCCTGCCCGCCGTCCCCGTCCACTTTTCCTTTGAGCCGCGCCGCCAGCCTGTCAACCATCATGCGCCTGTCGGGATCCTCCGGAAACGGAAGCCTGCCCGCCACCATCTCCTTCACTTGCTGCGGCGACGGGTAATCCTGCAGCATCCGCGCAGTGCTCATGGTCAGCGTATCCAGCGGGCGCAGCTTGGTCCCCAGCACGGGATTCTCGGGGATCCGTTCAGGATGAAGCTGCAGGTCGATCCACTTCTTGACCCCCATCGCTTCCACGCGCTCCAAATCGCCCGGGCGCGCCCCGAACGTGAGCCGGTTCAACGCGTGTTCTGCCCTCTGATTCTTTGGGATAGGTGCCGCGGCCAGGCACATACTCAGGCCCGCAACAATGGCCCGGGATAGTGTCCTGAACTTCACTTATGTAGTTAAACGCCGCCCGCCGCCGCAAAGTTGCGGTCCCTGGTACTAACGTCTGAAAAACGCAAAGCCCTCTTGCCGTTGCGCACTTGGCGGTCCCTTGGCGCTTTTGCGAGAAGTTCGTCTCTTCTTGGCGCCCTTTGCCGTTAATCTTGGCGCCTTTGCGAGAAACCAGGCCCTGGAATAACCGGCCGTTTCCCGAAAGCACCCAGGGATCGCTGGGAATTCGCCCGACGATGACGGCGTGGGCCCCGCACGCTTCTAGCGCGCCCCATCAAAAGTGAAAAGCCAATCCCCCTGAAACCACCCGGTGATTCCGCCCGCTAATCCCGCCCAAGCCCTCGCCCGTGACATAATCCCGCACCTCTCCCCGGATGCTGATTTGCCGGTTCAGCCGCACATCCACGCCTCCCCCGAAATCGAAAATCCCATGCGTGGTCGATGTACTCGACGCCTGGGGAAAGGGTTGCTGCGCGATCTGCGGCACATTGAAACTCGCCACGCCCCGCCGCCCGCGCCATAAACGGAGATACGCGACTCGACCGGCACCATCACCCGAATCCCCGGCAATATCCAACAGCTCCACCCCCAGTTGAACGTGCCCGACACCCCGGGTACGATGCCCTGCGTCCCCCCCGTGAATACCGACGACACTTCGATCCACAGGCTGGCCGCCGATTCCCGCACAATCTGATATCCGTACCCCACGCCCAGGCTCAGCCCCGCCGCACCGGTCACCGTCACTGGCGAACCGCCGACCGTTTGAGGCTTGCTGCTTTGCCCGCCGAACAGCCAGTAGATGTCCATATTTTGGACGCCCTGCCCTCGCGCCGCGCAAGCCAAAAGTAACGGGCACAGTAACCGGAGAAAATGAGTCTTCCGCATGGCCTTCCCTCACCAGCATGATAAAGGCAACGGCCGCGCCGCACCAACGATTTCCGCTGAATGGCCGGATTCGCCGTTGGGTGGCCCGTACCGCTCAGAACTGTCCTCAGCCGGTCAGATCGGACCCGCGCCACTCGCCGGGAAACCGTTGTTCTTCGCCGCAACCCCTTCGTATACTGAAGTCGCTCCATCATGCGCCGGGCGCTCGTTTACATCTTGCTGGGGACCGCGCTGGCCGCCTCCTGCGCCGCCGCGGAACGCCGCTCCTGGAACAAGATCCACTACATCGGCGGCACCATCCCGATCAAAACCAGCCCTTACGATTGGGATACCAGGCTCACCATCGCTCCGAACGATTCGATCGTCCTGGTGATCGCCCCCCAGAAGCTCTTTGCGCCCGAACAAACTGTCCGCATCCAGGGTTCGCAGATTCTTTCGCTGAGCGCCGGCCCCCTGGCTTGGCGGCGTGTCGCCGAAGTGAATGGCGCACAGCTTCCCGCCAAGCCTCGCTCACTTTTCGGGCTATGGCAGGACGTCAGCCTTCTGGGCATCGTCTACCAGGCTGAAAATGGAAAGCGTGGCGCCATCCTCTTGGACAGTTATTATAGTTGGCAAATCCAGCCGGCCTTCAAGAAACTGACCGGCAAGGTGATCGAGACATCCCCATGATGGCCCCCGGAGAACTGGACTGATGGTCTACAACCTCCTCGATATGGCGCCGCTGGCGATCTTCACCCCTCGGCGCGTTGGTGTTTTCCATCTTGACCGTCTTCTATTGGCGCGAACGCCGCCGCCGCGGAACCACCGGCCGGCTATCCGTTTTCCCCGTCTTTACCCTCGCCTGCGCGGCTGCCTTCCTCGATAACCTCTTGCTCCAGGTCTTTTTTCTGGATGGCTCCGCTTCCCCCCTCGGCCGCTCCATGGTCCTGCTGCGAGACGTGACCACGGGCCTACTCCCACCGCTGATGTTGCACTTGGTCTTCGAAACCGAGTCGCCCGGCCTTGCCCGCCGCCGCGCATGGCGCGCGCTGCTAATAGCGTTCTATGTCGCTGCCCTCGCCGGCGCTGCCCCCCTCCCGGCAATGTCGGCCGATCTCCGGTATCGCGCGCCCGCCATCACGCTGGCCGCCGCCGGCGCCGCGGGTCTCTTGCTCCAGTTCTCTTCGCGCAGCCGCCCGCCCTCCGGCCAACGCGCTCACCGCATCTGGATCCGCGCCCTGCTCCTGCTCATGCTGATTTCTGCCATCGCCACTTTGGGTGGTTGGGGCGTCTGGGTGGGCCAGGTCCCGGATTATCTGGTGCTCGCCTTCTTCGCCATCAGCCTCTATTACCGTGAGCGCCTCGCCTTCTTCGATCTCCTCGTGAAGCGCGCCGTCTTCCTCTGTCTCGGCCTGGCGATCCTCTCGCTCTGTTTCGCCATCCGCCCGCCCTCGGAATGGAGTCCATGGATCTACGCCGCGGTCCTGCTCGCCTTCTGGCTCCTGGGCTCCTGGGTTTACCCCCACGTAGCCGGATTTGTCGATCATGTGTGGCTGCGCCGCCCGTACACCGCGGCCAGTGCCGAACGCCAGTTCATCCGCGCCATTCAAATCGCGGCCGCCGAGGACGATCTCCTGTCCCGCGCCGCCGCCGGCTTCCAAACGATTTTCCGGACTCGCGCTGAGATATCTTCGCACCGTCCGCAATTCCCGATTCCGAGGACGGCCTGGCCGTCGCCCGTGAACGCGGCCACGCGTCGATCGGGTACGTTCGGCTGGCCCCCCGTCCTAATGGCATCCTGTTCCTGAGCGACGACCGCCGGCTTCTCGAGTCTCTTGCCGGGACCCTCAGTGTGGTGCTCGAAAACGTGCGCTTCCGGGTGGACCTTCACCGCCAGGAGCAGCGCGAACAGGAGCTCCGCTGGCTCACCACCCGCGCCGAATTGAAGGCTCTGCGCGCGCAGATCAACCCCCACTTCCTCTTCAACACCCTCAGCGTGATTGGCGGCCTCATCCAGTGTCAGCCTGAGCTGGCCGACCAGACCATCGAACACCTCGCTCGCGTCTTCCGCTATACGCTCTCGAAATCCGAAAACGAATGGTCGCCGCTCGCCGAGGAGGTCGAATTTATAGCCGCCTACCTGCGCGTGGAGCAGGCCCGCTTCGGCGAACGCTTGCAAGTGGATTATGCCGTCGATCCCCAGGCTGCCCGCATCCCCATTCCCGCCATGTGCATCCAGCCGCTCATCGAAAATGCCGTCAAGCACGGCGTCTCCGCCGTCTCCGGCCGAGGCATCGTTGGCTTGCGCGCCGTTCTGGATGGCGCCCTGCTTTCGGTCGAAGTCTCCGATAGCGGCCCCGGCATCCCTCCCGGCTTTACCCTCCAGACCCCGGGCGACGGCCACGGATTGCGCAACGTGGCGGATCGCCTGCATGGCTACTACGGCGATTCCGCGCGGTTATCCTGGGAGAATGGGCCGCACGGCACGCGCGTCACGCTGCTTCTCCCCCGATCTGCCGCGCACCCCGGAAATGCGCCTGGAGGAAATCTCGCTTGATTCGTGTCTTGATCGTCGACGATGAGGCCCCCACCCGCGTCCGGCTGCGCCAGATGCTGGCGTCCCATGCCGATATCGAGATCGCGGGCGAGGCGGAAACCGGTGTGCAGGCCATGCAGATGGTGGACCAACTTCACCCGCACACCCTGCTCCTCGATATCCAAATGCCCGGGTCGACCGGTATCGACGTCGCCGCTTGCCTCCCCCACCCCCGCCCGCACGTGATCTTCTGCACCGCCTACGATCAATACGCCGTAGAGGCCTTCGAACTGCATGCCGTCGACTCCCTGTTAAAGCCCGTCTCGCGCGCTCGCCTGGCCGAGGCTCTGGATCGCATCCGCTCGCTTCCCTCCCCAGGCAGCCGCGAACCCGGCTTCGATCGAGCCCTGCGCCGCCAGCCCGGACCCGCCCGATTTCTGGTCCGACACAGCGCGCACTATTCGGTCATCGCCGAATCCCACGTGCTCTATTTCGCCTCCGAAGGCAGCCTCACGCGCCTGGTCGCGGACAACGGACAGTATTGGATGGACCCCACCCTGAACGATCTGGAGCAGCGTCTCGACCCCGCCCGCTTCTTTCGTATTTCCCGCGCGGCCCTCGCCTGCCTCAACGCCATCGCGGACGTCGTGCCGCTGCCCGGCGGTTCCGGTGAAGTCGTCCTGAAAAACGGCCAGCGCCTGGAGGTCAGCCGGCGCCGCTTCCGCAGCCTGCTGCAAGCCCTGGCCCGCCCTTAACCCACCTACCCCCGCAACCGCACAAAAAACCAAGCCATCCCCGTAGCCAGCAAAATCGCCGCGCAAACGGTCACCGGTTTCCACGCAGCCAACCGGCTCCCCGCATAGGCGAATACCGCCCCGGCAATCGCGGCCACCCCAACCTCCGCGGCCGCCGCCCCGCTCAATACATAAAGCATTGAGTATCCTGTCGTCCGCAGAAATAAAGCGAAATAAAGGCCATGAAAGCCGCCCAACACCGCCACGACGAGCCATCGCATACCTGCTTTCGGCAGCGCCAATATCTCCACCGCCAGATACGCGATCGTCAAACCGGCGGCCGCTTCCACAAAACGTGCCGGCGGCTGCCATGCCGTGCGCGGCACGATCGCCGCCGCCGCGATCTGCCCGCCCATAAACATACCTGTCAGCAGCAGCAGTTCCCGCCGGCTGCGCGCGGCCAGCACCAGGCTTACCAGAAACAAGATCTGCGCCGCGCCGCCCAATGCTCGAACCGCCCCTCCGCCGGCCTGCGTGATCGCCGTCTCCAATGCTGTCGGCGGCCGGAAGCGCAGCGTAGCCCGCGGAAACGAAATGTCGAATACGGCCTGATCCCGCTTCCCGCCATTTTCCACCCGCAGCAGATGTACGTGATTCGGCACGGTCACCGCCGGGAGAGTGCATTCCACTTCCAGCGTCTCTACCGGTGCCGCGAATTGGTATTCCGCCGTGCACACATACGATCCCTGCCCGGCTTCCTCGTGGCACTCAGAGGTCAGCCGTCGCCCCACCTGCCCGCCGCTTGAAAACGCAAGGTGCGCGAAAAGCGAGGCCTCCGCATTCGCCACGTGCGGCATCTCGTACAGCGGCAGCCGCAACTCGTAATGTGCCAGCGTGCCGTGGATGTTCAGGTCGCCCGAGCTCATGCTCATTACGTGCGCCAGCGCCGGACACGCCAGCAGCAGGCATCCCGCGGCAACTTTCATCCGTGTTCGATGGGCGTCGCATGCAACAGCGCCGCCGCCAGGCGCTGCTGGTTGATGCGCCGGTAAACGATCCGGATCAGCGCCAGCACCGGGACCGAAAGGAATGCCCCCGGAATTCCGGCCAGTTCCGTGCCCGCGAAGACCCCGAAAAGCACCAGCAGCGGATGTACCTCCGTGCCCGCGCGCATCAACATCGGCGACAGCACGTAGTCCTGGAAAACGCGATAGACCCCCAGGAAAATCAGCGCGCCCACAACCGGCCCTCCACTCATCGCCGCCACTGCCAGGATCGTCACGCTGGCCGCGAAAGGCCCGATCAGCGGAATGAATTCGAGCGTCGCCGCCAGAACCGCCAGCAGGATACTGTACGGCACCCCCAGAATAGTGAAGAAAATCGAATACGAAGTGAAAGTGGCCAGCGATAGCGACAAGATGGCGCGCATGTAGTGCGCCAGCAGCAGATCCACGTCCGCCAGCAGGTCGTCCACCAGCGCCCGCCGCCGCGGATCGTCGATCGCCTCCAGAAAATGCTGCCGCATCTCCCTGCCGTCTTTTAGGAAGAAGAAGCCCAGTATCGGAATGATCACCAGGTACACCAGGTTCCCCGCCACGCTCAGGATCTTCACCCCCGCGCGCGGCAAAGAAGAAATAATATCGGTCGAGCTCTTGGAAAGTTGCTCTTCCGTCTTTTGCACGATTTGCGCTTTGAAGGAGTTCACGCTCGCGGGCAATGAAGCATTAGGCTGCTCAAACGCCGCCAGCTTTGCGGGCATCGATTTGACCAGCGAATTGGCCTCCTCCACCACGTGCGAGCCGATCTGCGTAATGGCCACAAACAGCGCCGCGACAAAAATGAGATAAGCCAGCGCCAGCGCCAGCGTGCGCGTGCGTTTGCCCGGCAGGAACCGGTCGATCACGTTCACCAGCGGCGACAGCAGATACCCGAACAGCAGCGCCACGATGAATACGAATAGCGTGCTGCGCATCAGGTACACCAGCCACAGCAGCAGGATGATCAGCGCCGCCGTCCAGGTGTAGCGGGCCGCGCGCGCATCGATGCCCAGCATGATTCTCCCCTCTGCATTCTACAACGCACCGGAGGGCGGGCAATCATGCCCGCAGCCGGCTTTCAGCCGGCCATGTGGGGCAGGCGTCTACGCCTGCAGCGGGTCTCCAGACCCGCTCCCCCTTCGCCCTCCCCACATCCCCACCACCAGCCCCACCAAAATCCCCGCCACGCTCATCATGCCCCCCACCAACACGGATCGCGGCCGGTAATGCATCTCGATCTTGTGGAATCCCCGCTCCACCACCACTCCCCGCAGTGCCGCGTAAGGCTCATAAATCCGCGCCGGATGGCCGTCCACCGTGGCATACCAGCCCGGATACCACGTATCCGCAATCACCAGCATCCCCCGGCAACCCATCCGCGCCTGGAAATTGACCGACCCCGCGTTCCTGCCCATCACCCGCGCTTCGTCCGGCAGCCCGCACTTTTCCAGCGCCGGGCCGGCATCCAGCATGGGAGCCGCCGCGCTCAAATCGAAGCCGGGGTCCGCCAGCGCCGTCTGCATGTCGCCGGTATTCTTCATCGCCGCCGTCTGGTGCAGCGTCCATGCGCGCGGAAACGCGTGCGGATTCCGATACACATTCAACCCGCTCGATCCGCGAAACGCCAACTCCTGCTCCGGCCGGTTCGGCGTTTTCGTCACGGTGTACGTCACCCCTAACAAATCCTGCACCCGCGGCTTCCAGCGTTCCAGCAGCAGCAGGTTCGACGTCACGCCGGCGCCAAAACCCGTCAGCACATCGATCCCTTCCCAATCGCCGAAATTGAAGCTGTTATCGAAGTCGATCCGCACCAGCTCGCGCTGCGATCTCAAATACCCGGCGATGTCGTCGTACGCGTGCAACTCCGCGATCGTCGCGCCATCACCCCGCGCGCGTTCCGGAAAAGTGCCGGTCACGAAGCCCATCTCCGCCAGCAATAAGCATACTATTGCCACGGTCGTGAACCGCGCCGTCGCAATGTTCCGCTGCCACGCCGTCAGCACCCCCGCCAGCAGAAGGGCCACCAGCGCGGCGAACATCACGTGCTCGCTGGGATCGTACGCATGCACCGCTCCCGCCGCCAGCGCCACGGCATACACGCCGCCGCCCATCGCCGCCAGGCCGATCGCCATGCGTCGCACTAACCACGTTCCGCTCCTCGCCAACAAGGCGTCCAGACCATACGCAGCCAACGGCGCAGCGCCGAAATCGCACAGCGCCAGCAGCCGATAGGGTACCCGCGCCTTGCCGAAAAGGGGCACGACGGCATACGCGATGCCATGAAAAATGTTGTAGGCGCCCATTGCAAACAGCAAGCCGCATAACGCCACCGCGGCGAACACCCGCACTCCCCGCTCCTTCCAGCGCGTGGCCACCCCCAGGATCGCCAGCGCCACCGCCACCACCCCCAGATAGTCGTTGGCATCGTTCGCCAGGTAGGGAACAAACAGATTGACCAGCGAGCCGGGACGGTAAGAGTAAGTGGTGTCGACCGCATACGGGATCGTCTCGCCCCAGCTTACCGGGTGGTCCGCGCCTACCCAGCGGTGCGCCAGTTTCGCGTACTCGTAGCCCGGCACGGTTTGAAAGCCGCTGGTCAGGATGGCCACCAATGCCGCCAGCGCCGCCAGCCGCGCCAGGCGCGTTCTCGCCGCGCGGTCGGCCGCCATGTGATAGAGCCACACCGCCGCCACCACGAATGAGACATAGATCGGAATCTCGTGGTGCCCGCCCAGCCACGCCGCCCCCAGGAAAAGGCCGCACAGCGCCGCGCTCGCCGCCGGCCGGTAGCCCCGCAGCACGCGCAGCAGAAACAGAAACACCAGCGGCGTCCACAGGTACCCGCCCATCACTTCCGGCCATGGCGCGCTGGAGAAAAATCCACCCAGCGCAAACACCAGCGCGCCCGCCAGCGATGCCGCCCGCGACCGCCGCTGGTCACGGCACAGAAAGTAAGCGAACAAGCCCCCCAGACAATGGAGGAACACATAATACCAGTGCAGGACCGCCAGTTTGATCTTCCCCGATTTGTCCAGCGGCAGACGGAAGAAGGGCCAGTTCACAGGGTTCGCGGCACCCACGATCTGCCCCAGAAAGGGCTGCCCGCACCATTGGTATGGATCCCACAGCGGAAAGGCGTGCTGGTTCCACCGCAGTGCCTGGAACTGGAATCGCGGCGCTTCCATCCGCACCAGGTCGGGACTGCCCAGCCAGGTATATTCGTGCGAGAGGGTCAGCCGCCAGTAGAAACCGCAGCAGATCACCACCAGCAGCACCGGCGTCGCCACGGCCTTTTTCATAACCACGCATTCTAACGCCTTTGTAGACCGGGCAACCAGTTTGCGCAGTCTTTGCGAGAAACCGGGATCTATTCAGAATCCCTCTCGCCAGACGGCCAACCAGCGACGAACATCTTAACCGCCTTCCTCGTTTTTCGCAGTCTTTGCGCCCTTTGCGGTCCCCTTGGCGTCTTTGCGAGAAACCTGAACGCTTACACAAAAAGCCAGACCCGCCCCTAACCCGGCTTCACCTCACCCACCGTCTCCCCAAACCGTTCCACCCGCACCCGGCTGATCCGGTTGCGCTCCATCTCCAGCACCGTGTACCGCCGCCCCGCGTAATCCACGCGCTCTCCCGCGTGCGGAATATAGCCCAGCTTGTACAATAAGAAGCCCGCCAATGTCTCGAACCCCGCTTCCGCCGGGATATCAATGCCATACTCCGTTTCCAGATCGCGGATCCGCGTGGCCCCATCCAGTTCCACTTCGCTCAACTCGGCGCTGGCCGCCCCGCCCGTCGCCGCGCTCTTCTCGTCGTATTCGTCTTGTATCGGCCCTACGATCTGCTCCAGCACGTCCTCCACGGTCAGCAGTCCGGCGATCGTCCCGAATTCGTCCACCACCATCGCCATGTGCGACCGCCCCTCCTGGAACTCCGTCAGCATCTGCCCCACCGGCTTGGTCTCCGGCACCACCAGGTGCTTCCGCAACAGCCGCCGGATACGAAACGTCCGGCTCGGCCGTCCCGCCCGGATGGCCTCCCGCCGCTCTTCCCAAACCGGCAGCAGATCCTTATAGTGCAACAGTCCCACGATCTGCTCCGGCTTGTCTTCGTAGACCGGAAGCCGCGAGTGCTGGTGCTCGATCATGGCGTGCAAAACCTGGTCCAACGTGGCTTCCGCCGATACCGAAATAATGTCGTTGCGGGGCACCATGATTTCGCGCACCGAGAGTTCGCTCAGGTCGAGCACACGGTGAATCATATCTTCCTGCGATTCCGGCAGATAGCCCAGACCTCGGCTGGAGGTCACGATCAGCTTCAACTCCTCCGCCGAATGCCCCCCCGACCGATGCGGGGCGCCCACTCGCAGCATATTGGTAATGGCGCCGCTCGATCGCTCGATCACCACTACGAACGCGATCGAAATCCGGTAGAAAATCAACAGCACGGGCGCCACGGTTATCGCCAGGCGGTCGGCGGCTGCGATTGCCAGGTTTTTGGGCACCACTTCGCCGATCACCACGTGCAGGTAACTGATTACCAGAAACGCCGCCAGCAGACTGGCGCCGTGCGTGATGGCTGCCGCCGTGGCTCCCCAATCGGGATGGAAAAACGATTGGATGATGCGGAAAACCGTCTCTTCGCCCGCCCATCCCAACCCCAGGCTGCTCAGCGTCACGCCCACTTGCGTCACCGACAGCAGTCGCGCCGGATTCGCCAGCAGATTCAGTGCCGCTTGTGCGCCGCTCTGCCCTTCTTCGGCAAGTTGCCGCAGGCGCGAGCCGCGCACCGAGAGCAAGGCCACCTCAGCGGCGGCGAAGAAGCCGTTCAGCCCGATGAGCAGAACTACCAGAATGAGGCGAAATCCCAGGTAAGATTGGGTCATGGTCCTGGCCAAGGCCAGAATCCTATTTTAGGACTTCGTGGGCGTACTGCATTTTACAATCGCCCGCTAACCATTTTGCCGGATGCTGCGTCTCTACAGATAACTCCGTTACACCTGGCGGGCGCATTCACCCGTATCCCCAAGATATGCGCCCGCACTCAATATCTGTCTTTGCAGGCGAGCGTAGCTACGCAGTTCCCTCGGCCGGAGCGCGCCACCGCAACAAAAAGAAATGATGGCCGCAAAGAGCGCAGCGGTATGGCAGCAGAATCCAGCGCATGGCCTGCTCAAAAGCGTTCCGTACGCCCACGCTCCTGAATTGCGCGGACCGGCAATGTGGACATTGTGGAGAAAACAAAATGCACCTCTGTTGTTGAACGGAACCGGAAGGCGAGGCCTATATTGGAAACGCGGGACGCGCGCTTAAAGCTGCGGTGCGCGCCATGCGGCGCCGAGATTCTCGGAAGGGGCCCTGCGTGGTGGTCTGCGCCGCTGCGCCGCCTCGTCTTTGGCTGCCGCGCGCGCCGTCGCACACGTGCGCATCTCTTCTTCGGTGAAGGTGAACGCCAGCGTCTCGCTGGCTTCGTCGCGCCGCTCCAGAACGCTCCGGCACAACAACGGCAATTCCTGGATCTGGATGCCGTATCTCCGGATCAGCGCGAGATCCGCGCGCACCGTAAATGCCGTCCGGATGCGGTCCGGCGCAACTCCTTCAAACGCAAACACGCGGCATCCTAAATCCTGAGTGAAGCCCGTCAGAACAAATTGCATCTTTGTGCTCCTTCCCGAACTTCCCTTAGACTCTTTGACTACGCCGGCCGCGGGCGTCATGCGCGCCTCGGTGATTGCCGGTTGAAGGCCGGTCCGTACTCGTGAACCAAGCGGTCCTGCCGCGCCGGCCGCTGGTCCCGGTCGCAGACCTCAAATACAAATCCGGCCGGCTTACTCCGCATGAGCGCCGATTGATTGTCGCTTAGGTGGCCAAGCAGCGCGGCGCGTATATCGTCGGTCTCGCCGATGTAGATCCACTGCGCGGCATTCGAGATTCCGTATACTCCCGACGCCATCGGCGCAAACGCCTGGATCATCCCCGGTACAAACGGCCGCGGCGTCAGATGCTCAAAGGGCATCCAGTGCCCCCGTGGCATCCGCCGCGAGACATCTCACGCGGTGGCCCCGTTTCTCTTCGAAACCGGTGTGCCTTTGGCGCGGTCCGACATTTGCCGCAGGCGCTCTACGAGTTCCTTCCCGATCCGCACTTCCGCCGGGTTGGATTTATAGCCCGGTAGCCGGGGATCGATATACTGTCTGCGGAATAGCTGATCCGATGCCAGGGCGGTTAACAGATCAATTTCTTCCGGGGTCAATTTCACGGTGATTACGGTCATTAAACTGTGCCTATAGTCTCACGCGATCGCACGCCAGAGTGGAAATGAGGGCGGCGGCAAGGAAAGCAATATATCGTGCTCTGGCTGATCCCCGCGGCCTTCCTGCGCTTATCCAACATAACAACCTCCCGGTTGGCAGTCTAAGAAGTGGGAATCAGATCGTCTGACTTAGTTCAGATGACCCGTGAGTGGGCAATTAAGTGCTCAGACGTCCACCATTATAGAAGAAACGATTTTGACTTGTCAAGCCGCCATCCGGCCACTTATACAGGACATACACACATTAATATCCGGTATAGGAGGACACCTATGTAGGACGCTAACAAACCCTTTCACACGGTGTGGGGCAGGCTCGCAGCCTGCGCGGGTCTCGTAGGCCCGCAAATCTGCAAGGGCGGAACCTGAGTCCCGCCCAAGCATAAAGCTACAACCCGAACAATCCTAGTAGCGCCCGCCACCGCCGCTACGGCCACGGCCACGGCCACCGCCGCCGCCAAATCCGCCGCCGCCACCGCTGCGCTCCGTCTTCGGACGGGCTTCATTGACGTTCAGTGCCCTGCCTTCGAGTTCTCTGCCGTTCAGCTCCGCGATCGCGCGATCCGCTTCCGCATTGCTGGTCATTTCGACAAATCCGAACCCTCTCGCTTGCCCGCTGTCGCGGTCGGTGACAATATTGACGCGCTCGACGGCGCCATACGCTTCAAACAGAGATCGAACCGCGGCTTCGGTGGCCCCAAAGCTGAGGTTGCCTACAAAAATATTCTTCATTTCTTTTCCTTATGGTTAAGTTACGTTGGAATCGGGCAGGATCGGACGAGGGCGGCGGACCGGACTAATGCGAAGATGCCAAAATGTCACTGCAACCACATTGTACCACCGAACCGCAAGCTATTTTCTCGATCGCGCGCAACGCCAAGCCCGCCGCGCGCCTGGCTGCCGGCGACAGCCCTTCTCCTAGGTCGAACGACCGCACGCCCATCCCGATCAGTAACGCCTCAGGCGCCCAGCCATACACCTCTTGCGCCCACCCCAGCAGGCTCTCGGGATCATACCCGTGCATCCCGGACGGAAGCCGCGGCTGCAATCGCGCGATCGTAATCCGTCCCGCCGCCACACCCGCGTGCGCATCCACGAAAACCACCCGCTCCGCCCGGCTGATGGGCTCGGCTAATTCCGGAGTCAGTTGCGTACACGCAATCGCCTCCCCGCCCACTTGCCTGGCCACAAACGGCCCCGCTCCGTCGTCCCCCCGCAAACTATTCCCATACCCGATCACCAATATGGTCCGTGGCGCACGCTTTAGCGTGCCGGCGGGACTTTTAAGTCCCGCTACAAATTGAGTTTTCATCGCACTGATTCGCTGCCGCTCTCCAACTCATCGAGCACCCTGCCATCCGCCCCCAGCAGCCGGATGTGCATGTCGGGCAGTCCCGCCGCGTGTGTGGAACAGCTCAGGCACGGATCGTACGCCCGCACCACCGCCGAAACGCGATTCAGCATGCCTTCCTGCAACCGCTTGCCGTCGATGAAATGCTCGCACACTTGCCGCACGCTGCGGTTCATGGCCAGGTTATTGTGCCCCGTGGCGACAATCAGGTTCACCCATCGGATCGCGCCTTTTTCATCCACCTTATAATGATGAATCAGCACCCCGCGCGGTGCTTCCGCGATGCCCACGCCCTCCAGCGCGTTCACCCCCGCGTGCGCCCGCACATGTGTATCCAGGATCGCCTTATCCGCCAGCAGCGCCTCCATCCGCTCCAGCGCGTAGAGCGCTTCGATCAACCGCGCATAGTGATAATGAAACGCGCTCTGGACCACGCGTCCGTACCGCTGATGGAATTCGACGAACTCCGCGTCCGCCTCCGGTGTGCCGCACCGGTCCGCGACGTTCAATCGCGCCAGCGGACCCACCCGGTACACGCCTTCCGGATACCCGAGCGGCTTGTAGTAAGGCGCCTTCAAATACGTCGTGGGCAGCGTCGTCTCCGCGATATATTCCGCGTACTGGTGCGGCCGGATTTGATCCACCGTGATATTGCCCTCCGCGTCCCTAAACCGCAGCTTTCCGTCGTAAAGCTGTAAGCCGCCTCCCGCGTCCACCAGGCCCGCGTACATCGTGGGCGCGTTGCCGAAATTCGCGATCTCTTCGCCGAACCCGTCCACCACGCCTTTGAAAAACGTCAGCGTGCGCCGGACAATACTCTTCGCCGCCGGCAGCTCTCCCCTGATCCGGTCGCGTACTTCCCCGCCTAACGGCGCATTCACTCCGCCCGGTACCGTCCACGAAGGATGGATGCGCTCGCCCGCCAGCCATTCGATCGCCTGCTGCCCGAACTTCCGCAGCGCGATGCCGTCGCGCGCCCGTTCCGGATGCTGCTCGATCAGCCCCAGCACGTTGCGCCGCGCCGGATCGGAGTCCATGCCCAGCAATAGGTCCGGCGCCGAGAGATGGAAGAAGCTCAGCGCGTGCGATTGCACGAACTGCGCGCAGTGCAGCAGTTCCCGCAGCATCGCCGCCGTCTCCGGAATCTGCACGGCCATGATGGCGTCGCATGCTTTCACCGAAGCCAGCAGATGGCTCACCGGGCAGATGCCGCAAATCCGCGCCGTGATCGACGGCATCTCGTAAAACGGCCGCCCTTCCGTAAACTTCTCGAATCCGCGCACCTGCGTCACATGAATTTGAGCGTCCGTCACCCGCCCTTCGTCGTTGAGCTGTATGGTGACCCTGGCATGCCCTTCGATGCGTGTAACCGGATCGATCCTAAGTGTCTTCATGGTGGCTCCATCAATCTCCTGCCGGGGAGGGCCTCCCGGACATCATCCGAACCTCACCTTTCCCGCCAGGTCCGGCACCCGCCCTTCCAACAGTTCGCCCAGCACAAATGCGATGGCCTTCGCCGGCGGCGGACACCCCGGCACGTGCAGATCCACCTTGATCGCGTCGTGTACCGGCACCGCGTGCTTTAGCAGCGCCGGCACGCCATCCGTCGGCGGGATCCCGTAGATGCCCTCCAACAGTTTGTTCACCGCGATGTTGTTCCGCATGGCGGGCACGTTGCTCGTCACCGCGCAATCGCCCAGCGCCACTACTACCTTGCTGCGCGCCCGAATCAACCGCGCTTTCTCCAAATCGTCATGACTGCTGACGGCGCCCTCCACCATGGTCACGTCCACCGACTTGGGGAACTCCTGCGCGTCCACCAGCGGCCCATAAACCATATCGATCTTGCCCGCCAGCGGCACCAGCGCCTCGTCCAGATCGAGCAGCGACATGTGGCAGCCGGAACAGCCATCCAGCCACACCGTCGCCAGCCTGGTCTTCTTCGTCATTGATTACCTCCACGCCTTACCGCCAGCCAGGTGATGTTATCCACCCGCTTGGTCATTTCTTCCACCGCCCAGCCCTTCTCCGCCAAAGCGCCGGTCGGGCATACCTGCACGCACTTCCCGCAACTGGTGCAGTTCCGCGCCCGGCCCCAGGGCCGGTTCAGGTCGCACGAGATCGTCGAGTGTACCCCGCGCCCCGCGATATCCAGCACGTGCGCGCCCTCCACTTCGTCGCAAACCCGCACGCACCGCGTACACAGGATGCAGCGGTTATGATCCAGCACGAAACGCTCGTGCGACATGTCCACGCCCAGCCGCGGGTAACTGTACGGATATTCGACCGATGTCACGCCCAGCTTCTGCGCCAGCGCCTGCAGCTCGCAGTGGCCGTTCGAAACACACACCGCGCAGTAGTGATTGCGCTCCGAAAACAGAAACTCCACCGCCATCCGCCGGTAGCGCGTCAGCTTCTCCGAGTTGGTCGTCACCGACATGCCGTCCTCGACGGGCGTGGTGCAGGCGGGCAGTAGCCTCCCCACCCCCGAGACTTCCACGATGCACAGCCGGCACGCCCCCACCGCGCTCAAACCCTTCAGGTAGCACAGCGTAGGGATGTATTTCTTGTTGGCCCGCGCGGCCTCCAGGATGCTTTGGCCCGCCGTGGCGTCCACGTATTCGCCGTCGATCTTGATGGAGACTTTGTCTGTTGACATGCCGGCTCCTTACATCTCGACCAGATCCTCAACTGGATGCCCATGCTGGTTCTCGCGGATGTCGCAGCGCAGGCAGCGCGCCGCTTCTTCTACCGCCTCCCGCGCCGTCAGCCCCAGCATGGCCTCGTTGAAGTTCAGCACGCGCTCGCGCGCCGGCATCTCCGCCAGCTCGTGGCGCGCGCATTGGCTCGCTTGCGCCGGGGGCGTCTTGGAATACTCGAACTTCGGCATGATCTTCTCGAAGCGCGCCGCCCCCATCAGGCGCTGGTCGATATTGCGGGCCGCCTTCTTGCCCAAACCCATGGCGTTCGAAACGTTCGAAGCCCCGGTGATGGCATCGCCGCCCGCGTAGAATTTGTTGCGGCTGCTTTCGA
>Ga0187871_10000429_pt1 | contig 40278 bp, 33 predicted proteins | sample June2016WEW_16_1_FD_132988 | JGI IMG/M metagenome (GOLD analysis project Ga0187871, IMG submission 132988) | Peatland microbial communities from SPRUCE experiment site at the Marcell Experimental Forest, Minnesota, USA - June2016WEW_16_10 | ecosystem: Environmental > Terrestrial > Soil >...
AGCGAGCTTCGCTGGCCGAAGAGCGGGCCTGCGAGGCCCGCGCAGGCTGCGGAGCCAGGCTGCGAGCCTGCCCCACTACCTCTAATCGATATACTCGTAAGCCACCAGCGTCAGAAACTCCGGAAAATCCGCGCTGGTCATCATCTGTTCAAACATCCGCGCTGCCTGCGACAGTTGTGCGCCGGCCACATCCGCAATCGCCCGCTTCACCAACTCCGCAGTCACCGCACGTCCGTCATTCAGCTTCGCGCCATGCTTCACCCACTGCCAAACCTGCGCACGGCAGATCTCGGCGGTCGCCGCATCTTCCATCAAGTTATAAATCGGGACGCAGCCGTTGCCGCGCATCCATGCCTCCAGATACTGAATGCCGACGTCGATGTTCCAGCGCAGACCGGCTTCGGTGATGTCGCCGTCGGGGACGGCCAGCAGATCCGCGGCAGTCACCTGCGTGCCCGGCCGGCGCTGCAACTGGTTCGGACCCGCCATGTGCGTGTCGAAGATCTCTTTCGCCACGGGCACCAGCCCCGGATGCGCCACCCAAGTGCCGTCGTGCCCCGCGCGCACTTCGCGCAGCTTGTCCTGCCGCACCTTCTCCAGCGCCTGCTCGTTGGCCGCCGGATCGTTCTTGATGGGAATCTGCGCCGCCATCCCACCCATGGCATGCACACCGCGGCGATGGCAGGTCTCGATCAGCAGGTTGACGTAAGAGCTGAGGAAATGCCGCTCCATGGTGACCTGCGCGCGGTTGGGCAGCACGAAGCCGGGCCGGTTGCGGAATTTCTTGATGAAGCTGAAGATGTAGTCCCACCGCCCGCAGTTGAGCCCGGCGGAGTGTTCGCGCAGCTCGTAGACGATCTCGTCCATCTCGAAAGCAGCAGAATGGTTTCGATCAGCACGGTGGCGCGAATGGTCCCGCGCGGCACTCCCAGCTCCCGTTGCGCGAAGTGGAAGACATCGTTCCAGAGGCGCGCTTCCAGGTGGCTTTCCATTTTCGGCAGATAGAAATACGGCCCGGTCCCCTTGGCCATCAGGGCCTTGGCGTTGTGAAAGAAGTAAAGGCCGAAGTCGAACAGACTACCCGAGATCGGCCGGCCGTCTATCAGGAAGTGCTTCTCATCCAAGTGCCAGCCCCGCGGCCGCACCATCAACACCGCGGGGCGCTCGCCCACTTCGTAGCGCTTGCCTTCGGGGCTGACGTAGCCGATCGTACCGTTCACCGCGTCGCGCAGGTTGAACTGCCCGTCGAGATTGTTCCGCCAAGTGGGTGAATTCGAATCTTCGAAATCCGCCATGAACACGCTGGCGCCCGAGTTCAAAGCGTTGATGATCATTTTGCGATCCACCGGCCCGGTGATCTCCACGCGCCGGTCCTGCAGGTCGGCGGGAATGGGTGCGGCGACCCAATCGGAATCCCGGATCCAGGCGGTTTGCGCCAGAAACTGTGGCATAACACCACGATCGATTTCCTGCTGCCGCTCGTGCCGGCGCGCGAGCAGTTGTTGGCGGCGATCGTCGAAGTTCTGTGAAAGGGCTTTAAGGAAGCTCACGGCTTCGGGGGTGAGAATACTGCGATCGGCGTCGGTAATAGGTGCAGCGACCTGAATGGGTTCCAGTTGGGCTTTGGGCATGGTCTTTATCAATATCAGGTTAGCGCCGTAGCGGCGGCCACACCATGCCACTAGTCCGTTTCGGACCAGTAGTCCGTTACGTCCCGCACTATTTCACTTTTTCCGGAAATCGCGATCTACTGCAAATGGAGGCTACACTTCCCGAATGTTGGATAACGGAACGCATGAAAATGGACACCACGATACTCTGCGCCATTGGAGCACAGCCGCTCGATGGGAGGGAATCACCCGGCTGTATACGCCGGAAGACGTCGCGCGTTTGAGTGGATCGATCCAGATCGAGTACACGCTGGCGCGGATGGGCGCCGAGAGGTTGTGGAACCTGCTCCGTACCGAGCCATACATTCCGGCGTTGGGCGCCTTGACCGGCAACCAAGCCGTGCAACAGGTGCAGGCCGGGCTGAAGGCCATCTACGTGAGCGGCTGGCAGGTGGCAGGGGATGCGAATGTGTCGGGTCAGATGTATCCGGACCAGAGCTTGTATCCGGTGAACAGCGTGCCCACGCTGGTGCGTGCCATCAATAATGCGTTCATGCGGGCCGACCAGATCCATCACTCCGCCGGACGCAACGGGATGAACTGGTTTGCCCCGATCGTGGCGGACGCGGAAGCCGGCTTTGGCGGACCGCTGAACGCTTTCGAGCTGATGAAGTCCATGATTGAGGCCGGCGCGGCCGCGGTGCATTTCGAAGATCAACTCGCTTCAGCCAAGAAATGCGGGCACATGGGCGGCAAAGTCGTAGTGCCTACCTCCGAGTTCGTGCAGAAGTTGGTGGCGGCCCGTTTCGCCGCGGACGTGATGGGTGTGCCTACAATTCTGATCGCGCGGACCGACGCCAACAGCGCCGGGCTGCTGCTGAACGATATCGACCAGCGCGACAAACCGTTCTTGACCGGCATGCGGACGCCCGAAGGCTTCTTCGGTTTTCGCGGCGGAATTGAGGCGGCCATCGCGCGCGGTTTGGCCTATGCGCCGCACGCCGACATGATCTGGTGTGAAACTTCGGAGCCGAACCTGGCCGAGGCGCGCCGCTTCGCGGAAGCGATCCATGCCCGCTATCCGGGCAAGCTGCTCGCTTACAACTGTTCGCCTTCGTTCCATTGGAAGAAAAAGCTGGACGACACGACCATCGCGAAGTTCCAGAAGGAACTGGCGGCCATGGGCTACAAGTTCCAGTTTGTCACTCTGGCCGGTTTCCATGCCCTGAATCTGAGCATGTTCCAGTTAGCCAAAGACTACGCCGCAAGCGGCATGGCGGCCTATTCCAGGCTGCAGGAGCTGGAGTTCGCCAGCTCGCAAGAGGACGGCTATTCCGCGATCAAACATCAGACTTTCGTGGGCACCGGTTATTTCGACGAAGTTGCGCAGACCATTTCCGGCGGCAAATCGTCCACCACGGCGCTAAAAGGTTCGACCGAGGAAGCGCAATTCGCATTTGTGCCGGGCGGCAAATGCGCCGCGGGCGAAATGCCCCCCTGCGGCATGGAAGGCCAGTGCTGATGCCGTCTGCCTGCTTAACTACTTCTTTAACTCGTCCGCCGGGATGAGCGGCAGCAGCACGTGAGACGGGTGCTGTTTGTCGTGGTAAACCACCTGGCTGGCTGACACAAATTTCGTTTCCGTCTCATTATGTCCGCCTGTGTTCAGGTTACGCGAGAACATGGGGAAATCCGCCGAGGCGACTTCCACCCGCAGCCGGTCGCCTGCCGGTATCGTGATGCCCGTCTGCCAGAGGTCGAGTTTGTATTCGTAGATCTGGCCGGGCTGCAGCAGTTCCGGCTTATGCACGCTGTTGCGGAACCGGGCGCGCAGCTTGCCGGAGGCAAGCGAGAAGGTCTTGCCGTCTTTCTCGATTTCCACGAGACTTACGAACCAGTCGGTGTCCCGCGCCGACGATGATGCGTAGATGGTGGCGGAAACCGGGCCGGCGAAAGTCAGAGGTTCGCGCAGGGCGCCGGTCTGATAAACGAGAATATCCTGGCGCGCGGCAGTGACTTTCTCGTGATTCGCCTCCGCCTCGTTCCTCTTCTCATCCGCCGACCTCACCTGCTTGTCCTGCTCTTCGGTTGTTTCGTAGAAATCGGGGTCGGGAGTCGGATCGCCCGGATCGTATACGTACTTGTCCGGGGACCCGCCGGCGGGCGGTTCGTCGAAAGTAAGGCGTCCGTCGCCCTGCGACGTGTTCGCTTTGCCTGCGCCTGCGAAGTATAGTTTAGTGAACTTCGTGGCGGGCAATGGATAGCTATCGCCGTGCAGCCACTGGTTGCTGCCCATAACGAAGATACTGACCAGCGGTTCCTTGGCGATCCCGTTGTCGACGCCTTTGAGCCAGTAATCGAACCAGCGCAGATAATCCCGCTGGAGATCGATAATGGCTTGCGGCCCGAAATCGTGATCGCCTATCTTCCGCGCCGCCGTGTCGGTGTGTCCCCATGGTCCGATGGTGAGCTTCTGGTTGGCGTGCCCGTACTCCTTCATTTGCAGGTAGTTCAGCTTCGTGCCGATGCCATCGCCATCGAACCAGCCGGACTGGTGAAACGCCGGGATATTTACATCCTTCAATTTGTTTAGAAAATCCGCCGGCGCCCACCATTCATCGTCTGTAGGGTGCGCGATCCACTGTCGCCAGTAAGGATTTTCTTTTCCTAGAACGGCCTTATCCAGGTCGATCACCGGCAACGCGCGCAGCATTTGACCGTATTTCTTTTCGCCGATCTTGCTGAGAGCCACACCCGAGAAATCGCCGGTGGCTTTGGATTCCAGAATGTCCGCCCACCAGATGGCGCCGAAAATAAAGAAAGCTCCATGTTCGTAGGGGATGTTGTAGAAAGGGTCCGGCGGCGCGACGTTTGGAATGATAGTGACTAAGTGCGGCGGACGCTGGCTGGCGGCCCACCACTGCACCCAGCCGACGTACGAGCCGCCGATCATGCCAACTTTCCCGTTGGACCACGGCTGCGCAGCCAGCCACTCGATGGCATCGTAGCCGTCCTTTGCTTCGTTGAGGAACGGCTCCCAAACGCCTTCGGATCCAAAGCGGCCGCGGCAGTCCTGGATGGCAACGGCGTAGCCCCGGCGCGCGTAATAGCGTCCCTGAATCTCGACCATCTCCTTCTTGTAAGGAGTGCGGATCAGAATCAAAGGTAGCTTGCCTTCGGTTTGGGGCAGGTAGATGTCGGTCGCCAGCTTTACGCCGTCGCGCATCGGAATCTTCGTGGCGGCTTCCACCTTCACTTCGAACTTCGGTTGTGAGATCAGCGGATCGGCGACCCGTTCCATGCGCAGCGATTCATACCCATCGCGCACGTAAGCGGCGTGCTGGGCAGGCACCTCGCCGAGATATAGCCGGCCGTCCGCGTCCGCCCAGAGTATGATGTCAATGGCAATACCGGGGCCTACCACCGCCAAGGTGTAGCGGATGAAAGTCAGGTCCCTGCCTGCCACGGTGCGCTCCACCTGGTCCTTGAATTCGAGCGACGCGTCCATGGCCACACCCGGCAGAACAATCAACGGGAAGGGCTGCTTGCCGCCCTTCGCGCGGTCGTACAGGCGCACGGCCTGGCTCATCAACGCCGGCCCGTAATTGTCGAAAAGGCGCGCGCCGGGTTTCACGTCAAAGGTGGTGGTCTTATCCTTCGACGTGCGGCGAGCAGTGGCTCCCTCGCGCACGCATGTGGCCGCGCCCGCCGGCGCGGCGGAGGTGATCTGGGTCCAGAAGCCATCCGCGTCTACCGCGATCGAAGTGGTGACTGTCATGCTTTGGCCCGCCATCGCGAGAGTCGCCTCGTTCCGATAGGAGCCGCCGGGCAGCCACTTGGTGTTAATCGTGCCTACGCGGTCCTCGTTTACGTACAGGTGGAAAGTGCCATCTTCGCCAGGCCCTTTCAACGAAGCGGGCTGCGCCCAGAGGGCCGCCGCGGACACGGCGGAGAGCAGCAGGCAGGAGAAGCCAAACGGTTGCGTCATGTGAATCGGACTCCATAGTCTGTGTTACCACATGGCTTATCATAGTTGGAATGAACCGGCAACAGGCGTTGGACATTCTGCACGAATTTACGAAATCGGAAAGCCTGCGCAAGCACGCGTTGGCCGTGGAAGCTTGCGTTACCGCTTATGCCCGCAAGTTGGGAGAGGACGAAGAGAAATGGTCGGTCACCGCGCTACTGCATGATTTCGACTGGGAGATTCACCCAGTGCTTCCGGATCACCCCACAAAGGGCGAACCTATTTTGGCGGAGCGCGGCGTGAGCGATGAAATCCGCCGCGCCATCCTCTCGCATGCGGATTTTACCGGCGTGCCGCGGGAGTCTCGGCTGGAGAAGACGCTATTCGCATGCGACGAGCTGGCGGGCTTCATCACCGCAGTCTCTTACGTTAAGCCCCGCCGCAGCGTCTTCGAGGTGGATGCGCATTCGGTGCGCAAGAAGATGAAGGACAAGGCATTCGCGCGCTCGGTGAACCGCGACGACATTGTCAATGGCGCGCGCGAATTGGGCGTGGAACTCGACGAACACATCGCTTTCTGCGTCAAGGCTATGCAGGAACGGGCCGATTCGCTGGGGTTGAAGGGCAGTATTTAGGACCCCATGAACAAGCCGAGTCCGGGCCATGGCGAGAGCGGCAGTCCGTAGCCGATCAGGCAGAATTGGTCGAGCGCGAAAAGCACCACGGACCCCATGTTCAGCCCCTCTGCGATACGCGACTCTTTCGCCCACGGTGTCATGTAGTTTCCGATACCCACGAGGTGAGCGCTATTCGCCGGCGTAAAACCCAATTGCATTGGCAAGTCGATTGAAGTAACAGCCGCGTTCAGATCGCAGTCGCCGGTATAGGTGAAGTTTTCGGTCTTGAAGCAATTGAGATTTTCGGGTGACCACTCCGCAGGCAAGTTGATGACGCTGGTGAGCGGAGCATCGTTGGTATCGGGCGGATAAAGCACTTCAAACTGCGCATTCGCGAATGTCTGGCGCACGAAAGCTATAATGGCGTTGGTAAACTGGCCGATTAGTCCGGGCAGGAAGGCAGACTCCCGCGAGTATGGTGCGGGGTCGTTGCTAGGATCCGTAAACACGTGCATGGGCTGCCCATACTGCGATTGGAAGGTGGCTGTGGTATATGGGTCATAGAAGGGCATGCCGCCGTTCGCGATTGGCGTCCAATTGCCGTTGGCCGGATCGGTAGGCGGGCAGAAATACCACCACTGCACTTCGCCGAATTGGAGGTACGGTTGTACGCCGGCTGCGGCCATCACGTTCGCCATGTCGAGATAGACTTGCTGCCAGTACGCCGAACTGGCTGGCGAGAAATTCGTCTGCAGCGCGGGTGTATTCACCCGGCATGGGCTGCCATCCGGATAACACTGGGCGATGCCGGCGGCCGCCGACGGATCTCCATTTCCCAGTTCCGTGCTGAAAGACGCCGTCACTTCGATGCCGTATGCGTTGAGTGCCGCGAAGAAGCTCTGGCTCCAGTCGCGCGCGGCGCGATTGATTCGCGGCGTGGCCGTCAAATCGGTAAACCAGTTGCCATCCACGCCGCCGGCCAGCGCTCCGCTTGTTTGCGCCTGAAGAGTGGTACTGCCACCTACGTCGACAGTTAGCGTGAGGCCATTGCCGGCGCTGCCCATGACACGCGCCGTGATCGTGAGCACGGCGTCGCTCGCCTGCGCCCATACACCGGTAGCCCCTTCATCGATCAGCAACGCGAAAGCCTGCGCCAGGCTACTGGGAGTGTCTCCGATCAGGTTCAGGTGCGTGAAGACAGTGGGGCCTAGCGATACTTGGGTCGTATCTCCGAACGTCGACGCGCCTGAAAATGCAATCGTCCCAGTGGCGTACTGTTGCCCGGCGCACGTAAGCTCGTAGAACCACAAGGCCCCCGCATAGTGATTGGCGCGCCCCGTGAATCCTAGTGCCTGGATCTGCCACGCGGTGCGGTCCGGCGCCAGAGCCTGTGAGTTTAAAGTATCCCAGTCGGTCGCCAACGTGGTTTGCGGGTTCGCGACAAAGGTGGGAAGATTCGTGGTGGGAACGGCAATTTCCAGGAAATCGAAATAAAACGGATCCCCCGTGGCCCCCGTGTGCGTAATCGTGACGGTGTGCTGACTTCCCCCGGACATTGTTCCCAACCCCCATCGCACCAGCACATCTTCACCCGGAAGGGCCACATCCAACATTTGCACCGGACTCCGATCCACTTGAACAGATAGCTGCGCGGCGGTGGGGAATCGCCGCGTACCGAGGTTCAGAATGTGGTCTTGCGGCGATTGATAAGAGTAGCTTACACTCGCGCCTGGCACGGTTGCGTAACCGATCGAACCGCCTGAATAGTTGCCAATAACTGTGGTCCACTGACCCGTATAACCGATTGAAGTATCATCGTCTTCTACGCGCCAGCTTCCCAGGCCCGCCACCTGGTAGTCGCGGTCCGAGCCGCTGACCGCCCAGTCCGATACCGCCACAGCAAACTCGCTGCGTGCGAAATTGCCCGATTGCAGGTCGGCGGCCCACGTCCAGCGCATTTTACGTACCGCATTCATGGGAACGGGAACCGTGGCGTCGGCTTCATTCAGCCCGCTAATCGAGTTGAAATTCAGCGTGACCTGCCACTGGCCCGGCGATGCGCCCCCGCTAAGAGCCTGCCATCCCGGTTGCCAACTTTCGGTCGGCGTTCCAGGCGGCGAGCTATAAGTGTTCCCATAAATGCCGATCCGGTTGCCGTTCGCTCCGGTTGCACCGTTGGCCAACGTCAACGTGATAGCCCCGCCGTTCGGCGAGGCTCTCATGGTTTGTGAGAAGGTATTGATGCTTTCCGCAAGCGAGGCTACGGCTGACTCGATCGTGTCGACGCCATAGAGCTGATATGTATAGTGCTCTTCGTCCCAGGCCAGCTCGATATAGTCGCCGCCTGTCGCCGCGCCACGCAGTTCGAAAATCGCCGATGCCGGCAAATATGTCCCGGCCACCGGTGTCGCATATCCCATCAAGGGAATCCTGTAGAGCTGCTCGCCCGTTCCGGGATCCGCCCAGACGCGAAGATAGGGCCAGTCCACTGTCGGATACAGCGTTGAGTCGATCGGAATGCAGTTACTGCGAGCCTCCAGATATGAAAGCTGCAGCCCACTCAAATCGCTGTCCGGAAGATTGCGGAATACCGGATGCTCGAACACGTTGTCGCGATTCCACTCGACCACAACCCAGTCGGACTGCGCGCGCCAGCAGCCCGATACGGCGAACCCGTTCGGGCTTGTTGAGCTCAAGGCCGCTACTGCAGAGGGCTGATAGAAATAGCACTGCAAGTCTTGATTGGGAGTAAGTTTCTGAAACGTGGTCATGTGTTTGGCCATCCGGTCACAATCGCAGGATTACCGTCAAGTCCGCGCCGGGGCTGGTTTGTCCCACGGCACTAATCGCAATGCTGAGCTGCGCCTGCGCCAGTAACGGCATCCCGAAACCGTCCACACTGGGTGAAGCCGTGCCGCCATCTGGAATTGCGAGAGTACAATAGGGCGATCCATTCTGGCTCAGACTGATCTGTATGGGACCTCCCACAGGCCCTTGCTTCACGACGGCATACACATCTTGTACGGCGTGCGCCGCTTCCACAACCACGTTCGGCGACGGGTTGCTGTCCACCGCGAGGAACCCCTGTACTTGGAACGAGTACTGTCCGCCGGATAGCGTCCGCAGCCCATAATCCGACGACTGCGTCAGGTTGATCGCGCCGGCCGGGCTGTTGCCTCTTGAATTTGTGACGAACAACTCCGCGCTGGCGACCTTCGAATTCGGTAGCGAAATCGGATAGCTCCAGTTGCCGCTAAGCGGGCTGCCGAAGAAGCTCAGGGGGAAGGGTACCACCACAACGGTGGCCGCAAGCTGGTACAACGCGACTTGTACCGCATGTGGCGCCGCGGTTGTACCATGCATGGCGCGGATGACCTGATATTGGAGGCCGCCATTTTCCACCGCCACCACCTGCATCACTTCCGCCTCGATCTGGACAAACCACCCCGGCTCTGCTGTGCCGGCCTGGGTTAGATTTAATACTGTGTCGCCCACCGCCATCGCCGCGGCTAGCGAATATGGAGTCTGTCCTAGCAGTTCATCCCAGTAATACATGGTTAGGGTGCCTGCCGTTACGCTGTAAGTATTGGTAAGTGTGGAGAAGGAAACTCCGCTCAGTTGCACCGTGCCGCTCTGGACGGATGATGTCCCGAGGCCAAAGACCGGCTGAGGCGGAGCCGCCATATCCCCAGACCCTCCGCCGCCTATTGTCCACCTAGTCAGGGTCGACAATAGCGGCGGCCCTTCCAGATTGTTCACATTTGCACCTCTACCCTGTATGTGGAGCGTAACACCCGTCTCGTTCGGAATCGCGAATTGAACCGGGCTGGTCTTGGCGGTGGCCGCGAAATGCCATGCCGCCTCCGCCACTACAAAGAGGCTGGTTGCATCCGGTTGCACCGCCCACGTTTGCGCCAACGTCAGAGTCGTCGCCGTGTTCGACGCGATGGTATACTCCTGATCCGCGCCGGTCCCGCTGAGAATTCGGACGATCATGCCGGCATAAATGGCGCCGCCCATCTCGGCCGTGCTATTGCCAACTGTGTTGGCGGTTGCGATGGTCGCGGCGAACGGCGGCTGCAGTTCCGTCCGCCAATAGAAATTTGCATGATCGAATGCCGGATCGGGCGGCACCCAGACTTGGGCCGGCAATCCCGTATCCGTAAAACCGGTACTCAGCGCCTGATTGGAAGCGATACGGCCCATCTGTTGGGGATTAGGTCCACGGTATACATTGAAATCCACCGTGCTGCCGCCAAAACTGAGTCCCGTCAGAGTCACGCTGTTCGTATTCGGCCCCGGCGGGATCCAAGCGAGTATAGTAAACGATAGAGCGCTTTCGTTTCCCGCCGAATCGAGCGCGCTCACCGCGTAGTACAGTGTCTGGTTGCCCGCCAGCGTCCCGCCGGTCCCGATCGTGGCCGCCAGGCTCACTAGCGGTATACCCGGTCCGCCCGTTGCAATTGTGGACGGCACCACAAAACCAACCGTCAGCTCTTCGCTTACGCCGCCGTCGCTGGTGTTGCTGGAACTCTCGGTGATCTGGTATTCCGGATTGCCGCTGGAATCGATCATATTGCCGAGTAGCGGACGCGGCACGCCTACGCCGGCATTGGGCTGCGGGGACGCGTTGGTGCCTCCTGGTATCTGGCCGTTCGTATCGGCGTACCATTCGTCCTGTTCAATCTGCGCTGTAATTGCGATGATTCTGTAATTCACGCCCGGCGCGATCTTCGTTATGCGGAACGGCTGTCGCTGAAACCCTTCCTTGAGGTAGGTGACGGCGATGATGTCGCCAGGCCGGAGGCCGAGAGCCTTTACACTGGTGGCAAATGCAATGTAAGTGTTCCCGCTGACGGCTTTATCCAGCGTGAACTGAGAAATACGGGCCGCTTGATCGTAATTCGGCAGCCCCAACGCCATAAGGGTTGTGGTGATCACCTGGCCAGTAAGCTGGATATCGTCCACGTCGACCGTAAGCAGGCTGTCCTGCTGATACGCGTTGAACGCATCTTGAAACTCAACGGCCACTTGGTTCGGTGTATCCGCGATGCTCCTGGATGACATCTGGACGCTCGGCTCTCCGTTGGATTTGCGCAGAATGTTCGCGGTGCCCGTCGATCCATCGCTGAACTCATACGCCGGCCAACCGCCATTCAGCGGCTCGGTGCTGTTGCTCCACGCCGCCAGCGCCGGTTGCTGAAGCGCAATGGTGTTTTCCACTTGTAACTGCAGCATGCCGCCCACGCTGTACGTGAACAGCAGCCTGGCGGCGTTCCGGATTCCGCGAACCGTGTCTGCGGCGTTGCGCCGGCTCTGCAGACACAGATTGCATTGAAAACGCGGGATCATGATACTGTTCCCGTTCAGATCCTGTGTCTGGATCGGTTGATCGCAGTAAGCTGCCGCCGCCGCGAATGTCGTCAGATCGATATTCTCGGTCCCCCAGCCGCTCCGTTGCAAAAGATCCAGCAGAATCCATGCCGGGTTGGCGGTGAACACCGTGTTCTGGTAACTGCCAACGGCCGTATATGTCGGCAGTTGCAATCCATCCGCCAGGACCTGCACACTGGGCAGGGACTGGCCGTTGTTGATCTGGTTCGGTACGACAACCGAGAGATAGGCCATGCTGCCGTAAGGGTCGCCCGCCGGGTTCCCCGCCGCGCTAGTGAAATTGGGATCGAACGCGCCGTTCCGCCCGCCCAGGCTGATGACGTTGTACCATCCCGTCGCGGTCATGTTCTGGCCGGATTGCCCAACAGGAATCTGGATCTGATTTACCAGCACGATTTGCACGTCTTGGATGGGCCCCATGCCCAGCAGCACTTCCATGTATGTCAGATTTCCGTCATTCCGCGTAAATACGATGGGAGGGTAATACCAGGCCGTACCATATAGCAAGGGAACGAAGTCGTTATAAATTGCCAGGTTGTCATCCACAGGGGCGTACTGCCACGCGCCGCCGTAACTCCGAACCTGGATGGACGAAGGCACGAACTCGAGTCCGCCGAAGCGATTCGGCCCTGAAAACATGCCGCGCGCTTCGCAATCCGTGCGCGTAAGCCCGCAGGATGTATACGGTGCGCCGCCTACCATGGAGCCCGCGCCGCCGGGTTGGTCGGGCGAATACCCGCAAGCGTAGAATAACGAGTATGTTCCGTTGTTGCCGCCGCTCACCGCTTCCTGCCGCTGCTGCGCGTTAGATGGAAACAGCCAGGGGCACCGCCGTTGGATCCGGACCGGCGGCAACTGCACATTCTGCATACTCATCCAGTTCACGGCCGAGAGTTGGAACAGCGATTCCGTGCTCTGGTCGGGCGGGTTGACAATGCCCTGAAATAATACTGCCGCGTCCGACGTAGCTTCACCTTCGAGCAGGTTGTAAAACAAGAAGGTCACCGTCAAGGTAGCGCCCTTCCAACCTACCGATCGTTCCAACTCCGAGAAGTAGGAATCCGCATTGGCCATCGACAGCGACACGCGCGGAATCGAGTCCACCCCTTGATCCGACGATGTCTGTACCGCGAACACGTTGTGCTTCATGACCAGTGGCGCGTAGGTATTTCCGGCATAAGTCACTTGGTGTGTGCTCCAATACTCCGCCTGGCCGTTCTGCAATAAGCACTGGAACAGGAGCAGCGGCGTGTCCGTGACCGCCAGCTCCTTCAGATCATAGATACTCAACATTGACGATATCCAACTCGCAGGAATAGCGGCTCGGTCCGACTGTCGTGATGGTTAGCGTGTCATCTCGAAATCGAGCGTTCGGGTACACGCCGCCCGTCTCGGAAGTTTGCTTGTAAATCGACGCAGTAGTCTGTGCCTCCGCCTGAATCCCGAATACATTCACTGTGGCGCCCGGATCGAGTGCGATGCCGAAGCTGATGGAGCCGGCGCTGTCCGGTAGTTGCCCAGCGGAGGTCAGCCGCGTCCACTGTGGGCCGATCGCCTGCGCGGCCGTTGCCGAGCCGCGCACTAGCCACACTTGCGTGCTCTGGTCGCTGCACGCGTAGAGGCTGAGACAGTAGTCCAGGGACGCCGGCGCGTCGATCGCTTGCTGCAGCATCAGGGTGGCAGCCGTCGGATTACCGACCTGATATGCGGCCGTGCCTCCCATGGGATCCGGTACGCCGCCTGCCAATGTCAGCAACGGGTCGGCCTGCCAGACGGCTTGCTCCTGCTGCTCGCTCCAGGCGAGCAGGTTATCGACGGGATCCAGGAAAGTAAACGGTGTCAAACGCCCCTCGACAGACTGAAACAGGGCTTCCAAGGCGGCCAGTTCCTGATCGTCGATCTCCTCGAAAGAAAGGTGCCATGCCGTGACCGCCGCGGCGGGATCGGCCAGCTTGACCTGGTAGCCCTGGCAGCTCTGGTTGATTACGGTTCTTGCCGATCGTTGCCGGGTGATCGGAAACTGACCGGTCGCGCCGGATGATAGCTGCGGAAAGTAATACATCTTAGGTCCTGTTTTGGCAGACGGTGAGCGTGGTTTTGCCCCGCATCTCAGCTTTCAGTTGAAAACCGAATGTGTCCGCGGCCAGACTGCAGTTCGGATAGACGGTTCCGTCCCATGGATCGGTGAAGGAAAAACTGCCGAATCTGCCCTGGTCCGATACGAAAAACTGGTCTAGTGTGGCGAGTTCGGATTCGTCCAACAAGTCGAGTTGAATCGTCCACCGATGCAGTACGGAAGGGTTTTCCCGAAAACGCTGCTCGGTGCCGTCTAGAAAACGAATCGTGTCCGTGTTGAACTGCAGCGTTCTTTTCGCCGGATATTGCATCACGGCGCCGGTCTTTAGCGTCGGAAACATGGCGGTCAGAGGTTCGCTATGACGTCGTTGATGGAGTTCATGTTCAACATCGCTTGCCGGACCGCCTGGGCAATATCGTCGCTATGGTCGAGAAACGACTGGCTGTCCATGGCTTGTACTTGGACAGTAATATTCGATCCCGCGTTGGACCCGCCGCTCGGAGAAGAGCGCGGCAAACCGTTCTCGCCCCAACTGACATCTTGGCCGCTGGTGGAAGACTCCAGATTCAGAGATGCAGGCAGCGAAAAAGGTACCAAGGGAGCCGGTTCTTGCGACTGTCCCCCGCCGAACAAGCTGGTAAACAGCGATACCAGCGGCATCAGACTAAGCCCGCCCCCCAGGAGACTGCTCGCCGTATTAAGCACATCCGATAAGTCACCGCCGCCGCTCGAGCCTTTTGCCTGACTATTTTGTGCCAGCGCGTCGGTATTGGCGGCAGTCGCTTGCGTCTGGGCATCCATCACCTGGGTGGCTTGCCCCAGAGCATCGACCAGGCCCTGTTCGGCCGTTGCCGATTGACCGCCCGGAGGGCTGCCCGCGGCTTGGTTGAAAGCGGTTAGAAGCGTCTGTTGTGAGTTGCTAGCCATTCCGACTCCGTGACCCTGATCCGCTGGCGTGGCGCGGCGCGCTGAGGCCGCCGTTCGCCTCCGCAATCTCATGCTCTAGAAGCAGAAAAGCCTCGACTTCCCGCGCTCCCAGACGTTCGATTCCTCTTTCCCCTAACTTACGCCGCACCAGATACTCCTCAAGCCAAGCCATGCTTTGCGCGGTAACGAACGATTTTGGGCAGACGGTGGTCGCGGCATTGTTCCTGGCCCAGACCACACGTTCAGGCGTCTCCAGCGCATGCGGTATCCAGCCGCACCTGCGCTTGATCTCCAGGCCGGCCTTACGGCAAGTCCCGCACTCCCAGCCGGCTTGGTTGGAGAATTGAAAATGAAGTGCGACGATCAGTTTTTTCTTTCGGCTTCCGTGAGGCCACACTGTTGCCTGATAGCAGTCAGTATCTCTCGGAACAACTCCTCGGGCCCGCTTGCCGCCAGTGACTCCGGAGTCGCCGTCAATCCGTCCAACTCCAGGCCAGTGACTTCCTTCAACCCCCAAAGCAGATAAATCCGGTCGATCTCCGACGCCAGCAGCGCGGCTTCCATTTTTTCGTTAGGAGTGTCGCCCGCCTCCATGAACTCCTTCCGGGCTGCCAGTTCGCGGATGCGGCGCGTCAGCTCCACGCGGCGTCCAAACGACATTTTGGCTACCGTATAACTTACTCCGGGCGCCACGCTAGAAGCTATGGTTTCAAAACTCGTATATTCCATCGAAACCCCAACTCAGGCTATCCAAACGCGACTACAATTTCGTTGTCTGCCGTGCCCTGCGCTTTCGACCCTTGGAATTTCCATTGCAGCCGGTTATCGCTGTCGTCGAACTCAGGCACTACAGGCACGACGCTCATCATGTATACACCCACGACTTGGCCGGTTTGTTGGCCAAGCTGAAACATCACGCTTACCGGCGACTGCTGCCGCGCCGCTTGGTACAATTCCTGTGTCGCCGTATCGTCCAGTTCATAAAGGCTGAACGCCGCCGTCACCGACCGCGGCCCAGGGGCGATTGCTAGCGGCAGGTTGGTTCCGAACTCCTTCGACCGCATGTCCAGACCGTTGTCCAATTGGAATGTCCCGCTTGTGATTGTGTAGAACTGGCCGGGCGTACTGCCCAGCCATGCCTCTCCCATATTTCCCGGCACGATCGCGTAATCAAACGCTCCGAGTGCCGGCTCCGCGGGGAAATTCGCCATTTGTCCCATTCCCGCGGCGAAGCTCGAACTGTCGATCAGGTCTTGCGCCATTCCCTCGAACTCGAACTGATGAAAATCGCCGTTCACCTTCACCGTCATCCGGCTTATGGCCGCGCCACAGAGAATCCGCTGGAGCGCCGTGCTGGGATCCCAGTAGTCGAAAATGCTGACGCTTGGCAATTCTGTCGCCGGAAAATAGGAGATACTCGGAGCAATCTCGGTTCCCGCGGCAGGGGCCATGGAAAAAGGTGCGTTCACTTGCACGGCCGTCGCGCTCACGATTCCCGTGACAAACCGGATCTCGCCGTTACAAGACACGCCTTGGCCCACGGCAAGTCCGTGTGGTGCCGCAAAAACAAGGGACGTGCCGCTCGAACCCGCCGCGGCTGCCCCTCCCGTATAGATCGTAGGACTGGCGCCCATGCTGGCCTGGAAAAGTGGTCCATACGATGGGCCCCAACTTTGTCCCCCCCAACTCGTCATGTAGGTGGTGAGGTCAAAACTGGTAGTGCGGCGCAAGCCCGCGGGTATTCCTACGAACGTCCGACTACCCGTCTTGTCGCGCCGGTCGGCCTTTTCTAGCTGGTTCTTGGCGGTCAGCTTCACCGCTGGAAACCTGTTCTGCGCCGTCACCGCCGGCGTCTCTCCGTAGTTGTTTTCCAGTCCGGTGTAAAAACGGTTGGCATTGGATGAAATGTACGAAGCCATAGCTTTAGTCGCTCATTCCTACTTCAAAGGTCACCTTTCCTACCTGGATGAAGTTTTGTCCGCCATGCTTGACAGGCCCTAGGGCTGCCTCGTAGCATCCCGCGAAATACATTCCCTCGCCCCAGTCTCCCCGGTTCTGATCCAGCACCTGGGTCACGCCATCGACGTACGTTTGAAGTTGACCTTCGATCCCTGCCAGCCTGTCCTGTGAAACCCGCACCTCGATCGCCATAAGAGCCTTTCCGGAGAAGTTTCGAAACTTCTCCTTGAGCTGATTCACGATCTTCTCGCAATACACGTTGACCGCCGGGTACTGCACGTCGGTGCTGCGCTCCGCCAGTTCCATCGACACGTTCTGCGGCGCGATTTGATTCGGCCCGACCGGCGCTAGAGTTGTGTTCTCAGCCTGGGCCAGCGTCGATACGCAGGCATTCAGACCCTGGGGTGCGTTAAGCAGCGCGACTACCTGCGCAGTGACCGTACTGCCTACCCATGCCATACTCAACCCCTCTGTATAACCCGCGGCAGCGCGCGAAGATAGTCCGGCGCCTGTCCGCTTCCGGGCGCTTGTCCTAGCGTAGACGCTGGCCCGTCCTGAACCCACACTTGGGCCAACGCCAGCGGCGATGTATTCTGCAGGGCCATTGCCAGAGGCGACGGCCCAACATAAACATTCCAAGCCGTTGCGTTGGCTGGTTGATTGACCGGCTGGGCCACTAGTGCATTCCCTGCCGCCACGGTAAGTGTGGCCGGATTACTGGCTTGCCCCTCCTCGCCTTCCACATTCACCCACGATACACTCGCACAGTAGGTCATCGCCGGTTGGCCGCCCGGAACGGATGTCAGTTGCGGCGGAAGCGCCTGCAAGATCGGGTCCGCCACGATGCCGATCCCCGTCTGAATGAGCTTGTCCATGGCCCATTTCGCCAGTAGCTGAAATTGATCTCGCTTACCCTTGTAGCGGTCGTTCAGTTGATTGAAGTACGCGTCCTGGTAGACCAGCACCAGGGTTTCGAACACGTGCCAAAGCTGCAGGGGGGGCGTGACCACGATGTTGTTCAGTTGCAGGTCCGGTTGCAGCCAGAACTGCCAGTCGTACCTGTTGCAGCGTTGCAGCAGGGTCGTCACTTCGATCCCGACCTCTTGCAGGGCAAGCGCCAGTTTCTGACTGAGGTCAATGTTTTCCGTCTGCGCTGTCGCCAGGATAGTGGAGTCCTGTCCCATGAGATCCTGGATTGTCGATATTCCGTCGGTGAATAGTGCCATTGCCCGGCCTAGTCTTTGCCCGTCGATGCGCCACCCTTCAGCTTGCGCAGCTCATTAGGCGAAATGACGGTAAATTGCATCCGCGATGCCGCCGCGATCTGGTCCGCCTGCCGCTTCGCTTCCACCTTCTGGTCTTGGAACTCGCGTGCTTCCTCGGCCGTCGCGACACGCGCGGCTCCTTCCACGATCATCCTGGCCGCGGTTCGGCGGGGAACCTCCGTCCTCACTCCCTCCCTTCCGCCATCTTGAGTCTCTATGCTGACCAAAACCACCGAAGGATCTCTTAGGCCTTCCTCCAGTGCCCGAATCTTTTTGAAATACACTTGTAAGTCCATGGTTATCTCTTGTGGGGCCGGGCGTATCCGACCCCTTGTTCTCATTGTTCGCCTGAGTTAAGTGCCGCCTTTGCCCGCTACGTATTCACCTGGACGCCAAAATTGTTCCGGATCACCGCGCAACCGTATAGAACGTCCACCGTGAACTGCTGAGCCAAAGTATTCGGTTGGTAGCTCATCACAACCCGCATGCCAAAATTTCCCATTTCCGCGTAGTGCGCCACCGCGCCCGTACCGTACAAGGGCTGCGGCAGTCTCCGGATGACCAAGCCGACCGCGGGCTTCGTGAAAGCCAGGTTGTGAGTCGTCATGGGCGAGCTGCCGGTGTATGCGATGAACTGCGACCGCATCACGAAGAAGTCCTTGATCTTTCCCACCGCGCCGTCGATCAGAGCGCGCAGTCCGGCCTCGCCGGCGGTCTGGAATTCGCTGAAGCGTTCGATCTGCCGCAATGCGGAGTATGTCGCGGCGTCCACCACCAGGAATTTCGGCTCGGACGGCGGGACCTTCGCCGTGAATAGTGCGCTCTCCGCTTGATCGATTACCGCTTCTACCAGCGGTGTCCCCGGTGTGCCCACCGGCGTGTTCGCCGTAAACCCGGCAAACAGGTTCAGCAAGCTTGTCTCGATGCTTTCGGCGATGGCCACCACGGCCGGCTGCATGTAGACTTGCAGTAAGTCCGGAACCGCCAGCACCTTGGTCACATCCGGAATCTGGAAAGTCGCCTCGGCGTGTGTGTTTAAGACAATCTGCGCATTTCCGAGGTTCGGGTTCTGCGTTTGCACCGTTCCGCCTTCGGCTATGTTGTTGGCTACCAGCACCGGAGGAATCGGGATGTTCACCGTATCCCCGGCCTGCGCCAAAACGGGTTCATAATCGCGGTTGACCAGGTTGCCCATCACTAGGTTCCCGACCAAGGCGGGTAGAGCGTCTGCCGCCACCAGCTTCACGATCGCGCTGGCCACATTGGCTGATGTTATTGTTGCCATTCCGTCTCCTAACTTGACTAAGCTATTTCGCCTGTCGTTTGAAATCAGGCATTCCTGCCTGTCGTGCCTATATGCCGCGCAGGTTCTGCGAAGCAACGCGCAGGATTTCCTTCCGCACGCGTTCCATCTGTTCGGAACTCATCCCCGGCCGGATGCCCTCGATGTCCACGCTCTCGGTACTTTCACGCGGCGCCTTATGCGCGGCGCTGATCCCCGATCCTCCGGATATCCGGGCCGGCAGGAACTCCGGATTCTCGCTGACAAAGCTGCTCAAGTATTCTTTGAGTGGCACTTCGCCCGCGTCGCTGTGCGCCAGCAGGCGCCCGTCCTCCGTACGAAACACGCCGTCGTGCACCGCGCGGTATGCCAGGTCGACCTTCGTGACCCCGAGCCGTTGTAACTCCGCCCGGATGGCCGCACCTCTCTCTGCCTGCTCCGCGGCCTGCCGACTGCGCCGGCTTTCTTCTTCCACTTCGTTCAGCCGCCGCTCCAGTTGTTCGCGGCGCCTGCGTTCCTCCACTAGCTCGGTCTTGTAAGCCGGTTCGCTCTTGGCCTGCTGCTCCTGGAGAACTTCCTGAACCGCCTGCTTCACGATCGCTTGTACGTCTGCGTCTTCCATAAGCACCTCATTCCCCAACCTGGCGCCACAAAATCGTGCGCCCCGTGGCGAGGCTCGTCTCGACACGTGTTCATGCCTGATTCTCAATCTCCTGCGCAATCTGGGTCTTGATCTCCTGCCGCACGTCCGATAGAAACTTGAACGCCAACTTCTTGAAGACCTGCTTCCGCAGTGTCTCGGATTCGATCCCTAACGTGAGCAGCTTGCGGGCATCGTCCAATTCGTTGCTGAAATCGGCGATATCGAACTCGTCCAGCCCGGAAACGTCGATCGAAATGTTGTCCTGGCGCGCCGCCGCGATGGCCCGCAAGACTTGCTTCATCGTGTCCTTCACCGCATCGCCGTAAGCCCGCAGCACCTCCTGCGTGATGCTGAAGTCCCTCTGCTTGCTGGCGCCCGATTGGCGCTGGCCCGATGAGTCCGACCCGGCCGCATGCGTCAGCAGATAGCACACCCGGTAAATCTCGTCCTTGAGCTGAATCAGATTGTCCGCCGCAATTTGGTAAACCTTGCCTTCCGGTTCGGTCCAGCCGAATCGGTCCCCCGGAGCCAGTTGGATGAAATATGAGTCACCCACGATCTGATTCCATTCGCGGTCGGAATAAATTACTGGAGAGGCGAATAAACCCATCGTGAGCGCCCACGAAAGAGCGTTTGACTTGTTGAAGTGCTCCAGTTGCAGCAGCGCCGCCTTGTTCATTAACCAAAGCCCTTCCGTCACCCGCAACGGAAACACCGGCACTCGGTGCTGGCCGGCGAGTCCGTGCAGCCCTTCGTCCACGAGCCGTACTTCTTTGTCCTTTAGTTGCTGATAGACTTGATATTTCTGCCGGTCGTAGTAGATCCAGCGGGTCTCACGAGTCCATTCGCTGTCGCTGACTTTGGACTTGCGGAGCGACGACGTCCTGATCACCGTCCAGTCCAGCCCGCCGCGGTCGTCATAGCTCCAGTTGATCAGTTCCTCCGGCGAGTAATCCGCGAGATACGCTCGCGACCGTCCAACCGCGTCCTCTTCCGCTCGATTACTGACTGAAACAGGCGACCGCGGAAAGTCTACGACGATATAGCTTCCGCCCTGGACCAGCGTTTGTACGATCCGCTGGCGGAAGAACTCCGCGACGGAAGTACCCTTGAGGTCGCAGTCCTCGGCGAATGTGTTGTAGAAGCCCTTTGCCGCTTCGTCGTTACCGTCGAATACCAGGGCCGCCTCGCGCCGCATTAGTGTCGCCGCGTACCAGTCGATGATCGAGCCGACATAGTTCTCGTAGAACACCCGGCTCAACCGCTCGGCGTATATATCGTTGGGCTCTTTGTGCCGTCGGATCAGATACTCGAAGGCGTTCTCCCGCATCTGTTCGCCGCCGGCGTAAAGGTCCCTGTACTTCTTCCACATCGCCTTCTTGGCCGCGTACTCGGGGTGTTCTCGATCGATGTTCACCATCTGGTCCTCAAATTAGCCTTTCGTGGTGTTCGCCGATCGCCGGTTGCGGTCTGCATTCCTGCCATAACAGGTAACCCAACGCGTCCGAAAGATGGGTCCGGCGGCGATCCTTCTCCTTGTCGATTGCATTGCTGTCCGCCTTGTACGATACTTGCTCGAAATCCTTGATCAACTCTTTGCACTTAGCGTCCACTAGCAACCGCGTCTCGCCGCTTGCCGTGCGCAGTTTCGCATTGGTCAGCATGATCCGTTCCCGCACGCTCGGGTTGGTTTTGGGCACCTTGTACTCCAGCCGCGCTCCGTAGCTCATCCGGAAGTACTCCCTCACGATTTGGTAATCCGAAGCGCCCGTGCTGTGTTGGCTGTTTCCCGACGCGTCGCCGTATATCACCACCCCGCTCCCGTGATTGGGGAAGCGCTTTTCAAACTCCTCGCAAGCTTCATGCGTGCTCGCGTGCCGCAGAGCGATTTCGTCGAGCACGAATACCGTCCGGCCCTCGATTTGCGCCACTACCGAAGACATCGGGTCCACGTTGAAATCCAACGCCCACAGCAGGGGGAAATGCGGGTTTACCCGCAAGCTCTTCACATGATCGCGGCGGTTAAAGGCGCTGTATACAAGTCCGCCCTGCAGGCTTAGGTATTGCCCAAGCACTTCCTGTTGATAAAAGGTTTCATCGTAGCTGTGTTTCAACCGTTCGTAGAAGTCCGGAATCTTCTCCAACACGTACTGGTTCTCGTTGGGCTTCGCTATAATCGCGCTGTATCCTGCCACCGGATCCGCGATGAATTTCTGATAAACCCAGTCATAACCCTTCGGTGTCCAGACCGCGAAACCGCACAGCGTTTCCGCTTGTGGGTCGCGCAGCCGCCCCTCCAATCGCAGCCACGCGCCTTCCGGCGAGTAAGTCAACTCATCGAGGCCAAACCATGCCAGATTAGTGCCGCGCAGCCGTTCAAAATCGTCCACCGGCCGGAATATGATGCGCGACCCCGTGTCTCTCATCGTCAGCATGTTCTCGGCCTTGTTATATATGTACGGAAGCTCCCAACCATCCAAGAGCGCGAACAACGTTGTCTGCGTGGCGTCGCGTAACATCGCGTAGGTCGGTGCCCCGATTAAGCCGAGCCTGCCTTTGTTTTTGTAAGAAAGCCTGATCGCCTCAAAGCACAGTGCCTGGCTCTTGCCGGACGCGATCGGCCCGGAAAAGCCCTTGAATCGCGATTCGCAGATGTGAAAGGCTCCCTGCGAAGGCAGCGCCTTATAAGCTACTTCCCTTTCAGAGAGTTTACGGTCGCCGTTTCTACCCATCGCACCCTGACTTCGCGCGGTTCGTCTGCGTCCAGTTCCTTCTCGATTTGCAATAACCTCACCAGGTCCGCTAGCGTCGGCTTGATCGCCTCCGTTCCCAGTTGCTCCTCGATACTCTCAATCGCTTTTCTGACGATCCGCGCTCTGTGCTTCTGTTGTGCTGTCATCCGCAAACTCTAGTCCCGATTTGAGACTAACATCCCGTATCTCATGCGCGAATCGCATCTTTGTTCTAAGTGACAGATTTTGAATGTGTATATTATCTTTCTCGACGTGTGACCGTGGGGCGGTGTCAGTCTGCGGGAGGCTTCAGGCTCGCGCGGACTGCCGGCCTTGCGCTTTGTGTTTGGTAAGGAGAACCTATCCCCGGCGAAGCCGTAACCGGTCCGCCAGATAGAAATGCACGGCCGGTGTTACCACCAGCGACAGCACCATCGACGCCAATATCCCGCCGATTACCGCAATGGCCAGCGGTTGTAGCATCTGCGATCCCGCGCCCCATGCCAGCGCCAGCGGAATCATGCCGGCCACTGTGGCCATCGCCGTCATGATGATGGGCCGCAGCCGCCGCTCGCCCGCGCGGATCATGCTCTCTTCGGCCGGCGTCCCGTCGCCCCGGAACCTCTGGTCCGCGTCCAGCAGCAGGATACCGTTCTTCGCCACGATCCCAATCACCATGATCAGCCCCATGAATGACGAGATGTTGAACGTCGTCCCTGTCACCAGCAACGCCAGAAAAACGCCCGAAGTCGACAGCAGCGCCGACGAGAGAATCGCTACCGGGGCCGCGAAACTGCCGAATTCGAACAACAACACGATGAACACCAGCAACACCGCCAGCACCAACACGAACATTAAGTCCCGGAAAGACCGCTGCTGCTCTTCGTACCCGCCCCCGTAGGCCACCCGAATGCCCGGCGGAAGCCCCAATCCACCGACCGCCTTTTGCACTGCCGCCATGCCCGCTCCCAGATTCAGCCCCTCAAGGCGTGCGGTCACTGCCACATCGCGCTGCAGATTTTCGCGCCGGATCTCGGTCTGCCCCGGCTCTTCGGTCGCCGCGGCAATAGACGCCAGCGTCCCCGTTTTCCCGGTCGAACTTACCAGCAGCGTGTTTTGGATCGCGTCCAGCGACGCGCGCATCCGCTGCGGAAACCGCACCCGAATGGTGTACGCGCGGTCGTTCACCACCACCGGCGTGGGCGCCGGTTCCCCTTGCAAAATCGCGCTGATGTCCAACTCCACTTCCTGCGGAGTGAAACCCGCGCGCGCCGCTATCCCCGGATTCACTTGAAAGACCAACGCCGGGCCGCTGATGGTGTTGTCGATGCCGTTCAATATGTCCACCACGCCTGGGATCTTCTTGATCGCATCCGCAACTTTTGGCGCCCATTCCCGCAGCACTGCCGGATCTTGCGAAAACAACTTAATCAGAATTGGCTCGGGAGCATTCGAAAGGTCGCCGATCATGTCCTGCAGCAACTGCGGATACTCAACTTCCAGCATGGGCACCTGCTTGGCCACCTTCGCCCGCACCTCCACCACCACTTCCTCGGCGGTGCGATCCCGCTTGCGCTTGAGCTTGACGGAGATATCGCCACGATTCGCCTCCGTCACCGCCGCGAGGCCCAGTTGCAACCCAGTCCGCCGCGACGTGCTCTCCACCTCGGGTATCGCGCGCAAAATTCCTTCCACCGTCGACACCGTTCGATTGGTATCGTCCAGCGACGAGCCCGCCGGCATCAGATAATCCACAATGAACCCGCCCTCATCCATGCTTGGCAGCAGGTCCGAGCCAAGCGCTTGATAGCAGAAATACGAGCCCGCAATCACTGCCAGACTCAACGCCCCAAAAACCGTCGGATGCTCCAAGATCCCGCGCAGCGCTCGCTCGTAAGTTCGCATCACCCGCGGCGGAACGCCCTCGCGGCCTTCCCGTCCGGATCCCTTCCGTACCAGATAGCGGCTCAGTGTCGGCGTCCAGGTCAGCGCCAACGCCAGCGAGGTCAGCAGCGCCACCCCCACCGTCAGCGCCAGCGCCCGAAAGAACACGCCGGTCACGCCCGTAATTGAAATCAGCGGCAGGAAAACCACGATCGGCGTAATGGTCGACCCTACCAGCGGCGCGCGAATCTCCCGGATGGCGCTGCGAATCGCATCGCCGCGCGCCTGGCCGGCATCCCGATGCGCCACGATGTTCTCCACCACCACAATCGCATCGTCGATCACCAACCCCACCGCCGCGGCCAGTCCGCCCAGCGTCATCAGATTGAAGCTCTCGCCCAGCACTCGCAGGGCGATGAATGTTACCGCCACCGTCGCCGGAATCACCAGCCCCGCCACCAGAGAAGTCCCCCAGTCCCGCAAGAACAACACCAGGATCAGCGATGCCAGCACTAGCCCGACCAGAATGGCGTCCCGCACGCTGCCGATGGAGTCCTTCACAATTTCGGACTGGTCGTAAAAGGGCATCAGCGTGGCGCCCCGCGGCATCGTCTGCCGGATTTTGTCGAGTTCCGCGTGCACCGCATCCGCCACGGCCACCGTATTGCCATCCGGTTGGCGATAGATATTCAGCAGCACCGCCGGCTTCTGATTCGCGGTGACAATCGTGTACACTGGCTTTACCGAAGGCAGTACTGTCCCCAGATCGCCGATGCGGATGGGCGCCCCCGCCGGCGTGGTCCGCACCACGATGTTCGAGATCTCCTCCGGCGTACGCGCCTGCCCGCTCACCAGGCTCAACACCAGCTCATGCCGGTTCTCGATTAGTCCCGGCGAATCGATCAGGTTGCTGCGCCCGATGGCGTCCAGCAGGCCCGGTACGCTCACCGCGCTCTCCAGCAGCTTCGCCGGATCGGGACGCACCTCGAACTCCGGCTCCTGCCCGCCTTGCACCACCACCGTCGAAACGCCGATCAGCCGGTTCAACCGTGGCTTCAACTCGTAAGTGGCCATCTCCCACAGCCGCGTCTGCGGAATGGTGTCCGACGTCAGGCTGTAGCCCATGATCGGAAACGCCGCGAAGGTCAGCCGGTTGGCAGTCACCTTCGCCGTCGCGGGCAGCGTCGTCTGCACCCGCGCCAGCGCCGCGTTCACCAGCTCCAGCGTGCGGTACATGTCCACTTTCCACGAAAAAAACAGGTCCACTTCCACCTGCCCGCGGCTGGTGATCGATTGCACCAGTTCCACTCCCTGCACGCTGTTCACGGCTTCCTCGATCGGCCGCGTCACCATCACCAGCATCTGGTCTATAGGCGCAACTCCGTTATCCACACCGATGACCACGCGCGGAAAATCCGTCGATGGAAACACCGCCACCGGAATCGAGTTCGCCAGATATATGCCCACTCCCACCAAAGTCACGATGACGAAGATCACAGGCTTGGCGTGCCGCGCCGTCCAGTGTTCGCCGCCGTTCATGGGCGTTCCTTCTCCACTCGTTCTACCCGCACATGGGCGCCTTCCTCCAGCCCCAGGCCGCCTACCGTCACCACCTGGTCGCCCGCCTTCAACCCGCTCACCACCTGCACCTTGCCGCCGTCGCGCACGCCAGTCTCGATCTTGCGCGCATGCGCCACGCCATCCGCCCCCACCACGATCGCCTGCGTGCCGCCTTCCTCCGCCGGCAACAGCGCCGCGGCCGGCACTACCAGCGCGTCCTTGATGGTGCTCGCCACGATGGTCGCATGCACCGAAACCCCCGGCTTCAGCCTCTCCCCCGGATTCGCCGTCTCCACCCAAACCTGCACCGTCGTGCTATTCGGATCTACCGCCGGGCTCACCACGATTACTTGGCCGGCCACTTCGTCCGCCGTGTCCGGTTGCTTCACGGTCGCCGCCGCGCCCACCTTCAGGAAACCCGCCTGCCCCTGCGGAACATTGGCCCGCGCCACCACTCGCGTGTTGTCCATTACCGTCAGCAACGGCGATCCGGCATTGGCCATCTCGCCCGGATACACACCGCGTTCCGCAATCACCCCCGCAATCGGGCTCCGGATTTCCGAGTACGACAACTGCGCCTCCGACCCCTGGTAATGCGCCTTCGCCGTATCCACCTGCGCCGCCGCCGATTTGATCTGCTCCTGCTTCCCCACGCTCTGCAAGGCTTCCAGATGCTGCTGCGCGGCCTCGTATTGGCTGCGCGCCTGCACGTATGCGACTTGCGCATCGTCCACCAGCTTGCGTGCCAGCGCGCCTTCCTGGAATAGCTTCTGCCGGCTTTCGTAGACTTTTTTCGCCGCGTCCATCGCCTCTTTAGCGGCCTGCTGATCGGTCTGCGCCTTCACCATCTGCTCCGGAACCGCCGCCGCCGTGGTGCTGCGATAATTGGCTTCCGCCTGATCGTACTGTCCCTTGCTCTCCTCGGCCGCCGCCGCCAGGTCGCGATTCTCCAACAACGCCAGCAACTGACCCGCGCGCACACGATCGCCGCGATTTACATAAAACGTCCGCACCGGGGCGCTGATCTTAGGCACCACCGACGCCTGGTTCCGCGGATACAAAATCCCATCCGCCTCGATCACCCGCCGGATCGAATCCCTCCGTACCTCGGCCGTTTGCACCGGAGCTACCGCTTCCGCCTCCTTCTCCTCCTTCTTTCCGCACCCCACCGCCACCACCAGCATCAGAATCAGTGGGGCAGACCTCCAGGTCTGCGCGGGCCCTCCAGGACCCGCCGTGCCGCCCCCTCCCCCCAACATCAAAACGCCCCCGTCAAAGTCTGCAACTCCGCCAGCCCCACCCGATACCGCACCAATCCATCGTCATAACTATTCCGCGCCTGCGCCAGTGTGCTCTGCGCGTCCACCACCTCCAGCACGGTCACTTCCCCCGCCTCATATCTCAGCAGCGTCAGCCGCAAACTCTCGGCTGCCAAATCCGCCGACCGCCGCAACGAATCCACCTGCGCGTTGGCCGCCTGAGCCTCCAGGTAGAACGCATCCAGATTCGCCAGCAACTGGCGTTGCGCCAGGCTCAAATCCAGACGCGCCTGCTGCAACCGTAAATCGCTTTGCCGCACTTTGCTCCGCGTCGCTCCCCAATTCCACACCGGAATCGTCATCGTCGCCTGCGCTACGGACCCTAGGTTTCGCAAATGCTCGCGGTCCCAGATGGCATACTGGTTCGCGTCGATTCCATAAAAATAATCGAGCGACAACGTCGGAAAATAAGCCGCCCGCGCCGACTTGCGGTCGTACTCCTGCTGCGTGACCGTGGCCTGCGCCGCCCGGATGTCCGGGTTATTGTGCCCCGCCATCTCCTGCACTTGCACCCGCGCCGGCAGCGCCGGAGCCGTTGTTAGATTGTCCTCTACCGAGAATTCCTGCGTGTAATCGGCAAACAACAACACACCGAATCCAATCCGCGTCCGCTCGATTGCCAATTGGGCGTCCTGCCCATCGCGCTCCCGTTGCGCAAGCTGGATTTCCGCCTTTACCGCATCGGAATGCGCCGCCTCGCCACCCGCCTCCAGCTTGCGCGTGATAACCGCGAATTCCCGCGCCTCTTTCAGGCTCTGCTGCGCGTTCCCGTATTTGCGTTGCGCCGCCAGCAGACTGTAGTAATTCTGCACGACAACCGCCGCCAGTCCCCGCGCCGCGATATCCGCCTTTGCCCGCGCCGCCGCTTCCGCCGCGATCGCCCGTTGGTAGTCCGCCCGCTTCCCCGGCGCAATGATGTCCCCGTGTACGACCGCCTGGTTGTTGTAGATGTGTACGCCGTCGTTGGCGACGAATAGGCCCGAAGGCGTGCCGTTCCCTTGCGTGTAGATGTACTGATTGAACCAGTTCACTGTCGGCAGTAAGGCTGCCTTGGCCTGCACCCGGTCCTCGTGCGCCAGTTCCGCCGCGATCGCCGCGGATCGATACTGCTGCGCCACCTTGCGCGCCCGCGCCAGCGCGTCGTCCAAAGTGAGCGGCGGCGTAGTCTGCCCAAACAGACCGGCCACGCCCGCCCAAACCACGACCGCCGCGGCGCTGGCACGCATGCCTGCCGGGCCGGCACTCTTGCCGGCGCAGGCGCGCGCGACTCGCCTCACTTCCTTTTCCTCACTTCTCCAGCCAATGTCCCATCCCACTTCGAATCTCCCTGCGCCAGATACTTCCCCAGCCCCTCCCAGTCTTCCCGCGTAATCCCGTTCAAGTCCCACACCACGCGCCCGTTGCGAATCGTCAACTCGCACTCCAGCTTCCGTGTCCCCCGCAGGCGCGCCCCATACGTATCCACAAATCCGAAATGCCCTTCTTCCACCCGCAGCACCGCGACATCCGCCGCCGCCCCTACCGACAAATTCCCTAGCTCCTCGTGCCCGATCTCCCGCGCTGGCGTCCACGTCGATCGCAAAATCACTTCATCCAGCGGCATCCCGAGGTTCAAGAACTTCGACATTACGTTCAGCATGTCTTTCATCCCCGCGTTCATGCTGCCGATATGCAAATCGGTCGAGATCGAATCCGGCCCGAACCCTTGCCGCATCGCCGGCGCCGCCTGACGGAACAGAAAGCTCCCGCCCCCGTGCCCCACATCGAAAATCACCCCGCGCCGGCGCGCCTCAAACAGGTACGGCAAGATCCGCTCATGTTCGTCGAGCATCGGAACCCAGCCCAGATACGTGTGCGTATAGATATCGCCCGGCCGGAGCTTCTTCAACACCAGGTCCTGAAATGGCCGCTCCGGCCGGAACGTCCCGAAATCCACCATCACCGGGATATTCGCCAGCGTCCCAGCCTCCACCGCGCGCTCCACCGCCGTCCACTCGGGACCCGCGTAGTGTGCCGTCTTGATCCCAACGATCATGCCCTTGTAGCGCGCGGCCATTTCCGCGGCCGCCCTCGCATCCATCTCGCGAACATCCTGCTCCACGGCCCCACCCATGCCGCTTCCCACAATGTTTAGGAACGCCAGCACGCGCGTCTTCGCGCGATCGATCACTCTATCTTTGAAATCCGGGAAATTGCGCCAGCCCGAGCTGCCCGCATCCACCACCGTGGTCACGCCCGACCGGAACGTGAAGCCGTCGGGATAGACGCTGTTATCGCCGCAGTACGCTCCTCGCTGCCCCGTCCCGGCATAGACATGCACGTGCATGTCGACCAGCCCCGGCGTGACGTACAGCCCCGAGACATCCACCACCTTCAAAGCCTTCGCCGCCGGAATTTCGGCCGCCACGGCCGCGATCTTGCCGTCCGCAATCGCCACGTCCATCACCGCGCCGATCTTGTTCTTGCCGTCGATCACGTGGCCGCCCTTCAGCAGCAAATCGTAAGACGATTGAGCCAGCATAGTGCAACCACAGAAAAACCAAACAAACCACCGCATCGTGCCACCCCGCTTCCGGACGTCTAAGCCACTAGCCACTAACCACCAGCCACGAACTTCCAGGCCGTGGCCACAATCTCCCGCACTTCCGCAAACCGCGGCGTCCACCCCAGTACTTTTCGCAGCTTGTCCGCATTCGCCACCAACGCGGGCGGATCGCCCTCCCGCCGCGCGCCCACTACATAGGGCGCCTTCCGGCCGGTCACTTCCTCCACGTTGCGAAGCATCTCCAGCACCGAATGCCCGCTGCCGGTACCCGCGTTGAACTGGTCCGATCCGCCGCCCGCCAGCAGCGCCTCCAATGCCAGAATGTGCGCCTCGGCCAAATCGTTCACATGAATATAATCCCGAATGCATGTGCCGTCCGGCGTGTCGTAATCGGTGCCAAACACCGTGAACGGCTCCCCGCTCGCGACCGCCCGCAGCATCAGCGGGATCAGGTGCGTCTCCGGATCGTGCTCCTCTCCCAGCCCGCCCGCGGGGTCCGCTCCGCAGGCGTTGAAGTAGCGCAAACATACGCTGCGCAGCCCGTGGATCGCATCGAACCACCGCAGCATGGTCTCCACCATCACCTTCGATTCGCCATACGGGTTCACCGCGGCAATCGCCGCGCTCTCCGGAATCGGCGACGTCTCCGGTATCCCATAAACCGCCGCCGTCGACGAAAACACCAACCGCTTTACGCCCGCCCGCACCATGGCCGTGGCCAGCGATAGCGACCCGCCCACATTGTTCTCGAAGTACACCTCCGGCACGCGCATCGATTCGCCCACCGAGATATAAGCCGCAAAGTGAATCACCGCATCTTGCCCCGCCAGAACCTCGGCCATTGCGTCGGTTTGCTGCACGCGTAATTGATGGAAGTCGCGCGCCTCCACGTTGTGCCGGTATCCGCGCGACAAATCGTCCACCACCGTTACTTCATACCCGCGCCGTAAGAGCATCCGCACTGTGTGCGCGCCAATGTAGCCCGCCCCGCCCGTAACCAAAATCCGTCGTGTGCTCACGCAACGATTGTAGTAGCATGACAGCATGCCGAGTGTGACAATCGGGATCGCCGCGTCCGTCCTCCTCGCCGCCGCTTCGCTCCCCGCCGCGTCCCCGCATCGCCGTGTCGCCGCTTCCGTCCCCCTCCCTGCGGGTCCACCGCAAATCCGCGCCGGATCGTTGACCCTCTCCCGCTGCCCTACGGTTACCGCCTACTGCGGCTCCATCACGCAACCCCTCGATCCCGCCGGCCAGGTCCCCGGCACCATCCAAATCGCTTTCGAATTCTATCCCCATCTCAATTCCTCCCAACCCGCCGCTGGTACGATCGTGGCCGTCGAAGGCGGCCCCGGCTACCCCTCCACCGGCAGCCGCGTCAGCTACATCGATCTCTTCTATCCTTTGCTCGACACCCACGACCTCCTGCTCGTCGACAACCGCGGCACGGGCAAATCCCAAGCCCTCGATTGCCAGCCTCTCCAAACCGGCGGCAACGGCACCCTCCACGACATCGCCCTCTGCGGCGCGTCCCTCAGTCCCGCCGCCGATCTCTACGGTTCCGGCATCGCCGCTGACGACCTCGCTGCCGTGCTCGCCGCCCTCGCCATTCCCCAAATCGACCTCTATGGCGACTCCTACGGCAGCTACTTCTCCCAAGCCTTCGCCGGCCGCCATGGCAATCTTCTCCGCGCCCTCATCCTCGATAGCACTTGGCCCGTCGTCGGTGAATCGCCCTGGTACCCCGAAGCCTCCCCCGCCATGCAGAACGCCTTCAACGTGACCTGCCAGCAGAATGTCGATTGCCGCAATCTGCCCGGCACATCCATCGGCCGCATCACTACGCTGCTCGACGCGCTCTATGCCCATCCCTTCGCCGGCTCCGCCCCCGACGGCAACGGCAACTACATCACCGTGCACGCCGATGGCGAGAGCCTGGCTTACGAGGCTTACTCCAATTCCTCCGACTCCGTGGTCTACCGTGAGCTCGACCCCGCCGCGCGCGCTTACCTCGACCAAGGCGACAGCGCCCCGCTCCTAAGGCTGATCGCTGAAAACGGCCGCGCCAGCCTCTCCAACTGTATCGGCGGTGCACCGTCGTGTTACAGCGCCGCGCTCTTTGTCGCCGTAAGTTGCAGCGATTACCCGCAGATCTACGACATGACCGCGCCGCCCTCGCTACGCCCGGCCGAAGACATCGCCAGCATCCAGCAGGAACAGCTCACCGACCCCGGCGTCTATGCGCCGTTCACCATTGCCGATTACCGCCTGATGCCCCTGCCCTCCAGCGTGCTGGATATGTGCCTTCCCTGGCCGGTGCCCTCGCCGGCCCATCCGCCCGGCCAGCCTGTCCCGCCGGGTACCGTGTTCCCTTCCGTGCCCGTGCTGGTGCTCTCCGGCGAACTCGATTCCCTCACGCCCGCGCAACAGGGCGCCGAAGCCGCCGCCCTCTTCCCCAACGCCACGCAAATCCTGGTCGCCAACAGTTTCCACGTAACCGCCGAGGGCGATCAGGATGATTGCGCCTCGGCCATCGCTGTGCATTTCTTCCGCGACCTCACCCCAGGCGACACCTCCTGCGCCTCCCAAATCGCCGAAGTCCGGATGCTCCCCAGGTTCGCCCGCACCATGTCGGCACTCGATCCGGCAACCCCCGGCCCGGGCAATCAAGGCACCACCGCCGACCTGCAAGCCGCCGCGGCCGCCGCCCTTACCGCCGGCGACGCGATCGCCCGTTGGTGGGTCAACACCAGCGGCTCCGGTGTCGGTCTGCGCGGCGGACAATTCCAATACACCGGTACGGGAAACATTACCAACTTCACTCTGGATAGCTCCCAGTGGGTCGAAAACTTGGCCGTCAGCGGCTCAATCGTCTGGCAGTATGTGACGCCCGGCGCGGTGGTGGCTCAACTGACGTTCAATACCGCCGCCGGTCCAGGCGCCCTCCGCATCACTTGGGACGACCGCCAGCCGCAAGCTCAAGCCACAATTCAAGGCGCCATCGGTGGCCGCACCATCGTCGCCACCATGCAAGCGCCGTAGCTGGTGGGACAGGCTTCAGCCGGTCTGCTTGGGGGCGATCCTTCGAGGAACCCGAAATACCGCGACCTTCCTGACGGTCGAAGCGCAATCCGTCCTGTTCGAACACCCGAATAAGGCGCTGGAAATGAACCGGGCGGATGGCGGCAATGTTGTTACTTCACGTTCATTGTGAGGTGATCGATGGACACGAATGGCGCTCGCCGCCAGAAGCCCACGCACGGCGTCGCGGATGTTCCAGCGGGCTTCCTCCTCGGTCGCCCGCCGCTCGCCACGTCCAGGACCAGCACGTACGCGACATAGGTCTCGCCATCCCTAAAGATGTGCGCGTCGAAGGAAAACTCCCGCAAGTGGTCTGGTTCCGACCTTGTTCCAATCTTGCCTTCAATGTACCCGGAAAATCGTGACGCGCCGCGGTTGGCCGGAGTCCGTCTTCAGATAAACGTAGAACTCTCCTTGCACTGGGCTCGTCCCGAACTTCTGCAAAACTCTTGAGCCGGAGCTGCCGGACTTCCTCGGGGATAGGCCAAGCTCCACGTTTTCTATTGCAAGGCATGATTTGTATGGCGCGATGTCCCGCCGGTACGGCTACCTCCCTACGATGGGAATCGGCCGCTGGTTCATGAGCTGGGCATATGCTTCAAGCGTCTTCTGACTGCAATCACGCTGGAATATCAGTTTCGCGGCGGATTTCACGCAGCACATCTGGTGCACGATCGGCGGGATTGAATCGCCGGTAAACACCATGAACTGGACGCCACGGGCAAGCATAACGAACGAGCGGCCTGAAATTCCGGTCGTCTGCGCCGGCATATAGAAAACTCCCCTCGAGTACGGGTCCATGCAAACAACCGCGAGTATCGCCACGCTGGCGGGAAACGGTGTTTCGCCGAGCAGAAACGTTCGTATCGGTTCCTCGGCGGTACCGAGGTTCAATACCGTTGTTTTCCGGCCGGAAGGCGAGTCCCACTGATGGACGGCCGCCCGCCAAATCACGCTCAGGGCAAAGTATCCGAGTTGTTCGGTGTCGATTCCCGCCATTGCGCCGGAGAATGCGATGCTGTTGGACAACGTGTAAGGCTGAAGCGGAAGGGCTACCGCCAGTCGGTCACGAAGTGGGAAACGCTTGCCGTTCCAAACCTGTTTCAACATCCAGTTTTCGCCGTTCTTGTTGAACAGTTCTTCACAGCCTGAGCATAAAACGTAGTCCGTGACTTGCTTCGACGTTGTCGTAGTGGTCTTGGCGGTTACCAGCACAGGGTTTCGGTTCTTTTTCGTTGCGTCGGGGTCTCGCACGTATTTGTACATCGCCGCTGGCATGAAATGACTATCCTGCAGGTCCTTTGGCTTCAGGCAAAGCTTGCAAACGCGGATCATAAAGTTTTCTCCTCTCAAATTCACAACCCGCTCTTAAGCTGGAAGGCGCGGGCAGACTCGAACTGCCATCCCCGGTTTAGAAGACCAGTGTCTTGTCCCTTGGACGACGCGCCCCTGCTTGGATAACTTGCTTGGCGGGCCTGCGCGGACTCGAACCGCGATCTCAGGTTTAGGAAACCCGTACCTTATCCCGTTAGACGACAGGCCCACGCCCGGAAAATGGTGGGAGCGGTCGGGCTCGAACCGACCCTGGCCGGATTAAAAGTCCGGTGCCTCGCCGCCTAGGCATCGCTCCCTTCGAATGTGGTGCCGGGCCTGAGAATCGAACTCAACTGTGCTGGTTTGTAGGACCAGTCTTCGCGACCAGCGAAGTTGCCCGGCATGCCGGCGTGGCGATCTAACAGCCGTCACGCGCTTATAGGGCGCGGGCTCAGCCACTAAGCAACGCCGGCGGAAATGGCTCTGGGGGCAGGATTCGAACCTGCGCATCTCCCGGTTAACAGCCGGGCGCATTGCCGCTTTGCTACCCCAGAACAAACCTGGTGGGTGCGGAGCGAATCGAACGCTCTGCCTGACGGTTAAGAGCCGCCTGCTCATCCTCATGAGCTTCGCACCCGGTAGGGTAGGCCGGAATTGAACCGGCTATCACCTGATTGAAAGTCAGGGCACTCGTCCGATCGTGCTCTACCCCGCGAAAAACTGGTAAGGCCGGTGAGATTCGAATTCACGATCTCCCGCCTGAGAAGCGGGCGGCTTCATCCGCTCGCCCACGGCCTCATGGCGCGGTGGAAGGGAGTCGAACCCTCCTCGTCCCGATAGACAGCCGGGTGCCTTTGCCGCTCGGCCACCACCGCGCAAAACTGGTCCAGCCCCCCGGATTCGAACCGGAATTTCAGCGTTCGGAGCGCTGCGTCCTCTCCCGATTGGACGAAGGCCGGATTGGTACGGGTATGCCGACTCGAACGGCAATCTGAACGTTCGTAGCGTCCTATCCTGTCCTTTGAACGATACCCGCTTAAAGCATTTTCAAAAATGGCAGCCGGGGATGGACTCGAACCATCGACATCTGCTGTCAGAGAGCAGCGTCCTGCCGCTGAACGACCCGGCTGTGGCTGGGAGGGGACGAATCGAACGCCCGAAGTCAGCTTCAAAGACTGACGGCTTTCCACTAACCGACCTCCCACTAAGGTTCCCGCTAAAGAGCTTCTTGGGTTGACCGGAGAGAATCGAACTCTCGTGGCAGGGGTCACAGCCCCGCGCCTAAGCCACTCGGCCACGGCCAACATAAACTGGTGGCGGGACTCCGAATCGAACGGAGATGATCTGGGCTTCAGCCAGACGCCGTGACCACGTAGGCTATCCCGCCAATAACTTGCCGATAACATGGCGCCCAACCGTTAAAAATGGTTGCGGAGGTGCGATTCGAACGCACGTCTTTGGCTTATGAGACCAAGCTGGAACCGTCTCCAGTCTACTCCGCAATGTGGGGCAGGCTCGTAGCCTGCGGCGGCCTCTCAGGCCGCCCTTTCACTTACCGCCCAATACTTGGTTCCGGCAGATGGAATCGAACCATCTCCCGATCGGTTATCGGCCGATTGCTCACCCGGAGAGCTTTGCCGGAATGGAGCCGGGTGTCGGAATCGAACTGACTTCTCCGGTTTACAAAACCGGCGCATCGCCACGTATGCTTACCCGGCGCATACACACTTGGAGCCAGTGCCGGGAATCGAACCCAGGGTCGGCCGCTTACCGTGCGGCTACTCTGCCACTGAGATACACTGGCTGGAGCCGAAGCGCGGATTCGAACTGCGGTCTGGACGTTACGAGCGCCCCGTTCTTCCTATTGAACTACTCCGGCTGGAGCGAGTGCGGAGAATCGAACTCCGTTGGCTGGACTGGCAATCCAGCGCTCAACCAATGAGCCACACCCGCGGAAAAGAAGCTGACAGCTAGTTGTCAAAGAACTGGTCGGGGACCCCGGATTTGAACCGGGAATCTCTTGCTTCCAGGGCAAGCGGGTTAAGCCGTTTCCCAAGTCCCCGAAAAACTAAAAAGGGGCGACCACCTAGTGGCCACCCCCTTTTCCTGAAATCGGAATGTTATCCCAGGTTCCGGTTAGGTAGCCCTCCACGCGTCCGTATTGACGCGCTCCCGCCGCATGGTTTGCGGTTTAGTGCCGAAATGGATAACTGGTCTCACGCAATTAAATTCTAGCTTACTCTGTAGCTGCAGCGCAAGTATTATTTTCATTTCTTAATGACTGGTAAGCTAGAAAGCTTACCGAGCTGCGATCGTCACGAAGCGGTCCTTAGTCCGTGTGACTCGGCCGCCCGGAAGCGCCTTCCACCAACTCGCATAATTCGGCGGTGAGCCGCCGCACGGAACCGGCTTGGGCCCGGAGTTGTTCCGCTGCGCTGGCTGTCTCTTCCGAGGTGGAAGCCTGCGCCTGCGTGACCGTGCTGATTTCCGAAATGGTTGAGTTGATTTGGGCAATGCCCTCGGTCCCCGCCTGGAACGACTCTGTAATCTGACCAAGCCCAAGGTTGACTTCCTGGATCTGCGCCACAATCTCACTGAACGCAGCCGCCAACTTCCCGCTGATCGCGGCGCCCTGCTCGCTACTGCTGAGCGAATTGCCGATCAAGTCGGCCGTCTCTTTGGCGGCGCGCGAGGCGCGTTGCGCCAGGCTCCTCACCTCGTCGGCGACCACGCTGAAGCCGGCTCCGGCTTCGCCCGCGCGGCCTCGACGGCCGCGTTCAACGCCAAAATGTTGGTTTGAAAGGCAATCTCCTCAATGGTCTTGACGATCCGGCGGACCTGCTGGGCCGAATCGCCGATCTGTCGAATGGCTCCGTTCATTGCTTCCATGTGCCGGTCCCCGCCGTCCACCACCGATTTGACCCGGCCGACCAGATTCTGAATGTTCTGCGCGCTGGCGAAGCTCCGCTTGGTATGGGCCGTCAGTTCATTCAGCGCGGCGCTGGTCTCCTCCAGGGAGGCCACCTGTTGCGAGGTACCCGATGCAATGGCTTGGCTGGCGCTCGACAGATGGTCCGCAGCAAGGGCGCTCTGCTCCGTGAACTGGGCCAATTTGGCCGCGGCGCGGCGCATCGGGGCGCTGTAGACCGCGCCACAAAATACGAAAGCAGAACGGACGCCAGCAAATCCAAGCCAGTAAGGACCAGCACGAAATCGCGAGATTTGCCTAAGGCGCTCTCCACGTCATCCACGTACACTCCGGCCCCCACAATCCATCCCCATGCCGGATATAGTTTCACGTACGAGATCTTGGGCACCGGAGCTGCAGCGCCGGGCTTGGCCACATGTATCGGACCGATCCCTCCCCCTGCGCGGCGCAGACGCGCACCATCTCTATGAAAAGTGCGATGCCATTGGGGTCGTGGTAGCCCGACAAGTCCTTCCCTTCCATGTCCGGCTTCATCGGATGCATGATCATCGCCGGCCGCAAATCGTTGATCCAAACGTAGTTTCCGCTCTGAAAACGCTCCCGTCGTAGCGTGCTCCTGGCTAGGTCCTGGGCTTGCGCCAGCGGCATCTTCCCGGCTTTCACCTGCTCCCCGTAGTAGTCCCGCATGCTCCACGCCATGTCCACCACATAGCGCGTGCTCTCCGTTTCATGCCGTATGCGTCGGTCTTCTGTTGTGGCGGCAGCCACGTGAGCAACAGGGTGGGAAAGGCGATGCCGATGATCGCACCGGTTAGCAGGATTTTGGTAGATAGCTTAGGTCGAGCAAGCATCGCGCTGGACATCTCCGCAGGCCGGCATGGCGCCGGTCGCTGAATCTCTATCGGTGTCAAATGGTGTGGCTTTTAGCCTCCGCTTCACGAGGTTTTACCGAAAATCTAATAAACCAAGCGCTTTCAATCACTTATAGCTATTTTTCGCTCCGATTGCCGAAATCCTCCGTTCAACACCCGAACTTGCCGTACAACCAAGGAAATCAACAGTTTGATGACCACCGGTGGTAATGGTTAACCGTCATTAACTATACTGAGACAATCGAGCACGCGGCGAGGCCGTGCTGCGCGAGCGCGTTTATCTTAGACCCGGTGGTTGCGGGGCGATGTGCTGGCAACCCCATGAGGAGTTCAAAACGGATGCACAAGCCTATCAAGTACGTGGAAAAAGCCCTGACCTACGCTGCCCAGGCGGCCTGGACCGTTTTCGATAAAGCCAATCAAATCAAGCAGAATCCCTCGTTTATCCCGAAGTGGTCTGAAAAGCCGCTGCTCAAGTCGTACCAAAAAACCAAGCCCCCGCTGGGATGGCCGCGCGAGACCGATTCCCTGTGCCCCCGCTGCGTCCCCGAAGCCCGCGAGGAGATCCTTAGCGGCAAGAAGCCGCTCTCCATCCTGATGAACGAAAAGGTGGGCGAGATCAAAGCCAAAGTCATTGAGCGCGACGGCCAGATCCTGATGGTCAAGGATTGCCCCATTCATGGCCACTTCGAGGATGTGATGTCCATCGACACCGCCTTCTTCAAGCACCTCGAAGAGTGCTTCCCCGGCCGCGATATCCGCGCCCACAACGATTCCCACCTCCATCATCACGGCACGTCCACCATCACCCATGGCCGCGGCTCCGTCCTCACCATCGATCTCACCAACCGCTGCAACATGATGTGCGATCCGTGCTTCATGGACGCCAACCAGGTCGGCTTCGTACACGAACTCACCTGGGAAGACATTCAGACCCTGCTCGACAACGCTATCTCCATCAAGCCCAAGCGCCAGATGTCCGTTCAGTTCTCCGGCGGCGAGCCCACCATTTCGCCGTATTTCCTGGACGCCGTGTCCTACGCCCGCAAGGTCGGCTATACCAGCGTGCAGGCCGCCACCAACGGTATCGAATTTGCCAAGAGCCCGGAGTTTTGCCGCAAAGCAGCCGACGCCGGTCTGCGTTATGCTTACCTGCAGTTCGATGGCATCGGCAACGCCGCCAACTCCCACCGCAAGGTCGGCAACCTGTTCGACGTGAAGCTGCGCGCCATCGAAAACCTGTACACCAACGGCGTGGATATCGTGCCTGTCATCACGCTCATCAACGGCATCAATAACGAGCAGGTCGGCCGCGTCATCCAGTTCGCGCTCGACAACCCCAAACGCATTCCGTTCCTTTCGTTCCAGCCGGTTTCCTTTACCGGCCGCGACGAAGCCGTCACCGACGAGCGCCGCATGGCCCAGCGCTACACCCTGGCGCACCTGGCGCACGACGTGAAGAATCAGACCGGCTTGGGCGAACCCGCCCGCGACTGGTTCCCGCTGTCTTTCATCAGCACCTTCTCCGATTGGTCCGACCTGGTGCACGGCCCGGAGCACCAGTGGGGCCAGTTAAGCTGTGGCTGCCATCCGAACTGCGGCGTAGGCATGGCCGTGATGGTGGATAAGCAGACCGGTGAGTCCGCACCTGTCACTTCGTTTTGGAACGCCGACCAGTTGGCCAAAGACGTAGCGCGCGTCAACGACGCCGCCCGCGGCAAGTGGCTGTCGATTATCGGCATGGCGCTGGCCACCGCGCGCAACTACGATCCCTTCAAGTCGCCCACGCACTTCAAGCTCACCGACCTGATGAAGAAGCTGGACAAGACCTTCGGCGCCACCGGCAAGAATTACGGCAAAGTCGGTTCGGACCGCACCATGCAGGACATCGAGAAGCGCCGCCAGGACCGCTGGAACTTCCTGCTGATCGCCGGCATGTGGTTCCAGGATCTGTTCAACTACGATTTCCGCCGCACCGAGCAGTGCATCATCCCCTACGCCACGCAGGAAGGCGAAATCTCCTTCTGCGCCTACAACACCGGTATCGGCTGGCGCAATATCATCGAGAAGATGCACATGACCGCCACGCTCACCAAGTGGTATGACGAGCATGGCCGGCACGAAATCTTCGCCGGCGGCAAGAGCGTCGCGATGCCAAGCGCCGATCACTCCATGGTGCTGCGCGACGGCATCATCACCACCGAGGTGCAGCACGATCTCGACAAGCTGGGCATCGCCAAGAACTCCGGCGAAGAGAAACTGCGCGCCCGCGCCGCCAAGATCAAGCAGGACGAAGAGAACGCC
>Ga0187871_10000430_pt1 | contig 40277 bp, 25 predicted proteins | sample June2016WEW_16_1_FD_132988 | JGI IMG/M metagenome (GOLD analysis project Ga0187871, IMG submission 132988) | Peatland microbial communities from SPRUCE experiment site at the Marcell Experimental Forest, Minnesota, USA - June2016WEW_16_10 | ecosystem: Environmental > Terrestrial > Soil >...
CCCGCTCTTCGGCGAGCGAAGCTCGCTCGGGCGGCGCATGGCGCCGCCCCACTGCTACTCATGAGAGGTGTTGATCAGCAGGGTCACATTGCCGGAATCCGAATTAGCCACTACGATATCCGGTTTGCCGTCGTTGTTGAGATCGGCTACCGCCACGGCCACCGGAATCGTTCCGGCCTGGTAATACGCCGCCGCGGTGAACACGCCTCCGCCGGTATTCAATAGAATCTCGGTCTGGCCACCCAGTCCCACGGCCACCAGATCCGGTTGGCCGTCTCCGTTGAAGTCGCCCGCGGCTAAGGAAACCAGATCGACCACGCCAACCGGGTAAGTGACTGCCGCCTGGAAAGTGCCGTCGCCGTTGCCCAGCAGCACCGCGATGCCCCCGCCCACAGCCACCGCGAGATCCGCGTTTCCATCCCCGTCGAAATCGGCAACGGCCAGCCATGCGGGCTCACTGCCCGCCGCATACGCCACTTGCGGTGCGAATTTACCGTTCCCGTCGTTCAACAAGATAGAGACGGTATTGGATCCGAAATTGGCCACCGCTAAGTCCGGCTTCCCATCGCCATTGAAGTCACTCACCGCCACGTTGCCGGGATAACTTCCGGTCGGATAAGTCACTGCCGGTCGAAAGGTTCCGTCTCCTTTTCCTAGCAGCACGGTGACGGTTCCCGTGGAGCCGCCGCTGGGCGCGACTACGTCCAGGTTCCCATCGCCATTGAAATCGGCCACCGCCAGCGACCCGCGGACGGCTCCGGCGGGGAAATTCCGGGCTGCCTCGAACGTGCCATCGCCGTTGCCGAGCAGAACGGAGACGCTCTTGGACTCGGTATTGGACACCACCATGTCGAGCTTGCCATCGCCATTGAAATCCCCCACCCCCACTCCGGACGGACCGTAACCGGTCGAGTAAGCCACCGGAGGACCGAAGCTGCCGCCGCCCGTGCCGAGCATGACCGAAAGATAATTCGTGCCGGTATTGATCACCGCCAGATCGACGGCGCCAGTTCCCTTGAAGTCTCCGGCGGCGACCGAGCCGGGAGAGGAGCCGGCATTGAAGTTCGTCAAGTGCTGGAATCCGCCTTTGCCGTTGCCTAACATGATGCCGACGGTCTGCCCCGGATAATGGGTATTGTCATAATTGAAGCCCACGTTGGTTACGGCCAGATCGGGATGATGGTCCCCGTTGAAGTCGCCCACCACCAGATCGCCCTCGCTTCCGGCCGCCTCGTTCAAGGCGGACTTAAATGTGCCGTCGCCGTTGCCAAACAGGATGGCGACCACGTCGCCACAGCCCACCGCCAGATCCGGAATGCCATCGCCATTGAAATCGGCCACGGCAATGACACCTACGCCGCCTGCCTCGATATACTCGGCGGACTGGCTAAACGTACCATCCCCATTGCCGAGCAGGATGGCCACCGACTCATTGGCATACGCCACGGCCAGATCCAGGATGCCATCGCCGTTGAAGTCCCCGGTAGCGACGAAACCCGGTCCAAACAGCGAGCCGAAGTTCACTGCCGATTGAAAGGTGCCGTCGCCGTTACCCAGCAGAGTGGACAGGTCTCCCGATCCATTATTCGACGTGACGAGGTCTATCTTGCCATCGCCGTTGAAATCTCCAGCCACCAGGGAACCCGGGCTCTCTCCCACGGTGTAAGTGACTTGCGTATGGAAGGTGCCATTACCGTAGCCGATCAAGATGGACACGGTATTGCTAACGCCGATGCCGCCATAGTTGGCGGTGGCGATATCCGGAATGCCATCTCCATTGAAGTCGGCGATGGCGGCCGAGGTAGGGTTATTTCCGGCCAGATAGTACAGCGGCTTCCCGAAGGTGCCATCGCCGTGGCCCAGGAATACCACTACGTCGCCGGAAAGGGCCAGTAGATCCAGCTTGCCATCCCCATTGAAATCCCCCACCGCGAGGTAGTTAGGCGTAACGCCGGTGTAGGTGGCAAACAATTGAAAACTGCCGTCGCCGGCGCCCAGCAGGATGGCGATACTGCCGTCGCAAGCGACTGCCAAGTCCGGCTTTCCGTCCCCGTTAAAGTCGCCCGCCGTGATAGCGCCCGGGGATTGGCAAGCCTGGTAAGCCTCCGGCGAGCGGAAAGATACGGGAGGAGTCGCGGCGTGAGCCGCCGGCGAAAACAGCGCAAATGTAAAGAGCAGCCGCGGTGCGCGGTGGTATCGAGTATGCGGCATGGTCACTTCCCTCCCTCGTTGCCGCTGGGCTTCGTGGTGTTGACCATCACGACGATGGAGCCGGTAACTACGTCCGCCGGTTCGCCGTTATTAAAAACTCCGGCGAGCACATTGTAAGTCCCTCCAGTCACATAATTGGCCGCATTTTCAAGCGTGCCGGTGCCTGTGCCGAGCAGAATCGAGACGGTGTCGGCCAGCAGGCTGTTGGCTGCCACATCCGGCTTGCCATCGCCGTTAAAATCGTCCACCGTCATCCCGTAGCAGCTAACTGGGATACCATAGCCCGCGGACGGCCCAAAGGTCCCGTCGCCATTACCCAGCGCTATATAAACGGCCCCAGAGCCGTTGCCGCAATACGCCAGATCCAGCTTGCCATCTCCGTTGAAGTCCGCTGCCGCCAGAGCCGCCGGGCGCTGCGCCGCAAGGCTGTAGCTGATGGGCGCCTGGAAAGTGCCATCGCCGTTGCCTAACAATATGAAGGCGGTTCCCCCAAGGGAGTCCAATACCGCCAAATCCGGCTTTCCATCGCCGTTGAAATCTCCCGCGGTGAGAGTAGTGATCGTACCTCCCGCCGGCGACGAGACCGGCGGCTCTAAGTCCCCTCGGCCGTTACCCAGCAAGACCGAGACCATGTTACCGCCAGTGGCGATGGCGACGTCCATTTTGCCATCGCCGTTGAAATCGGCAATCACGGGGCCGCCCGGCGACGAACCTCCGGTGAACGTCATGGGCGGCGTAAAGGTGCCGTCGCCGTTGCCCAGCATGACCGAGACGGTGCCCGAACCGCCCGAGCCGCTGTCGGTGAAAACAAGGTCGGGAATTCGATCGCCATTCAGATCGCCCACGGTGAAGCCGTTCAAGGAGACGTCGGCCGCGACAACTGGCGGCTGGAAAGTGCCATTGCCGTTGCCAAACAGGATGGTGATGCCTTGCGAGATATATGCGATGTCCAGTTTTCCATCCCGGTTGAAATCGGCCTTGACCATATTAGATCCGCCCGCCCCCGCCAATCCAGTAGGCTCTTGTTCAAAGACACCATGGCCATTGCCCGGCATGATCGCGACTACATAGCCGACACCCAGGGCCAAATCCAGGTTGCCGTCGCCGTTGAAATCGGCCGCTCCTATGGACCCCGGAGATGCAGACACGTTGTAGTTTACGGCTGGAGCGAAGCCCTTACCGCCATCGCCCAGCAGCACGGAAACCGTGTTGGTGCCCACGGCGGCGATGTCCAAATTGCCGTCGCCATTGAAGTCGGCGACCGCCAGCGCAGCGGTCCCCGAGACGGGTTCGTATAATGGGGGCCCAAAGGTCCCATCGCCTCTGCCGAACAGAATCGCTACGCTACTGCCGCTCCCTACCGCCAGATCCAGGTGTCCGTCGTGATTGAAATCCCCGGTAGCCAGATACCCACTTCCTCCCGTGTAGGAAACTGGCGGCTGGAAAGTACCATTCCCGTTGCCCAACAAAACAGTCACGCCGAGCACCGTGCTTATGGCCAGATCCAGCTTGCCGTCTCCGTTGAAGTCGCCGGCCGTGATGTTGCCATAGGCTTGGGGAACGGAGTACACTACCGCGGGCTGGAAGGTTCCATCGCCATTGCCCAGCAGCACCGCGATATTCCCCAAGAAAAAGGTCACCGCAATATCCAGGTTGCCGTCTCCGTTGAAGTCGCCCAGGGCGACGCCGGCAGGGCCACCCGGCACCGCGTAAGTGAATTTCTGGTCGAAGATGCCGTCGCCGCGGTTGATCAGCACGGTGACGTTCTTGGAATCCCCGTTCGCCACCGCCAAATCGGGCTTTCCATCGCCGTTAAAATCTCCCGCGGCGATGGACTGATTGGACTGCTCGAAGAATACGTCCGCCGCGTAGACGTGGGCAGGCTGGAATCCTCCCTTACCGTTATTCAGCAGCATCACGACGTTGTCCGGACACAAGGAACAGTTCACGGCCAGGGTGGCTATGTCCGGCAGGCCGTCGCCATTGAAGTCCGCGACAACCAGGGATTGGACGGCGATCGAGTCCGTCGAATAGGCCTTGAGAGAATTGAAGGTTGCCGGGGGCACGCCTCCCGGCGCCGCGGCCGCTGAAACCGCGCAGAGAATAAGAAGACCGGCCAACTTATTCCGATTGGTGTGAGACATCGCGCTTAGCCTCCTCTGAATTCGACTGCATAGTCGGTTGTTAAGCATGCTAGTTGCCTACCAGTTTGGCAATCAAAAGGTCGGCGATCGGGGAGCCCAGACCGGTGACGTAATCGTATCCGGGGCCGGCGTTGCAAAGGGCGCCGCAGGTCCCATTGGAGCCGGCCGTAATGTCGTGATAATCGCCTTCGGCGGCGGGATAGAGGATGGTTTGGGGCGTGCTTAAATTGGGCTTGCCGGCGGCCACGCGCATCGAATTAGCGCGGGCAAACAGGGCGGCCCACTGCGGGGTTCCAACAGACGTGCCACCCCATTGGACCCAACCGGTGTAGCATTCCGAGCAGGAATAGCTGCTGAAGGCCGGGATGCCGGTAGCCGGGTCGCCATCGTAGGCTACGTCCGGGACGCCGCGTTGGCCGGTGGTTTGAACGCTTTCCTGGTAACTCGGCTCGGCTTCGTATTGGCTGACACCACCGCCCGACCCCGACCAAGCCGCCTCACTCCCCCATGTGGCATTTTTGTTCAGGTATAGCGAAGTACCACCGACGCATACGACATACGGCGAGGCTGCCGGATAATCGACTCCGTGTCCGCTGTCGCCGTCCGCGGCTACGAATACGACGCCTGGAACTTCAAAGTGGGTGTCCCACGCGCCTTCGCTGGAGGTTTCGCCGGCGCCCCAACTCATGGAAACCACGGTGGCGCCATTCTGCACCGCGGTATCCACCGCGGCCAGCAGATCGTCGGTGCTGTTGCTTTGCGCTTCGAGCAGCATAATGGTAGCCGCGGGCGCGATGGAGTGTGCCCATTGCGTGTCGATGGCGATTTCATTGGACCAGCCGGTGGTGTCGGCCGGCGGTTGCGTGCCATTTTCATAAAGCAGCTTGAAACACCCGTTGGCGGTGGTGCACGCCGGCAACCCGAACTGCGTGCTGAAGGCGCCCAGATCGGCTTCGGCGTTGGGATCGTCGTAAGCGTCGATGAGGGCGATTACCTGCCCGGCGCCTTTGTTTTTGACGTTGCGGAAGCTGTAAGCCTCCAGCATGCGGCCCGGGCTAAAACCGCTTGGCCCGGCCGATGGCGGCAGGATATGCCGAAGCGCCGGGTGCGCATATTCCTTTACCGGTTGCGGGGATTGGGCGGCCAATGGCAGCACGGAGACCGGCAGTCCTGCAAAAAGAGTCACCGCGATTGTGGCGCGCGCCGAGAGATCGGACACTGTTCTTCGATTGGTGCGGTACATCACGCTTTCCCCCTTTTGGATTCGTCAGAGTACCCTATGGTAACCCGGCCATTGTGTAGATTTAGTCTGGAAAGTGTCACATTTGTGTCACGTTTTTTGAGGCGGCGCCAGGGCGGGTCCGGAGACCCGCCGCAGGCGTAGACGCCTGCCCCACATTGGGTAGAATAAACTTTCGCGCCAAGGAGCAATCATGCAACCGGAAACCTGCGATATCGGCTTGATCGGCCTCGCCGTAATGGGCCAGAACCTCGTCTTGAATATGAACGACCACGGCTACCGTGTGGCCGTTTTCAATCGCACGGTCTCGAAGGTGGACGATTTCATCGCGCACGAGGCCGCGGGCACGCAAGTGGTGGGCACGCACTCCGTCGAGGAACTGGCGCAGGTCTTGAAGAGGCCCCGCCGCGTGATGCTGATGGTGAAGGCCGGCGACACCATCGATGAGATGATCGCGCACCTGAAGCCGTATCTGGAAAAGGGCGACATCGTCATCGACGGCGGCAACTCCCATTATCCGGATACCAACCGGCGCACCAAGGCGCTCGCCGACGAAGGCATACTCTTCATCGGGACGGGTGTTTCGGGCGGCGAGGAAGGCGCGCGCCACGGCCCGTCCATCATGCCTGGCGGAAACCCAGCCGCCTGGCCGCACGTGAAGGAGATTTTCCAGGCCATCGCCGCCAAGGTGGAAGATGGCTCGCCATGCTGCGACTGGGTCGGGGAGAACGGCGCCGGTCACTATGTCAAAATGGTGCACAACGGCATCGAATACGGCGACATGCAACTGATCTGCGAGGCGTATCAGTTGCTGAAGGACGGCCTGGGGCTGAGTGCGGACGAACTGCACCAGGTTTTCGCAGATTGGAACAAGGGCGAGTTGGACAGCTACCTGATCGAAATCACGGCGGAGATTTTCACCAAGCTGGATGACGACGGCGCGCCCCTGGTGGACAAGATCCTGGACACGGCCGGCCAAAAAGGCACCGGCAAGTGGACGGGCATCAGCGCCCTGGATACGGGCACGCCCGTGACGCTGATCGGAGAAGCCGTATTCGCGCGCTGCCTCTCCGCCATGAAAAGCGAACGGGTAGCGGCGGCCGGCATTCTCAACGGACCTAAGCGCGCGCCGGCTACCGACCGCGCGGCCTTCATCGAGGATGTGCGCCGCGCGCTGTATTGCTCCAAAATGATCTCCTACGCGCAGGGTTACATGCTGCTGCGGGAAGCGGCCAAAGAGGAAGGATGGAATCTCAACTTCGGCGGCATTGCGCTGATGTGGCGCGGCGGCTGCATCATCCGCAGCCGTTTCCTGGGTAAGATCAAACAGGCTTACGACAAGAACCCGCAGCTTACTAATTTGCTGCTCGACGATTTCTTCAGCCAGACGCTGAACGGCTATCAGGAATCCTGGCGGCGGGCCATCGTGCAGGCGATCGAGTATGGCGTCCCCACGCCGGCCTTCTCCACGGCGCTGTCGTTTTACGATGGATATCGCACCGCGCGTCTACCCGCGAACCTGCTGCAAGCCCAGCGGGACTTCTTCGGCGCGCATACTTATGAGCGCATCGATAAGCCGCGGGGCCAGTTCTTCCACACGAACTGGACGGGACGCGGCGGACGGGTTTCATCGGGCACTTACAACGTATGAGCGGTCTTCTCGTTCCACCATCGGGCACGCTCGACTTACTGTCGCTGGGCGCGCTGATCCATCGATTCGATCCGGGAATCATTCCATTCCGCAAGGCCACCGAGTGCCGGATCCATGTAAGCGGCGGCGAATTCAATTGCGCCGCGAACCTGTCGGACTGTTTCGGTATGGCCACCGGCATCGCCAGCGCCATGGTCGATTATCCTGTCGGCGAGTTGATCGCCGAGCGCGTGAAGGCCATGGGGGTGAAGCCTTTCTACAAGCGCTTCAAGCACGACGGCGCCACCGGTCCCAATATGGCGGCGGTCTATAGCGACCGCGGATTCGGTGTCCGGCCGCCCGTGGTTTTTTACAACCGGGCGAACGAAGCGGCCGCGCTGCTGCAGCCGGGCGACTTCGACTGGAAGGCCATCTTCGGCGCGGGCGTACGCTGGTTCCACAGCGGCGGCATCTTCGCGGCGCTCTCGCAGACCACGCCCGAACTGATCGTCGAGGGCATGCGCGCGGCCAAAGCCGTGGGCGCGGTGGTTTCGTTCGATCTGAATTACCGGGCGAAGCTGTGGAATATATCGGGCGGGCACGCGCGCGCGGTAGCGGTGATTCGCCGCATTGTGGAGAACGTGGACGTGCTGGTGGGCAACGAGGAAGATCTGCAGATGGGGTTGGGCATTCCCGGCCCGGAGGTGGCCGCCAAGTCCAAGCTGGACCCCAGCGCGTTCTTCGGCATGATCGATCGCGTGGTTGCCCAACATCCGCAAATCAGGATCGTGGCCACCACGTTGCGCGAAGTGCACTCGACCAACCGGCATAGTTGGGGCGCCGTCGCGTGGATAAACGGCCAGACTTATATGTCGCCGACGTGCCAACTGGATGTGCTCGACCGGGTGGGCGGCGGAGACGGATTCGCGGCCGGGTTCTTTTACGGGCTGATGACGGGCGAGCGGCCGGAGGAAGCCATCAAGCTGGGATGGGCGCACGGGGCGCTGCTGACGACGTTTCCGGGCGACACCACCATGGCTACGCTCGATCAGGTGCGCGCGCTTGCCAGAGGCGGATCGGCGCGGATTCAGCGGTAGGGTGAGGCTAGTGGCCTTCGGCCTTTGGGTGGGGCAGGCTCGCAGCCTGCGGCGGCCTCGTAGGCCGCCCGCCGCGAAGTTCTGCGTTTGGTGGCATAGGCTTCAGCCTGTGTGGCATAGGCTTCAGCCTGTGTCGGCGAGCAAAGCTCGCCTGTGCCGGCAGAGTGCCGGCACGGCACGCCGGGGGCGTGCGCCACGAGGGAGGTGAACTTGATATGAGACGGCTGGAGACGATCTGGCAGGACATCCGCTATGGGCTGCGCACCATGCGCGCCCGGCCCGCCTTCGCCGCGACGGCCGTGGCCACCATGGCGCTGGCCATAGGCGGGACCACGGCCATGTTCACGGTAATTCGCGCCGTGCTGCTGAAGCCCCTGCAGTATCGCGATCCGGACCGGTTGGTGCGTATCGAGGGCGGCGCCACGCCGTCGCGATTCGCCGAGATGCGGGCCGGCGCGCGCTCGTTCACGGACCTGGGCGCATTCACCGGCTGGCAAAACATTACACTGTCGGGCGGCGCCCAGCCGGAAGTGCTGGGAGGCGTCCACGTCTCGGCCGGTTACTTACGCATTCTGGACGTCGAGCCGCTGCGCGGACGCGGATTTCGTCCCGAGGAAGACTCGCCCGGCGGCCCGCCCGTCGCCATGATCAGCGCCGAGCTCTGGCAGCGGCGCTTCGGGAGCGATCCGCAAATCGCAGGCAAGACTGCCCTGCTGGCCGACGCGCCGTACACCATCATTGGCGTTCTGCCGCCCCATTTCCGTTTTCCTTTTGCGGACGTGGACATCTGGATGACGGCGCCATCGGAATGGAACGCCCTGCCGCCCAGGGCCCGTACCCTGAGCCCTTATCTGACCGTGTTCGGCCGTCTGAAAACGGGAGTGACGCTGGCCCAGGCCAACGCGGAGCTGAAAGTGGTTCGCCGCCGATACGCCATGGCGCATCCCGCCATGCTGGATGCCAAGCCGAAGTCGCCGGTGGAAGTCACGGCCATGAAAGACCACCTGGTGGCCGATGTGCGTTCCATGCTATGGATGCTTTTTGGCGCGGCGGGCTTTGTGCTGACGATCGCGTGCGCCAATGTAGCCGGCCTGCTGCTGGCGCGCGCCACGTCGCGTTCGCGGGAATTTGCGGTACGCGCGGCGCTGGGCGCCGCCCGCGTCCGTCTGATCGCGCAACTGCTGGCGGAGAGCGTTCTGTTGTCGATCGCCGGTGGAATGTTCGGCGTGCTGCTGGCCGCTTATGGCCTGCGGGCGATTCCCAGGATGAGCGCCTTCGTGCTGCCGCGCGCGAGCGAGATTCACGTGGATTGGATCGTTCTCGCATTCGCCGCGGCGCTCTCGATTACGACCGGCGTGCTGTTCGGACTGGCGCCGTCGCTGGGCGCGTCCCGCCCCGATCTCATGGCCGCGTTGCGCACCAGCGGCGCAGCCTCCAATACAGGCGTCCCCAGAAGGATCCTGCCCGGCTGGAATACTCGAAACGTGTTGCTGGTGGGTCAGGTGGCACTCTCGGTCGTGCTGCTGATCGGCGCGGCGCTGCTGATCGAGAGCGTCGCCCAACTGCGGCACGTGGATGTCGGATTCAATCCGTCCAACTTGCTCAAATTGGACATCTCCCTGCCGCCTGTGCGCTACGACACCGACCAAAAAACGGCATCGTTCGTGCGCGATCTTGTCGCGGGCGTGAAATCGCTGCCCGGCGCCCGCGCCGCCGCGGTGGCTTGGTACCTTCCCATGATGGGCGCCGCGGGAACTCCCGTGCAGGATGCCGCAAGGCCGCCGCTGCCATTGAACCAACGCTCGATTGCGACGCTCCTGGTCGTTACACCGGGCTACTTTAACACGCTCGGAATTCCGTTGAGGCGCGGCAGGGATTTCGACGAACAAGACACGCAGGACGCACCGCGCGTGGCCATTATCGATGAAGCGTTGGCGCGGCGTTTATGGCCGGCGTATCCGGCCGGTGAAGATCCGGTCGGCCGGCGGATTTTTGTGGGAGGACTGAACCCTAAAGCCGCGGAAATTGTAGGCATCGCCGCAAACGTGCCCCAGGGTCTCGAAGGCGGCCCTTGGCCGGAAGGTGTTTACGAATCTTTCGCGCAGCACCCGCAGAAGTCCGCGGTGCTGGCCGTGCGCACGGCCGGAGATCCGCTCTCGCTGACCAGAGCCGTCCGCGGTCAAGTGCAGGCGCTGGACCGGGACCAGACGGTGGCGGGCGTCCAAACCATGGACGATCTACTGGAGGAGCAAGTGGGCCAGCGCCGTTTGCTGACAATATTGCTGGGATCGTTTGCCGGCATGGCGCTGCTGCTCGCGCTGATCGGAATCTATGGCGTGATTGCCTACGCGGTGGCGCAACGCACGCAAGAAGTGGGGATTCGCCGGGCGTTGGGCGCGCAGCAAGGCGACATTCTGCGGCTGGTCATGCGGCAGGGTTTCGTCCCGACGGTGACGGGGATAGTTATCGGCCTGATTGGGGCTGCCGTCTTGACGCGCGTGATGACGACTGTGCTGTTCCAAGTTAGCGCGACCGATCCAGCGACTTTCGCCGGTGTTGCCGCGCTGTTCCTGGTGGTGGCGCTGGCGGCGAGCTATATTCCCGCGCGCCGCGCCGCCAGGATCGAACCCATGTCGGCCCTGCGGGTTTGAGAAACGCCGTTCGTCACGCAGCCCATGGCGCCGTGCCCCCGAGTTCAAGAAAGAGAGCGTCGCGGAGCGATTTTCCGGGGTGAACGTCAAATCAGACTCATCGAAGCAGATGGCGCCCACGCGGGCGTGCCCGCCGCCGCCGTAGCGCTCGCTGATGTTCGCCAGGTTGTGCTTGGGTGCCTCCGCGACCAGGGGTTCGATCCCACTGAAACCTTGGCTTCCAGTCCCCTGTCAGATCGAAGAGCACCACGCCGTTATCCTGCGTGGCCCGTCCGCCGATCATGCCCACCGAATTGAGGTGCCGCTGGTACAACGGGTCGAATTAATCCCGGCTCTCGGGCTCCGCGGCGATCTCTTCCAGCGTGCATCCAGCCGATCGCCTTCTGGATGATTCCGGACCCTTTCGCGCCCTCAATCGCCAGGGTCGGCTTTCATGGCCGGCGCCCAGTTCCAGCGCCGCGTGAGTGTTATTCTAAAGAGAAGGAGCAGAAGCCAGTCAGGCCGTGCTGCAAGACGCGCATGGACAAGACGATCCGCAAATACACCAGCCTTGACGAAATGAAGGCCGACGAATACCGGTATTGGCAGAGCCGGCCCGTGCATGAGCGGATGGATGCCGTCGAGGAGCTGATCTGCACCGCCTACGAACTCAAAGGCTGGCAAATGGAGCCGGATGTACCAAGACTACAAAGACCTTTTGTCCGCCTTCCATGCCCATGGTGTTAGATATCTGATTGTTGGCGGTTACGCCGTCATCTTTCACGCGCAGCCACGTTTTACCAAGGACATCGATTTTTTCATAAAAGCAGACGCGGCGAACGCGCAAGCAACCTACGCGGCGCTGGCCGAGTTCGGCGCCGCGCTGGAAGGCATTCGACCGGAGGAATTTGCAGACTGCGGCAGTTTCTTTCGTTTTGGACGCGATCCGCGAGGCTTCGACATTATCCCACACCTTCCGGGCGTCGACTTCGACGCTGCATGGGAACGCCGGGTGGAAGGCGTACTTGATGCAACGACCGGCCTTAAGGCCTTCTTTATTTCCAAGGACGATCTGATCGCCGCCAAGCTTGCTTCGGGCCGGCCTCAGGACCTTGCGGATGTGAGCGCCATTCAAAAAGCCACGGAAAGCAGAAGACCGTAGAGGCGGGGAAGCGCTCTTGTGGCGCGCGAACGGCTGCGACAATCGCTAAAGAAAAATCGCTTCCCGCAGTCTGGTCGCGTATGGGACCGTGTGATATCGGCCTAACACTATGCTTGACTCAGTCCAGCCCCTGAGCTAACGTGGTGGCTGAACCCGTTCTTGACCCGCCAGGAACCATGACCATCACGCTCGATATCCGACCCGAAGTGCAAGCCGAACTCGCGCGCCAGGCCGCCCTTGAGGGCCGCGCGATCGAGTCTGTCGCCACCGCCTTGCTGGAAGGCGCCGTGCATCCCGTATCCGCCGGGCCGCCGGCGAACGTCACTCCGCTGGAACATCGTACCGGACAGGCCCTGATCGACGCCTTTGCGGACATCCGTGGCTTGTTGACCGACGAAGAGATTGATCGGATGTTCAGCCGCAATCCCTCGACTGCCCGGCCCGTGGACTTGTCGTGAACCGAGGTTTTCTTCCGGATACCAACATCCCTTCGGAGTTGATGCGTGCCCGCCCGGAACCCAAAGTGCAAGACCGGGTGGCCGCTCAAGATGTCGGCACGTTGTTTATGAGCGTGGTGAGCATCGGCGAACTGGAAACGGGATTTGCAACCACGCGGGATGTCGCGCGGACGGCGCGCCTGGAGGCATCGCTTGAGCGCTACCTGGCACTTCTGTTTGTGGGGCGGGTTCTGCCGGTAACGCAGGCGATTGCCGTCCGATGGGGCATGATCGCCGCTACGGCCCTGGAACATGGCCTCACGCTCGTCACGCGCAATGTGAAGGATTTCGCCGGTCTCGGCGTCGATCTGTTAAACCCATGGCTGGACTCGTAACGACCGCCCTGATACGCCCCTGCCACGCCCGTGTATCCGGTGGCGCTTTTCGCGCCGCGGCGCTTTGCCGAATGGGCGCGGCGCACGACCTCGGCGAGATCGCCGGCGTTAATCCGTTCCATTTCATCAAAGACCTGCAGCGGCAATTTTCAAGACGGTCCTCGGGACCTAGCGCTTGCCAGACGATCACATACTTTATCGTCTAGTAAATGGGCCTTGCCTGGAGCCGGAACTCGGAACAAGTCGTACGACTGGCTTAGCAACCACTTACGGTTTCAAGGCAATGTGCCGCCTGGGAGGTTGCTTGGCCCTGAACCTGGGAACGTGTCTTACCGTGTTTAATAGCGGGATCATTGACTGTGCCGAACGCTCCTCGCTGTCAAGGGTACGCCGCGCGCTAACGGCGCGCCCTTTGATGACAGATCCAGACCGTTCGGCCTGCCTTCCCTGACAAGAGCGAAAGGGCGTTGCCAACGAAAAAAGGCTCTGGCGAAATCTCTGCGAAAGGCGTGGGCCAAATCATTTGATCAAGCGGGGCCAAATCACATGCGCGAAATCAATCGCCGCAAGGACGAACGACGCACTTATCGCAAATGCCACCGTAGCCACAATTCTGTATTTCTTTAGATGTGAAAGCAGCAAGACGTACGTGACCATCCAAATGGCGTACGTTAGGTTCCCCCCTGCGAGCCCGTGGGAGACAATTCCCGCTGCAAGGCCCGCTAATGCGCCCTCTCCGAGGGCGACAGCGATCGGATTCCGATAACGGACAGCCACGGTGCCGCTCCACGGCTCGGGATGGCCAGCTTGCGAAATTGCGACGCTAAGGGCCCTTTTTAGCTGGGCAAGGTCTATCTTGCCAGACGGGACCTTCCTGTAGGTCCGCACCGTACCGTCCCTAAACCGAAGCGCCACGGCATATGAATTCCTTGGAAGCGGTATCCCATTCTTGGACGGGAGCCATGTGCTAAACTTTACCACGGCCAACGCCGACAGCAGGAACGCGTCCGCAACATTCGTGTCGTGGTTGAGTATCCATAACCGCTGGCTGGTAAGCACACAAGCTGGTGGGCGGACTGGATCTCCAGGGGGCGGTGCCGCGCACTCCGCAAAGTAAATCAGGAACTCTCCGTCGCGCGGGGCGGAGACAGCGAAGAAAGCAGTGATGAGGTTTTGAAGTTAGCGCCCCTGCGCATGAATTCGTCGAATGCGACGTTCGCTAAGTCTTTTTCGTAGGAACTTGATACTTGGCAAAGCTTGCCCGACCGCCAAGCAGACCAGGTGGTCTTCCAGAGAGCCAATGCATCGCCGCGGGGGGAAACGCCCTCGTTCTGTTCGCCTATCGTGTTGCCCGGTTCAGAGCCCAGTGCCCGCCCAGGAGCGTCCGCCGAAGCGAAGTCATGACCGCACGACCCACAATGTTTCCTGCCAAGCGCGATTGCTGATCGGCATTCGGGGCAACTCTTAGTTGCAGTCAAATCCGGTTCCCTTCGAAGGACTTGTCGCGCGCGCCACACGAGAGACAAAATGAATGCGCCCGTCAGAACCGCCCCCCCGACGAGGGCGTACAGGGCGATCATCCTGTCGTCACGCGACTCGTTCGGGTAATAACCGTAGAAGCCATCAGCACCGCCAACGAGCAGAAGGCTGCCCAGAGTAGCGCCCAATAGTAGAGGCCTGTTGCTAGGCCCGCGTAAGGCCGGGAAGAAGGTGCGGGCCAATATCCCGGCTGCTGGAAGTAGGATTAGAGCGCCCAACCACACGTCCCCCTTGGGGGAGAGCATCTGCGCTAAGCCGCCGAGGAGAAGGTATGTCAATCCGACCAGGAGCACAGAGCCACCCAGGACGGTTCGGGTACCCATGATCCTTGCCAAGCGCGGCGTGCTTTTCCCCTCGGCCCGTTGTCCGGCGTTAATTACACAATTGGCGCAGAGCGGCCCAGTGCCGCTGAACTGTTGCCTGCAACGTGCACAGCGCATCCCTTACTCCCTGCGGAAGCCAGAATTGTAGCATTTCCTGCAGTTACCTTTCGGCGAATTCCACAAGCTCACCCGGTCACCATCCCGGCGAAGGTATTCGAATTGAGCGATTTCGGCTTCCGATAATCGGTGATTATGTAAACTCCGCAGCCCGCGTGTCGCGCTGCCCGTATTCCCGCACTCCACGCTCTCAAAAGTTATCCGCGGGCTACGCTGGCTGCGCCACATGGGCTTGAAGTCCGCCCTACTCCTTCAATTCCGCCACGATCTCCGCCGCCACCCGGCGCGCCTTCTCGATGGCCCCCGGCTCGAAGCTAATGGCGCCCACGCGGGCGTGCCCGCCGCCGCCATAACGCTCGCAAATGCTCGCCAGGTTGTGTTTGGGCACCTCCGGCGACCAGGGGTTCGATCCCACGGAAACCTTGGTGCGGAAGCTGGAGGGGCTTACCGAGACCGTGTACGTGCAAGTCGGGAACAGGTAATACGGGATGAACTTGTTGTAGCCTTCCAGGTCGTACCCCGTGAGATCGAAGAACACCACGCCGTTATCCTGCGTGGCGCGCCCGCCGATCAGGTCCACCGATTTGAGGTGCCGCTGGTACAACGGCTCGAAAAGCGCCTGGATCTCCGGCTCGGCGGCGATATCTTCCAGCTTCCGATGCTGCATCCATCCGATGATCTTCCGGATGATCCCGGACCCTTTGGCGCCCTCGATTACCAGGGTCAGCTTCATGGCCGGCGCGCCCAGCTCCACGGCGGTCTTGGCGTCGGGATATTGCGCGCCATCGATGATGTTGGCCCACTCGACAAGCTGATCCAGGTCGGCGCCGTCAAAACCGAAGCGGTCTTTGGCGACGGCCCGGATAAACGAGGTGCAGGATTTGTACGAAGGGTCGTAGAGTTTGCGGCCGCTGCGGTCCTGGCGGTAGTTCTCGGCGTCTTCCGGCGTGAGAAAGGCACTCTGATGGTGGTCGAACCACCAGGTCAGGCGCGGATCGCTCGAGTATTTGAAATCGACGATGGCGTTCACGTCGCCGTCCCAAAGGCTGTCTTCGAAGAGTTGGGATGCCTTATGGGCCATCCCCGTATAGACGTATTCCGCTTCCGGGTAAAAAGCGCCCTGCATGAAACGGGTGAAGTACGCGGCGGAAGCCGCGCCGTCGAAACAATGATCGTGGTAGAGAATGCGTACCCGCATGAACTTTGTAGGAAACGTACCAGCTTGCCTGAATGGGCGGGTAAATGCAAGTGGGGGAAGAAAAGAGGCGGCCTGCGAGGCCGCCGCCGGCTGCGAGCCTGCCCCACTTAATAAACCAACGCGTTAAAGAACAGTGTAAACGTTTGGTAGCTTTGCGCGCGATATTGGGGCCGCATGCCGAACAGAATCACGTGCCCCGAGCCCAGCCGCGCATCCACCATGGCGGCCTTGCCGGCCAGGTATTTTTCGCCCAGCAGCCAGCCCGACGCCAGCAGATTGGCATCCGGATAGCGCACAGGCGCGCTCACCTGAGTGTCTCCTTGAATGTCCCAAGCCGGGCTCTGTTCGGACCAGATCGCCAAATTTTCCGGCAAGCCGCGAGCCAGCGGATGGTGCGTATCGAGGCGCGCGTTCAAAATCGAACCGGGCGAATAGTATTCGGTATTGGAAATCCCATGCACCACATTACGCGCCGCCACGCCGAGATGCAGCGTGGCATATTCAGAGGCGCGGTTCAGAAAGATTAACGTACCGCCCGCGGTGGCGAAGTCGCGCAGAGCCTCCGCGCCCTTGGCTTCCAGACCACCTGTAAATTCCGGCGGCATGCTTCCGGATTTGTAGCCGTTTTCCATAGACGCCGCGGTGGCATCGGGAAATACGATCGCCTCGAAATGCTGCCGCAACCCGCCCGCCTGGATTTCCTTGTTTCCGAGAGAGCTGTGCGGGAAGCCAAACTGTTCCAGCAGGAAGCGGGTCCAGCCTTCGTCGTTGTTGGGGATGAAGCTGCGGTACAGGCCGATGCGCGGGCGTTGAAGTTGCTGCCAGCCTTTACCCGGCGGAACCGGGCTCCTGGAGAAATCGCCCGTGGCGGAAGCTCTCCAAATCGCGCCGCCCGCCTTCCAGACGCGGTTGATGGCGATCCAGGAATCGCTGTCATCGGCCTGCAGATACCCGGACATATATGGCAAGATACCCGGCTGCAGTCCCGCGACCGGGGAATCCAGGGCGTCCACACGCACACCCATCAACAGTGGCAACGTGTGCGCCGTCACGTCATACGGGCGTTGCGGCGGACCGCCAGGATAGAGCCGCATATCGGGATAATGCTGCCGCTCCAGCAGCGCCTTGGCCCATCCGCCGTAAGGCTGCGCCATGCGAACGACGTGGTCTCCGGCGGCGTTATGCTCGATCTCCACCTGTCCGAATTCAAGGGTCTCCAGCAGCTTTCGCGTCGCACCCGGATCGCGTTGCGATGCCGGGATCACGAATCCCCACGGCGATTTTCGCGCCACCTGCCTCTGCCCGATCTTATAGAAATTGCGCAGCAGCTCTTCGCGATGCAGCGCCGCCTGGTAAAGGCACGACTCCATGGCGATCAGTTGGTCGTCCACGATGTCCCGCAGCCGCCACACACCTCCCGGCCAAGGCTCCAGGAAATTCCAGCTTCTCTCCTGCGCGTTGTACCCCAGCGCGTCGCGCTCAAGCTGCGCCGGTTCTACCGTAATCGGACTGGCCAGTTTCGCACTGGCCGACTCGGTCAGGATGCGCATCCCGCCGTGGAACGCCTGGTAGTGCCGCGAAGGCGTCCAGAAATCGTACATGGCGTGAATGGCGACGCCCTTCTGGCCGGCGGCCGTCAGATCCGCCGCCATGGCCGTCCCGATCATGTTGGATTCCTGCATCAGGATGGCGTCGATGTTCGGTTCGATCGGATCGAGCCACGGCGGCACGAAGATGCGCGCCGCGTTCGACCCCATCTGGTGCACGTCGTACACGATCTGCGGATGCCAGACGTTGTGCAGTTTGGCGATGGTCAGTTGCGTTTCCTTCTGCGTGAACATGTACCAGTCGCGATTGTTGTCGTGGCCCACGTATTTCTGGTAAAGCTCCGGCGGGCCGGTGCCTTCGAAGGGCGTGCCCAGCGTGCGCCGGTACCAGCGCGTGACGATGTCGACGCCATCGGGATTGAGCGAAGGCACCAGCAGGAAGATGGTGTTCTCCAGGATGGCGCGGACGCGCGGCGTGTCTTCGGTCAGCAGGCGATAGGCGAACTCCACCGCGGTTTGGGTGGATGCCAGCTCCGTGGCGTGGATCGAACAGGTAATCAGGACTACAGTCTTGCCTTCGGCGGCCAGCTTTTCAGCCTCGCTTTCGGAGGTCAGGCGCGGATCGGCCAGCCGGCGCTGGATTTCGCGGTAGTGGTCCAGGTGCTGCAGCGTCTCGGGCGACGCGATCGTGGCGGCAATAAACGGCCGCCCTTCCGTACTCTTGCCCAGTTCTTCCACCCGGATCCGCTCGGAATTGGCTTTGATCGTCTGAAAATACGAGACGACCTTGTCCCAGTCGAGAACCAGGTGGTCGGAGCCCATGCGCTGGCCGAAATATGCTTCCGGGGAGGGTACGGCGGCTTGGGCCAGGGAGCAACTGGTCAGCAACGCCGCAAGGAAAAACATGTGGGGCAGGCTCGCAGCCTGCAGCGGCCTCGCAGGCCGCCTGTGCGGGGTGTGCGCGTCGCAGGTGGCGGCCTGCGAGGCCGCTGCAGGCTGCGAGCCTGCCCCACTCACAAAACCTCCAGCAGGCGTCCGATGTCGTCGGGGCTGATATAGAAGTGCGGCGAAACACGCACCCATCCCGCTCGCGGCGCAGCCGTCACTCCGGCCGCTTTGAGCTTCTGCACTGTGGAGACGGCATCCAAGCCCTGCTTACGGAAGCTCACGATGCCGGCCCCATTCGCCGGCGTCCGGTTTCCCAGCACCTCGTATCCCTTGGCTTCGACGCCATCCGCCACCAGGTCCCCTAGTCCCTGCACCGCCGGACCAACCAACTCCACCCCCACCTCCAGCAACAGTTCGATCGACGCGCGCAGGCCATAGCAGCCAATCGTATTCAGGGTGCCGCACTCGTAACGCCCCGCGTCCGGCCGCAGAGCCAAGTCGCGGGAAGAATAATCCGCGTAGCCCGCTACGTTGGTCCAGCCGAATTCCATGGGCCGCACGGAATCCTGGAACTCCTGGGAAACGAACAAGATGCCGCAACCCTCAGGCCCCAGCAGCCACTTGTGCCCATCGGCCGCGAGCGCATCGATATGCGCCCGCCGCACATCCACCGGGAACGCGCCCAGCCCTTGGATGGCATCCACCACAAAGGCGCACCCGTGGCGATGGCAAATCTCGCCGATAGCTTCCAGGTCCACGCGATGCCCGCTCAAATACTGCACGAAGCTGATGGCCAGCAGACGCGCGCCACGGCAGGCCTGGTCGATGCGCTCCAGCGGATCGAGATAGGAAAGCCATGCGACCTGGACGCCGGTCTCTTCCAGCCGCTTCCAGGGGTAGTAGTTGGAGGGGAACTCCTCGCGGAAGGCGACGATCTTGTCCCCGGCGCGCCAATTCAGGCCGATGGCGATAGTGGAGATGCCTTCCGAAGTATTCTTCATCAGCGCGATTTCGTTCTTCCCCGCGCCAATCAGCCGGGCCGCCGCCACGCGCAGCCCTTCGTAAGTCTCCAGCCACTGCCCGTAACGCAGGCTGCCGTATTCCATGGCATCCGCGGCCAGCCACCGCATGGCTTCCGCCGCCGGCCGGCACAAAGGCGATACCGCGGCATGGTTCAAATAGACGAGGCGCTGGCGGACGGGAAACTGGTCGGCGTACTGGCGCCACAACTCGTCCTGAGATTTTGCAATCGTTTCGAAACCCATTATCATGAATATACGTTATATGCCCTTACGGAGGCATGTCATGCGGCTCATCCGCGCCGGCTTGGTGCTGTTGGTTTCATCTGTGGCCGTGGTGTCGGCCGACGAGAACAACAGCGCCAAGAAGAGCGATCCCAGCCAAATCGGCAACCGCGACGTGAGCGGCTTCAACTGCTACTCCATCGAAAAAGAGATCGCCATGGGGAAGCAACTGGCCGGAGAAGTCCAGCGCCAGGCGAAGCTGATGGACGACCCCATCATTGGCGAGTACGTGAACCGGGTGGGCCAGAACCTGGCGCGCAACTCCGACGCCAAGGTGCCGTTCACATTCCAGGTCATCGACGATCCCACGCTGAACGCCTTCGCCCTTCCCGGCGGATTCATCTTCGTGCATACCGGCCTGCTGACGGCCGCGGAGACTGAAGCCGAGATGGCCAGCGCCATGGCGCACGAGATCGCCCACGTGGCCGCCCGCCACATGACCCGGCAGGCCTGCCGGGCGCAGGTCGCCAACATCGCTACCATCCCCTTGATCTTCATGGGCGGCTGGACCGGTTACGCCATCCGGCAGGCGGCCAGTGCGGCTATTCCCATGACGTTTCTCTCGTTCTCGCGCGGATACGAGGCGGAAGCCGATTACTTGGGGCTCCAGTACCTTTACGCCGCCGGCTACGACCCGACCGCCTCCATCGACATGTTCGAGAAGATGGCGTCGCTCCAAAAAAGCAAGCCCGGCGCGATCGCCAAAGTCTTTTCCACCCACCCCATGAGCGACGACCGCCTGAAGAAGACTCAGGCCGAGATCCAAAAGATCCTGCCGCAGAAGCCGGAATACGTAGTAAATACATCGGAATACGTCGATGTGCGCGGACGCCTGCTGGCCATCGAGAACCAGCGCAAGGTGCGCTCCACGGAAAAAGATCCCAAGGGGCCGGTGCTGCGCCGTTCTCCCGGCAGCGGGGCGCCGGCCACGACCGGAGACGATGCCGGCGACGACCGTCCCACGATCAAAAGGCGCGATTTAGTGGAGTAACCCACCAACCTCGCCATACGTATACAATTCAGCGAGACAGCTACGCGCATTTGGGCGTATAGTAGAATAACAGGAGTTTTCCACTCATGAAACGCTTCTCAGCGGTGCCCGTGGCCTTTCTGGCAGTGTTCGCTTTTCTGCCAAACGCTTCTTTCGCGCAGAACAAAGAGGAGAAAGACCCCGACCAAATCGGGAATCGGGATGTTGGCAAAGGCGTCAATTTCTGGTCGTTGGAGAAAGAGATCGCCCTCGGCAAGCGACTGGCGCAGGAAGTGGAGCGTCAGGCCAAAATCATCGACGACCCGATTGTCGCCGAGTATGTAAACCGGGTCGGCCAAAACCTGGTTCGCAACTCCGACGCTAAAGTTCCGTTCACGATCAAGGTGGTCGATTCCGAAGAGGTGAACGCTTTCGCGCTGCCTGGCGGGTTCTTCTTCGTGAATTCGGGCCTGATCCTGAAAGCGGACAGCGAATCCGAACTGGCAGGCGTGATGGCGCACGAGATCGCCCATGTGGCGGCGCGCCACGGCACCCGGCAGGCTACCCGCGGCGAACTCGCCCAGATCGGCATGATTGCCGCGTCCATCGCCATCCCTTATACCTGGACTGGTTACGCGGTCCGGCAGGGCATGGGCTTGGCCATCCCGATGGGATTCCTGGTTTTCACCCGCGGCATGGAACGCGAAGCGGATTACCTGGGACTCCAGTACATGTACAAAGCGGGTTACGACCCGACCTCGTTCGTGGATTTCTTCGAAAAGATCGAGACCATGGAAAAGCGCAAGCCCGGCACCGTCGCCAAGGTGTTTTCGACACACCCCATGACGGACGACCGCATCCAGGCGTCTCAGAAAGAGATTCAGACCATCCTGGTAGCCAAACCCGAATACGTGGTCAATACCTCGGAATTCAACGATGTGAAGGCCCGCCTGTACTCCCTGCACAACCACAAGAAGCTGGAAAAAGGCAAGGACGACCCCAACCGTCCCACTTTGAAGCGCAGTCCGGGCAGCGGTACCGGTCCGGTGAACGACAACGATAAGCAGCCGGCCGATCAGGACGACCGTCCGACGCTGAAACGGCGCGACAGCGACAGCTAGCTTCGACCGGCACCTTCGCCAAGAGATCGGGCCTGCGAGGCCCGCGCAGGCTACGAGCCTGCCCCACTCGGCTGCCAAAAGTACTGCTTGTAACTACCTCAGGATTATGGTATAAACTACCAAATACAAGAAGAGCGCGCGGGGCGCCATAATGCGCACTCGCAGTAACAAGGCAGGCTGTTCACAGACGTGCGACCCCTTTTGTCGACACGGCCGCATGACTCTCGCATGCAGCGGACAGGCTGACCGTCTCGCAGCAGAATCATGCTCCGTGGGACTGGCGGGCGAAACCCTGAGATGGAGGAGGCAGCATCGTGGAAAAGGACCTTAACCGGCGTGGATTCTTAGAAAAGCTGGGCGCTTACACGGTCGGCGGAGCGGCGCTTTCCCAGGTACTTGGTTCGCGCGCCGACGCGCAAAGCGGCGCGGGGCAGGCTCAGAACACCGATCCGGCCGGCCTTCCGTGGACCGCGCCCCCGCACCTGAAGAACCCCAACATTCTGGTGATCATGGTGGACCAGATGCGATGGCCGCAGTGGGTGAACGCGAGCCAAATGAAAGTACTTGGCCAGCAGCTTCTACCGAACATCTTCGGCAGAATACGGGACGACGCCTACTCGTTCCAGCAGTACTACACGGCAGCTACCGTGTGCACCGCGGCTCGCGGTACGCTGCTCACGGGCTTATACGCCCCACAGACCGCCGAGTACATCGATGGCGGATCTGGCACGAACGCGCCGAATCTGCTGCCGGCCTTTCCCACCTGGGCCACCGGGATACAAGCTCTCAACCCCGCCTACGCGAACAATTGCTGGTGGTTCGGCAAGTGGCACCTTTCCCCCTGCAATACAGCCACGCCGCTGGCCGCGTTCGGTTTCAACACCAGGACCTATCCGGGCAGCGCGGCCTTGAATCCCTCGCCCAATGGATACCCCAACGAGGGCGCGAATGGCGGCCTGTTTGGAGATCTGGTATGGGCCAGCGATGCGGAAATCGCCGGCGATTTTATCGGCTGGCTGGAAGGCCAATCGCCGTCTTCCGGTCCGCCGACAACGCCCTGGTGCGCGACGGTCAGCCTGATCAATCCGCACGATATTACCAAGGCTCCCGGCTGGCTGCAGGCCAGCCCATTTCCGCCTACCGGCCTGCAGTTGTTGTCCGCCTATTTCCCGCCCCCTCCGTTTCCGCCTCTTAATGGCGCGCCCGCGCTCTACTCATCCGAACCGGTGTCCTGGAACTGGGAGGATCTGACGACGGTCACCACCAAGCCCAGCATTCAATATCAGCTTCAAAATGTACAGAACAGCTCCGACTATCCGGTGACCGATTGGGTGCTGTTCCTGAATCAGTACTACTGGCTACAAAACTACGTGGATACGCAGATAGGCCTGGTCTTGGACGCGCTGCAGAATTCCCCTTACCACCGCAACACCATCGTAGTCTTTCTCGCCGATCACGGCGAATACGCCGGTTCGCACGGTTTGCACGATAAGGGCGACGCGATCTACGACGAAGCCATCCGGGTGCCGCTGTATGTACACTATCCCGGTCAAAAAGGCAGCATCGCGATGAACCAGATGTGTTCCAGCGTGGACTTTTTCGGCCTGGTCTGCGATCTGGCGACCAACGGCGGCCAACTCTGGCAGAAGGGACCGCAGGCGTATCCGGATTTGGCTCCGCGCCAGTCCCTCTGGAAGTTCCTCTACCAGAATTCCAACGAAACCCGCATTGCGCCTACGCTTGGGGTTCCGTACATCCTGCACACCTGCGACGACGACAGCAACACCCCGAGTGCGACCATTTTCCATATTGTGGGCCTGCGGACCAAGACGAATGCACTCAACGTCGCGCAACCTGGCGCCAAGCTGGGAATCTACTCGCAATGGGGAACCTGTTCGATCATACCGGTGAGCACGCCGCCGCCGAACTACGAATTTTACGACTACAACCCGGCGGCCAGAGACAACTGGAAGGAATTAGGCAACGATTACTTCAGCAAGAACCCGGCGATACAGGAGACCATCGCGGATTATCTGGACGAGTTGGGCAGTTGGGGACCGCCCGCGACGGGCTTGATCGGCACCGAGTTGTACCGGCCGTTAGTCGGCATTGGGACCGACGGCAATCCGCTAAGCGAGGCGCAGGCGACGGCCCAACAGAATTATTTCGATTACATCTGGGGCACGAGCGTGTGTACGGAGTAGGCGCTTCGCGGCAGGTGGTTGCGGCGCGAAGAGGGTTCGTGAGGAGGGGTTTAATGAAGAAGCAAAATTGCGTCCGATGGTTTCCCATCGCGGCGCTGGCGGCACTCTCGGCGCCGGCACATGCCACCGTGCAGATTGTCTCCATGCAGCCGTCGCTTTCGACGCCGCAACCGATCGGTTCCACGGTCGCTTGGACCGTTACCGCCACGGACACCAATCCGGGCCCAGTGACCTTTCAGTTCAATGTCGCCGAGCCCCAAGGCGCCCTGGCGATGGTCAAGAACTTCAACGTCGGGACGCTCAGCGGCAGCGCCTGGCAATCGCAGACGTTCGACTGGGCCCTGACCGGGTTCGATGGCAAATATCAAGTGCAGGTGGTGGCCAAGGACTTCACCTCCGGCGAATCGGACTCGCGGACCGTCTCCTTCGTGGTGAGTTCGCCGCTCACGGGCGCCAACCCGGTCGTCCAAAAAACGCAGAATCCCCTGGTGGCCCTCTTCACCGCGCCTTCCTGCGCCACCGGCAGCACCGTGCGCGTCTTCTTTGAACCGCAAGCCGGTCAAGCCCATTCGGGCGCGCCGGCCACCAGCACGAATTGGCTGAACTGCCGCCCTCCGGCTGCCATGAGCGTGGAAATCGCCGGCATGTATCCCAGCACGGTCTATAATTTGCACGCGCAGGTCTCGACTGGCGGCAAGATCGTGAACGGACCGGACGTGAATTTCAAGACCGGCGTGGTTCCTTCCAACTTTCCGACCCCCACTTTCCAGGTAGGAATCGCGGACAGCCCCAGCGATCCCAACCAGATGTTGTTTCACGGTCTTTTCGATGTAAGAGAGAATTTACACTACCCGTATGTGGCCACCGACCTATCCGGCAACATCATGTGGTATTACTACCCGCCCTACCATCCACCCAAGAGCATGCCCACCCGGACTTTTGCGAACGGATTTCTGGCGGACCAATACGGGCCTGCCTGGAACCCGGAGGCGCAAACCTATCAAGTCCTCCGGCAGTTCGATTGGGCGGGAAATATCATAAAGGAAACCAACATTGGCATCCTGCAACAGCAACTGCTGGCGCTCGGAGACCCCGACGCGCAGCCCTGCAACACAGTTCCCTCGCCGCCTCCGGTGGGATCGGCCTGTATCGGCATTTTTCACCATGATGCCATCGAGACCCTGCCCAATGGCTACACCGCGGCCCTGGTGGACGTGGAGAAAATTTTCCCGCCCGGGACGCAAGGCGACACCAGCGGCCTGCCCGTCGACATCATGGGAGATGCGATCGTGGTTCTGGATCAGAATTGGAACGCGGTCTGGTATTGGGACGCCTTCGACCCGCTGAACGGGGGACAAGGCTATCCCCAACTGCCGGCGACCCGTACCGCCGTTTTGGACGAAACCTGTGAACAGGGTTGCCTGATCGAATTTCTGATCGGCCCGGGAGTCGCCCCGCAAGCGCACGACTGGTTGCACTGCAATAGTCTCTATTACTGGCCGCACGACGGCGCGGCGGCCCCCAGCACCGCGCCGGGCGATATCATCGTGTCGTCCCGGGATCAGGATTGGGTCATGAAGATCGACTATAAGGATGGCGCCGGAACCGGGGACATCCTGTGGCGCATGGGGCCCAGCGGCGATTTCTTTTTTGTGAACACATACAACGATCCCTGGCCCTGGTTCTCACACCAGCATGAGGCGGGCATCGAAAACGGGGGGACGGGCGTGTTCGACGTGATGGATAACGGCAACACGCGGATATCGCCGCCCGGCAAATCGACCGGAGGCGTTCCCGGTCTGGGTACCAATTGCGAACCTGACGACTGCAATACCCGCGGCATGGCCCTGACGTTCGATGAAGCTACTCTGCAGGTGAACCCGGTGATCAGTGTAGATCTGGGATATTTCTCGGATGCCATGGGCAGCGCCCAGTTGCTGGCCGATGGCAACTATTTCTTTCTTGCGGCAATTGTGGTCGATGGCAAAGTCGACACCGGCTACGACATTCAGATTCAGCCCACTCCCGGCACGGACACTGGCCCCGAAGTGATGAATATCTCAGGCCCGGCGTCTTACAGAACCTTTCAAATGCCGAATCTGTACAACCCTCCTATAACGTAGTGCGAGGAAAGCCTATGTTACATATTGGCGTGGGGCAGGCACTCGTGCGCGCCGTGTCAACACTCGTCTCGACACCCTGTTGGCTGGCCTTGGCCTGGGGCGCCAGCGCTCCCACCATCTCCAGCGTGGCGGTGAATACGGCGAACGACCAGATGACCATTAGCGGCACGAACCTATGTCCAAACAGTCTGCCGCCGGCGGTGTCCTTAGCCGGTACGAGCCTCACCGGCGTGGCTTGCGGCTCTTCCGCTGTCACGGCCACCGTGCCGGGCAGCTTCGGCCCTGGCTCGTATAGCCTAAACCTGACGAATAGCAACAGTCAGACGGCCAACTTCAGCGTGACCTTGGGAGCGGTGGGGCCGGCCGGTCCGCAGGGCCCCGCCGGAGCTACGGGACCCGTTGGTCCGCAGGGGCCAACCGGACCCACGGGGCCAACCGGGCCAACAGGACCGCAAGGACCGCCAGGCAGCGCAGGGCCCGCGGGAGCGCCGGGACCGGCCACCCTTCCGATCAGCCTGCTGCGTTGGTACGCCGCGGATGAGTCGAACAGTTTTGCGGTGGGCAACAACCCCGCCGGGGTGTGCTTCGACGCGGCCAGCATGTGGGTGACCAACAACGCCGACAATACCGTCATCAGGCTGGCGGCCAACGATGGCACCGTCATGGGCACGTATAGCGTGGGCAAAGGTCCGCGCGGCATCGCCTACGACGGGGCCAATATCTGGGTGGCCAACTCAGCCGGCAACACGGTCAGCGAGCTGCAGGCTTCGACTGGCGATCTGCTGGGCACGCACGCCGTGGGGGAACTCCCGGAGGGCGTTGTTTTCGACGGTGTCAACGTGTGGGTGGCGAATAACTCGAGCAACAATGTCACTAAGTTGCTCGCCAGCAGCGGCGCGGTGTTGGGCACCTTCGCGGTGGGCAATTATCCGCGGGAACTGGCCTTCGACGGGACTAACGTGTGGGTGACCAACTTCAACGACGGCACCGTGACCGAGCTGCGCGCCGCCGATGGAGCGTCGATGGGCACCTTTACGGTGGGCGTGAATCCCACCGGCGTGGCTTTTGACGGCGCCAACGTGTGGGTGGCCAATCAAGGCGCCAGCACCGTCACCGAGCTTAACGCAAGCAACGGCGCCACGGTGGGGACCTTTAACGTAGGAAGCCAGCCTTACGGAGTCGTGTTCGACGGCAGCTACGTCTGGGTGGCCGGCCTCAACAATATCACTAAGCTGCAAGCCGGCAATGGGGCTTTGGCTGGGAGCTTCAGCGGCTTCATTGGCGGGCCATATGGCGTGGCTTTCGACGGAGCCAGTATTTGGGTGGCTAACTTCTACACCAGCACGGTGTCGAAGATATAAGGTAGATGTGAAGATGCGCACTCACTTCTTCCCGACTGTGGCCGTACTTGGGGTCGCTACGATCCTGGCCGCTTCGGCCAGTTCGGCGGCCGGCGGGCCGGTGCTCCTAAGCGTCCAGCCGGATTACGCCAGGAACCATATCGTAATCACCGGCCAGAACTTCAGTCCGGCACAGGCAGCCCCGGTAGTGACGCTCGGCAACACCGCGCTGACGGTGGTGTCCTTTGGCAATACTAAGATCTCGGCCGATCTGCCGGCGGGTTATACTCCCGCTTCCTATAAGCTGTCTGTCACGAACAGTAACAGCCAGACTGGATCGTTGATTGTGACCGTTGGAAGCGTCGGCGCACCCGGTCCGCAGGGTCCGGCCGGTAATACGGGGCCAGCGGGTCCCGCGGGGCCGCAAGGCTCCACGGGCCAGAAGGGTGCGCAGGGACCGGCGGGACAGGCCGGCGCGCCGGGCCCCGCAGGTCCTTTGGGGGCTCCCGGCCCGAATCTGGGATCCATCGCGTTGCTGCACTGGTATCCCGCCAACCTGACGACCCGTTTTGCAGTGGGAAAGGGTCCCTGGGGCGCCACTTATGACGGCGCCAATATGTGGGTGACAAATTACGGCACCACTACCGTAACCAAACTGCGGGCCAGCGACGGCGCGCTTCTCGGCACGTATACCGTCGGAACGGAACCCAGCGCCGTGACCTTCGACGGAGCTAACATCTGGACGGCCAACACCGGCAGCCGGAACGTCACCAAGTTACGGGCCAGGGACGGCGCGCCGATGGGAACGTTTACTACTGGAAACGGACCGAACGCCATCACATTCGACGGAGTCTACATCTGGGTGGCGAACTACAACAGCGACAATCTTACTAAGTTGCAGGCCAGCACCGGCGCATTGGCCGCCACCGTTCCGACGGGCGGGAGCGGGCCGGTGGATGTGGTCTGGGACGGCTCGTCGATCTGGGTGGCGAACTGGGATAGCAACACCGTGACCAAGCTGGGCAGCGACGGCACGCTGCTGCTGACCCTGGCTGGCGGAACCGTGCCGAACGCGCTCGCCTTCGACGGCGCCAACGTGTGGGTAACGAACTTCTACAGCAACACCGCCACCAAGATCAGGGCCAGCGACGCCGTGGTACTGGGAAGCTATCCGGTGGGCGTCAACCCGAATGGCGCGATCTACGATGGGGCCAATATCTGGGTGGCCAATCAGAATAGCGACAGCGTCACCAAGCTGCGGGCGAGCGATGGCGCGTTGCTGGGTAATTTTCACGCTGGAAACGCGCCGGCCTTCGGAGGCTTCGACGGGATACACGTCTGGATCTGCAACCACGGGAGCAACGACATCTCGAAGCTATGAGCCGCGCTAAACCACTTCACCGGCGAGACTGGTCGCGCGCCATCGTTTTAAGCGGAGCCCTGGCCGGGATCGCTATGCCGATTTACAGCGCCGCGCAAACTCCGTCCCCCGCGCTGACCACACTGTATAGCTTCTCAGGCGAAGACGGCGATGGCGCCGGCCCCTACTCCGCCGTGACCTATAGCGCCGATGGAACGCTCTACGGCACAACCGCTTACGGCGGCGTCTTCAACAGCGGCACGATATTTGAGTTGACCCCTCCGGGTCCCGGCGGCGGGGCTTGGACCGAGACCGTGCTGCATAGCTTTGCCGGCGGCAACGACGGAACCTATCCTTACGCGGGCGTGGTGGCCGGCACAGGCGGCGTACTCTATGGCACGACCAACTACGGGGGCGCCGCGGGGCTGGGTATCGTGTACGAGTTGACTCCGCCAATCGGGCAAGGGGGGGCCTGGACCGAAACTGTCCTGCACAGCTTCAGCGGCAGCGACGGCGCCTATCCTTATGCAAATGTGACCATTGGCGCGAACGGCAAGCTCTATGGCACCACCGAGCTCGGCGGAACCTCCAATTACGGTACGGTGTTCGAGTTGACGCCGCCGGCGGGATCGGGGGGAGTCTGGACCGAAACCGTCCTTTATAACTTTTCCGGCGGCAGCGATGGAGCTTGCCCCTATGCGGCTCTGACCACTGGCTCAAATGGCGATTTTTACAGCAGCACCGTCGCCGGCGGCTCTTCGGACAAAGGCACTGTGTTCAGGCTGGCCCTGACCAAGGGCGGCACATGGACCGAGACCGTTTTGCACAGTTTCACTGGCAGCGACGGCGGCTTTCCGTATGCAGGCGTAACCATCGGCACAAACGGCGCCCTATATGGAACCACCGCCGGCAGCGTGAATGCAGGCAACGGCTCGGCGTTCGAGTTGAGCCCGCCCACCGGGACCGGCAAACCCTGGACCGAGACCGTACTCCACAAATTCACGGGCAAGAGCGACGGCGGCGCTCCGCACGCGGCTCCGTCCCTAGGCCCCAGTGGAAGCCTCTACGGGACTGCTTTCGGCGGCGGAACCGGGAACAGGTTTAACGGCTTCGGACTTTTGTACCAATTGACACCCACGGGAGGCGGATCCTGGACCGAAAGCGTGCTCTACGAATTCCAGGGCGGCAACGACGGAGCCTCTCCGAATGCCGCCCTGATCCCCGGGCCGAGTGGTGTTTTTTACGGTACTACCCTGGGCGGCGGGACTCTGGGGCAAGGCACCGTCTTCGCCTTCACGCCGTAGTTTCGGGCCCCCTTGGTCTGCGGGTCCCCGGGGAGCCTTCGCGGTCCGGGAGGGGTACTGATCCATCCATTACATCCTTGTAGCTGAAAAAGCCGCGTGATAGATTACGGTCAAAGGGGGCCATTCATGACGTCGCATCTCGGCGCGCGTCTGGCGGCTGGATCGATAGGCTTAGCCCTCTGCTCGGCTATGCTTCCGCGGCCTGGGTTGACGGCCTCGCCGCGCGCGGCCCAACGCGTCACCGTCATTCACGAGATCAAGCACGGCATCTCCCCTCCCCTGCGAACTTTGGTGGGCAAGCCGCTCACCTGGGCGCAGGCTGGAGACGACGACGATGCGCCCGGCGGTCCCGCTGCGCATGCCAGGGCTGGCTGGCTTGCCGATCCCGTCCGGCAACTCAAGGCTGGCACGCCGCTCGTCACCATTCCGGGGGTAAATCTGCTCGGCCTCGGACTAGGTTTCACGGGCCCCAGCGGATCGCATTCCAATTACGGCGTGCCCCCCGATCCAAACTCTTCCGTAGGCGACACCCAGATTGTGGAAACCGTGAATCTGTCGCTGGCCGTCTTCGACAAATCCGCCACGCCAGTCTGCTCTCCCAGCGGCTGCGTAACGAACGCTGTGATTATGGGACCGGTCTTCATCGGAGAGCTATGGAAGAACTTCGACACCAACTGCTCCAATGGATCCAGCATGGCCGACCCGGTGGTGTTCTACGACAAGCAAGCGGCGCGCTGGGTGATCAAGATGGGGACCCTGGGAACTCCGTACTACGCCTGCCTGGCGGTCTCGCAAACCAGCGACGCCACCGGCGCCTACTACCTGTATGACTATCAATTCCAGGCCGAAGGCAACCTGACTGGACAGAAACTCGGAACTTGGCCGGATGGTTACTATCTTGCAACCAGGGTCAGCTACAACTCGGCCTATGTGGGCCCCTCCGCGTGCGCCCTGGACCGCGGCCAGATGCTCATTGGCGCGGCGGCCACGCTGCAGTGCGTGCAGCTCGACAATCCGCAGCTTCAGGAAATGGTGCCGTCCAACATGGATGGTCCCACCCCGCCGCCCGCGGGCACGCCTAATTATTTCCTGATGCTGGGGCCCAAAGGCGCCAACCAAATCTACCTCTACGAGTTGCACGTAGACTTCACCAACCCCGCTAACACCCAGCTCAATGGCCCGGTCAGGATTAACGTGGCCGCCTATTCGGAGTCCGACAACGTTCCGCAATATGGCAGTTCGGAGATGCTGCGCACCAACGGCGACACGCTCAGACCCCCGGCGCAGTACCGCAACTTCCCCAACGCTTCGCCTCCGTATGACGCCTTGATACTGACCCACAGTATACTGACCGGCGCGCATGCCAGCGACGGCGTCGGCATGCGTTGGTATGAATTGCACAACCCCGGCTCGACTCCCGTCCTCTACCAGCAGGGGACCTACGCCCCGGACGCGAATTACCGTTGGATGGGAGCCATTGCCATGGACGGGCTGCGCGATATCGCGTTGGGTTACAGTCTCTCCACGCCGACGGCGTATCCGTCGGTCCGCTACACGGGCCGCGTCCCCAGCGATCCTCTCGGCACCATGGAAGCAGAGGCCACCATCTTCGATGGAACTGGCAATCAGTCCGATTCAGACCGCTGGGGCGATTACACCAGCATGAGCGTCGATCCGTCGGATGACTGCACCATGTGGTATACGGGGCAATACCTCGCGGGGACCGGTTCCAGAACCTGGGCTACGCGTCTGTTTTCCTTCCGTTTTCCCGGTTGCCAGCCGTCGCCCGTCGCTAGAACTAGTAGGGCAGCGGATCCGTAGCAAGTATAGTACCCGAGGCCCGGCTTTTTCGTTGACCGCGCCTCGTCAATTTGACCGCCAGCGGTCATTCGCATCGCGGTTTCGCCCTCTTCGGCCACTCTCTACCCTCTGCTCGGCCAATAGGTTCAACAATAGATCGCGTTGGGCCGGTTCGTGCATTTAAAGGCGCGTGGCGCCTGGATAGATCATTTAGCGATCATGCGTGCCCCTGGAGGCCTCCGGCACCACGATTCGAAGGGTGTTAAGCAGCACCTAAGCCACTGAGCGAGTAGATTTTCCGGGAGTCGTGTTCAGATAAAAAGGAACATCGGTTCCGCAATGAAAGGAACAACCATATCATGTTCAATGCTCAATTACGCCAGCGCTCGTCTTTGACGACGCGTTTGGCCATGTTGGCCATGGGTGCAGCCGTCAGCCCTCTGGCTGCCCAACAGGAAAGCGTGACTACTTTCATCAACGGTGTGGTAACCTCGATCAACAATGTGACGGCCAACCTCCCCACGGGTAACAGACAGCCGCTCATCTTCGGCGGCCAGGATTTTCTGGCCTACGGTCTTGGCGACCATAATTGGACTCCGCAGGAGGAGATCGACTATGTGGATGGGCTTAAGGCCGCGGGCGTGCAGCGAGTGGAGTTCAACCCCGCTGTCACCACCATCAACAACCCCGCGGACGTGGCCAATCTCGACGTCGCGGTCCGGCGTGTCCGTGAATTGGGCATGCTGCTCGCAATCAATCCGGAATTCAATGTCGGCGAGCTCACCATCTCCACCTTCTCGGACTTTACGAATGTAGCGATGCAAACCTATCCGGCGCTCGTCGCCCGCTACCAGCCCGATAATTTCGTGATCGTGCATGAGCCTACCACCCAGGCCGCGCGCATGGGAATCAGCGTGACTCCCGCGGAGTGGGCCCAATTCGTTGAACAGATGGAACCCATCGTCAAGAAGGCCGCGCCGCACACGCTGGTGGGCGCCGGCGACTGTTCCCATTGCAATGAGGATGCTTACGCCGCGGCTTTTATCGCTATTCCTAACTGCAACGCAACCACCCTGAGTTCCGGCTGCACGGACTTCGAAACCGACGACGACTATTCCAATTCCCCCGCCGATTTCGCCGAAGTCGAGGGATGGATCGCGGCGTCCAAAGCCGTCAACAAGCCTTTCTACATGGAAGAAACCTTCGCTCCCCACTATCTGCCGGCCGGTTCGTCGCCCGGCGGTTATCAAAGCAGCCCAACTGGCGCGGAAGGCGCGTCTTTAATCGGCTCGTGCAATGTGATCTTCCAACCCATGGAACAGACTTGGCTGGCGGGCATGGGGTTGTTTGACATGGCTTATGGGTTGGAGTCCATGACGGCCTTCACCACGCAGACATTCTTTCTGTATGTGGATGCCTCGCCGGACCAAGCCACCAATCCCACCTATATCCATGAAATGGTCGCGGCCATGGTACAGGGGCAACTGACTCAGACCGCCACGGCCTACGCCGGGGAAGTGCAGCTAGACGGCATAAAAACGGTGACCAGTATTTCCAACGCCAGCTACGCCACGCTCGCCACCATTTTTAACCCGGCTTGCGGCACTCCGGACAATCCGTGCAACCCCAATAGCACCGTGGCTCCCGATATGATCGTCAGCGCTTTTGGCGCCGACCTGGCCAACCAGACCACCATGGGCAATCCCAGTTGGCCCACCACACTGGGCGGCACCACGGCTACGCTGGTGGACACCACCAACACCAGCTTTGCCGTGCCGATATACTCGGTCACCCCGAACCAAATGAACTACCTGGTGCCCAGCAACGCGGCGCCCGGTCCAGCCAACCTGACCGTTACCAGCGGCGACGCAACCGTTACCACCGGCGTCGTTCTGGTGGCGCCCGTCGCACCCGGCCTGTACACTTCCTTCGCCACTGGCCAGGGTCCGGCCGCCGGCATCGCGGTTTGCGCCGGCACCTGTTCCGGTTGGACCAATTCGCTAGGTAATGGGCAGTTCTGGCAGTACACTTTCGTCCCAGGCTGCACATCTCAGAACTGTGCGGCGCCCATAAGCTGGGGCGCCAGCGATTCCCTGGTCATCGAGCTTTATGGCACCGGTGTCCGGCATCTGGCGGCCCTGTCCGATATCACGGCAAATGCCGCCGTAGGCACCGGCACTTCGGCCGTCAATACCAGCTTGCAGGTTCAGTTTGCCGGGGCACAAGGCACCGATACGGGGCTGGATCAGGTCAACGTGGCCATCCCATCGAGCCTGCATGGCGCCGGCACCGTGAACGTGTCGCTGGCCGCCCAGTATACCGATTCCGTGACCAGCATCAACTACACCAGCCCGTCCAATGCGGTGAACCTCCTCTTGCAGTAGCAGTTTTGGGGATTGTGGCGGCTCGGTAAACGCGACTGTTACCGAGCCGCGACCACGTTACCGAGCCGCGACCGTAAGGGAGCGGTTTCCCCAAGGCCGCTCACGCACCCGCATATCCCCGCGGATAGACTTGCACTCTGTTGTACTATGAAGTTTACCGCATGAAGGCCTTACTGGAATCCCTTCGTCCCGGGGATAGGGATTGGGAGCTTGCCAGCGCCATCGATCCCGACAGACTGCCGGCGCACATTGCCATCATCATGGATGGCAACGGGCGCTGGGCCGCGCGCCGCCGCCTGCCGCGCGTGGCGGGCCACAAGGCTGGCGTGGGACCGGTACGCAATACCGTGGAAACCTGCGCCCGCCTGGGAATCCGGGTCCTGACGCTCTATGCGTTCTCCGTGGAGAACTGGAAGCGCCCGCGCGCCGAAGTCGAGACCCTCTGGCGTCTGTTGCGCTTCTATCTGCGCAAGGAACTGCCCGAGCTGCAAAAGAACGATATCCGGCTGCAGGCCATCGGCCGTCTGGACGCGCTGCCCCCGGACGTGCGCCGCGAATTGGATGCCGTGGTGGACGCCACCGCCGCCAACCGCGGACTGCTGGTCAACCTGGCGATCAATTACGGCGGCCGCACCGAGATCGTGGATGCGGTCAACTCCGTGATCGAGATGGCCCGGCTGGAAGGGCGGCTCGCGTCGCTGCGGGTGGACGAAGACTCGATCGCCGCGCACTTGTACACCAGCCCCTCTCCGCATCCCGACCTGCTGATTCGCACCTCCGGCGAGATGCGCGTCAGCAATTTCCTGCTGTGGCAGATCGCCTATGCGGAGCTCTACATGACCGAGACCCTTTGGCCGGATTTCAGCCGCGCGCATCTTCTGGCGGCGGTTCTGGAATACCAGAAGCGCGACCGGCGCTACGGCGGTTTGAGCGCCGCCCCGCTGAACGGTGTCGCAGCCGACTCCGAAGAAATGATCGCCGCATTACCGGTCCGATGAAGCGGGTCCTCACGGCGCTGGTCCTGTTTCCGCTGGTTACGTGGGTGGTTCTTTGGTCCCCGCTCTGGACCGTGTACGCCGTCACCGCGTTGGTCGCGCTGCTGTGCTTTTACGAGTTCTCCGGCATCGCCGCCGCGTACGTTTCCGAGCCGCGGCCGTCAGCGAGCGCTTTCGGCCCCCTCGGCTACGGCGCCGGGTTGCTTATTCTGGTGCTACCCGCCGACGGCCACGCACTGCTGACCGCGACCGCCGTAGCCCTAATCGCTCTCAGTCTGGCCTTACGCGCCGGCGACCTGCGCGCCGGGATTGTACGCGTCGCGTTCCTGCTGCTGGGCGTAATCTATGTCTTCGGTTGCTGGCGCTTTGCGCCGCTGCTAGCCGCGCAAAACCGCTATTGGCTACTGTACGCGCTGGTGCTGAATTGGATTGGAGACATTGGCGCGTACTACGTGGGCCGCGCTTGGGGCCGCCACAAGCTCGCGCCGATCGTCAGCCCCGGCAAGTCGTGGGAAGGTTCCGCGGCGTCGCTGGCCGCTTCACTGCTCTTTGGCTTCTTCTTCCTGCATTGCGCGATTCCCGCCGTTTCCCCGGCGCTTGCCTTGGCGCTCACCGCCGGCGCCAACGTAGCCGGACAGTTCGGCGACCTCTGCGAATCCGCCCTGAAGCGCGGCGCCGGCGTGAAGGATAGCGGCACCCTTCTGCCCGGCCACGGTGGCTGGCTGGACCGCGTGGATAGCACGCTGTTCACGCTCCCGGTGGTCTACTGGTACGTCGCCTTCTTCTCCTCAAGTGTCAAATAACCGAAAGCCGATAGCTGATAGCTATTGCGTGACCAAACGCCCCGGCGCGAGTATTATCCATATGCTCGCACTCTGGAAAGACTGCCGCTACGCCATCCGCACGCTCCTCAAGACTCCCGGCTACACGGCCGTGGCGCTGGCCACCCTGGCCCTCGGAATCGGCGCCAACACCGCCATCTTCAGCGTCGTCAACCAGATCCTCCTGAATCCCTCCGGTGTCGCCCACCCCGAACGCACCGTTTCCCTGCGCGTCCGCTACGACAAGCTGGCGCTCCGCAACATCGGCGTCTCCATCCCCGACTTCGCGGACGTGCTGCACAGCACCCAGCAATTCGAGTCCGCCGCGCTCATCGATCAGAACGACTTCAACTACACCGGCTCCATCGTTCCCGAACGGCTGCAAGGCGCCAGCGTCACCTGGCGCTGGTTCGAGGTCTTCGGTGCCAAGGCCAAACTCGGCCGCGTCTTCCAACCCGAAGAAGATCGCCCCAACGCCAACCGGGAAGTCGTGCTGTCCTACGCCGCCTGGAAACGCCTCTTCGGCCAGGACCCCGCCGCGGTCGGCCGCACCATCGAGCTGAATCAGCTGCCCTACCGCATCGTGGGCGTGATGGGGCCGGAATTCCGCTGGCCCGCCAACGTAGATCTCTGGGCGCCCCTCGGTCTGGCCGACGGTCAATACACCGAGGGGAACCGTTTCAACGAGAGCTACGGCGCCATGGCCCGCCTGCGGCCCGGACTGCGGTTCGCGCCCGCCAACGCATTCGTCGAAGTGCTCAGCAGCCGTGTGCGGAACAGCGGCACAGGGAACGGCGCTTATGCCAAGGACTCCGCCTGGGGCATGTTTTTGTTGCCCTTCACCGATTTCATCGCCGGCGATACCAAGACGCCTATGCTGGTGCTGCTGGGCGCCGTCGGTTTTGTGCTGCTGATTGCATGTTCCAATATCGCCGGCTTAATGCTGGCGCGCGCCTCCGGACGCAGCCGCGAAATCGCCATCCGCGCCGCGCTTGGAGCGAGCCGCTGGGGTCTCATTCGCCAGTCGCTGGCGGAGAGCCTCGTATTGGCCTTCGGCGGCGCGGTGGTTGGCCTTGGTGTGGCTTTTGCCGGCTTGAAGGGGCTGCTCGCTCTGGCGCCGGAAGGTCTTCCGGTAGCCGTGGGTGTACGCATGGATTCCACCGCGCTGGCCTTCACGGCCCTGGCGGCCGTCGCCGCCGGCATTCTGTTCGGGGTGGCGCCGGCCTGGCAGATCTCGCGTCTTGACCGCTACGAGCTCATGAAGGAAGGGGGCCGTTCCAATACCGGAGGCTTGGGACGCCAGCATCTGCGCGCCGCCTTGGTAGTCGCCGAGGTAGCGCTGGCGCTGGTGCTGCTCGTTGGTGCAGGCTTGTTTCTGCACAGCCTGGCCGCGCTCGAAGACGTGAACCCCGGCTTCCAACCCAACGGCGTGATTACCGCCGGCCTGTCGCTGCCGCAGACCCACTACGCCGATCGGGGCAAGCGCATCGCATTCTTTCGCGCCGTACTCGGCAATCTGGCCGCCATGCCCGGCATCGCTTCGGTGGCCGCCGCCCTCCCCGTGCCTTTCAGCGGCGATGGCGGATCGGCTTCCTTCGCCATCGAAGGGCGCCCCTCGCCGCCGGGCGATCCCGGTCCGCACGGCGACGTCGGCTACGTGACTCCGGATTACTTCGCCGCCCTCAAAATCCCCATTCGCAAAGGCCGCGTCTTCACCGATACCGACCGCCAGGATACCGAACCCGTAGTCCTCGTCGACGAGATCCTCGCGCGCCAATACTGGCCCGGCGAAGACCCCATCGGCAAGCACCTGCGCCGCGGCAGTCGGGCGCCGTGGGCCACCATCGTGGGCGTGGTCAGCCACGTCAAGAACGCCGATCTCGGCGGCGAAGACGTCAAAGGCAAGTATTATTTCCCGCTCTACCAAGACGCGCCGCCGATGGCGCGGTTCATCGTGCGCGCGTCCTCCGGCCCGGCGCGCCTGGCCGCCGGCATCCGCGACGCTGTCCGGTCAGTCGATTCGACACAGCCCGTCTCCCAAATTCGCCTGCTGCCGGACATGGTGAACAGTTCCCTCGCGCCCCGCCGCTTCGTGGTGACGGTGCTGGGCGTCTTCGCCGGCATGGCGCTGCTGATGGCCGTGATCGGGCTGTACGGCGTGATCGGCTACGCGGTCACCCAGCGCACCCAGGAAATGGGAGTCCGCATGGCGCTGGGCGCGCAACCCGGCGAGATCCTGCGGCTGGTGCTGGGCCAGGGCATGCGGCTGGCGGGCGCCGGCGCGGCGGTCGGGCTCGTGGTATCCCTGATTGCGAGCCGTCTGCTGCGGAACGAGCTGTTCCACGTTAGTTCCTTCGATCCCCTGACATTCGCTTTGATGGCCGCGGTGCTGATCGGCGCCGCGTTGCTGGCGTGCTACATTCCGGCGCGGCGGGCCACCCGCGTCGATCCCATGGTGGCACTCCGGTACGAGTAGCCGGCAGAGCTTGTGGGGCAGGCTCGCAGCCTGCGGCGGCCTCGTAGGCCGCCTGCCGCGAACCTCTACCGGCTTCTCGCCAGGCGCACCAAACCCCCGCCGCCCCCGCCCGTCTATCCAATGATCGGGCTATAGTATATAAAGCTACGCAACGCACGTCTTCGAGGACACAAGTGAAAGCATCCCTGATCTCGATTCTGTTGGCCGCCGCGTCTCTATACGCGCAGTCCACTCGGGGCTCCATCGGCGGACAGATTACCGACGCCGCCAAAACGCCGATTTCCGGCGCCACGGTGGCGCTCGTCGAGCGCGACACCAACAAGAAACGCGCCACCGTCTCGGGCCCGCAGGGCGATTTCCTGATCACATTGCTCGATCCTGGAACCTACCGCCTCGAAGTCGACGCATCCGGCTATCGCCCCCAAGTCCAGGAGCTCACCCTCGATCTAAACCAGGAGATTCGCGTCGAAATGCCCCTGCTCCCCGGCAAGACCACCGAGCAGGTCACCGTCACCGCCAAACGCAGCCTGCTGCGCCCGGACTCTGCCACCGTCGGCGATGTCATCGACAACCGCCAGGTGCAAGGGCTGCCGCTCGATGGACGCGATTTTTACCAACTCAGCCTGTTGGTGCCCGGCGTGGTCCCCGCCGCGGAAGGCTCCGCCGCTTCGGTGCGCGGGTCCTTCGCCATCAACATCAACGGCGCGCGCGAGGATGCGAACGACTTCCTGCTCGACGGCGTTTTTGACGGCGATCCCAAGCTCAACGGCGTTGCCGTCACCCCGCCCGTGGATGCGGTGCGCGAATTCGAGGTCTTGTCCAGCACCTACGACGCCTCCTTCGGCCGCAACGGCGGCGGACAAATCAGCGTCGTGCTGCGCTCCGGCGGCAATCAGTTCCATGGCACGGCTTACGAATTCTTCCGCAATGCCATCTTCGACGCGCGAAACTACTTTGCTCCGTCCGACACACCCGCCCCGCAGGATCAGCGCAACCAGTTCGGCGGCACCATCGGCGGACCCATCGTCAAGGACCGCACTTTCTTCTTCGCCGATTATCAGGGCACCCGCGACAGTACCGGCATTACGCAAGTGACCAATGTGCCTACGCTGGCCGAGCGCACGGGCGATTTCTCGCAGAGCAGCTTGCCGGCCATCAATCCGCTTACCGGCACGCCGTTCCAAAACAACATCATTCCGAGCTACTACTTGGATCCGACCGGATTGGCCATCGCCGCGCTTTATCCCGCGCCCAACCGCAATGTGCCCAATCAGAACTATGTGTCCTCACCGGACGGGCGCATGCGCGGCGATCAGTTCGATGTGCGCGTGGACCATACGCTGGCGCCGTCGTCGCAGTTGACCTTCCGCTATAGCTTCGCCGATAACAGTCTGTTCGAGCCCTTCACCGGCCCCAGCTTTCCCCTGGTGCCCGGCTATGGAGACAACGTTCCCAGCCGCGATCAGAACGCCATGATCGCCGAAACACACGTCTTCACACCGGCCCTCCTCAACGAA
>Ga0187871_10000433_pt1 | contig 40121 bp, 32 predicted proteins | sample June2016WEW_16_1_FD_132988 | JGI IMG/M metagenome (GOLD analysis project Ga0187871, IMG submission 132988) | Peatland microbial communities from SPRUCE experiment site at the Marcell Experimental Forest, Minnesota, USA - June2016WEW_16_10 | ecosystem: Environmental > Terrestrial > Soil >...
AGGGTTGGCGGGCAGTTCGTCTATGTGGAATATGCCAGCCCGGCGCAAATCAATTTTCTGCTGCCGTCGAACGTAGTCGCCGGACTCGCGAATGTGGAAGTGACTACGCCCGCGGGCGGCATCACTACGTCGTTCCAGATTAACCCCATCGCGCCCGGTCTCTTCGCCTACCAGTTGAACGGGAGGCTCTATCCGGCGGCTTTGTTTGCGGGAACCTCGGAATATGTGGCGGCCACCGGCGCGCTGGGCGGATTAGCCAGCCGGCCCGCCAAAGCGGGAGACGGGCTGGAACTGTTCGGAACGGGCATGGGACCCACGAATCCGGCAGCGCCCGACGGGGTGGTGCTGACCACGGATTATCCGGCCACGGATCTGGCGGCGTTTGAGGCAGCCATCGGAGGAATTCCTGCCCAGGTGCTGTACGCGGGAATCGTGGGAGCGGGGCTCTATCAGGTGAATGTCCTGGTTCCTTCGGGATTGACCGGCGGCGACCAGCCGCTGACGCTTTCGGTGAACGGGATTCCGGTGCAGCCGAATCTGATGGTGACCATACAGGCGTGAGGCGGTACTATCAATGATGCTGAAGATCATTTGTGTGGCGCTGTTGACCGTTGGTGGAGCGCTTGGGCAGGGCGGCAAGTTCGCCACGTTCCCGGTTCCCGGGTCCGTGGAGATTGGCGTGAACAGCATCAACTCGGCGGGAACTGTCGTGGGTATTACGAGGACCAGGTTGGCGCCGGTTTGGTAGTTCACGCCTACCTGCGACTGGCGAATGGGACGATCGAGACCTTCGATTATCCGGGCGCGGTGAACTACACCGTGGCGACAGCCGTAAGTCAAGGGGGCGCGGTGGCTGGATACTATGCCGATCCAAACGGCGTCTATCACGGATTTATCATGGCCACGAATGGACGCCTGACCTCTTTTGACGCTCCGGGTGCGGGCTACGGCACGGGATTCACTTCGGGGACACTGCCTTTAGGGATGAATTCCGCGGGGACGATCGCGACAGCCATTAACGATCAGGGCTATGTCGCTGGATGGTTTTACGACTCGAATATCAAAGTTCACGGATTTGTGCGGTCGCCGGGCGGAAAGATTACGACCCTCAACGCGCCCGGCTTCGAGGGTACCTACCCGACCGCGATCAACGATCTTGGGCAAGTGGCGGGCGTCGACTTCTTCCAGAATGCCTTCGTCCTTACGCCGGGACAGTGAGGGCTTCCTTAGTTCTTAATCCGCCCCATCATCTGATAAATGCGCAGCAACGCCGTATCCATCACCTGTTCGCCCGCCCCAACGGCCGCCGGCGACACGGCATTGTCGGCCCCATATCCGCCTTCCGCGACCGCCTCGATGGTCGGAAAATACTGGTGATATCCATTCGCATAGCCGAAGAAAAACAACTGCTTCACGCGCGCGCGCTGCTTCAGGCGAATGGCATGATTGCTGAAAAACTCACCCGATACGCCCACAAGCGCGATGTCTCCATTCAGCAGCGCCACCGTCAGCCGCGGGCGAATGCCGTCGGCATATTCATCGATGTAGTTCGGCACCAGTTCGGGAAAGAACGCCTTCTGGTAAGCCGCTTTCACCATGGGGTTGGCGAAATCCGTCCGCGCGGCGAACCGCAGTCGCTCCTCGCGGCAGTCGAGCGAGGGGTGCGCTACTGGTTGCGGGCTCAACGATTGCTCCAGTTTCACAGCCTCGCGCGCCAGCGCCTGTCCGAACGCCTGGTAGTCCTTGTCCCCCGCGTTGACGGACTGGTCGCCGGCCGCCCCTTGCATGAAGATCGTGGCCGCGCCGGTTTCCCGGGTAACCTCTGCCTTCAGCGCGCCCACGTAATCCGCCGAGAACTTCAGCGTGCTCGAAGGAATCATGGTAGGGTGCGCGGCGAAGTTCACCAGGATCGCCACCGGCTTCCCCGTCGCATCGTCGAAACGCATCACGGCCAGTTCGCGATCGCTGGGCTTCGGCTCGATCTTGGTGTGCCGGTTGCGATTGAAGCCCTCAAGCTGCGTCGATCCCACCGCCATGGTGGCCGCCGCCAGCCGCGAATTAGCCTCCACGATGGCCTCCACGATGCCGTCTTCCATCTGCGCGTAATAACGCAGGGCCGCGTCGAAGCGTCCTTTGCCCTTGCCCTCCTCGCCGGTCAACTCCAGCACCGGCCCGTGATGCGTGTGCGAACCGGCAATGATGGAGTTCTCGATCCCCGCCTGCTCCTTGATCCGGGCGCGAATGCGCTGCAGCGAAGCTTCCGCGGGCGCGCGCCCCAGATCCAGCCCCACGATGGCGATTTTCCGGCCTCCGGCGTCAATCACCAGCGCGTCGGCATAAAGCGGATCGAGCATGCCCGTGGAGAGCTTATCGTGCCGGTCGCCATAGCCCCACATGGGTACCGGCTCGCGCGGCGTAATGTCGCGCCGCCCCGTGCCTACCGCGAGCCCCTGCCCCCAGCAGGCGCAGACCGTCATGCAAAACAAGGTGACCAGTTTCAAAATTGAATTTCCTCCGCCGTACCTAACTGTACAAAAGTTCGCCGGCATCCGGCCACAGCCGCGGCCGGCGAAGCTCGCCTACAATAGAAACGTGCGCTTTGAAATCCGCCAAAGTGAGTCCGCAAGCATCCTCTCGCCGACCACGGGCTTCATCGCCCAGGCGGGCTTCACGCACTCCCTGTCCCCGGCGCGCAACTGCACCTTCGCCTGCACCTACTGTTACGTCCCGACCATGCGCATCTACGGTGGCTTGAAACCGGAGGATTGGAATCACTGGGGCCGCTTCACCACCTTCAAAAGCAATGCGCCCGCCCTGCTGCGCGCCGCCTTGCGCCCAGCCCAGAAGATATACTGCTCTCCCCTGGTGGATCCGTATCAGCCGGCCGAGGAGACGGAGTGCATGATGCCGCGGCTGCTCGACGAGCTGATTGCGCGTCCCCCGCAGGTCTTCGCCATACAGACGCGGGGCCCGCTGATTCTGCGCGATATCGCGCGTCTGCAGCGTCTCGCCGGGCGCACCACTTTGCGCGTAAGTTTTTCGATCACCACCGATGACGATGGCGTGCGCCGGCTCTACGAGCCGCACTGCGCGCCGATCGCCGAGCGCCTCGAGACCGTGCGCCGGTTGCGCGCGGCGGGCCTCGCCGTATACGCGACTCTTGCGCCGCTGCTGCCCTGCGATCCGGAGGGGCTCATGAAACTGGCGCTGGAGGCTACGGATGAAGATATTATCGGCGATCCGTTTCACGTGCGTGCGGTGAAGAAGTGCGGAGCTACCACGCGCGACGCGGGCTTGCGCATCAGCTACGCCCAAGGTTTTACGGAGTGGCATGACCCCGGCTTTCAAACGGCGGTCACGGAAAGAATGCGGCAAAAGGCCGCGGCGGCCGGACGGCGCTTCGCCACCGGCCCCCAGGCTTTTGGCTGGCTGGCGGAAACGCCAGGAGAGGTTCATCATGACGGCAACGGCAACGGCAAACGAAGTCCTCGAACGACTGGAAATTGAGCCGGTCAATTCCGGCGCCTGCGATGGCGATTGGATCCCCAATCCCTCGGGCGGGGAACTGGCCTCCATCAACCCCGCGGATGGCTCGGTGATCGCGCGCGTGCGCATGGCCGGCCGCGCCGACTACGAGCGCGTGACGGCGCACGCCGCCGATGCGTTTATCGAATGGCGCATGGTCCCGGCCCCCAAGCGCGGGGAAATCGTGCGCGAGCTGGCCGGCGAGCTGCGCCACGCCAAGGCCGACTTAGGCGCGCTGGTCACCATGGAGATGGGCAAGATCCGCGCCGAAGGACAGGGTGAAGTGCAGGAGATGATCGACGTCGCCGACTTCGCCGTAGGCCTCTCGCGCCAGTTGTACGGCCTTACCATGCACAGCGAGCGCCCCGGCCACCGGATGTACGAGCAATGGCATCCGTTGGGCGTAGTGGGAGTCATCAGCGCGTTCAACTTCCCCGTAGCCGTGTGGGCCTGGAACGCCATGATTGCGGCCGTTTGCGGCGATTGTACCCTCTGGAAGCCGTCTTCGGAGACGCCTCTCACCGCCATCGCCGTGCAGAAGATTTGTAACCGCGTCCTTGAACGCCACGGGCTGAAGGGCATCTTCAATTTGGTGATTGGCCGAGGCGATCCGGTCGGCGAAGCCATGCTGAACGACGCCCGCGTTCCGCTGATCAGCTTTACCGGTTCCACCCAGGTGGGCCGCCGCGTGGCGCAGACGGTGTCATACCGCATGGGCCGGACCATCCTCGAATTAGATGGCAACAACGGCATCGTCGTGCTGGACGATGCCAACTTCGACCTCGCCCTGCGCGCCGTGCTCTTCGGCGCCGTCGGCACCGCCGGACAACGGTGTACCACCACCCGCCGCCTTTTTCTGCAGAAAGGCATTGCCGCTAAAATGACGGACGCGCTCGTCGGAGCTTATAAACAGGTTGCCATCGGCAACCCGCTCGACCCGCATACGCTTATGGGCCCGCTGGTGAACCAGCGCTCCGTCGAGGACATGATGGAGGGCCTCGATACGGTCCGCAGGCAGGGCGGGGAAGTGATCTACGGCGGTGGCCGGCGGGGCGGCTGTTTCGTCGAGCCGACGCTGGTGAAAGCCAAGCCGGACATGGCCATTCTGCGTGAAGAGATCTTCGCGCCCATTCTCTACCTGGTGGAATTCGAGGAGCTCGAGGAAGCCATCCGCTGGCACAACGATGTGCCGCAAGGGCTTTCGTCGGCCATGTTCACGACCAACCTGACCTCCGCGGAGCGCTTCCTGAGCCACGCCGGCAGCGATTGCGGCATCGCCAACATCAATATCGGCACCAGCGGCGCGGAGATCGGCGGCGCGTTCGGCGGCGAGAAAGATACCGGCGGCGGCCGCGAATCCGGCAGCGATTCCTGGAAGGCCTACATGCGCCGCCAGACCAATACGATTAACTGGTCGCAGCAGCTCCCGCTGGCGCAAGGCATCGAGTTCAACGTTTCATGATCTATACGTGCTATGAAATGATCGGGGATTGCCGCGCCGGCCGTCCTGAGGGCTGGGCGTATTTTCTCACAAATTATATCCCCGTAATCCGCCAGTTTTTGCATCACTACTTTCCGGATCGGGCTGACGACCCGGCGCTGCTTGAACGTGTACTGCGCGCGTTGCGGCAGCCCGGATCCAGCCTCTTTCAATCCATCGACCCGGCGCCCGAGCGCGCCTTTGTGGCCGGTCTTCGGCAGCAGGTCTTGGCCGCGGTGGAAGCCGATCGGGCCAGCGCCACGCCCGAACTGACCCTCGATATCGAAGCGCTGGGCGCGGCCCTTGAGCCGCTGACTCTGACCGAGAAGCTGGTGGTCTGGTTCGAGACCATGCGCTATAGCGATCCCGACACCGGGCGCATGCTACGCATGTCGCCCCAAACCGCGGAGAAAATCCGGGCGCGCGCTGCCGAGTTGGTCCGCACCAGTGTGGACGCCTGGCGCAGCAGCCTGCTGGCCGACAACGGCACGCTGTTGGGCCAGGCCGCCGCTACCCTCTCGACCAAGGATTGCCTGGCCGCCAAGACGTTTTTCGATGTGATCGACGGGCGCGCGACCTGGGGCGGGCGCGAAGAAATGGAGCGCCACGTGAAAGGCTGCTGGCATTGTATGGACCACTACTGCCGCCTTTTGGAAGTGGTCGATACGCTGCGTGCCTCAAAGCCGCTTCCCGAGGCCGAGGCCGAAGGCTACCAGCGCCTCCTGGGAATCGAGGCCCGGAAGCGTTCGTTCTGGAAGCGCTAATCCGCGCCGGCAGCGGTTCGGTTTGGTTGCGCGGGCCATCGACTTTGGGCTAAGCTGAAGGCCACTGAAGAGTAGGGAGTGTCAGTTGGGTTTTGAGCCGGCTTTCAGCCGGCTCTGGCCGCCTAAAAGGCGGCTGCGGCCAAGATTGGCCGCCCTCCGAAAACGAAACTGACCGACTACCGAAGGGTAAGAGAATGTTATCGAATGTGGGTGAACTCCGCGATTCCGGTCAGGCGGACAGAACGTCGACAGGCGGTTCCGGTGACTGCGGGCGCTGAGCAGGCGTCTGCCTCGCCGCCCCTGATACGCGTGAGCTTTGGGGAGGCGCCGGCAGACCTGCAGACTCTCCATTTCCTGAAATCGTTTCGCATCGGCCGCGTCGAAGAATGCGAAGTCTGTATCAAGAACGAATACGTAAGCCGCGCGCACGCCGAAGTGGTTTTCGAGAACGGCCAATGGTGGGTGCGCGACCTGAACAGCAGTAATGGCATTTTTGTGAATGGCGAGCGCGTCCCGGGCGCTGCCTTAGGTCCATCGACCACCCTCAGGCTGGGCGTCGCCGGCCCGGAGCTGATTCTCGAAGTCCAACCCAAACCCTCCGAACGGAAGCCGCTGCCCCCGCCGAAGATTACCAGCGCATCGGAGGCCGACATGGCACGCCAGGTGGAACGCTACTTCGGCAACCTGGCGCCGGGGGAGCCGGTCGGCGAACACACCGCCATGGTCCGAAGGGCCTTTCAGCAGGTACAGACCAAACAGAAGCGGAAATACGGCGGCATCATGGCGGTCCTCGGGCTGGCGATACTAGCCGCGGGAGGATATGCATTCTATCTGCACCAGCAGGTACGGAAACACACCGCCATGGCGCAGGACCTGTTCTACACCATCAAGTCCCTTGACCTGGATATCGCCAACGTCGAGAAGTTGGTGACGGACTCTAACAATCGGCAGGGAATGGAAGAGATCCGAAAGTACCAAAGCCGGCGGACCGAGATGCTGAAGAGCTACGACCAGTTCCTGTCGTCTCTTCACGTCTACGACCCCAAAATGACGGAGCAGAGGCGTCTGATCCTGCGGATCGCACGTATTTTCGGAGAGTGCGAATTGGCTATGCCTCCTGAGTTCGCCACCGAAATCGAGAACTACATCAAGAAATGGCAATCTTCGGGCAGGCTGGCCAGGGCCATCAAGACCGCGCAGGATAACGGGTATACCGCTAAGATCACGGAAGAACTGCTGGCGCAGGATCTGCCGCCCGAGTTCTTCTACCTGGCTCTGCAGGAGAGCGATTTCGATCAATATGTGAGCGGCCCGATGACTCGCAAAGGAATCGCCAAAGGAATGTGGCAGTTCATTCCGGAGACCGCGGTTAAATACGGCCTGCACTTAGGACCGCTGGTGGATCTGAGGCGGCCCGACCCGGGCGACGACCGGCACCATTATGACCGGGAAACGAAAGCGGCGGCCGCTTACCTGAAAGACCTGTATAGCACCGACGCCCAAGCCTCGGGACTGCTGGTCATGGCATGTTACAACTGGGGCGAGAACCAGATCCTTCCCCTGGTGCGCAGCATGCCGGCCAACCCGAAGGAGCGAAACTTCTGGCGGCTGCTGTCGGCGCATCGCGATAAGATCCCGCAAGAGACTTACGACTACGTTTTCTATATCTCGTCGGCCGCGGTAATCGGCGAAAATCCTAAACTCTTCGGATTCGATTTCGATAACCCGCTCGCGCAGGCCAAATAAGCTGGCAAACGGCTTAAGGCCGTGCCGCTTCCCCGGCGCCCAGCTCTTTGATCAGAAACGCGTCGATGTCCGTAAACAAGGCGATGCTGTCGTCGATGGACGACCCGATCCCGTGCCCCGCGGTGCTGCTGGTGCGCAACAGCACGGGCTGGCGGGTCCCGCTGGCCTGCAGCCGTGCCGTCATCTTCCGCGATTGCATGGGGTCCACGCGCGCGTCGTTATCGCCGGTGGTCATCAGAATCGCGGGATACTGCTGCCCGTCTTTCACATGATGGTACGGCGAGTAAGCATATAGCGCCTTGAATTGATCGGCTTCCTTGACCGTGCCGAATTCGGTCACGTTGAAAGCCCCATTTGGCGAGAGTTCCACGCGCAGCATATCGTAAATGCCGACCATCGAGACTACCGCATGATATAGCTCGGGGTGCTGGGTGAAGGCCGCACCCATCAACAGGCCGCCGTTGCTGCCTCCCACAATGGCCAGCTTCGACGGTTGGGTGTATTTGCGCGCGATCAGATACTTGGCGCAAGCCGTGAAATCGTCGAAGACGTTCTGCTTCTTTGTCAGCTTGCCCTGAATGTGCCAGTCCTCTCCAAATTCGCCTCCGCCGCGAAGGTTGGCCTCCGCGAACACGACGCCGCGCTCGAGCAAAGGAACAAACGGCGCGGGATAGGCGGGAGTCAGGCTGACGTCGTAACCTCCATAGCCGGTGAGTACCGTCGGCTGGTTGCCGTCTAGTACCAGTCCCTTGCGATGGATGATATTCAGCGGGACCTTCGTGCCGTCTTTTGAAACCGCGAAACGGCGGGTCACTACGAACCCATCCAGCGGAATCGGGGGCGGAATGCGCAGTGCGGTAGGTGTAAGCTTGCGCGACTTCGAGTCGAAGCTGAAGTAACCGCCCGGTTCGAGGTAACTGCTCACATAACAGATCGGTCCGGCGCCATCGAGGTTTCTGCAGTCCACGCTCGAAACAGCCGGCACATGCACCTTCGCGGGGGTGCCGTCGCCCGGCAGAAACTGCACTTCGGAGGGGCCCCCGGCCAGTTCATTCACGAGAGGGCCATCCTTGGTGGGCGCCACGGACTCGATGACCACGGTCGATTCGGCCACAATTGGGGTGGCCTGATCCACGGTCTCCGCCACATCCATGTGCAGGACCTTGCCGCGCGGCGCGCCATGCTTCGATACCAGGTAGATATCCTTGTGGTAGCCGAATGCGATCTGCTTCACTTCGTCCGCGACGCTGGCAAGCTGCCGCCAGGGACGGCCGGGCGCCAGCAGCCAATACTCATGATCGCCGCCATCGCCGTATGCCACGCTGATCCCGATATAGCGTCCGTCGCTCGAAGCGGCGAATGAGATTTCCGCAATCCGGGGAAAATCTTTGCCGATTTCGTAAGTGTCGTTCTCAGGCTTGTCTCCCAGCTTATGAAAGTAGACCTGCTGGTAGAAATGCATGTCAGCCGGCGCCCGCTCCCCATCGTGCGGATAGCGGGTGTAGTAAAAGCCGGAGCTGTCCGCATTCCAAGTCACGCCGCCGCCCGCCGTGGCGTAGTTCACGCGCGGGATCACGTCCGGGAGCGGCTGGCCGGCAGCAGTGTCGTACACGTGGACGTCTCCGCTTTCGCTGCCGCCGGTGGAGAGCGACGCGGCCAGGTAACGGCCATCCACCGAGGGCGCCGCAAAATCGATTTCGGTGAGATGCTTCGCGTCGATAGCGTCGGGATCGAGAATCGTGCGTGCGGCAGACAGATCGCCGAGAGAGGTGAGTGTCACCACGATCTGATGCTGGTGCTGCTGATCGCTCTTCATGGCGAAGATTTTGCCGCCGCGTTCTTCGATGGGGAAATAGCGGGCCTGGGCAGGTTGGAACAGCTTGCGGAGTTCGCCCGCCAGCGCTTCCCGGTCCGGCAACGCGTCGAGGACCGCGCGGGCGGCTGCGTTTTGTCCGTTCCCCCACTGTTTCACCGCCGGATCGTCGAAATCCTCCAGCCAGCGGTAGTCGTCAGTCACCTTGATCTTGCCGTAGGTATCGGTGACCGGTTTCTTGGGCGTGGGCGGCGGCGCGGTCTGCGCCGGCAAGCAGGAAATCGTAAGCGTCAGGACGACGGCAAATCGGAACATGCAGCCAATGTACCACCGGCAATGTGGCGAAAGCCGCAGCCACGCGGATTTGACAATTCGAACCCAAGTGCGGCATACTACTTCCATCGATAGACGATGGGAAAGCTTCCCGCATCTGAACTTCTGCCGGGCACGCTGGATCTCCTGATTCTGCGCACGCTCGCCACGGGCGAGATGCACGGTTACGGCATCGCGCAGCGGCTCAAGCAAGTTTCCGGCGAAGTGCTGCAGGTCGGCGAGAGTTCGCTGTACCCCGCGCTGCAGCGGCTGCTGCTTAACGATTGGGTCAAAGCGCAGTGGCGCGCTTCGGAGAATAACCGGCGCGCACGCTATTACACGCTGACCGCGGCCGGCCGCAAGCAACTGGCCGCCGAGCGCGCTGAGTTCACGCGGGTAGTGGGAGCCATTGAAAAAGTGCTGAACATGGCATGAGCCCGCGCACTCCAAACTCGCCGCTTCGGGCGTTGCTTAGGGCCGGGCGGCGGCTGCTCTTTCGCTGGCGCCGCGAGAAGCTGGACCGTGAATTGGCGGAGGAGCTTGAATTTCACCTGGCGCTGAAGCGGCAAGCCACCGGCGACCGGCTGAGCCGCATGCAGATGGGCAACCTGACTATGGCAGCCGAGGACTGCCGCGATATGTGGAGTTTTCTGAGACTGGAGAGACTATTGCAAGATATCCGTTACGCCGCGCGCATGTTCCGGCGCACGCCGGGTTTTACGGCTATCGCGATCTTCTCGCTGGCCGTCGGAATCGGTGGGAACGCGGCCATGTTCACGCTCGTGAATACCCTCCTGGTTCGTCCGCTCCCCTATCGGCAACCCGATCGCCTGGTTCGTATTACGGGCGTTTTTCCGCGCGCGGCCGTGCCTTTCTTCGAGCGGCGGAACCGCACCATCGATGTCGCCGCGGTGAGCCCTGGTTCCGAATTCAACCTCACCGGAGAGGGCGAAGCCATCCGGATCGTGGGCAGCGCGGTTTCGGCGAATGCTTTTTCCGTGCTGGGCGCCGCGGTGGCCAGGGGGCGTAACTTCCAATCGGGTGAAGATTCTCCCGGCCGGGACGGCGTGGTCATCTTGAGCCACTCTCTCTGGAGCACGCAGTTCGGCGGCGATCCCTCGGTGATCGGCCGCGTGATCCTCTTGAATGGCATGCATCGGCAGATCGTCGGGATCATGCCCGCGGCCTTCGCCTATCCGTCCGCCCAAGTGCAGGCATGGGTGCCGTTGCGGCTGGACGCTTCCAACTTCCTGGAATACTGGGGCGGTGAGTTTGTGCCGCTGGTGGCGCGGCTACGCCCAGGAGCCACCATAGCCGAGGCGCACCGCGAGATCCAGCCGATAATCGGCGAGTTCCGAAAAACGTTTCCCTATCCGATGTCGCGCGACTGGAATCGCGATTCCACCGCCATACCGCTGCAGCGCGATCTGACCGGCGACATACGCGGCAAGCTGATCATCCTGCTCTGTTCCGTGGGCCTGGTGCTGCTCATCGCCTGCGCCAATGTCGCCAGCCTGTTGCTGTCGCGCGCCACCACCCGCCGCAAAGAGATTGCTTTACGTGTCGCGCTGGGCGCGGGTCGCCTGCGCATTGTCCGCCAGCTTCTAACCGAGAGCATCCTGCTGGCGCTGGCCGGCGGACTGCTCGGAATCCTGATTGGAACGGGCGCCCTTTCCATATTCAAATCGCTGCTGCCTTCTTCCACACCGGGACTGGCGCAAGCCTCCATCGACTGGCAGATAGCCGCGATGGTGGCGGGGCTGGCACTGGTTACTGGCCTGGCATTCGGGATCGCGCCCGCGCTGAGCGCGTCCCAGGTGGATTTGGCGCAATCCATCCGGACCGGCAGCCAGCGGTCTACCGCCGCATTCTGGACCCGGTTCCGCGGAGGGCTCATTGGCGCGGAGGTGGCGCTGACTGTCGTGTTGGTTGTGAGCGCCGGCCTGCTGATCAAGAGCCTGTACACTCTGTCGGAGGTGCACCCTGGTTTCCAGCCGCAACAGATCCTGACGGTGCGCATCAGCCCGAACGCATCGTTTTGCACGCCACGCCAGGCGTGTATCGCGCTTTACGACCGCCTGCTCGAAGGCGCGCGGCAGGTCTCCGGCGTCGCCGATGCGGCAGTCGCGAGCAGCGTTCCCTTGGATGCCGAACAGCCGGACCTGGCGGTGGACGTGCAAGACCATCCAAAATCGGCGGACTTCCCGGCGCCCATGCTCTGGTCTGGCGCGGTCAGCCCCGATTACATGAACATGCTGCGGATTCCGCTACTGGCGGGCCGTCGGATCACAGTGGCCGACGGTCCCAAATCCGCCAAGGTTATTTTGATCTCCGCATCCACAGCCAGGCATTTCTGGCCGGGCCAAAATCCGATTGGCAAGCACATTAAGGACGCCAGTGAACAAGATTGGAGAACCGTGGTCGGCGTAGTGGGCGATGTGCGGCAGTACAGCTTGAGCAAGGCCATGCCCGACGGGATTCAGGGCGCCATATACATGCCCTACGCGCAGGCCGTGCGGGACGACGGACAAATTCCGGCTGCCATGACGTTGTTGGTGAAAGCGCAGACTATGAACGATGCGCCGGCACGCGAGCTTCGAAGCCTGGCGCAGAGCCAGAATCCGAACGTGCCGGTGGGCCAGGTGCAGCCGTTGGAAGAATTGGTGGCCGGATCCATTGCCAATTTCCGCGCCACCATTCGTGTGTTCATCAGCTTTGCCGCGGCTGCCATTCTGCTGGCCGCGATCGGGATTTACGGATTGGTCTCTTACTGGGTGTCGCAACGGACGTATGAAATCGGCCTGCGCGTGGCGATCGGCGCGACTCGCAGCCGCATCGTTTCGATGATCCTGGGACAGGGGCTGCGCGTGGCCCTATATGGTATCGTGGCCGGCTTGATCGCGGCTTTGGCTACCACGCGCTTTCTGGCCAGCCTGCTCTATGGAGTCGGCGCCACCGATCCGCTGACATTCGCGGCGGTGACCGGATTGGTTCTGGCAGTCGCGATTTCCGCCACGTCTGTCCCCGCATGGCGCGCCTCGCGAATCGATCCGATCAATTCGCTGCGAGTGGATTGAATCGACTAAGGAATACGTGCAGGCCGCCGCATTCGGATAGAATAAGGGCGGAATGAAGTCCGCTGTGTGCCTGTGCCTGTGCGGCTTCCTGCTATGGGCTGCTAAACCCGCGAAGGAGGTTTTCGACCAGGCTGTCCGGGATCTCGCGGCCGGGGATTACGATGCCGCGGAACGCGGATTCCAGTCTGTGCTTCGCGAAGAGCCCCGCCACATAGCCGCCCTTAGCAATCTCGGTGTAATCTACTCCCATACGCATCGCGCCGATCAGGCGATCGCGGTCTACCGGCGTGCATTGCGTTTGAGCCCGGACGACAAGGCGCTGCTTCTGAATCTCGGGCTGGTCTATCTCAGGCAGGAAGCGCACGCGCGGGCATTGCCGCTCTTCGCGCGGGTCGTCGAGATCGATCCTGGGCACATGCAGGCCCGCCAGTTGCTCGCGGTTTGCCGTGTCTACACCGGCCGACTCGAACCCGCCATCCGCGATCTCGAGGAACTGCGGCGCGCCGCTCCTCACGACGAGGGGATTCTGTTTCTGCTGGGGTTTGCCTATCTGAAGAAACCCGACTCCGAGAGGGCAAGGGCGATTTTCGAACTGATGTTCGAGACGGCTGGACCGGCACAGGCGCAGTTCCTGATTGGCAGGTCAAACTATGAGGCCACCCTATTCCCGCAGGCCGAAGAGGCCTTTGTCGAAGCGTTGCGCCTGGACCCGAGCCTTATGGGCGTGCACCTGGAATTGGGAAAGGTCTACATCAGCCTGCGCCGGACCGACGATGCGATCCGGGAGTTGCAACTGGCACTCCAAGAGAGTCCGGGTGACGGGGACGCGAGCTATTTCCTCGGCGGCTTGTTGGTCCAGGAAGGCCGCTACACGGACGGGATTCCATACCTCGAGCGAGCCACCAAGGCCAAGCCCGACTTTTGGGCGCCGTACTTCTATTTGGGGAAGGCCAGGCTGCGGCTGGAACATCCCGCGGAGGCTGTGGCGTTGCTGCAGAGAGCCGTGGATCTGAATCCGGATGAGGCATCTGCGTATTACCAGCTTGGGCGGGCGCTCGAAGCTTGCGGACGAAAGCCGGAAGCCGCCCGTGCGCTAACCCGGGTCCGCGCTTTGAGAGCGGCGGCTCTCAAAGCTCAGACGCTGGATGATGGTCCGATAGCCCGCCCCCGTTGAGGGTCTACTTCGAGGGCCGTTTTTCCACAGCCTGTTGCGCAGTTGTACATCTTATTAAAGGACCTCAAAATCTGATTGCTTTCGCGTCAAACTTGCATTACTGTTGAAATCAAGCACGAGTGTGTTTTGCTTTTGGGGTGGGCGTGGTGGTTACACCGCGTCAAGACCGGCGAGAGCGTCCGCTCATCGCGTTTAAACAAAGAACGGGGCCAGTCTCTCTAGGCACGTTTGTAGCCCCAAGGAAGGCTATCTATGCAAATTAGATGTAGTTGGAGCGTCAGAATCGCGATTCTCTCGGCGTTTCTGCTCATTCTGATTGCGCAACCCATGAAGGCGCAATCCCAGAATCTCAGCGGTACAGTAATCGACGAGTCCGGAGCGGTTGTTCCAGAGGCCGCCGTCAATATCATGGATGCGGCCAAGGGAGGCACCGCCCGGCAAACCACCACCGACCCAGGCGGCCGGTTTTTGGCCATCGACATCGAGCCGGGCAAGTATCTGATCAGCGTCGAGAAAGTCGGCTTTAAGCGGGCTGAACTTACCGTCATCCTGGATGTCAATTCCAAGATGGATGTTGGACAGATCAAGCTGCAGGTCGGAAACGTATCTCAAATCATGTCGGTTTCCGCGGAAACCACGCCACTTGTTTCGACGAATACGATGGAAAAGGCCTTTCTGGTAGATAGGACACAAATGTCCGAATTGCCCATGAACGGCCGGAACTTCACTTCGTTGATGAACACCGTGCCCGGCATGACCAGCGCGGCGCAAAGCGACTTCGATGTGAACTTCAACGACGTGTCGCAATTCCATTCGTTGGGCGGACGCGGATCGGAGAACAACATGTATTTGGACGGATCTCCGAATATCGACGTGGGCGACAACCAGTCGCAGTACACTCAAGCCAGTATCGACTCAATTGCGGAGTTCCGGGTTCTGCAGAGCGGCTTCAATGCAGAGTACGGCCGCAACTCGGGCATGGTGATCGCGGTAGAAACCAAATCCGGATCCTCCCAATTTCACGGGACGGCATACGAGTACTTCCGCAACAACTGGCTGGACGCCAAGTGCGTGGAGTCTTGCAACACGCTGGTGCCGCAGTTGCGCTACAACCAGTTCGGCGGCAATTTCAGCGGCTGGGTGCCGATTCCGAAGATCTCGACCCGGCAGAACAAGAAGATGTTCTTCTTTTACAACCGGGAGATGACGCGCCGCGACCTTCCCTCCAGTAACTACGCGGACGTCCCTAACTCGACCATCTTAAGCGGGAACTTCTCGCCGTGGCTGCTTTCCACCAATATGACCTATGCGCCTGAGTACAAGAATGGTACCGTCTTCGAGCCCGGCAGCGTCACCCGCAACGGCGCCGGTCAGATCACCGGCGGCGTGCCCTTCCCGAACAACACGGTTCCGCAATCGATGTGGCAGCCTTTGAGCGCCAACCTGCTGAAGATCTATACGGGCATCCCTGGTTATTCGACTCTGCCGGCCGCTCCAAACCCGGGCTATGTCCGATATTTTTTCAACGATCCCGACAATCTGTTGAAGAACCAGGATCTGCTTCGGTTCGACTACGCGATCAACAGCAAGATGAACAGTTTCTTCCGCTGGGTGAACGACTACCAGAAAGAGACCATCGCGGAAGGAATCTGGGGCAGTGAGCCTTTCCCGCTTCAGACGCAGGCACGGCCGAAGCCAGGTAGTTCGTGGGCCTGGAATCTGGTGACGACATTCACACCCACGCTGGCCGCCGAGACGATCCTTTCGTACAACCATCAGTCACAGTCGCTGTCGGTCGTCGGCACGAACCCACTCAGCCGCGATACCCTGGGCGCCGCCTGGACCGAGCTGTACCCACAGACCAACATCACCAACTCGGTTCCCGATTTGAATACCGGAGTGAACGGGATCGGCTATTCACTCGGCGACCCTGGTTGGCACAACTGGGGCAAAGACTACGGCGCCACGGAAAACGTCACGATGGTGAAGGGCGCCCATACGTTCAAGTTCGGGTTCTTTTACAATCGCGATGACAAGGCCCAAACCGGCACTTGGGCGATGGAAGGCAGCGTTGATTTCAGTTCATACGCCTCTAACCCTCTCGATACGGGCAACGGGTTGGCCAACCTGATGTTGGGTAACTACTCGAGCTATTCGCAGCCGAGTGCGGCCGTCTATCCGTGGTTCCGCTTTTGGGAAGCCGATGCGTACGCCCAGGATAGCTGGAAGGTGACCAAACGTCTGACGCTGGAATATGGCCTGCGCTTCGTGCACATGACTCCGACCTACACGGTCGTCCGCGGTGGCACAGAGGGCGGAGAAGGCACGTGGACGCTATACAGCGTGGATCTCAGCCAGTACAACGCGAGCGACAAGCCCACCATCAACCTGACCAACGGCTTTCTAGTGGGCAACCCGATGACGGTGCTGAAACCGCTGGGGCTGATCTGCGACCCCTGCTCCGGCACAGACCCCGGGTTCTCGCCGGCCAAGAACTTCCCGGAGCCTCGCGTCGGCTTTGCTTACGACGTGTTTGGCGACGGGAAGACGGCCCTGCGGGGCGGCTTCGCGATCTTCAACGAACGTCTCCGCCAGAATAACTTCAACTTCGGCGCAGGTGCGCAGTGGCCTAACCTCACTTCCGCATCCCTGGTCAACGGCAATGTCGGGTCGATCGGTACCTCCGGCCTGCAGGGCTCTTCGACGCCAATTGCGCCGCCGGGAATGACGGTCTGGCCCACAGACAACACCATGCCGAGCATCTACGCCTGGCACCTGGGTGTCCAGCACGAGTTGCCCGCCAGGTTCACGATGGACCTTTCATACTCCGGCAACCATGCGATACACCTCATGGACCAGCGGCAGTTGAATGCACTGCCTGCCGGTACGTTCCTCACCAATCCGACCATGCTCCAATCGGTCAATTACTTCAGCAACGCGCTTCTGCCCTATCTTGGCTGGGGCGGCTTGACCGCCATCGAAACGCAAGCTTATTCGCGCTACGACGCCATGATGTTCCGGCTGAGCCGGCGCTTCACCAACAACCTGTCGGCCAACTTCAACTACACCTGGTCGAAGATCATGGACATCGTCGACAACGACTCGGACCAGATCAATAACCCGTTCTGCATCCGTTGCAACTGGGCGAATGCCGGATACAACCAGCCGAACGTGTTCACACTCGATTTCGTCTACACGCTCCCGAAAGTGAGAGGCTCGCTCGACCAGCCCATCCTGAGGCAGGTATTCAATGGCTGGGAAGTCAGCAGCATGATCCGGTACCAATCCGGAATGCCGATCACCAGCCTCTACTCGAACGGAAATCTGCTGGGTGTGAATGCGGGCAACCAGTACCCCAATCTCATCGGCGATCCCTATCAGGGTCAGAATGCCTTCCAGTGGCTCAACCCGGCGGCTTTCGCCCGTCCGGCGGACGGCTCGTACGGCGATCTGGGCAGGAACGCGCTGCATCTGCCCGGCATCGGCAACGTGGACGCCAGCCTGATGAAGAACTTCTTCATCACCGAGACCGTGAAGCTGACGCTACGCTGCGAAGCGTTCAACCTGTTCAATCATCCCCAGGTCTGGGGCGTGAATAACTCGTTCGCGGGTGATAATCCGGGCAGCCTGATTTCCGCCAGCGATGCGACCTTCGGGCAAGCGAATGCCTATCGCGACGCCCGCACCCTGCAACTGGCTCTCAGATTCGCCTTCTAATTTCTGAAGCCTCCTCAAGCGGGAGGGGAGAGGCCACGCGGCCTCTCCCCTCCCGTGTAGCAAGTCAGAAAAGCTTTCCCATCAAGTTCACCAGCAGGTCGCAGTCCACGGTTGCCGTATGCCCATCCCGCCAGTCGGAGAAACGCCAAATCGCGGACTGACCCTTGAGGCAGAAGAACAGTAGCTGGCTCCGAACTTCGAAGTGTTCCAGCATCTGCTGGTTGTAGGTGCGTACTTCACCCTCCAGAATGTACGGGTCCGAAAACTTTTCCGTGGAAAAAAGCTTTGCAGTGGCCTGGAACGCGATTTGCATCTCGCGGCCCTGCGCGCCGACCTGGAATAGATTCACGCCGGACTCGTGGAACATCTGCGCGGTATACGCGGGTGGCGATAATTCCACCGCGGAGTCGGTGAGCCGGCTGTTTAGCGCCGCAACGAACTCCGCGCAGATCTGATGGAGGCGGCAGGCGCCCTGGCGGCGGAGGGCGGCGATCTCTTCCGCGCCGATTAGAGACGCCTCGGTCTTCCGCGCGGCGTCGATTTGCCGGGCGAGCCGGGCGAGTGCGTCATCGTTTGCCATGGGGATGGAATACCGATTGTAAACCCCAATGTGCGCAATCGGGGTGCGCTCGCCGGCAAGCTATCGCAGCATTCCCGTGGAATAGCGCAACACCGCGTAGGACTTCTGGTAATCGTACTTCGCCCCCAGATTCTCCACCTCCGCTTCCGTCAGGTTCAATTGCGCCTGCGTCAGCTCCACGATCGAGCTGAGCCCCAGGTTGTAGCGCCCTTGCGCCAGGTCCAGCGCCATGGTGGCTTCGCGCAGCAGTTCCGCGGTCACGTCCAGTTGATGATACGCGGTGAGCGAATCGCTCCAGGCCACGCGCACGTCGCGGGCGATGCCCTCTTCCAGATCGCGCACTCTCTGGTCCGCGGCCTGCGCTTTGAAGCGCGCGGCTTCCCGGCGCGCCGTAAACAGTCCCCCGTTGAATATCGGGATTTCCACGTTTACCGCCGCGCTCTCGTACTCCGGCGGAACGACCTGGGCCGTGAGTTGATGGATATACGGGATGAAGCCGCCCACGCCGATCAGGCTCACAGTGGGCAGGGAAAGGTCGCGTTCGGCACGCTCGAAGCGGTAGGCCGACTCCCGTTCCAATCGCACACCCGCCAGTTCCGGCCGTTGCTGGAACGCCTGGGTCACCATCTCCGCGGCGTCCGCGGGCGGACTGGGCGGCAAGGGTTCCTCATTCAGCTTATAGGTCTGCTGTTGGTCCTGGCCGAGCGCGCGCGTCAGCTCCGCGAAGGCCTGCTGCACGCCGTCCTGCGCGCGGATCTGGAGCAGTTTGGCCTGCGCCAGATTCACCGAAGCAAAGCTGACGTCCAGTTGCGAGCGCAGCTTGTTCTGGGCAAGGGCGGTCACCTGGTCCACCACAAGCTGGCGGGCCGCAACGGTCTCGTCCGCCACCTTCACCAGCGCTTGCGCGCGCAACGCCTCGAAATAGGCTTGGTTCACGTGTAGCAATACGTCGTAGCGGGTGGCCTGGTAAGTTTGCGAGGTGGCCTGCGCTTGCAGCCTGGAACTCGCCACCAGGTTGCGCGTCCGGCCCGAATCGGTGATGAGTTGGCTGAGCGTGACGCCCTGGCCGAAGCGGTCCCACAGCCGGGAGGCGGTCAGATAGCCCGCGCCGATGCGCCCCTGCGGGTTTCCCTGCGAACCCGTGACGTCGCCTTCGAGCGTCGGATAATAGGCCGCGCGGGCTTCCGCGACGCCCTGCTGGGAGGCCTGATAATTCAACTGGGCCGCCTGTACCTGCGGATGATTCTTGATGGCCAGCGCTTCGGCATCCTGTAGGGTGAGGGGCGGCGGCGCGGGCGTGGTTTGCGCCAGGGCGCCGGTCCCGGAAAGTGCCGCCAGACTCAGCACAACGATCAAGGTTGGTTTGTTCATGCAGCCTCCTGGGGTTCCGCGCCGCGCCGTTTCTTTCCGTAGACCAGTAAGTAGGCGGCCGGAACGATAAACACGGTCAGCAGCACGGAGGACGTCAGGCCCCCGATAATTGCGCGCGCCATCGGCGTGTACTGCTCGGCTCCGGTGCCTAACTTCAGGGCCATCGGGATCATCCCGATGATGGTGGCCAGGGAAGTCATCAGGATCGGCCGCAGCCGGACGCGGCATGCGGTAATGATGGCATCCTGCACAGATAGACCCTGCTGCTCCAGATTGTGCGCGAAATCCACGATCAGGATGCTATTGGAATCCGCGATTCCAACCAGCATCAACACGCCCATCAGCGACATCACGTTCAGGGTGGTGTGGGTCAGCGGCAGAATTACCAGCACGCCCACGAATCCCATGGGAATCGCCAGCATGATCAGTACCGGATCCACGAAGGATTTGAACTGCGCCACCAGGATGAGATAGAGCAGCAGAAAAGACAGCAGAAAGCCGAATCCGAAGCTCTTGAACGACGCCTGCATGGCTTCCACCATTCCATGCAGGTCTACGCGGACGTCACTGGGAATCCTGGCATCGGCCAGGACGTCCTGGATGCGGCTGGTGACGCGGCCGAGGTCCTCCCCGGAGGGAGTCACATAAACATCGGTCACGCGCTGAATCTGGTGATGGTCGATCTCGGTGGGAGACTGGATACGCTGTAATTTAACGACGGTATCGAGGGTGGTCGGGGCGGTGGCGTTGGGCGCCCGCAAGGGAATGTTGCGCAGATCCAGCATGTCGTGGATGGCCGCCACGCCATGTTCGAAGTATTGGACCGTAAGATAGTAGTCGTTGCCGCTTTTGTCGTCGACCCAGTAATTGGGCGCAATCATGTAATTTGAATTGAGCGCGGTGATGACGTTGTCAACGACTTCTTTCTGGGTCAGACCCAACTCGCCGGCGTGTACCCGGTCCACGTCCATCCGGATGCCGGGATAGTTCATGTCCTGGGGGATGTAAACCTCGCCCACACCGCGGATCGTGCGGATGCGAGTGGCCAGGTCTTGCGCCATGGCGAAGTTCCGCTTCAGGTTCGAACTGCTTACCTGGATATCGATGGGCGCGGGCATTCCACTATTGATGACCGCGTCCACCATAGAGCCGCTCTGGAAGAAAGTACGAACATCCGGCAGCTGCGCGGCGATGGCCTCCCGGACGCGCGCGATGTAGGCGAAGCTGCTAACCAGATGAGCGTCGGTCAGCGCCACTTGCACCGTACTGGTATATTCGCCGGCGTTGTCGGTGTACAGCGACGAGAAATCGTCGACCACGCCGATGTTAGATACCACCATCTTGAAATCGTGGGGAGTCACAATGCGGCGGATCACGTCCTCCACGCGCTTCACGTATTGTTCGGTCACTTCAATCCGGGTTCCCGTGGGAACTTTCATGTTGATGGTGAACTGTCCGGCATCAGTGCGCGGAAAGAACGCCACTCCCACGAACGGATAGATGCACAGACTCAACAGAAACAGCGCGCCCAGGGCCGCCACGGTCAAGCCGGGCCGCACTAATGCGCGGCGCACCCAGCGCTCATAGAAATCCAGTACCTTGCCGAAGCCCCGATTGAACCGGGCGTTGAACCGGTCCCATAACGACTTGCCACCTGGATGAACCGGAACGGGATGTTCAGCACCGTCTTCGGCCGGCGCATGTTGTTTCAGGAAGCGCGAGCAGAATAGCGGGATTACCGTCATCGCGACGACGAACGAGGCTAGCAGCGACAGGGAAAAAGCCAGCGCCAGGGCGGAAAACAGAAACTTGCTCACCCCATAGAGGAAGACCACCGGGAAGAAATCCACCACGTCTACCAGGGTGGCCGCCAACACGGCCAGGCTTACTTCCGAACCGCCCACCTCCGCGGCGACCATGGGCAATGCGCCCATTTCCAAATGGCGGTAGATATTTTCGAGCGAAATTACCGAGTTGTCGATCACCCGCGAAAACGCCAGCGCCATCCCGCCCAGGATCATGGTATTCACCGTGCTTCCCATTAGCGCCAGCACCACGAATGCAGCTACGGCCGACAGCGGGATCGAAAGTAGCACCGCCGAAGTGGCGCGCAGGCTCCCCATAAAGATCAGGATCATAATGCTGGTCAACACCAGCCCAATGGCGCCTTCGTGCAGCAGCGTCTCCAGCGCGGCCTTCACATAAACCGACTGATCGAAAACGACATTAGTGACTAATTGTTTCGGAATGTCGAGCAGATGCGACGTCAGCTTACGGACGCCATCCACCACTTCAATGGTGTTGGTGTCTCCGCCCTGCTTCATGATGGGAATGTAGGCGGACCGCTGACCGTTTACGCGCACGATGTTGTATTGAAGCTGGCTGGCATCCTCCGCCTTGCCTATGTCCGAAATCGTGACCCAGGACTTGCCGACGGATTTAATCGGCAGGCTGTTCAACTCGCGCATGTCCTTGACCAGACTGTTCGAGTAGACATAATAGTCGGTCGGGCCGATCTTCACGTCTCCGGCCGGAAGGATCAGGTTTGAGTCGTTCACCGCCTTGACCACGTCCATGGGGCTGAGCTGCCGCGACGCCATTTTATAGGGATCCACGTACACCATGATCTGCCGGTACTTACCGCCGAATGGCGGCGGGATCTCGGCGCCTTTCAGCACGGCGATCTGGTTGCGGATCTGGAATTGGGCGTAGTCGTGAAGTTGCGTCTCGTTCAGACCTTCGCCGCTCACCGTCACCAGGCATACCGGCAGGCTGGAGGAGTCGAACTTCAGCACCACCGGCGGCAAGGTGCCGGGCGGCAAACGCTTCAGGTCGGCCAAGGCCAGGTTGGAGAGTTGCGTAACATCGGCGTCGGCGCTCGTTCCGGGCTGAAAGTGTACCTTAATGATGCTGACACCGAGCAATGACCGGGACTCGGAGTGATCCACCCCGCTGGCCAGAGTGAAAAATCTCTCCAGGGGGTTCGTGATGTCGTACTCGATATCTTCCGGCGGCATGCCGGAGTAAAAAGTGGCCACTACCACTTCAGGAATGTTGATGGCGGGGAACAGATCCACAGGCATGCGCGCAAAGCTAACCACACCTATAGCCATCAGCGCCAGGCAGAGCACGATGATGAAATACGGATTGCGAATGGAAAAGCCAGACATAGGAGTAAGTTATGCCGCCTTCCGGCCCGCCTAATTCCTGCCTTCGTAGTTGATTAAGTCGACGGTCTGGGGCCGAACGGCTTCGCCGGGCTTCAGGGCGCCGCGGTCGCTCACCACCACCTGCTCGCCGTCCTTCAGCCCCGCCAGCACTTCGGCAAAGCCGGCATTTTGAACGCCCAGTGTCAGTTTGCGCTCCTCAATGCGGTTTGCGGGCGTCACCACCAGCACGCTGGCAGTCTCGTTCTGGTGATCGACAGCCTGTAGGGGCACCGCCAGGGTGGCGGATTTGCTCTCCAGAAGCAGGGTGGCCTGCGCGTACATACCCTCGACCAATATGCGGTTCGGGTTGGGCACATCCACTTCCGTATGCATGGTGCGCGTATCCGCTTTCACGTCCGCCGAAAAGCGGGCTACCTTTCCAGGGAAGGTCCGGCCCAGCGAGGGAATGCTCACCTGAACAGGATCGCCCACGTGAATGTAACGCACGTCCGATTCGGGCACCGGAATCACCAGCCGGAAGAGGTTGTCCTGCGAGAGCTTGACCAGCGGCATGGCCTGTGTGCTCGAATTCGTTCCGGCTTGCATCAGCGTGCCGAGATTCGCGTAACGTTCGGTGACCACCCCGGCGAACGGCGCCGTGATGCGCGCGTAGCCGTAAAGCACCTGGTCGTGTGTCAGCTTGGCCTCCGCGGCGGCCAACTCGCTTTGCGCCGACTGGAGGCCCGATTTGGAGGCTTCCACCTGCGCCTCCAATGCCAGGTCCTTTCCTTGCCAATCGTCCACTTCCTGCTGCGCTACCAGCCCCGGCTTGCTCTCCGAGACGGTCTTCAGGCGGTCGTACTGTAAGTGCGCGACGTTGTGCTGAGCTTCCACGCGGTTCAACTCGTGCTCGGCGTGGGTCACTTGTTCGGCCATATTCCTAATGGCCGCCTGATCCTGTTCCAATTGCGCGCGTAGCTCCGGGATCTCGAGCACCGCCATCAACTGGCCTTCCGCGACACGCGTGCCATAGTCTACCTTGAGTTCCTTGATGAAGCCGGACTCTTTGGCGTAAACGTCGATTTCCTGGAAGGGCACCAACTCCGATGACAAGGTCAATTGCCTCTCCAGCGGCATGCGCACCACGCGCGTGACTCCGACGGTAGCCTCCAACGGGGCTTCACGAGCCTCTATCCGGTTGCCCCGGGAACAAGCCGTCATACCGGCAGCGGCCATGGCGACCGCGGCCAGAGTCAGGCGCGCGGCTTTGCTACTTGGATGCATGTCTCGTCCGTTCGATCTGCCGGCGCAGCTCATCCAGGGAAAACTGGGAGGACTGGCATAACCGGATCAGTTCTTGCTCTTGCGCCGCCAGTTCCGCCGCTACCTTGGGGATCTGACCGGCGATGGCTTGAGGAACCGAAACGACCCCATGCAAATCGCCATGCAACACGTCTCCCGGATTCACCCTGAGTCCGCCGGTCTCCACCGAGCCGCCAAAATCAACCACGTGCGCGTAAGCGTGCGACACGGATACACCGCGGGCGAAGAGATGAAAACCAGTCCGCGCGATTCCGGGCAGGTCCCGGACCGTGCCATTCGTAACGTATCCAATGCAATCCAGCGCGTGGCCGATATGCGCGTGTATCTCGCCAAATAGCGCGCCCAATCCGGGATGAACGTCAACGTCCTGGAGGACGATCACACGGGGCGCGGGAATCGTCAGGATGTACGCCCAGAAATCCATGTGCTCGTAGTACCAGTGCCGCATGGTGGGGGCAGTGGAAGTACGAATCCTGCCCGTGACGGCGTAGCCGGCCATGGGCGGCAAATCGGGTGAAAGACAACGTACGGTGCTGTCGGTAAACCCCTCGTTGCGCAGGCGCACGTTTAGCCGCTCGATCGCGTTCGAAACAGAACAAGTATCGAGTTGCCGCAACTGCGCAAGGACTCCGGACGGAATCTGCCTGGTCATCTGGTCGTTGGCCACTACTGCCGATGATAGGCGGAGCGGGCCTGACCCGGGTATACCTTGATCGAAGTATTTTGGTTGGGGATGTAAGGTACAGTACCAGGCTTCGGCTGCGCCTGCCTCTACCCAGGCCCGATTCCGGCTTTTCGAATCGCTTCGGGTCTAAGAGGCATTTAGCATCGCTTCGTAACCGGAACTTAACAGTTCCGTCATCAACCCATAATCGCGTCTCGTTACCCTAGGTGAGGCCCGAAGTGCAGGGATTCACTTGCCTGCGGCCTGTCACTTCCAAATTTCATAAGGAGCTTCAATGAAAAGAAGAGTACTTGCGACGCTCGGTGGAGTTCTGCTCCTTTGCGGCGCCCTCGCGGCGCCCTCGCGCGCCCAGGAACCCACTGCCACCAACCCGGAGATCGAGCGCTTGAAAGCGCAACTGGCTGCCCAACAGGACCAGATCGATCAACTTCGACGCGTGTTGGACGAGCAAAAGAAGGTGTTGGACCAGGCTACCCAGCCCAAGGCGGAAGAGCAAAAAGCCTCAGATCAGGCCAGCCAGGCGAAACCCCCCAGCCTGGGCCAGGTGGCCAGCGCGACCGCCATCATCCCGGCGGGCGATGTGGCGCCCGTGCTGCATCCCGGCCTGTCGGCTGCGCTATCGCTGCAGCCGCAGGGTGAGCCCGCTTCGCCGCTGCAACTGCACATAGGAACCGCGACGATTACGCCCATAGGGTTTATGGATATGACCGCCGTCTTCCGCTCGGCGGACGGTGGCAGCGGCATCGGGACCAACTTCGGCAGCATCCCGTACAACAACGCGTCAACCGGTTTGGGGAAGCTTAGCGAACTCCGCTTCAGCGCGCAGAACTCGCGCATCGGAGCGCGGGTCGACGCGACCGTTCATAACACACATGTGCTGGGCTACTGGGAGTCTGACTTCTTGGGCAACCAGTCCACCAACGCCAGCGTCACGTCCAACGCCATCACGTTTCGCATGCGGCTCTACTTCGTGGATTTGCGGAACGGCAAATGGGAACTGCTGGGCGGACAATCCTGGAGCATGATGACGCCGGGCCGCAAAGGGATCTCCCCGCTGCCTTCCGACATCTTTTACAGCCAGGATATGGACACGAATTACCAAGTGGGCCTGACGTGGACGCGGGCTCCTCAGTTCCGCGTCGTATATCACGCCAGCGACGCCGTGAGTTTGGGTTTTGCCCTGGAACAAGCCGAACAATATGGCGGCGGTTCGGGCGGCGGCGGCTCTATCGTTCTGCCCAACCTGCTTTCAACAGCCTATACCAACAACCAGATCGATCTTGGCGCCGCGAGTTTCACTCCGCCGAACCTGCACCCGGACGTGCAGGCCAAGCTGGCCTTCGATCCGGTCGTCAACGGCAACCTGCTGCATTTCGAGGTCGGCGGCGTTTTCAGCTCTTTTAAAACGTATAACCCCCTCACCAGTACAAGTTTCACCTCGCACGGCGGCGGCGGCGAGGCCAACGTCAATCTTGAACTGACCAAGGGTTTCCACCTGATCGTCAACTCGTTTCTCAGCGACGGCGAAGGCCGGTATCTTTTCGGCGATGCTCCCGATCTGATCATCGACGGGACTGGCGCTCCCTTGCCGCTACATGCCGCCTCCATCCTCCCCGGGTTCGAGTACACCACGCACAACACCATGATCTTCGGGTACTATGGGGAGGACTTCATCGGCCAGGCCGTGAGCCTGGATCCAGGCAACAAAAACGCCTTCATCGGCTACGGCTATCCGAAGTCGGCCAACAGCCAAAACAGGCACATTGAGGAAGGCACGATCGGCTTGAATCAAACGTTCTGGAAGAACCCGAACTACGGAGCGTTGAGCTTCATCTTCCAGTACTCTTACCTGACCCGTAATCCTTGGTACGTAGCCACCGGCCAGCCGTCGAATGCGCACGCCAGCATGCTGTGGGTCGACTTGCGGTATACATTGCCGGGACAGGCGCCTCATTACTAACCGATGTGTGTGGGGCCTGCCTTGCAGGACCGCCCTACATTCTTCACCGTTTTGTAACAATTTACTGTGGCAACCTGAATAAGGAGTCCTATATGAAGAAGAGCAGTTTCTGGTTGGGCGCGATGGGCGCCCTCGCCATCCTGTTGACTTTGGCTGAAGCGAAAGTGCTGATTAACGCCGCGGGAGCCACTTTCCCGTACCCGATCTACGGCAAGTGGATCGAAGAGTTCGCCAAGGTCAATCCGGATGCGCAGATCAATTACCAGTCGATCGGTTCCGGCGGCGGAATCCGGCAGTTTTCCGAAGGCACTGTGGATTTCGGCGCTTCGGACATGCCCATGACCGATGAGCAGATCGCCAAGTTCAAGAACAAACCGCTCCATTTTCCAACGGTCTTGGGTGGTATTGTCCCAACCTACAATCTTCCGGGCGTCTCCCAGGAATTGAAGTTCACACCGGAAGCATTGGCCGGGATCTATCTCGGCAAAATCAAGAAGTGGAACGACCCCGAAATGGCGAAAGTCAACCCCGGCGTGAAATTGCCCGATAACGAGATCGTCGTCGTGCATCGCTCCGATGGCAGCGGCACCAGCTTCGTATTTACCGATTACCTCTCCAAAGTCAGCCCGGAATGGAAGTCGAAGGTGGGCGCGAGCACTTCCGTGAGTTGGCCGGTAGGCTTGGGAGGCAAAGGCAATGAAGGGGTGGCCGGAATCGTCAAGCAGACCCCCAACTCAATCGGCTACGTCGAGCTGATTTACGTTCTGCAGAACAAGATGGCGTACGGTTCGTTGCGCAATGCCGCCGGAGTGTTCCTGAAAGCGGATCTGGAAAGCGTCACGGAGGCGGCGGCCTCGGCCGCGCAGAGTATGCCTGCCGACTTCCGGGTTTCCATTACCAACGCTCCCGGGAAAAAGGCTTACCCGATCGCCACCTTTACCTACTTGCTGATACCATCGAAGATCGACGACGCGGCGAAAAAGAAAGCCATCGTTGGTTTCCTCCATTGGGTGCTGGCTGACGGTCAGAAATATGCAGGTTCGCTGGGCTACGCTCCTTTACCCAAAGAAGTGGCAGCCAAGGAAGAAAAGCAGATTGCGCTAATCAAGTGATATGGCAACTTCGGCGGCAGTGAGCGCGCCGCCCCCGAGCGGCGCGCGGGCGCTGCTTCGGCGCCTTCAGAACGGCGACGAGGTGGCGCGCCTGATCACCCTGGCTTTTGCGTCCAGTATCCTGCTGGTAACCGTAGGGTTGATCTACCAGCTCTGGGTCACTTCCTCGTTGCCGCGCCAGAAATTCGGCTTCGGATTTCTGACGTCTTCGCTGTGGAACCCGGTGAGCGGTGAATTCGGCGCGTTGCCGTTTATTTATGGCACGGTCATCACGTCGTTGATCGCCCTGCTGATCGCGGTGCCCCTGGGAGTTGGCGCCGCGATTTTCCTTTCGGAACTAGCGCCGGCGCGCATTTCCAGCACGTTCACCTTCTTCATCGAACTGCTGGCGGCCGTGCCCAGCGTGATTTACGGCGTGTTGGCCATCTTCACGCTGGTGCCCTTGATGCGCGATTACGTCGAGCCTTTGCTGAAAAAATCGCTGGGGTTTCTGCCTATATTCTCGGGTCCTGTCTTTGGCTTCGGTTACTTCACGGCGGGCGTAATCCTGGCCATCATGACGCTGCCATTCATCATTTCCATATCCCGCGAGGCGCTGCTGGAAGTGCCCACCGAGCAGCGGGAGGCGGCGCTGGCGCTGGGCGCTACGCGCTGGGAGTCCACCTGGCAGGCGGTTGTGCCCTACGCCCGGCTGGGGATTTTCGGCTCGATCTTCCTGGCCTTGGCGCGCGCCCTCGGCGAAACCATGGCCGTCACCATGGTCATCGGAAACGATCCCAGCATTCACGCCTCGTTGTTTGCGCCGGGATATACGATCGCCGCCGTGATCGCCAACGAATTCTCGGAGGCCACCGGGGACCTCTACCTGCAATCCCTGGTGGGTCTCGGCTTGGTATTGTTTCTGCTGACGATCGTGATCAACGCCATGGCGCGTCTGCTGATTATCGCCACCGCGAGCCGCGGGAGCTCCCATCCATGACACTGCGGAACCGCTGGCGAAAGACGTTGAGCTACATCATGCTGAGCCTGACCGGCGTGTGCGCGGTCGTGGCGGTTTCGCTCCTGTTTCTGCTCCTCGGCTACCTGGTCTACAATGGATGGCGATCCATTGACTGGGACTTTTTCACCAAACTGCCGAAGTCTCCCGGCGAAACGGGGGGCGGGATGGCCAACGCCATCGTGGGCAGCCTGCAGATCATTCTGCTGGCGACTCTAGCCGGTCTGCCGGTGGGTTTCATGGCCGGAATTTACCTTTCGGAATTTGGCGGCAAGACTTTCGCCTTTCTGGTGCGCTACATGGCCGATCTGCTGAATGGCGTGCCCTCTATCGTCATCGGTATCTTTGCGTACGCGGTGGTGGTGGTTCCCATGCATGGCAACTCCCCGCTGGCCGGCGGGTTCGCCCTGGCGCTGATGCTGATTCCCATTACCGCCCGCAGCACCGAGCAGTTCATGAACTCCGTGCCCCAGACCTTGCGCGAGGGTGCCCTGGCGCTGGGAGCGAGCAAATGGAAGACGATTGCCACGGTGGTGGTGCCGGCGGCCTATCGCGGAATCGCCACCGGCATGATCCTGGGCGTGGCGCGCATCGCCGGCGAAACCGCGCCGCTGCTATTTACCAGCGGCAGCAGCAATTATATGAACACCGGGTTCACCCAGCCCACCGCGTCGCTCCCCGTCATGATCTTCTACCGTGCCACGGCGCCCTACGACGATTGGCATCGCCAGGCGTGGGCAGCCGGAATGGTTCTTTTATTGCTTGTCTTACTTGCCAATGTCGCCGCCCGCCTGGTTCTCTCGCGGGGAATCTCACTGCAGAAATGAACGATATGACCATGGGCACAGCTAATCTACCTTCCGCCAGTCCGGCCGCCGGGAAGCCGGTCGCACAGCCGGGCAAGCTTAAGGCTGTCAACCTGAACTTTTTCTACGGCGCCTATCAGGCCCTGCACGATATTTCGCTGGGGGTGCCGGCCAACAAGATCACGGCATTGATCGGACCTTCCGGCTGCGGCAAGTCCACCTTCCTGCGCACCCTGAACCGCATCAGCGAGACCATCCGCAATACGCGTGTCGAGGGCCAGGTTCTGCTGGACGACGAAGACGTCCTGAAGGTGGATGTGACCGCCCTCCGGCGCCGCGTGGGCATGGTGTTTCAGAAGTCTAACCCATTTCCCAAATCTATCTTCGACAATGTGGCTTACGGGTTGAAGGTGAATGGGTTCCCAGGCTCGCTGAAAGATGCCGTGGAGCATAGCCTGAAGCGCGCCGCCCTGTGGGAAGAAGTGAAGGACAAGCTGCACAAATCGGCCTACGCGCTTTCCGGGGGGCAGCAGCAGCGCTTGTGCATCGCGCGGGCCCTGGCCGTCGACCCCGAGGTGCTCCTGCTCGATGAGCCTTGCTCGGCGCTCGATCCCATAGCCACCGCCAAAATCGAAGACTTGCTGTTTACGCTGAAAGACCAATGCACCATCGTGATCGTCACGCACAATATGCAACAGGCCGCGCGCGTGGCCGACCGCACCGGTTTCTTTCTGTTGGGAAAACTGATCGAGTACAATACCACCGAGGTTATCTTTAAGAATCCCGCCAGGCAGGAAACCGAAGATTACATCACAGGCAGATTCGGGTAGGGCCGTGCGAATAGGAAACAGGGGGTTGAATTGAGGCAATTTTCGGTTGAGCTTGAGGAGTTGCACGAAAAAGTTCTGCAGATGGGCGGCTACGTGGAGTCGGCCATCCACCGCAGTGTGCGTGCGTTGGTGGATCGCGATCCGGACCTCGCCCGCCAGGTCCTGCGGGACGAAGCCCGCATTAACCAGATGGAGATCGAGATCGATAATCTGACAACGCGCCTGTTCGCTCTCCGCCAGCCCATGGCGAGGGACCTGCGATTCCTGACCGCCGCCATGAAAATCAATACCGATCTGGAGCGCATGGGAGATCTGGCGGTAAATATTGCGCAGCGGGCGCTATCGCTGGTCGCGCAATCGCCGGTGAAACCCTTGATCGATATCCCGCGCATGGCGCAATTGGTTGAATCCATGCTGTTGCGCACCCTGGACGCTTTCGTGAAGAGCGACGCCGTGGAAGCCACTAGCGTATTGGCCGCCGACGATGAAGTGGATGCCTTACGCGACTCGGTTTACCAGGAACTCGTGGCGTATATGCAGAAGGATCCCAGCACGGTGCCCGCGGCGGTAGACCTCATTTTCGTGGCGCGCAACCTGGAGCGCATCGCCGATCATGCCACCAACATTGCCGAGGACGTGGTCTTTCTGGTGAAGGGTGTGGATGTCCGGCACCATGCCGCGGAGGTCCGGGACGCGTAATTTCTGCCGGGCGGGCGTGTAAAGCGTGCCTCTTGGGTATCCAGGCCGGCGCTAAGTCTTTTCGAATCGTTCTTAGGCGGAACTGGCACTCGCCTTGCAGGTCTCAATAGCAGTTGAAGTGGCGCGAACCGGCGGACCGGGAGCCGTTCCAAGGAACGAAATCCCCGGCTCCGCCGGTCATTATTTGGGAGCCACCGGGATGCCGGCGCGCGTGAGCGCGGCGTGGACCTCGGCGGGCCGCAGCCGCGTAGCATCGTATTCCACCGTCAGGCTGTCTTCGGACGGCGCCAGGTTGATCTTCTGTATCCCGTAAATCGAATAGGCCTTGCCGAGCCGCGTCATCAGCTCGTCGTCTAGGGTATGCTGCAGTTGGAAGTCGATCTGGACCTTGGTCATCTCAATCCAGCATAGCTCGTTGTTGCGCAAGTGCAGACTCGCAACGCAAAGCAAACGACCTGCGCCGCGCCTGGAAATCCGTGTTTGACACTCCCTACGAGCAAGTGATATGTGTAGTGATCTTCACTAGGGAAATCCAATGGCTGACGAGCAAAAGCCCGAGGGCTCTGGGGCGCCTCCTCCCGCTGGGAGCGAGGCGGCCACTCCGGCTGAAAAACCGGCGGCTCCGGCGCCCAAACCCGCCGCTCCCAAGCCCGCCGCGGCCGCCCATGCCCCCCCCAAACCCCCGGCCGCCATGCTCACGACGCCTTGGGAAAGCGACATTACCCAGACTTTGAAAGAACGCTACGGCGACGAGATCGCCGAGTTCTCCACGTACCTGGGGCAGAGTTTCCTGATCGCCAAACCGGGCGCGGTCATTCCCATCCTCGAAACGCTCAAGCTGGAACTGGATTTCGACTACCTGGTGGATATCACGGCAGTCGATTATCCCAAGCGCCCCGAGCGTTTCGACGTCATCTACATTTTATATAGCTTCGCGCGCAATGAACGCATCCGCGTGAAGACCATGATCCCGGACGGCTACACTCCAGCCACCGCCGTCAGCGTGCATTTGACCGCCAATTGGCTCGAGCGCGAAGTGTTCGATATGTTCGGCATCCAGTTCGCCGGCCATCCCGATATGCGCCGCATCCTGCTGCCCGAGGAATGGCAGGGCTATCCTCTGCGCAAGGATTATGGAATCCTGCAGCAGGACGATGCCTGGGTGAGGGACAACATGGGTATCGAAAGCGGGCAGTGATCACATGCCGGAAGCCACTTTTCTAGACGCGACCGAGTTAGTCATCAACATGGGTCCACAGCACCCGTCCACCCACGGCGTGCTGCGTGTCATCCTGAAGCTCGACGGCGAGAAAGTCAACGGCACCGAGTGCGTGATCGGCTACCTGCATCGCGGGGTGGAGAAGATCGGCGAAAACCGTACGTATCAGCAATTCGCCCCCTACGTGGACCGCATGGATTACGTAGCCGCGGTCTCGAACGGCCTGGGTTACTGCCTGGCAGTCGAAAAGCTGCTGAACATCGAAGCGCCGCCGCGGGCGCAAGCGGTGCGGGTGATCCTGACCGAGCTGAATCGCATTGCCAGCCATCTGCTTTGGCTGGGTACGCACGCCCTCGATATCGGCGCCATTACGCCGGTATTTTATTGCCTGCGCGAGCGCGAAGAAGTGCTCAAGATCTTCGAGAATTACTGTGGCGCGCGCCTCACCACGCACGCTTTCCGCATCGGCGGGCTGCAGTACGAGACCTACGAAGGTTTTGAGGAGGAGGTCAAGAAATTCTGCGACTGGTTCATCCCCAAAGTGGATGAATACGAGGAACTGCTGACCAACAACCGGATCTGGGTGGGGCGGCTGAAGGGCGTCGGCATTCTGTCGGCCGACGAATGCAAGGAGTACGGCGTCACGGGGCCGGTGCTGCGCGCGGCCGGCGTGAAATGGGATCTGCGCAAGGCGCAGCCCTACTCCGGCTACGAGCAGTACGACTTCGAAATCCCCACCGCCGAAAACGGCGACACCTACGACCGGTACACCGTGCGCATGGAAGAAATGCGGCAGTCCACGCGCATTATCCGGCAGGCGGTGGACCGCATCCCCAGCGGGCCGATCATGGGCAAGGTGCCCAAGGTCGTGAAACCGCCGGTGGGTGAGGCTTATGTTTCGATCGAAGCGCCCAAAGGCGAACTCGGGTATTTCATCGTGAGCGACAATTCCACACAGCCGTATCGCATGCGCGTGCGGCCGCCCTCGTTCATCAATCTGCAGGCGCTCGACTGCATGGTGCGAGGCGGGCTGGTGGCCGATGTTGTAGCGATTATTGGTACGCTGGATATCGTGCTGGGCGAGGTGGACCGATGAGTGGGGTGCTCCCCGGCATCGAGGAAAGCAAATGATTTCTAAGCTGTTCCGCACCGTTTTTCTGGTGGACCTTTTCCAGGGTCTCTGGGTGACCTTCCGCAACCAGGATCCCAAGCGTATCTACACCGAGCAGTATCCGGCCGAGCGGCCCAAGGTCGGCGAACGGTATCGCGGCGCGCCCCGGCTGAACATCAATCCGGATAACGGCGAGACGCTCTGCATCTCCTGCAACCTGTGCGCGCTGGCCTGCCCGGAGAATCTCATTGTGGTCACCAGCCAGCGCAATGAACAGACCAAGCGCAAAGAGTTGACTACTTTCACGTACGACACATCCCGCTGCATGTTTTGCGGCCTGTGTGAGGACGCTTGTCCGGTGGACGCGCTCGAGCTGACGCAGGATTTCGAACTGGCCAGCTATACCCGCGAAGGCGCCATCTGGGATCGCCAGATGCTCGAAGAAGGTCCCAAGCCGACCCAATACAAATGCTGACTCCCGAGCTGACGCAGGCTATCTTCTTCTATATCTTCGCCGCCATGGTATTGGCCGGCGGCGTTTTGACGATCACCCGCAGAAGTGCCGTGCACAGCGCCATGTTCCTGATCGTTTCTCTGATGGGCGTGGCGGGCCTGTACTTGTTGCAGCAGGCGGAATTCCTGTTCGCCGTGCAGATCATACTCTATATCGGCGGCATCATGGTGCTGTTCCTGTTCGTGATCATGCTGGTGAATCTGGACCAGGCCGCCAAGGAAAAGCAGTTCAACGGCCAATGGTGGATCGCGCTGGTCTGCGTGGCTCTGGTGGGCGCGCAGGTATTCTGGTTCCTCTCGAAGGGCCGCGCCGCGTTCAAGATCGCGCAGCCCGGCATTCTGCCCGCGGCCTCCGCTCTGGGCAATACCGAGCAACTGGCCGATGTCCTGTTCAAAGAGTATCTTTTGCCGTTCGAGATTGCTTCCATCCTGTTGCTGGTAGCGGTAGTGGGTTCGGTAGTGATGGCCAAGAAACGGATCTGACAATGTACCCGATAACTACGGCGCATTACATCGCTTTAAGCGCGGCACTCCTGCTGATCGGGACGGTGGGCGTGCTGACGCGGCGGAATATTGTCATTATTTTGATGTCCATCGAATTGATCCTGAACGCGGTCAATATCAATCTGGTGGCTTTCTCCCAGGCGCTGCACAATCTGAATGGGCAGGTATTCGCCATCTTCGTGATCACCGACGCGGTGGCCGAAGCGGCCGTGGGACTGGGCATTCTGATCGCGCTGTTCCGCAATAAAGAAACGGTGCTGGCGGATGAGGTGGACTTACTGAAATGGTAACCACGCAGCCTAACACCACATTCTATTGCTGTGCATCTTGTGGGGCGGGCAATGCTGCCCGCAGCCGGCTTTCAGCCGGCTTTTTCCATTATTTGCTATCGGGGCGGCCTGAGCCGGCTAAAAGCCGGCTGCGGGCAGCATTGCCCGCCCTCCAAGAGGTGGTTCGGTGAATTTCCTGGACCTGATTTGGCTCATCCCGCTCGTCCCGCTGTGCGGCGCGCTGCTGATGCTGCTGTTCGGCAGGCTGCTCGATCCGCAGCCCGCGTCGGCTGTCGCGGTAGCGCCGGGAGTGGAGCACATCCACGACGAACACGATCATGGTCACCATCACGATCACGGCCACAGTCACGATCATGGCCACGATCATCATCACGGCTCTCCCCTGAAAATACTCGTGAGCCTGATCTGCCCCGGCACCGTGCTGATCTCGTTTCTGCTCTCGGTGGGCGCGGTCTGGCAGTTGACGGATACGCCGGGCAGGATCCACCAGGTGATCCAGTTCACCTGGCTGGCGGGGCTGCCATTCCACATGATGGATGGCCGCATCGCCACCTTCAGCGCCGATTGGGGCTTTCTGCTCGATCCGTTAAGCTCCGTGATGATCCTGGTGGTCACCGGCATCGGCTTCCTGATCCACGTCTATTCCACCGGCTACATGGCCCACGACAACGGCTACTACCGTTTCTTCGGCTACCTGAACCTGTTCATCTTCTTCATGCTGATGCTGGTGCTGGCGAACAACTATACGCTGTTGTTCGTCGGATGGGAAGGCGTGGGACTGTGCAGCTACCTGCTGATCGGGTTCTACTTCCAAAAGAAATCGGCCGGCGATGCGGGCAAGAAGGCCTTTATCGTGAACCGGGTGGGCGATGCCGGGTTCATCCTCGGCATGCTGCTGATGTTCAGCCTGTTGGGCACCGTCCGCTTCCTGGACGTGAATGCCGCTTTGCGCGGACCGCACTTCCACGCGGAGACGGCCGGCTTCGGCGTGCTGAGCGCCATGGCGCTGCTGTTCTTCGTGGGCGCGACCGGCAAATCCGCGCAATTCCCGCTGTATGTCTGGCTGCCGGACGCCATGGAAGGTCCCACGCCGGTTTCGGCCTTGATCCACGCGGCCACCATGGTCACGGCGGGTGTCTACATGGTGGCGCGTTCCGCGGCGCTGTTCCAACTTACGCCCCAGACGCTCAATATCGTGGCCTTCATCGGCGCGTTTACAGCGATCTTCGCCGCCACCATCGGGCTGGTGCAGAACGATATCAAGCGGGTGCTGGCGTATTCCACCGTGAGCCAGCTCGGTTACATGTTTCTGGCGCTGGGCGTGGGCGCGTATTGGGTCGCCGTCTTCCACTTGTTCACGCACGCCTTCTTCAAGGCCCTGCTCTTCCTCGGTTCCGGGTCCGTGATTCACGCCATGAGCGGCGAGCAGGATATGCGGCGCATGGGCGCCTTGAAGGACAAGATTCCGATCACGCACTGGACCATGTGGGTCGGCTCGGTGGCTATCGCCGGCATTCCGGGCTTTGCGGGCTTCTTCTCGAAAGACGAAATTCTCTGGCAGACTTATAGCTCTCCCGCCGGCTCGAAGGCGCTCTGGTTCGTCGGCCTGGCCACCGCGGGCCTGACCGCCTTCTACATGTGGCGCCTCATGAATATGACGTTTTACGGCAAGTCGCGGGTCGCCCCGGAAGTGGCCGCCCACATCCATGAGTCGCCCCCGGCTATGACCGTCCCGCTCATCGTTCTGGCGGCGGGCGGTGTGTTTGCGGGCTGGCTGGGCGTACCGCGCGCGTGGAACCTTTCGGAGCGCTTCTACACCTTCGAGAAATGGTTGGAACCCGCCTTCGCCTCGGCGGCCACGGAAGCCGCGAAAGGCGGTGCGCACGATGCCTCCACGGAATGGATTCTGATGGGCATCTCCGTGGCGGTGGCCATCATCGGGATCGTGGTGGCACGCTACTTCTATCACCACAAGCCGGGATCGCCGGGTTCCCTTCCGAAGTCGCTGAAGCCGCTGCACGGCTTGCTTTACAACAAGTATTACGTGGACGAGATCTACGACTTCCTGTTCGTGAACGGCCTCGGCAAAGGCGGCGGCGAAGTGTTGGGCGCGTTCGATCGCAACGTGGTCGACGGCGCGGTGAATGGCGCGGGATGGCTGACGCGGTTTTCTTCGCGTGTCTCGATGTGGTGGGATACCTGGATCGTGGATGGCGCGGTGCGCCTGGGCTCCTTCACCGTGAAGCTGCTGTCCTACCCGGTGTGCATCCTGCAAACCGGGCGCGTCCAGGCCTACGCCCTGTTCGTCGTGGTGGGCGTGCTGGTCTTCTTCGGGTATTACCTGGCGGGTAAATAATGAGCGACCACTTACTCAGTCTGGTTCTGTTCACGCCGCTCGCGGGACTGTTGATCCTGCTGTTCATCCCCTCGCGCCAGAAGGGCCTGATCAAGGTCTGGGCGAACCTGGCCAGCTTTGCCGGTTTCCTGATTTCCCTCCCGCTGGTTTCGCGCTTCGACAAAGGCGTATCCGGCTTTCAATTTGTGGAGCGCGCCAACTGGATACCCAGCCTGGGCGCGCAGTACCTGATCGGTATCGACGGCATCAGCCTGCTGCTGATCATGCTGACCACGGTGATCGGCTTCATCGCCATCCTGTCGTCGTGGAACGCCATCCAGGACCGGCTCAAAGAATACTACTGCATGTTCCTGCTGCTGCAGGTGGGCATGCTGGGCGTATTCATGTCGATGGATTTCTTCCTGTTCTACGTGTTCTGGGAACTCGTCCTGGTGCCCATGTATTTCATCATCGGGGTGTGGGGCGGCCCGCGCAAACTCTACGCGGCTATCAAATTCTTCCTTTACACGCTGGCCGGCTCCGTGCTGATGCTGCTGGGTATCCTGACGATCTACTTCCAGTACGCCAACCAGTTCGGCCGCTACACTTTTGAAATATCCGAGTTGATGAAGCTGAGCCTGCCGCTCGGTTTGCAGGAATGGGTCTTTTGGGCTTTCTTCCTGGGCTTTGCCATTAAGGTACCCATGTTTCCGTTTCACACCTGGCTGCCCGATGCCCACGTGGAAGCGCCTACCGCCGGCTCCGTCATCCTGGCCAGCGTGCTGCTGAAGATGGGGACTTACGGGTTCATCCGCTTCTCGCTGCCCCTGCTGCCCAAGGCTTCCATGGATCAGACGATTGTTCAGATCCTGGCGGTGCTTTCCATCATCGGCATTATCTACGGCGCCCTGGTCAGCCTGATGCAGAAGGATTGGAAGAAGCTGGTGGCGTATTCTTCCGTGAGCCACCTGGGTTTTTGTACGCTGGGCATTTTCGCGTTGAACCCGAACGGCCTGGCCGGCAGCGTGCTGCAACAGATCAACCACGGCATTTCCACCGGCATGCTCTTCCTGATCATCGGCGTGGTCTACGAGCGCCGGCATACGCGCGAGATTTCGGAGTACGGCGGACTGGCGCACGTGATGCCGAAGTACGCGGTGATCTTCGCTATCGCCATGCTGAGTTCCGCGGGCCTGCCCCTGCTCAACGGATTTGTGGGCGAATTCACGATTTTGCAGGGTGCGTTTGAAGCGAATCGCATCTGGGCCGCGTTTGCGGTGACCGGCGTGATTTTCGGCGCGGCCTACCTTCTCTGGCTCTACCAGCGCACCATGTTGGGCCAGATCACCAACGGGAAGAATCTGCACCTGCCGGATCTCAGCCTGCGCGAGATTATGGTGTTCCTGCCGCTGATCGCCTGGGCGATCTGGATCGGCGTCTATCCCAAGCCGTACTTCGACATCCTGGAAAAACCGGTCCAGCAGATCGTGGAGCGTGTGCGGCCCGGATATTATCAGGGCGGCGCGCAGGCCATTGCGCGGCCGGTGGTGAGCGGCCAATGAATACCTTTTACTCCAGCACCGATCACTTCGTCCTCGTCCCGGCGGTGATGCTGGCCTTGTTCGGATGCGCCATCCTGCTGTTCGATTTTATCGTTTTCCCCGATCCCCGGCAGCGCAAGTACCTGTTGTATTTCCTGGTCCTCGGCGAAGGGTTTGCCGGGTTCGGCTTGTGGAAACAGCAAACGCACCTGCTGGCGGACGGCGTTCCCAATTACACGGCCTTTCACGGCGCGCTGGTGGCGGATGGCTTCTCCATTTTCTTCAACTGGATCTTCATTGCCGCCACGGTGATTGTGGCCATCGTCTCGTACAAATATCTCGAGATCGAGGGCGAACACCACGCAGAGTATTACTCCCTGATGATGTTCGCCCAGTGCGGCATGTTCTTCCTGGCCTCCGGCACGGACTTGGTCACCCTGTTTATCGGCCTGGAATTGATGGCTCTTTCGTTCTATGTGATGGTGGGCTTCCTGCGCACCAGCAAGCGCTCCAACGAAGCGGCCATGAAGTATCTGCTGCTGGGCGCTTTTTCGAGCGGCTTCCTGGCGTATGGTTTTTCGGTGATGTACGGCATCTCCGGATCGACGCGCCTGGCGGACATTGCCTTGGCCATAGGCGCCCGCGGTCCTTTCGATCCGCTGGTCCTGCTTGCCTTGGCCACCACTTCCGTAGGCCTGCTCTTCAAAGTTTCGGCGGTCCCGTTCCACATGTGGGCGCCGGATGCCTACGAAGGCGCGCCGACTACCGTCACGGCTTATCTTTCGGTGGCCTCCAAGGCCGCATCCATCGCCTTCCTGCTGCGCATCTTCCTCGGCCCGTTAGCTTCCGCGAGGGAGGCCTGGGAACCGATCCTGGCCTTCGTGGCGGTCGCCACCATGACCGTCGGCAACCTGGCGGCCATCAATCAAAGCAACCTCAAGCGCCTGCTGGCGTATAGCTCGATCTCACACGCCGGATATATGCTGCTCGGCCTGATCGCCGGAAATGCCACCGGGATCAAAGGTATTGCGGTCTATGTCCTGGTCTACACGTTCATGAACCTGGGCGCGTTCATCGTGCTGGTGGCGCTGCGCCGGAAGGGCATCGTCGGCGAAGATATGGACGATATCGCCGGCCTGGTTTACAAAAGTCCGGGCTACGCCTGGCTCATGCTGCTCTTTCTGCTGTCGCTGGCGGGGATTCCGCCCACCGCCGGATTCCTGGGCAAGTATTATATTTTCCTGTCGCTGATCGAGACGCGGCACTACACGCTGGCGGTGATTGCCACGCTTTATGTAGCCGTCTCGATTTACTATTACTTCCGCATCGTGCGTAGCATATTCGTGCGCGACCTCACGGATCAGGCGCCGCTTTCCACCAGCTTCGGATTGCGCTTGGCGCTGGCTGTGAGCGGCATTCTCACCCTGGGCATCATGTTCTATCCCGAGCCTTTCCTGCGGCTGGTGGAGACGTCGTTGCTGCGTTAGG
>Ga0187871_10000436_pt1 | contig 40031 bp, 31 predicted proteins | sample June2016WEW_16_1_FD_132988 | JGI IMG/M metagenome (GOLD analysis project Ga0187871, IMG submission 132988) | Peatland microbial communities from SPRUCE experiment site at the Marcell Experimental Forest, Minnesota, USA - June2016WEW_16_10 | ecosystem: Environmental > Terrestrial > Soil >...
ATCGTGTCGTGGAAGCACGCCACCACCGCCGCCACGCCGTAAATCCATTCGAAGCGAAACGCTATATATACCAACATTCCACCCAGCGCGTAAAGGGTGGCCAAGACCGCTTTTGTGCGCAACTCCCCGCCCACCTTGGGACCCACCATTTCCACCTGCAGAATCGAAAACGGCGCCAGGTAGCATTGCTGTTTGAGAACATTGATAATAGCAGAGTTTACGCCCGGCACAACCTTTAATTGATCGAAGTTGGAGATCAGGCCGGAGCGCGGCGGCGTATCGCGAAATGTGCGCAGATCGGAGGCCAGCGTCTGCAGTTGCTGGTCGGAAAGCTGCACGCCGGCCTGCTGCAACGGCACGGTGACGCGGTCCGCGATTTCGCCCGCGCCGGCGTTGTTGAAGTCCAGCTTGCCGCTCTGCAGGTCGCCGAAAGTAGCCTCCAGCGAGTCCTGCATGGCTTTGCGGGCGGCGGCCATCTGCTGCTCGCCCATACGCTCGGTGCCGATCACGATCTCGTCCTTGGCGCCGATATCGGTAAACGGCTGCACGGTGACTTCGCCGTTGACCTTCTTGGAGAGCGCGGCCCGGATCTTGTCCTCCGGCGGCGCACCGCTCCACTTGACGGTCATCTGCGTGCCTTCCTTGAAGTCGATGCCGTAGCGCAAGCCGCCGTGGAGGAGCATGCTGCCAATCCCCGCCACCGAGAGCACCAGGGAGGCGCCGATGAAGGGCCACTTGTAGTGGAGGAAGTCGAAATTCGTGTTCTTAAAGATTTGCATCGGAATTACGCCATACCGGTGCTTTACATGACTTGGACACCGGTCTTTTCAAAATTGTTCCCATTCGTTCAATTGCCAGGAAGACACCGGCTGAAGCCTGTGCTACCTATATGCTCAGTTCGGCCAGTTGCCGGCGGCCGGACAACTCGTAATCGAAGATCACCTTCGAAACAAAGACGGCCGTAAACACGTTCGCGATCAGGCCGATGGTCAACGTTACTGCAAATCCACGCACGGGGCCCTCTCCGAATATGAACAGGAAGGCGCAGGAGACCACCGTGGTCACGTGCGTGTCGACGATGGTCCACCAGGCTTTCGAAAAGCCCGCATCCACGGCCGACACGATGGCCTTCCCGGCCCGCAATTCTTCACGGATACGCTCGAAGATGAGGACGTTGCTGTCCACCGCCATACCGATGGTCAGGATTACGCCGGCGATGCCCGGCAAAGTAAGCACGGCTTTGAAGTACGACAGCGCCGCCATCAGGATCACGGTATTCAGGAAAAGCGCCAGCACTGCGTTCACGCCGCTGCGCTTGTAATACACCAGCATGACCACAATCACGGCCGCCAGTCCGGCCAAGCCGGCCACGATGCCCGCGTGAATGGAATCGGCGCCCAGCGACGGCCCCACGGAGTTTTCGTACTGAACCTGTATAGTGGCCGGCAGCGCGCCGGCGCGCAACACCAGCGCCAGGTCCGAGGCTTCCTGCTCGCTGCCGATGTTCTCAATCTGGCCGCTGTCTTCGATGCGCCCCTTGATCACCGCCACGCTGCGGATCTGGTTGTCCATCACCACCGCCAGACGGTTTCCGATATTCGCCTCCGTGTACTTGCCGAAGCGCTTGCCGGCATCCGGACTGAGGGTGAACTGCGCTTCCCACTTGCGCATGTCGTCCTGCCCGGCGCGCGCGTTGCGCACGTCCGTGCCGCGAATCACGGGCGACTTGGACAGCAAGTACCAACTCGCGCCGCGATCGCCTTGGCCCGGTTCCATTACCAGTTTGGTACCCAGCGGCAGGAATCCGCCCTTCTGCGCCAAGGCCGCCTCGCGGCTTTGGAAGGGTCCTTCCTTCACATCCGAGATCTCCAGTTGCGCGGTGGTCTGCATGATTTCCCGCACGCGCGCCGGATCGTCGACGCCCGGCAGTTCCACCAGAATTTCGTAATCCGTGCCGGCTTGGCCATACTGCTGCACGGTAGGCTCCGTCAGGCCAAGCTGGTTGATGCGATTGCTGATGGTCTGCAGGGAGCGCTCCACGGTGTCGCGCTTCAGTGTGACCAACTCGGAGGGCCGCATATTCAATTTGTAATCGGTGGCGTTGAGCGGGGTAAGGGTCCACTGGTTGAAACTCTCCGCAATCAGATTCCGGAAGGCGGTGGTCTTGGCCGCCGGAACGCCCTTCACGTCGATCTCGATCTTGTCGGCGTCCTCCACGGTAGCCGGATCGTTGCGGTCGATCAAGGTATAGTCGATGCTCTGTTTCTTCATCAACTCTTTCATCCGCTCGATGGCGCCATCGGCTTCCGTCTTGATGGCGTCTTGCACGTGGACTTGCAACACCAGGTGGCTGCCGCCCTTAAGGTCCAACCCCAACCGGATATTGTGTTTCAGATTCTCCATCAAACCGGCGCCCGACCTGGGAAAGCCGATGATGCCGAATACGCATACCAGGATCGTCACCACGATGACCACGGTCCTGCCCGTTACATTTTTTCGCATGAGGATTTGCCTTACTGTTTATTTCTTGACTTCGGCCGTCACCAGGTTGGAAACCGCGCTGCGGGCCACCTGGATCTTGATATTGTCGGGCTTCACACGCAGCACCAGCGTTTCGTCGTCGCCGATGGAAACGATGGTCCCGACTATGCCGCCGCTGGTGAGCACCGTGTTCCCGTTCTGCAACGAACTCAACATCTTCTGGGTGTTCTTCTTCTGGCGCTGCATGGGCAGAATCAGAAGAAAGTAAGCGATCCCGAACATCAGGACAGCGGGAAGGAGCATGCCCAGCGGGGAACCGCCTGGGGCCGAAGATTGGAGAATCAGATTTGGGACCACGTTGACAGACTACTCGATTTCAACCGGCGCGGAGCGTACGGTTCGCAAATATTCAGGATATCTACCCGATAGTATAGCGTGCCTGATCTCACGCATGATGTCAAGGTAGCGCCGGACGTTGTGCAGCGTAGCCAGCGCGGCGTACAAGATCTCGCCAGCCTGAAAGAGGTGGCGAAGATAGGCTCGCGAGAAGCCCGTACAAGTATAGCACCCGCACTGGGGATCGATGGGCCGGGGATCGTCCCGGTAGCGCGCCTGTTTGATCCGCACGGCGCCCTCGGAGGTGAACAGGCAACCGTTGCGGGCGTTGCGCGAAGGCAGCACGCAATCCATCATGTCGATGCCGCGCGCCACGTACTCGGGCAGTTCTTCCGGCATGCCCACCCCCATGGCGTAGCGCGGCCGTGCGCGCGGCAGCAGCGCTTCGGCGATTTCCACCATATCCAGACTCAAGGGGCGCGGCTCGCCCACCGAAAGCCCGCCAATGGCGTAGCCATCCGCATCCAGTTCCAGCAACTGGCTGGCGCATTCGCGCCGCAGATCCGCGAACATGGAGCCCTGCACGATGGGAAACAGAGCGTGGCGCGTGGGTAGCTCGGCGCAACGCTTTTCAAAATACGCGTGCGCGGTGCGCGCCCAGCCGACGGTGCGCTGCATGGCCGTGCGCGCGTATTCGTGGCTGACGGGATACTCTGGGCACTCATCGAGGGCCATCAGGATATCGCTGCCGAATGCCAGTTGCGCTTCCACGGTGGATTCCGGCGTGAACGTATGAGTGTCGCCATTCAGGTGGGATTGAAAGACCACGCCGTCGGCGGTGATCTTGCGCAGCCCGCTGAGGCTGAACACCTGGAATCCACCGGAGTCTGTGAGGATGGCGCGCGGCCACGACATGAAGCGGTGCAGCCCTCCCAGGGCGCGGATGAGCTCCGCACCGGGTCGCAGATAAAGATGATAGGTGTTGGCCAGCAAAATGCGGACGTCCAGGTCGCCGGCCAGTTCGCGCGGCGCGAGTCCTTTGACCGTGGCTTGCGTGCCGACCGGCATGAACACGGGGGTTTCGACGATGCCGTGCGGAGTGTGCAGTAAGCCGGCGCGCGCGCGGGTCACGGGGCACTCGGCCTGAATTTCGAAAGGAAATTTAGTTGGAGACAATCTGTTCCAGCTCGCTGCGAAATTCGTGGCCGCTAGTTTCAGTCTACAGGATTCCAATTGGCGGTAGGGCGGCGCCATGCGCTGCCGCGGAGCTTTGATTCGCTCGCTTGCGCCGACAAGGTGTCGGCGCGGCAGGTAGAAGTGCCTGCGCCACGAGAGTTGCCGTGCTCCGGCGTACAGAGGCGCTGCGATTGCTCCGTTTTTCCTTGGAGGTTATCGAACACATGAAAGCCACAGGACTACTGTTTGTGGCACTCGCCACTTTGTGTGCGCAAGTGCCGAACCCAACCCAGAACCCGGCGCCGGTTCCGGTCGAAACCGGCCGGCCAATGCCTATTTTCCACGTAACCGTGGTTTCCCGCACTATTAGCGCCGTCAATTACCACCATCGCAGCGGATCCACGCATATCGCTTTCCGCGGCACGGAGGTGCTGCCGGCGGCGCGCGGGGAAGCTAAAGTCGACAGCCAGATGGGATCCACCAAGGTCGAGGTCCATGTGGACCGCCTGACCGCCGCCAACCAATTCGGACCCGAGTATCTTACTTATGTGCTGTGGGCCATCACGCCGGAAGGGCGCGCCCAGAATCTGGGTGAACTGGCGCTGAGCGGCGATCATAGCAACCTGCTGGCTACCAGCTCGCTGCAGGTGTTCGGCCTGATCGTCACGGCCGAGCCGTATTTTGCCGTAACTCAGCCGAGCGACGTGGTGGTCATGGAGAACTTCGTGCGGAACGACACCACCGGCACGATCGAGCAGGTGGAAGCCAAGTACGAATTGCTGAAGCGCGGGCAATATGTACTCGATCGCGCGGCTTATCAACCGGTGCGGATCAATCCCAAGGGGCCGCTGCAACTGGCGGAAGCGGAGAACGCGGTCGAGATCGCGCGGCTGGCGGGCGCGGATCGATATGCCGCCGATACTTTCCAGAAGGCCATGATCGCGCTGCAGAACGCCGAAGGCTTCATGAGCAATCACGGCGGCAAGCCCGTGGAGACCAACGCCCGCGAAGCGGCGCAGATGGCGGAAGATGCGCGCATCATCACCTACAGGAAGATCGAGGAAGAGCAATTAGCCAACGAACGCCGCATGAAGGAGGAGCAATTGGCGCAACAGCACGCTGCCGCCGAGCAGGCGCAGGCCAGCGCGCAGGCCGCCGAAGCGCAGCGTGCCGCCGCCGAGCGGGCGCAACGCGAAGCGCAAGCTGCCTCCGCCCAAGCCGTGCAGGATAAAGCCGCGGCGGATGCCGCGCGCGCCGCCGCCGTCGCGCAACAGCAACAGGCCGAAGCGGAGGCGGATCGCGCCCGGCAGGCTGCCGCGCAAGCGGATGCCCAGCGCCAGCAGGCCGAGGCTGAAAGGACCCAACTGCGCGAACGTCTGCGGCAGCAGTTGAACGCCATCCTGGAAACCCGCGAGACAGCCCGCGGCCTGATCGTGAACATCAGCGACGTGCTGTTCGATTTCGACAAACACACGCTGAAGCCCGGCGCGCGGGAGAAAATGGCCAAGGTTTCGGGAATTCTGCTCGCGTATCCGGGGCTGAAGCTCCAACTGGAAGGCCACACCGACAGCGTGGGCGGCGACGACTACAACTTGAAGCTGTCGCAGAACCGGGCCGACGCCGTGCGCGATTTCCTGGCCGAACAGGGAGTGGCGGCGGCCAACATTACGGCGGTCGGGTTAGGGAAATCCGATCCGGTAGCCACCAACGATTCGGCCGCGGGACGGCAGCAGAATCGCCGCGTGGAGTTGGTGGTATCGGGTGACGCGATCGGATTGCAGGGGGCCGATGCCGGCGGGCAGTAAGAGCTTTCAGCTATCGGCTTTCAGCTATCGGCGATCGGCTATCGGCGGTCAGCCTGGCCCCCGCGCGATTCACGACAATTGGAGGTGGCCCGGGAGTCTGGCTGAAAGCTGATAGCTGACGGCTGACGGCTGTACCACTGTGTTATGCTCTACCGCATGTTGAGATTGCTATCGATCGCACTATTGGCCGGACTGGCGTGCGCGCCGCTCCTGGCCCACGATATCTCGGGCAACTGGGAATTCAGCGTGGACACCGCCGCGGGCAGCGGGAGTCCATCGTTCGTATTTAAACAGGATGGCGAGAAGCTCACCGGCACTTACAGCGGGTTGTTCGGCAAAGCCGATTTGACCGGTACGGTAAAAGGGGACCAGATCGATTTCAAGTTCGACTTCGCATACTCCGGGCAGAGTGGCGTCGTGCACTATAGCGGAACCGTCGAGAGCGAGAAGAAGATGAAAGGGAAAGTCGAAATTGGCGATCTAGGCCAGGGAACCTGGACGGCCGCGAAACAGTAGCGGCCGCTTCTACAACAGGCGGAAATTCACTTCGATGGTGGCGGCCACGTTGACGGGCTTGCCATCCTTATAGCCGGGGCGGAACTTCCACTTTTCCACGGCTTCAATGGCTTTCTCGTCCAAGCCGAGGCCCAGGCTGCGCACCACCTTCAGGTTGCGCGGATGGCCGCTCGCATCCACCACCACTTCCAATACGACGGTGCCCTGATACTTGGCTTTGCGGGCTTCTTCGGAGTATTCCGGTTCAGGCATGTAAAGCGCGACGGGATTCGAGACGCCACCACCCACGCGGAAAACGCCGCCGCCAAAACCGCCGCCTTCGCCGGGACCCAATCCGGCGCCCTTACCCGAACCGATGCCGCCGCCCGAACCCGAGCCGATGCCCCCGCCGGAGCCCGGGCCGTTGGAGGGCGGACCCAGCTTGGCCAGCGGATCGCCGTATTGAGGCAGATTATTGTTGGGCATGTTCAGATCCGGCGGCGCGATGATAGTGGGTTCCATCGGCAGCTTCGGATTCAGATTATTGAATACCTGCACGGGGGGCGTGAACTGGCGTGGCGCGATCTTTGGCAGCCTGCCCTTGGCAGCCGGCAGCGGAGAACGATCGCCGCCACCACCGCCGCCACCCGACGGCTTTTGCGGCCCGGGTTTGGGCTTATACTCAGCCAGATCCGAAGGGACAATCAGGGCAGTGACGTCCTTGGCCGCCTGCTGGACCGCTTTGCTGGACGCCAATGTGAACAGCAGCACGATAACGGTCACGTGGATCGCCAGCGAATAGGCCCCGGAACGTTTCTTCCGTCCGTAGAGGCCCCAGATATCCTTCACCGCGATGGGCTTCGAAGTGACTTGTAGCGGCGGAAGCGGCGTCGGGCGAATGAGCTCCCGCACGCTTTCGAACAGCGACTTGAACCAAGGCGTTTCCACGTCCGGCGCCAGCAAGTGGTTCAGATGCTCGGCTGGATCGAACTGCGGCGCTTGATTCGGTTCCGGTAACGGGGTGCTCTGCATGTTCTCAGACATCCATCTTGTCCCCAGGGCGCCTCCGATGGCGTAGAGGCTACTCACAGCGTTCGACGCTACGGCCAACCGCTTAGTTACAGGTTTCGGAGGCCGGAAACGCAAGGCTGCACTTTGGATTCTACCATATCAAGGGAGCTTCGGCGGTCAGAATTCCAACGCAAGGTCCTTACCGGGCCGCCAGCCGGGCTATTACTCTGCTGAGGGGCGCATCCGCAGCCGGCAAGGACCCGCAGACGGCGGCCCCGGCCGTCCAGAGTTGTTCAGCCACCGAGACAATGTGGTCTATTGCGTCGCTGTAGGATGGCGGCCGCCGGCCCTTCACCAGCAATCTGCGCGCCGCCTCCATGCGACTCTTCAGATCGGCCGGCCGGGCCGCCGGAGAACATTGGTCCAGTAAATCCAGAACTGCCGACAGAACTGCCTGGCTGCGCTGGAGCCGGTCCTGCTCGCTCAATCCGCGCCGCGTCGGATCGAGCGCCAGGATCTGCATGGTAGCCTCCAGCCGCTTGCGGACCTCTGTGCCGTTAGGGTTCAACCGCAAAGCGGCGGCCAGCGCATCGCGCGCCGCGGCATAGCCGGCTAGCGCATACTCGGCTTCACCGAGGCCGGCGAAGGCTTCCTCGTCCTGCCCGTCGTGGCTGGTTATGTCCCGGAACAGGTTGGCCGCTTCTTTAGGCAGCCCGTACTGCATCGCCAATGGCGCCACCTGCCGCTTCGCCGCAAGGCTGCTGGGCATAGCGGTAAGCATGGAGAGCAGCTCCGCTTGCGCCTGCGGCTGGCGGCCGGTTTTGCCCAGCGCCTGGATCAGTTCGATGCGCGTTTGCATGCGCCGATCGGCGGCGTTGGCCGCCCAAGCGCCGTAGATCGCGTGGTGATAGTACCCCACGGCCTCGTCGATGCGCCCTTGCCGCACCTCCACGCGCGCCATGCCGAGATTCGCAGCGGCGTTGGGAGGATCGTTGCGCAACAAATCCCTCAGGTAGATGGCGGCTTCGTCCGGGTGCCCCGCTTCCAACAACGCGTTCGCCAACGCCAGCCGGTTTTTGGGGCTGTGCGAGATGGATAGGGCGTCCCGAAACTGCTCTATGGCTTCGTCATAGCGATCCTTCTGCAGGAACTGATTGCCTAACTCATAAAAATGCTGGGCTCTCCCCTCGCGTGCCGAGCGGTAGTAGTAGCTCAACAGGCCGCCCACGATGGCGAGGCCGATCAGCACGGCCAGCACACCAGCCAGCAGCGCCACCGGTTTGCCCTTCGGTAGCGCGGGATCGGCTTCCTGGTCCACTTTTCCCATGGCATACGTGGCCAGGATGTCCTGCATGGAAACCGTGCCTTTGAGCTCCCGGAGGTTTGTGCGGCTGACCACCGGCATGGCCTTGAGGCCGGTCTCCGCGAGACGGCGCATCGCCATATCGAGTGGCTGGTCCGCGTGCAGATGCGGGAACTCTTCGGCCGTGAGTCTCTCCGCATCGGGCACCGGCACCAGTTGGCCCAACGTCCAATCGCCCTGGCCTTCCGCGATGGCCCGATCCAGTTGCTCCACACGCAACATGCCCCGTAGCCCCGTTGGGCCCACCACTGGCCACGCGCCCGTCTCGCGGTTGACCAGCGCCGCGGCTTCACTCACGCCCAGGATCGTGCGCAGCGACTCCGGCGTTAGGCGCATTGCCTGCCCCACCATCAACAAGGCCTCGCGGGCTTTGGCGCCGGAAGGCAAATGAATGCCATCCTGATGCAGGAGCGCCTCGTAAACCGATTCCACCTGCAGACGGCTGGAAATGAAATAGCTGATCAGATTCGAGATCATCAACGGCACGATGATAGAGTAGTCGCGCGTGATCTCAAAGATCATGATCACCGAGGTCATGGGCACGCGCACGATGCCGGCAAAGGCCGTGCCCATGCCGACCAGGGCATAGGCTCCCACACTGCCGGTGTAGTCGGGCATCAGGTGGTGGGCGACGCCTCCGATGGCGCCGCCCAGCATCGCGCCGATGAACAGGCTGGGGCCGAAAATGCCTCCCGCGTTGCCGGACGCGTAACAGGTGGCCGTGGCCACTACCTTCAGCAGGACCAGCAGTGCCATGGTGCGCACGACCATCCCGCCGTTCAGGGCTTGGTCGACGAAGTTGTAGCCCACGCCCAGCACATCGGGAAAAAACCAGCCCAGGATGCCGACCGTCAATCCGCCTATGGCCGGTTGCCACCAGAGGGAGGCCTTAGGCAGCTTTAGAAAGTGTTTGCGCTGCCAGAGCAGCAGCTTGACGAACCCGACCGAGACCAAGCCGCCCGCCAGGCCAAGCACGGCATAAACGAGGAACTCCAGGGGATGAACCAGTTGATAGGCGGGGACGTGGAACAGCGGCTCGTCGCCCAGCAACAAGTGCAACACGATCCAGGAAGTGGCCGAAGCCAGCACGATGGAGCCGAGCACCGGGGCGTGCATATCGCCCATCACTTCTTCGAGCGTGAAGAGCACAGCGGCGATGGGTGTGTTGAACGCGGCTGCGAGCGCAGCCGACGCGCCCACCGGCAAGAGAGCTTTCACGCTGCTGGTGCTCAACCCCAACCGGCGGCCCAGCACCGACGCAATGCCGGCGGAAACCTGGACGGACGGTCCCTCGCGGCCGAGCGCGATGCCGCTGGCCAGCGAGATCGCCGACATGCTGAACTTGCCGATCACCGTGCGCATGGCGATGAAACCATCGCGTACGAAGAGCGCCGTCTTGGTTTGCGGAATGCCGCTGCCGCGCGCGTTGGGGAAGTAGCGGGCCAGCAGAATGCCGGTGACCAGCGCCCCGGCGACTGGGACCACCAATCTGCGCCAGGCGGCGGCCGAACCGGGATAAAGCCGCGCACCCAGGTTTTCGGTTACCAGAATGAAGGCGACCACCACCAGACCAACCACCGCGCCGATGATCAGCGTCAGCAGGAGGAGGACTTTGTCTTCGTAGCGGCGCGTGGGCGACAATTCTCAGAATAGCGAACAATCGCGGGAATGGAAGCTTGCGTCACGATTCGAAAGGTTGTAAGTTTAAGGAGGTGCCACGACCGGTTTCCCGGCCGTGGCTTGTCGGTTACTTTCGGCGACGACGCCGCGAAATGCGGATCGTTACCGTGATCGCCGTGATCGCGGCGATGGTAACGGTCAACGTGATGATGATCATCCGTTGCCTCCTTTCGCCTAAACGTTAGATTTGCCGGCCCGGACGCTCAATCCGGGCCGGCAGCGTTTAGGACGCCGTAAAACGTCCCTCCGCTTTCCAACGGGCGAAAACTGTAAATCAAGAATAAGTGTGGCTGGAGGTGGCCGGGATTCTCTTGGCAAGATTGCCGGTTGCGCGTAGCTCGGGGTTAACCTGATCGGCGTCAGGCGACCGTGCGGTGTTTCCTTCGAAAAACCCTGCCTCAAAGTCCCGCAAAGTGCTGGATCGGCCTCGTGGCGCAGGCAACTCATGCCTGCCGCGCTGACACTCTTGTCAGCGCAGGCGAGCGTAGCTCGCTCTTGAGTTTCTGCATTCTGTGAGCCGTGGTGGGGCAGGACTCCAGTCCTGCGCGGGTTCTCCAGAACCCGCTCCGGCGAGCGTAGCTCGCCCTCTGGCGGGTCTGGAGACCCGCCGCAGGCGTAGACGCCTGCCCCACCTCAGCCGGCTGTAGCTGTAAAGGCGGCCGCGGCAGGATTGGCCGCCCTCCAGAAAAAACTAAGCGACATTGGGGGCGTGGCCTGCCGGCGGCCGCTCACCGCGCCACCCGCGTCGCGCGCAAGCCTCCGGCATCGAACCCGGTTACGGCGCCTTTTTCATCCGGCCTGAACTCGATATCCGGCATGCCCTCCGTCAACGTGAACATCTTGGTGGCAGACTCCGGGAACCAGTCCATCTCCTGCGCTTGCGCCGTAATCGCCAGGTGGTCGCCGTCTGCCTGGATGTGTACCTTGCCGAGCCCTGGCGCCTCATAGTCGCCGGCAAACTTTCCCAGCTCCGGCGCCGATAGCTTAATGGCCTCCCGCTCGCGCGGCTTGTCCGGCCAGCGATAGGCCGCCGCGATGGACAACGCGATCTCACCCGCCAGGCGGGTGCCATTGTCCGAGTTCGTCATGATCGCGAATCCCTGCCCGTCCATCGTAGCGGAGAGTCGCGCTTGAAATCCTTCATCGGCGCCACCGTGTCCGAATCGGGACGATCCGTCGACTTGCTCCAGCCCGAAGCCCAGCCCGTAGGGCTTCTTCTGTTCGCGGAGCATCTCTTCCACCGTGGCTTTCGCAAGGATCCTATTCGATCGCCCTTCGCGCGATTTCTGAATTTCGATCGCGAAACGCGCCAGATCCGTGGGCGTGGTCCAAAGGCCTGCGGCAGCCATCTCCGGATACGTGTGATATTTGCCGGGCACCGGGTCGCCGTTCGCCCTATAGCCCGTAGCGGCAACGTCCACCAGGCCGCCGGGCAGCGGCTGGGCATAGGTGCTGTGGCGCATGCCGGCTTTGCTCAACACCATGTCGTGCATCAGCGCCGGGAATGCCTGCCCGGTTACGTCGATCATGGCGAGTTGCATGATGGTGTAGCCGCCGCCCGAGTAACGGAAGAGCGTGCCGGGCACGATATCGGCCCGGATCGGCGCGGTATTGGCAGGCTTTGTACCGTCCAGAACTTCCACGATGGATGGCACCGCCTCGCCCGCCGCATATCCCGGAAACCCGTGCACAGTCAGGCCGGCGCTATGGCTCATAATCCGGCGCAAGGTTACCTTTTGGTCTTTGGTGAAATCGGAGTCCGGCACCTTCCATGACTTCAAGAACGTGTTGACCTCGTCATCCAGCCGCAGCTTGCCCATCTCCACCAGTTTCATGGCTGCCACAGCCGCCACAGGCTTGCCGATCAAGCCCGCCTGGAACAACGTTTCGGTAGTCACGGGCCGCTTCGTTTCGAGGTCGGCGAAGCCGTATCCTTTGGCCCACTCGATTTCGTAATTCTGAATCACGGCAATGCCGACGCCGCGCACATGCAGCGCCTGCATGCGCGCGTCGATGGTGGAACGCGGTATAGGGCGGCCTTTGACCACCACGGCCGGCGTCAGGCCCGATTCGACCGCACGGATGCGTTCCTGGGTGGACGAAGACTGCCCGAAAGCTAATGAGACGGCGGCGACCGTAAGTAGAATCCGCATGATCCTACCTTACACCTTGGCCCCACCGCTGAAACCTGAAAGCTGAGAGCTGAAAGCTCTTCACAACAAATGAAAATTCACTTCAATCGCCGCCGCCGATACGACCGGCCTTCCGTCGCGCGTGCCCGGACGGAAGCGCCACTGCAGTACCGCTTCGATGGCCTTCTCTTCCAGCCCCAATCCCAGCCCCCGCGTCACTCTTATGTTCCGCAACCGTCCGTTGGTATCCACCTCGCCATAGAGCATCACCACGCCTTGCAGCTTGGCCTTGCGCGCCTCCTCGGAAAATTCCGGCTCCACCTGGTAAATCACCACCGGAGCGCTGGATACTCCCGAAAAGCCCCGCACGCCGCCGCCGCTGCCCCCGTCTTGCCCGGGCCCTATGCCCGGACCCTTCCCGGCCCCGTTACCGGTACCGTCGCCGTCTCCGATCCCGCCGCCGTTGCCCGTACCGTTCGACGGCGGACCCCGCTTCGCGTACGGGTCGCCGAATGCCGATATATCCACTTGCGGCAGCCTGACATCCGATAGGACCAGCGTTGGCTCCATTGGCAATTTCGGATTCATGTTCCGGATCACCGCCGCCGGTGGCGTGAATTGGCGCGGCGCGATCCGCGGCAGGCGGCCCTTGCTGGCAGGCAGCGCAGAATGGTCGCCCGAGCCTCCGCCGCCCGTTCCCGCCGCAACATAAGGTTCAATTAGCTTGACTTGGCCAAGCGTGGACTGTACCGCTCGCCGAACCCTGGGGTTTGCACCCGCCAGAAAAAGCAGCGCGACCGCTACGCAATGAATGGCGACCGACGTCGCCGGTCCTCGCAGAGATTGCACGGGTTGAAGCATGGCGATGTCCGGACTGGCACGCCGTGTGCCGTTGGCAGATTGCGCGCATCTTATTGATTTATATACCAGCCTATTGGCTCAAGCTGTCGTGCCAGCGGATACAGGTGTGAGCTTCGCTCGCCAAACTCAAGATTATTGTAGACAATCCCCGCACTCGGATATGTTTTTCGTAAGTTTCTTGTTGCATTAGCGCCCGCAGCGGTAGTATACTCCCTCTATCTAGCAAGCTCCTGGGTGACAAGTGCGGGAGCGACAGTTGTAAACGGGGAGTAGACGCCGCGCTTATGCTTGCGGGGTGAAAGCGCGCGCCTTTCGGTATACTCCCAGCGGCCAATTCGGCCAAAAAATTCACCCGCAGGCGTAGTTTTTCAACCGGCCCATGCGGTCCGGGGTCTTAGTTTCAGGGAACAAAGGGGTTAGAAAGTATGTTCACATTTCGAGTACAGGTGAAGTGTGCCGTAACGACGGGTTTCTGCACGGCGGACGGTTCGGACAACGGCCTCAGGCTCAATGGTGGTTCAAAGGGGGATATCATGACGGAATGTCTTTTTCGCGGCAAGTGGCTGGTTCTGCTGGCGCTTTGCTTCGCTTTTTGTCCAGCGAGCGCACGCGCGCAAGCTATCAGCGGCGACTTAACGGGCACGGTTTTCGACGCCAGCGGCGCCGCGATTCCGAATGCGGCGATTGTGGCATTGGACGATGCCACGGGCCTGAAGACAACCGCGCAGGCGAATGCGGACGGCGTCTACCGGTTCACGAACCTTCCCATCGGCCGCTACTCCGTAACTGCCTCTGCGCCGGGGTTCACTACCGACGAATTGAAGAACGTCGATGTGACCCTCAACAGCGTGGTGACCGCCAATCTTAACCTGGCCGTTGGGAAGGTGGGTACGACGGTCGAGATTAGCGCCAGCGCCGCGGGCATCGATACAACCACCGCCCAACTGCAGACCACGTTCGACTCCAAAGAAGTGCTGGAACTGCCGCAGACCGCTTCGGGTTCGGGCGTGTACAATCTCGCGCTGCTGGGCGCCGGCGTATCCACGTCGGGCGGTGTCGGCCAAGGTTTTGGTCCGGCAGTCGCCGGGCAACGGCCGGACAACAATTCGTTCTTCCTGGACGGCGTCAGCAACAACAACTACTACGACCCGGCGCCGCTGGTGTATGTCTCAAACGAAGCCATCGGCGAATTCACGTTGTTGCAGAACCAATTCGCGCCGGAGTTTGGCGGCGGATCGGGCGGTATCTTTAACGCACTCGTGAAAAGCGGCACCAACCAGATTCACGGGTCCATCTACGAATACCTGCAGAACCGCGATCTCAACGCCGTGAACGCCCTCGACGCGGTGGCGGGGTATACCTCAAATCCCCGCTACGACAATAATCGGTTGGGCGCGACCATCGGCGGACCTATCCGCAAGAACAAGTTGTTCTATTTCGGGAACTTCGAGTATAACCCGATCGGACAGTCGGCGGTGCCTGGATCGCCGCTCATCGCTCCCACGGCGGCGGGCTACTCGGCGCTCGGCAGCCTTCAGGGAATCAGTTCCACGAACTTGTCCGTTCTGCAAAAGTACGTCCCCGCGGCGCCCGCCAACGATCAGGGCTTTATTAGCGTGCTCGGCCAGCAGATTCCAGTCGGCTCTATCTCGTTCAGCAATCCCGTCTACACCAACAATTACAACGCGCTGGTGTCGCTCGATTACAACATCAGCGACAAAGACCAGATCCGCGGGCGCTGGATCTACAACAGGCAGTCGTCGATCGTGGCAGCGGAAGTACCCGCGTTCAACGAGAGCCAGCCGAACAACAACTACGCATACAATCTGTCGGAGTTTCACAACTTTGCGCCGACCCTGCAAAACGAGTTTCGTCTTTCGTTCAGCCGCAACGTGAATGCGCTGCCGGCGACTTCGTTGAAGTTCCCCGGTCTGGACGCTTTCCCGGTGATTACCATCGATGAGCTGAACGGCTTGACCTACGGACCCGTCGGCCCTTCCGGTTCCACCCAGGACCTCTTTCAGGCGACCGACAACGTGACCAAGATATGGGGCAAACATACGTTCAAATTCGGTGGCGATTTCATCGACATGATCGCGGCAAACTACTTTATCCAACGCGTAACGGGAAACTATGAATATTCGACAACCGAGCTGTATTTGACGGACCAGGCGCCGGACGTGCTGGGAGAGCGCAGCGCGGGGGCCACCAGCTATCCGGTGGGCTTCCTGCAATACGCCGGGTACGTGAACGACGATGTTCGGGTCAAGCCCAATCTGACCATCAACCTCGGATTGCGTTACGAATACGCCACCATGCCGGTGGCTTCCCGATATCAGGTCTACAGTGCACCCGCCAGCGTCCCCGGCCTGCTCGACGTTGGGTTGCCCAGCTTCGATAAAACGAACTTTGCGCCCAGACTCGGATTCGCCTACTCGCCAGGCAAAGAAGGCGCATGGGTCGTCCGCGGAGGGTTCAGCCAGGCTTATGACTTGACGTATTCGAATTTGACGGCGAATGCGGCGCCGCCCTATTTCCAACAGACCAACGATTGCCCGGGCGTTAACTGTGCCCCCACCGGTTTCCTCGCCAGCGGCGGTTTGCCCGGAACTTCGCTACCTTTGCCGACGGATCAGGCCGGCGCCCTCGGCGTGCTCAGTTCGTACATTTATGGCGGCAAGCGCCCGTACGGCCTCGACTGGACCCTGGGCGTGCAGCACGTCTTCAAGAAGAATTACACGTTTGAAGCGCGCTACGTCGGTACCAGAGGCGTGCACCTGTGGAATCAAACGCGCCAGAACATATTCGCGCAAGTGTCGCCCACCAACTACATTCCGACCTTCTTCACGTTGCCGAGCGCGAGCACTTTCGCCTCGCTGAATAAGACATTGGCGGATGTAAAGTCGTATATCGTACCTGGCGGAACTCCGGACAATCCGAGGAACGATCTCGCCATTTATGGCTCGGACGCGAACATCGTCGGCTACTCGCCCCAGGCGTCCTCGACCTATCACGGACTCGCGCTGCAATTGAACCGGCGCTTCTCGAACGGCCTGACATTTATTGGCGCCTATACCTGGAGCCACCTGGAGGACGACGCCACCGCCACCAATTTCTCAACTTACCTGACGCCGCGCCGCGCGCAGGATTTCCAGGACCTCAAAGCGGATTGGGCCAGTTCCGCTCTCGATCGGCGCCAGCGCCTGACGTTCACGCCGATTTATGAATTCAGGCCCTTCAAGAACAGCAACTGGCTGGCGAAGAACGTGGTAGGGAACTGGAACGTCTCCGGCACGTACACTTTCGAATCGCCGGAGTACGCCACGGTGCAGAGCGGTCTCGATTCGAACCTGAACGGCGACAGCGCCGGCGACCGGGTGATCGTCAATCCCGCCGGCTTGGCCAACGTGGGCACGGGCGTAACCGGCTACAATGCCCAGGGCCAGGTGGCGGCCTCGAGTGGGTCCATCGTTGCCTATGTGGCCAACGATTCGAACGCACGCTACGTCACCGCCGGTTCCGGAGCGCTGGCCAACAGCGGACGCAATACGTTTCCACTTCACCGGATCGATAACATCGACCTCAATCTGAAGAAACGTTTCAGTTATGGCGAGCGCTACTCGTTCGATATCGGCGCACAACTGTACAACATCTTCAATCACCCGCAGTTCACCGGCGGCTCGAACGACGACGTTGGGGTGAACGGCTTTACCGGCGCGCGCAACGATCTCGTTCCCAGCGATCCCTTGTTCGGGCGCTTCGATCAGTTCTACAGCAGCAATTCCCGGACCGTGCAGGTGTCCGCGCATATCGTCTTCTAGTTGCAGGCGGGCTTCAACCCGCCCAGCCCTCCGGGCGCCGCACCAAGCGCCCGGGGAGAATTCTTTTAGATTCAACCGCTTGGGATTTGATCGCCCAAATCAGCCAGCGAGCTGACCGCCGATAGCCTACCGCCACCCGCAACCCTCCGGCCGGACGATTACGGCTGCCGATCCACGAAAAATCACCCGTTCGACATTTTTGTGTTGCATTCAGCCGCACACGGTAGTACACTTCGGCTGATTAAGGTCTTATTCCAGTATTCTACGGAGCAATACTGGATCAGGTGTCATCGGGAGTAGCGCTGTCGCTTTGGGGGCATGGCGCGCATATCTTTTTCTTCGGCCACCAGACGCCGTTGCGACGAGCTATTCTTCGGCAACTATGGTAACGACCCGGTCCATATTGACCGGCTTAAGTCATCTTGGTTGAAGGAGATACGAGTATGCATCGACGTGTAACAATCCATCGGGTATTGGCAATCGTAGCGGTCCTGTGCTTTGGCGCGATTTGTGCGTTTCCGCAAGCGGAAACCGGGCAGATTCTGGGCACCGTTCTCGACCCCACGGGGTCTTCCATTCCTGGGGCGGCGGTCACTGTGAGATCCGCCACCACCGGCGCCGAGCGCACGGAAACCACAGACGCCGCGGGCACCTTCACGTTTACCAACCTGCAGCCTGGCGATTACGACGTAACCATCGCCGCCGCCGGCTTTTCGACCCTGAAGCGGCACACCGCCGTAACCGTCGGCGGCAAAGTGGGGCTGGACATCAAGCTCGAGGTCGGCAAAGCCGAAACCGTGGTGGAGGTAAGCGAAACCGCGGTCACGGTGAATACCGAAACCCAAACGATCACGCAAATGATCGACACGCAACAGATGACCGAACTGCCGTCGCTCACACGCAACCCGTATGACTTCGTAGCAACCTCGGGTAACGTCAGCGAAGACGATCCTTCCGGCCGCGGCGCTGGGGTAGCCATGAACGGCTTGCGCTCGGCTGGGACAAACGTGATGCTGGACGGCGTGGCCAACAACGATGAGTTCACCGCGTCGGTGGGACAGATGGTGCCCCTCGATTCCGTGCAGGAGATGGGCATCATCACCAACAACTTCACCGCGGAATATGGACGCGCCGATTCGGGCGTCGTCAACGTGACCACCAAGTCCGGAACCAACGCATTTCATGGCACGCTGTATGAGTTCAACCGGGTCAGCGCCCTGGCGTCTAACACCTTCAATAACAATGCGTACGGGCTGGATAAGCCGGAATACGTGCGCAACCAGTTCGGGTATTCCCTCGGCGGCCCGGTCAAAAAGAACAAGCTATTCTTCTTCAGCAACACGGAATGGACGCGGGTGCGAAGCGAAGCCGAGGACATCGTCATGGTGCCGGATCCCGCTTTGATCGCGGCCTCCGCGTCGCTTACCCAGTCGGCCTTCTCCACCTATGGCAAGCTGCGTTCGGACGCCACCGTGCTCACCCAGTATAGCCGCCAGGGCATGATCAACGCCGGTATTGGAGACCCCTGCGGCAGCGCTTCCACGAACGGGCCCTGCCAGTCATATAGCCTGACGGCGCCGATGTTCGACTTGGTCCAGTACGGCGTGCCCTCCGACTCGGGCGCCGGGTTGCCGCAAAACACGTGGGACACCGTAAGCCGCGTCGACTACAATGTCAGCGACAGGACGCAGATTTACGGACGTTACGCCATCTACAGCGAAAATGATTTCGCGGGCAGCGTTTCGAGCAACGCGTACGCCGGTTACGATACGCCCAATACTACATACAACAACAGCGTGGTCGTCTCCATGACCCACACGTTCTCGCCCCGCTTCGTCTCCCAGTCGAAGCTCGATTTCAACCGATTCAACGCCGACCAGCCCGTGGCCTCCACCGGCGTAGTTCCCGATTATTACCTGGGAAGCGGCGAATCCACCACCTTCGTCGGACCTTACCCCGTAAATTTGCCCGGCTATCTGCCGCAATCGCCAGGGTCCGGAATCCCGTTTGGCGGTCCTCAGAATTTCGGCGAGGCTTATCAGGACTTCAGCTTTACCAAGGGGAAGCACGAGCTCCGTTTTGGTGGCACCGCCGAGTACCTGCGCGACAACCGCACCTTCGGCGCTTATGAGGAAAACACCGAGATTCTTGGAACCACCCCCGGAATAGGTCTAGATAATCTGCTGCAGGGCCAGCTCCAGGAAGACCAGGTCGCCATCTATCCGCAGGGCCATCTCCCTTGCATCAATGGCGTCGAGACCCCGTCTTGTACGCTGACACTACCGGTCGGCCCGCCCACTTTTGAGCGCAGCAACCGATATCACGAATACGCCGTTTACGGCCAGGATTCCTGGAAAGTATCTCCCCGCGTGACGATCAATATGGGCCTGCGCTGGGAGTATTTCGGCGTGCAGCACAATGTGAATGCCAACCTCGACTCCAATTTCTATCCGGCCAGTGGAGGCAACATACAGCAGGATATTGCCAACGGCGTCGTGGATATCGCCCCGATGAGCCCCATCGGCGAGCTCTGGAAACCCAGCTTGCATAACTTCGGCCCGCGTGTAGGGTTTGCCTGGGACGTTTTTGGCGACGGCAAAACCGCTTTCCGCGGCGGCTACGGCATCGGCTATGAGCGCAACTTCGGCAACGTCACCTACAACGTTCTGTTCAACCCGCCGAACTATGCGGTGGTCGAGCTCCAGGCGGGAGTAGGTGGCGTTGGCAACATTCCGCTCTCCGTGGGCAACTTTCCCGCTTATTTGAGCGGCACCGGTACAGCGGCCCTTCCCCCGGCCGAACTCCGGGCGGTAGAACCGAACATTCCGCAGGCCTATGCTCACCTGATCAGCGCATCGCTGGAACACCAGTTCCTCAACTCACAGCACTTGGAGGTCGACTATTCCGGTTCCATCGGCCGCAACCTCTATGACATCGCCGACGTGAATATCCCCGGTATGGGCAACATCTACTCGGGCATTCCCTGCACGCCGGGCGACTTCTCCGGCGATGCCAGTTCATGCCTTGCCCGGTTGAACGATCAGTACAGCGCCATCAATCGCCGCGGTGGGGCCGGCATCTCGAACTACAACGCCATGAACGTCCGCTACGACATTCAGGACATCAAGCACACCGGCCTGACCCTACGCATGAATTACACCTGGAGCCACGCCATGGATGAACTGAGCGACACCTTCAGTTCTTCGGTCAACCAGTTTAACCTCGGTTATACCAATCCGTTCGATCCCATGGTGGACTACGGCCCCGCGCAATTCGACAACCGACACCGCATCGCGGTCAGCGGCATCTGGGATGTGCCCTTCACGCGCAGCCTGCATGGCGCAGCCAAAGCCATTCTGGGCGGCTGGGAATTAGCCCCCATCTTCACCGCGCGCACAGGTGCCCCATATACCATCTACGACGTGAACAACTGCCTCTGCTACAGCGTTCCGCGCGTCGCTACTAACGGCGTGGTCCCGACGACTGGAAGCCGGACCCCGCTAGCCAGTCCAAACTCGTTCTCGGTCTATAACCTGACCAACGTTGATGAGAGCTATGTCAACCCCATCACCGGGGACTCGGACTTCGGACCGTGGCCGGCCAACACCACCGGTCGCGATTATTTCCACAATGCCGGAAACTGGAACCTGAACCTGGGCATGTACAAGAACACCAAAGTCACCGAACGAGCTACTCTTCAGCTCCGGCTGGAAGCTTACAACGCATTCAACCATGCCAATTACAGCGTCAATACGGGATCGGCATACGTCTACGGTTGTTCCACTTCCGGTTGCGCCAGCGGCCCCATCACGGGCGGCTACGGCTACAGCCCGCTGACGAATAGCTACGGCGACAATCGCAATATCCAAATAGGCGCCAAGGTAATCTTCTAAAGCACCGCTTACTGACGTGCGCGGCTCGGTAGGTTCACGAAATTACCGAGCCGCAACCGTCAGGTAGCGGTTCGCCGATACCACACCACCCGGTCCCCGTCGTCTGGATCTTCCGAGTAAGCCACACTGGTAGCCCCCGCCGGCCGCATCGGCACGCCACTCACTTCCGGCAGCGCATTATTGGTGAGCAGCACTCCGCCCGGACGCAGCATATCGGCGATATTCCGCATGGCCAACGCTTGTTCGAATGGGCTGTAATAGACCAGGATGTTCGTGGCGATTACCAGGTCGAACCGACGGTCCGCCGGCAACGGTAGGTGCTGAGTGACCATGTCCACATCGGCGGGCCGCAACAGCGCCACAACTCCGGGCCGGATACGAATCGCGTGCATGCGCGCCTGCACACTCGCCGGGGGGCTCATAGGCTCTGCTTCCGTTCCAATCTCAGAACCGAAGGTTCGCCAATAGCCGATGGTCTCAGGCAGCCATCGCGTGTCTCCATCCAAGGGAATCCGCACGGTGTACGGCGCACCGGCGCGAGCCTGCGCCCGCGCCCGCCGCACGTGACCGAGCACCCGGCTGCTGAGGTCGCAGATCTCCACTTCCGGTCCCGCGGGTCCGGCCAGCCCCAACCGGCGCAAGGAATCGATCAGCGCGAATGGCTGCAGCGTCTGAATCGGATAGAAGTCATAGCCGCTGCGTTTGTCCGCAAAGTCCAGCCCCGGCCCAATCACCGCAGCCCGCTGTACCCGCCGCAACAGGCCGGCCTCTTTCATTTCCGCCAGGCTGCGCTCGATGGCGAAATTCGGCCGGAAGGACGTATCGAGCGACAGGCCGCGGCTGCGATACAGGCTGGAACGGGTCACAAATACGCCCGCCGCATCCTGGTTCCGCTTGGCCTCCTCGATGGCCTTGGAGTACTCGCGCTGCTCCCGCAGCACGCGCAAAGCGTTTTCGAGCAGAACGGCTTCCACCCGCTTGCCGGATGCCGGATCGGAGGGATCCGCACCGTTCGCCTGGAGCCATTCCGCGGCGAACTGGAGGCGCTCGTTGCGTCCCGGGTGGCTCGCCGCTTGCGCCATATCTTTCACGCGCGCCAGAATGAGCCGGCCCGTGGCATCTTCGCTCTGCGTGCCGGTAACGCGCGGCTGCGACGTGAAAGACGTCCCGAACAGCACCAGATTCAAAACGGAATCGGCATCGCCGCCCTTGAGCCGCGCGCGGATCCCGGCATCGCGCGCCGTCACCCACGCCAGCCACGCATCCGGGTTGAGCGAGACGCCCTGCAATCCGCCGGGCAACTCTCCGGCGAAGTTTTCGAGCACCGGACGCGCTTCCGCCAGCGAAAGGTACACGGTCCGGTCCGCTGCTTGCGCTGGCAGCGCGAGGCCGCCCAGGGCGGCTTTGAGCAGATCGGTGAATAGATCTCTACGGGTCATTCGTGGACTTAATAGTGTCCCACGACCGGGACACAGAATCCCACACCCGCACAATCCCCGGCTGCGGAGGAGCCAAAATTCCGCATCTTGGAACGGAACGTGGCTTGCCTAATCCGCGCACGGGAGGTGGTGCCGGATGGCTAAGCTGCAAAGGGTACGGGAGGTTCCGTCGGGTCCGCTGTCGCAGGATTATGTCACTCAGAAAGCCAAGGAAGGCTGGAGGTTGACAGCCGTCGAATGGGAGCGCGAGGTGGAGGAACCCGCGACCCAACCGGGTCCTTTAAGGGAAGAGGTGCCCTACGGGCTGCAGGTATCCGCCGATTGCAGCCACCTGGAAGAAAACGCCGCGGAGCGGCAGGCGCTGATCCAGATGATGGACCTGATCGTTCAGGACGCCCCGTTATCGTTGGTCGCCGAAGAGTTGAACCGCAAGGGATTCCGTACGCGCGCCGGCGCCAACTGGACTCCCGGATCGGTCTTCGACATGCTGCCGCGCCTGATCCAGGTGGGGCCGCGCATCTTTTCCAGCGGCGACTGGACCGCGCGCACGCGGCACCTGTTCCGCATGGCGTAGGGGTAGGGCGGCGCCATGCGCCGCCAAAAGGCGTCCACGGAAGGTGAGGACCCTACTTCAGGTACTTGATGAACAAGACCTCGTTGCCCTTCTCGCTATAAATCAGCTCATCTACCAGATTCCGCGTCAGCAGAATCCCAAACCCACCCGGCCGCACGCCCTGCTCGGCGCGGATCTCCAGGTGCTTGGCCGGCTCGCCCGGCGGGTTGGCGATGGCGGCGTGCGCGATGTCGTCGAACGAGAAGCCTTTGCCGGGGTCCTGGATCAGGTAGATAATGGCCCGCGTGGTGCGCACGTAGGTCACCTGCACGCGCTTGTCGGGGTCCGATCCGCCGCCGTGCTCGATGGCGTTCATCAGCAGCTCGCGGAAGGCGGCGGCGATGTTTTCGCGGTCGTGCGGCGGAAAGTCCATCTCTATTTCGCGCACGAACTGCATCAGCCGGTCGGCCGTTTCCATCTTGCAGCGCAGCCGCAGGCTGATCCATTGCGGAGTCGCCGAGAGCACTTCGATATCGTCCTGCCAGTGTCCCGTATTGACGGCCTGGGCGATCATATCGGCCACCGCGCTGGGCGAGAACGGCTTGCTGAAATAGGAAAACGCCTGATCGCGAATGGCGCGTACGATGTTGGCGGGGGTGCTGTCGGCGGTCATCACCATGACCTTCGCCTCCGGCCTGATTTCCCGGATTTGATGCAGCAGCTCCAGGCCATCCATGCCCGGCATGCGCACGTCGGTCAGCACCAGATCGTAAGAACGGGCCTTCGCGCGCGCTAGTCCCTCCAACCCGTCGTAGGCGCTTTCGATATGCCAGTCCGGGCGGCGCAGCACGGCCGCCAGCAGTTCGTGTACGGCGGGATCGTCGTCCACCAGCAGCAGCGTGTGCGCGGTCATGCGGTCTCCAGCTCCAGGGTGAAGGTGCTGCCGTGGCCATAGTCGCTTTTCACTTCGATATCGCCGCCCATCATGCGCGCCAGCTTCCGGCTGATGGCCAGTCCCAAGCCCGCGCCCAGGTGCTGGTAGGGGGTGGGCAACTGCTGGAACTCCTGGAACAGCAGAGGCACCTGGTCGGGGCGCAACCCGATGCCGGTGTCCGAGACGGCGATGCGCGCGCGATGCGGAATGGCGGCGTCGCGGAAGCCGCTCACCTGAATGCGGCCGTGCGCGGTGAACTTGATGGCGTTGGAAACCAAATTGACCAGGATTTGTTTGGAGCGCTGGCGGTCGCACCGGACCATCAGCCGCTCGTGCGGTTGGCGCGGCTGGCGCGGCTCGCGTACGACGTCCAGCGCCAGGCGCTTGGCGCGCGCCAGGGGCGCCATCATGTCGGTGACCTCGGTGATGACTTCGACGGCGTCCACCGGCTCGATGAGGCATTCCAGTTCGCCGGCCTCGATGCGGGCCACGTCGAGCGCGTCGTTCAGCACCGCCATGATGTGTTGGGCGCTGGCCGAAATCATGCGCACGTCGCGCATCTGCCCGGCGTTCAGCGATCCGGGAATCTGCTGGCGCAGCAGATCGGCGAAGCCCACGATGGCCGTCATGGGCGCGCGCAGCTCGTGGCTCATGGTGGCCAGGAAGCGGCTCTTGTGTTCGCTCGCGGCAAGCGCGGCCTGGTGCTGCTGTTTCAGGCGGTCGTACAGGCGGGCGCGTTCGATGGCCAGCGACACTTGCTGCGCCACCACCTGCAGCAGGCGGATTTCATGCGCGCGGAATTTGTGCGGCACGGCCAGGTATTGATTCAATGTGCCGGCCGGCTCTCCCCCCAGCATCAGCGGCACGCAAATGAGCGCGCGCACGCCCTCGCCGAGGCTGATATGTTTCCAGCTTGCGCACAGCGGATGGCGGGCGATGTCCGCCACCCAATAGGGCTTTCCGGTGGAAAAGGCCATGCCCGAGGGCGACGATTCGTCCGCCGGCAGCAGGCCGATCTCGCGGAACCGTTCGCCGTAATCGGCGGACAATCCGTAGACCGCGGCGAACTCCAAGCGGGTCTTATCGGCCGAAAGCAACGTGATGGAGCCGAATGGCGCGCCCATGGCCCGGCTGGCCTTTTCGAGCGCCACATGCAGCACCTGGCCCAATTCGACGGGCGACAGCATGGCCGAAGCGATATCGGCCACCACCGTTAGTTCCTCGATGCGCTGTCGCAGGTTCCTGGCTGCCATTGCCCTCGCGTGCTTTTAGTCTAGCGCGACTGAGGGGACGGCGGCGTGCTTGGCCGGCCGAAAGGCGAGCTACGCTCGCCGAAGAGCGCGCCTGCGAGGCCCGCGCAGGCTGCGAGCCTGGCTGCGAGCCTGCCCCACTCAGGCATGCATTATGTGCGAACTCCAGAGGCGAGCTTTGCTCGCCACGTGCTACTGCTCGTCCTTCAACTCCCGCTTCATGTGCGTCAACCCGTTTTTCAAATCGTCGGTGGCTTCCGCGATCGACGAAGTGTCGTAGATCACGTGCGGCGTGAAGAAGACGATCAACTCGTCGCGGGTCGTGCTTTTCGATTTGGACCCGAAAGCCGCGCCCAGGTACGGAATCCGCTGCAGGAACGGAATTCCGCCGGACGATTCGTTGACGGTCTCCTGGATGAAGCCGCCAATGGCCACCGTATCGCCGTCCTGCAGCGTCATCTGGGTCTGGAAGCTGCGGTTGGTGAAAGACGGCGACGAAATGTTGGTGATGGTATTCGCACCCGGCGTGCTGATTTCCTGGTTGACGAGCATGGTGATGACGCCGCTGGAGTTGACGCGGGCCATGACCATCAGAGTGACGCCCGCGCTCACATTGGAGACGTTGTTGGCGAACAGGGTGTTGCCGCCGGATTGCACTCCCGAGGCTACCGTGGAGCTCAACGTGGGCACCGTCTGGCCCACATTCATCACGGCGGGGATGCTGTCGGTGGCGATCAGCGACGGCTCGTTGATGGTTTTGACCTTGCCGGTGCTCTCCATGGCCGACAGTTGCGCCAGCAATTCCCGGCTGTGGCCTACCAGGAAGCCGCCGGTTAGAGTCAGCGCGCCATTGACCGCCGATCCTAGAAAGCCGCCGGCTTGGCCCGGCCCGGTCAGACCGGTGGTCACCGCGGTGCCTTTGTTTTGCAGGTAGGATTGTACGCCATATTGGAGCTCGCCCGTCAGTTGTACTTCGAGAATCTTGGCTTCCACCAGAATCTGCCGCGGCGCCACATCCAACTGCACCAGCAGCCGCGAAATCTGCTCCCATTCCTCCGGGGTCGATTGCACCAGCAGGGTGTTGTCGAACGGATTCGGGATGACGCGCGGCATGTGCGTATTGGAAGCTCCGGAGCCGGTCAGATACGTGCCGGTCTGGTCTCCGGTAGCGCCCGCCGCCCCGCCAGCCTGCGTCCCTGCCTGCGTCCCAGTATTGCTGCCCATGATGCTGGCGAAGGGGTTCATGGCGCTGTCACGGTAACCGCCATTGCCGCCTGTGTTGCCGTAGCCTGTGCCGCCGCCGCCGTAGCCCCCGCCGCCAAAACTCCCGCCTCCGTAGCCCATGCCTCCCATACCCATGCCGCCGGTGCCCGGGCCGATGTTGCTCATCATGCCGCTCATCATGTTGTTATTCATTTGGCTCAGGGCCAACAATGCCTGCGGGTTGCCGCTGTACAACGCCATGATGGCCAACGCCACCGTCTCGGCGCGGCCGTACTTCAGCCGGTAGACGTAATTATCCACCGCGCCAGCCGGCGATTTTACGGGAACATCCAGCTTCTTCAGCCACTGTCCCACCTGTTCGAAGACTCCCGGGTTGGGCGCCACCGCGACGATCGTGTTGATGCGATCGACGGGCACGAACTTCACCGCGCCGGCCTTGTCGGAAAGCGATACGGCCTTGAAAACGGACTCCAGTTGCTTCACCAGATCCGTGGGCCGGCCGTTGCTGACCTCGTATAGGTGCACCCGCTGGCTGACGAAGGAATCGCTGTCGAAAAGCGCCAGCAGATCCATGGTGCGCTTCATGTTGCGGTTGTTATCCTGCAGGATCAGGAGATTGGCCGGGTCGTATGTGGCGGCCGCGGCGCCTTCGCCCAGGAACGGCTGGATCAGCTTCAAGATCTCGCCGGCGGTGGCGTACTTCAGGAAAACCAGGTTCAAGGCCATGCGCTCGTCGTCGGGAAAGTCCTTGCCGTTAACGGATGGCGGCAGCGGCATCTGGGATACTTTCTCGACCGGCACCACCCGGTAGAGGTCGCCGACTTTGACCAGCGCCGCGCCGTTCACGCGCAGGATGGTTTCGAGCAGAGGCATCAGGTCGGCGGACTTCATTTCACCGTAAGTGTGGATGGTAACGCTGCCTCCCTTGAAGTGCGGATCCAGCAGGTAGTTGATTTTCAGCCGCCGCGCCACGATGTCGATCAGTTCCGACAGGGACACGTTCTCCAGCATTAACCCGCCAGTATCGGTAACGGTGGAACGCCGCGGGCCGGTCTGCGGGGCGGTGGTGGATGGCGCGGGGGATGGCGTGGACGATGGCATCCCGCCATTCGCCGGAGTTCGCGCGGGAGGAGGAGGCGCGGTTTGCTGCGCCGAAGCGATCCAGGCTCCGCAGCACGCCGTCAGTATAGCTGCCGATAAGAGGCTGCGGCAGCGACTCGCGGACCGCGGGCGGAACCGCCTGTGCCACCAAGACAAATCCTGTATCCGCCGTGGTGGACTACCCGCGATGTTTTCACGCCTTCTCATGCTGGATCTCACTACCTACTCCTTTTCCGCAGTACGCCGGGCAGCGCTGTTCTTCTGCTGGACATCCCAAATGCGCTGCTCGGACTCGTTCAACTCGGTCTTCTTGCGGACCCAAGTGCGCTTGCCGAAGGGAGTCCCCTGTTCGAAGCGGATGGAGTCGCCTTGTTGGACGGCGGTGATCCGCTCGCCTTCGGCGCTGCGCTTGTCGGCCGCGCTCTGCACGGCATCCACGGAATCCGCGGGCCACCGCGTGACGCCGAACGGCGTACGGCGATAGGTCCAGACTTTGCCATCTTTATCGGTCCAACGGTAGAACCCGGGTGTAGTTTCCACGGCGTCTCTCGGTATGCCGGTCGAGGTGGCCGCCTTCTTGGCCGGCTTGGCCGCCGGGGGCGGCGAGGTCTTGGTGGAGTCCTGGGCCGCCAGGACCCCCGACAGGATACCCATACATATTAAAATTCTCATTCGCGATTTACTCCTTTTGGCGACCACTTGCGGAGCAGGCGGTCTTATTTATCAGTCTCCCAATAACATCTGGAACCGAAAGGGCTCCCCTTGATCACTTTGCGCATGCCATCGGCGACGGTGCCGGCCGGCGAGGTATCTCCCGGCTGGCAGGCCTTGATGCCCGGGGTGAGATCCCCACCCGGCTTGGCGGCCGCGGTAGCCACGGGCGCCGGCGGCGGCGGCGGCGCGGCTGGAGTGGCAGCCGCCGGGCCAGGCGCCGGCGGCGCGGCCGTGCTTCGATCCAGGATCTCATCCACTTTCTTCGTAATGGTCTGGCCTTGCCACTCCAGCACGAGTTCGTCGTTGTTCACCGCCACCAACTTGAACGCTCCCACCTTGTCGCCCGGCTGGTAATCGCGATGCGGCCCTTTCGGGCCCTCACTCATGATGGCAATGGGACCATCGCCCAGGTCCAGTACGCCGTGGAACAACGGCAGCGCCGGCATGGGTATGGCCTTCGGCGCGGGCGGCGGCTCCACCACCACTACGGGATTGCGGTCTTTGGAGAACAGCATCTTCTGCGCGATGTCGTTATAATCGACCGCCTTCACCGGCTCGTTGGCGGGCAGCGGCGTCATGGGCGGCGGCGGCGTAGCCTGGATGCGCTTGCGGAGCACGGCTTGTTCGCGGGCGCGCGCGGCGATCCATTCGCGGCGCAGATGCACCCCGCCGGCCACGCTCAGCGCCAGAAGCGCCAGGTTCGCGAATAACAATTTGCGCTTCACAAGGAGGCCGGCCCCTTCTTCTGCGGCACCAGTTTGCGCGGCACCACGCCCGATAGTCCCAGCCGCACCAGGACCGTTTTCTCTTTGGGATTGCTGGCGGCCACCCGGATGTCGCTGGTGGCGATCAACTCGGGCCGGTTCGCCAAATCCGACATGAAATTGATGAATTGCTCGATGCGGCAATTGAACGAGACGGTCACCACCACTTCTCCATAATCGTCGGCCAGCGGGCGCACTTTCATCTCCTCGGCGCCGCGCACGTCGATGCCATCGTCCTTACCCACGCGGCGGATGATTTCGAGCAACTGCGCCTGGGCTTGGGCGGCGGTGTCGGCCAGGATCATGCCTTTTTCCCGCGCGGCCAACTCGCCGGCCGCAAGCTTGCCGATCTTCTCTTTACCCGGCACGGTAGCCGCCGTCTCGCGCAGTTTCGCCAGCCTCTGCTCGGCCAGCGGGACCGAATCGTACGCGGCCACCAACTCCGGGCGTTTGTCCGTCATCACCACGAAGCGCAGCACCAGGACGACAGTCACTCCCGCCGCTAAAATCAGCAGCGTGCGCCGGTCCAGCGTACCGGTGTTCATTTGCCGGGCCTCCGCTGGGTGTGCAGCCGGAAGACCTCGGCGTTTTGCACTTTGCTGATGCCGTTGAATTCGGAATTGTGAAACAGCGGCGAGGCGTCCAGCACTTTGATCAGCGGGGCGGCCTGGTCGGCCTCGCCCACGATCAGGGCTCCGTCGCGCGATAGCTCCATGGTGTTGGCCCACGCCGGCATCGGAAACAGCCGGCTCAGTTCGTCGATGGCGTTTAGATCCGCACGCGTGCGGGACCGGAATTCAGCGAGTAGCCGCGCCCGCGCGCGCATGCGGCGATTCTGGTCTTCAAGCAGCGCCGCCCGCGCCGCCTGCGGCCGCAGTTGCGCGATCTCGGCGTCCAGCCCCTTCAGGTATTGGCGCTGTTCGTAACCCGGCCACGCCAGGCTAGCCCCCAGCACCATCAGCAGTGCCGCCGCCGCCACCGCGGTGGGAATGAAGATACCGTGGGAAGCTGCCTCGCGCCGCTCGGGAGGCAGTAGATTAGCCGGCGGCGCCAGCCGCGGGCAGGCGCTTTCAAGGGCGGCGGCGTATGGCAGGGGATTGCGCGCCAGATCGTTTTCCACCGGATTCACGCGCGGCGAGGGCAGCAGGCTTTCGAGCGCGATGGGCGCGGTTTCGGGCGGCAGGCGCAATTCGGCGGCGGCGAGTGCGGCGGCTTTTTCCGCGGGCAAATCGAACTCCGCGGAAAAAACGGGACGCGCCTGGCTTTCGCCGTAGACCTCCACGCCGGAGCCCGCGGCGCCCGCCAGATGGCCCAGCGCCACGAATTCGCGCGGCGGAGGAGCCGACAGCCGGATCGCGCCGTGAATCGCGGCCGCCACGAAAGTGAAGCAACCGGTGGCGATGCCCGCCTCCGTGAAAAGTTCCAGGTAGCGATCCACGGTCTCGCGCCGCACGATGCCCACCAGTACGCCGCCTTCGCCCAGCGGCGTAAAGCCGAACAGCACTTCCTGGTCGCCGTAGGGATTAATCCCATCCAATTGAAAGGCGATGGCGGCTTCCAGATCCTTCGGCCGGACGCCGCGCAGAGGAATCTGCCGCACGATCACTTCCGGCCTGGGCAGCAGCACCGTAGCGCTTAAATGCGGCGTGCCCAACTTTCCCAGCAAGGCGCTGTACTCCGCACCCCATTGCGCGGCGGGACGTTCGCGAAAGCGCGGGATGGTGGTGCGCGCCAGCACCTGCACCGCATTGGGGCGGACGCGCGCGATGGCAACCTCCAGGTCGGGGCCGGCGATTTGAATCCCCGCGCCCGTGCCAAAGGCTGCCAGCCGCCGGAGCTGAGAGTAATTCCCCAAATCGTTGAGACGCACGGGAAGGGGGAAAAGACGACGGGGGGATGGGTGAGGTTGGGGCCTATCGAGCTTGAAATCCATCGGCGCCACCGTAGATCTCTTCCCGGATGATGCGGTCGGTGGCCTGGTTCAGGTAATGATTCAACGCGTCTCTGAGCTGCCGATATTCCGGCCAGAGAGTGCGATCCACAAACGTCTTGGGAGCCTGCACCATCACCGTAGTTTGGCGTTGCCGCTTGTAGCGGAACGGTTCCAAACCATAGCGGCGGCAGAGCGCCCAAAATAAGCGCCGTTGCCAAAGATCGGGCAGCGTGAACTGGTATTCGAGCAGCGGCTCGGTATACCCGATGGCCGCGATCGCTTTCTTCACCCGCTCGATGGCCGCCGCGGCTGCGCTACGCTCTCCGGGGGTGGTGGCGCCTTCGTACAGAGCGGAGATTTTGCGCAACTGCTCCCGGAGCTGTTGCTCGGTCATCGCCTAAGCGGTTCCCGCCTGGGCCTGGGCGCTTCCGCGGGCCTGTGCGTCGTCGTGGCTCTCGCCGTAAATCGACGGAACCTTGGCGCCCATCGGCCGCAAGTAGACCGACAACTGACCGCGATGGTGGATCGAGTGGTTGAGCGCGAATTGCAGATACATGACCGCCGGATACTGGAACATGCCGCGGAAATCGACCACCTTCATGAGCTGATCGCTGGACATGCGCGTAAGGCGGTCGAAATTAGCTTGGAACGCGTCGCCGTACCAGGCGGCCACGTCGGCCGCCGTGCGAATGGGTTCCGGCCGGCTGCCACCCCTATAGTTGAATTCACCCGCGGCGATCCCGTCCAGAAAGAAGTTCTCGGCAGAAGCGATGTGCCAGGCAAGTTCCAGCGCGCTCTTGGAGATCCCGTCGGGGCGATAATCGCCTTGATCGGCGGGAACAGCTTCAATAATCTTGCGGGTGACGCGGTGCTCGTTCTTGAGCGACGGCAAAGCTTGCTGCAATAGAAAAATGGCTTGTTCGGGTTGTAGTGGTTGCATTTGGCAGGCCTTTGGTGCTTGTACAAGTATAAATCACACCCCGTGGCGGCGCATGGCGCCGCCCCACTTCGCTACTTCGCACTAACGACGGGCAGGCGCCGCAGCGACTCGATCTCCCGCAGCATGCCCTCCACCGTCGCGCGAGCCACGGCCTCGCCCTTTTCCCGCGTAGCGAGCGTGGCGTCGCCATAGATCCCGCTGGCGGAATAGGCGCCGGGCTTGCGCGGATCGCGGGTCAGCCCGCCGCTCTCCGAAGGGTGGTAGTCCTTTACCGCCTTGCGCATATCCACCGACGCCGGATCGATATAGAGCATCAGCGACGTCTCAATCTCATCGGCATGCGTCCCGCCCTCTTCCTTCTTGACGCGTTTCTCAGCCTCGGCCCCGACCTCGAGAATGTCGGTGTAGCGCAGCACGATCCCTTCGGCGGCCAGCGTCTGGGCGGCGGGCCGCAGCGCACGCAACGTGGAAACGCCCGTGTTCAGCGCATAGAACCGCTTCGGGCCGAAGCGCGCCAGACTGCGGCAGATGTCCACCAGCATGTCCCGCGCGGTTTCCAAACGCAGCGAGGTCGAGCCTGGATACTCCACGAAAGCGGGGTAGAAACTATAGTTGACCGTCGGCGCCACCACCACATCGGCGCGTTCCAGGATCTGCCGATTGTAATACTCCGCTTCCAGATAGTCGGTCTTCAGCTTCAGGTGCGGCCCGTGTTCTTTCGATTCGGCGCCGATGGGAATCACGACCACGGTCTCCGGTGTCAGCACCTTCTCCGCCTCCACCCAGGTCAAATCCGCGAGCACGATGCCCCGCTGCTGGCCAAAACCCAAACTCGCCGCGACAAGCACAAGCCACAACAGCCGCATCGGCGTCCCTCCTCGATTGTGCTAACGTAGCATGCTATGTTCAGCCGAACCGCACGGATCGCGTGCTTGCTGGCGGCGGCGACCGCCGGCTCCGCCGCCGATAAAGTTACCTCGCTCGATGTGCGTCTGCTCTCCACCATGCTGACGGCCGATGAAGGCTACGGCGAATGGGGATTCGCGGCACTGGTGGTGGCGGACGGCCACCGCATTCTCTTCGATACCGGCGCGCATCCGGACACTGTTTTGCGCAACGCCCGCGAGCTGCATATCGATCTCTCCAATGTGCCGGATGTGATCCTTTCGCACCATCATCTGGATCACACCGCGGGACTGGTGACGCTACGCCGCGAATACGCCAAATCGAACCCGGCGGCGCTGGCCCGCGCGCATGTGGGCGCGGGCATCTTCCAAAGCCGCACCGACGGCGGCGCAGGCGAGGTGAATACCATGATCGCCACCAAGCGCGACTATGAGAGCGCCGGCGGGACCTTCATCGAGTACACCCAGACTCGCGAACTGTTTCCCGGTGTGTGGCTGACCGGCCCGGTTCCACGCAAGTATCCCGAAAAGAATTGGAATCCGGGACGCATGTTGCGTCTGGCCGATGGCAAGACGATTGAAGACAATCTGCCCGAGGATCAGTCGCTGGTGATTGTTACGGACAAAGGTCTGGTGGTGTTATCGGGCTGCGGACACTCCGGCATCGTGAATACGCTGGACTATGCGCGCGCCAAGATTGCGCCGGCTCGCATCTACGCCGCGCTGGGCGGCTTCCACCTATACCAGGCCAGCGACGAAACGCTGGCCTGGACCGCGTCGAAACTGAAGGAATTCGGCTTACAGAATCTGCTGGGCGCGCACTGCACCGGCATCGAAGCCGTGTACCGCTTGCGCCAACTCATCGGCCTGGAACGAAAGACGGCCGCGGTCGGCGCGGTCGGTGGCGGCTTCAATTTGGACACGGGGCTCGATCCCGGATCCATTGCGCGATAGCCATGCGCAAACTCTATTGGGCCATCGGCATCGTCGCCGGCGCGCTTGCCGCAGCTTTCGTCGGGCTCCCCGGATACGTGGAGAACTCCATGAACGGCGTGCTGCGCAAGCCGCCGTACCATGTCTCCGCGCGCGCCCGCGATCTGGAAAGCCGCATCCCCATCGTGGATTTGCACGCCGACAGTCTGCTCTGGTCGCGCGACCTGCTAGCCCGCGGCACGCGCGGGCAGGTCGATATCCCGCGCCTGATCGAAGGCCATGTGGCGCTCCAGGCGTTCACTATCGTCACCAAGACGCCGCGCGGCCTGAACTTCCAGCGCAACACGCCCGACTCCGACAACATCACGCTGCTCTCCATCGTGGAGCGCTGGCCGCCCGCCACCTGGAGCAGCCTCACCGAGCGCGCTTTGTATCAGGCTTCGCGGCTGCGCGACTTTGAAGCCCGCGCGCAAGGCAAGTTCACCATCATCCGGTCGGCGGCGGATCTGCACGCCTATTTGGACCGGCGCCGTATCGAACCCGGAATTACAGCCGGCTTCCTCGGAATCGAAGGCGCACCCGCGTTGGACGGCAACCTGGCCAACATCGACCGGCTCTACGATGCCGGCGTCCGCATGATGGCGCCCACGCATTTCTTCGACAACGATATCGGCGGCTCGTCGGCGGGCGTGGAGAAAACCGGGCTCACGGACAAGGGCCGCGAGATGGTCCGGCGCATGGAAGCTCGCCACATGCTGGTGGACGTAGCGCACGCCGCGCCACGCACCATCGACGACGTGCTGGCCATCGCCACGCGCCCCGTGATCGTCTCTCACACGGGCGTGAAGGCGACGTGCGACAACAGCCGCAACTTGAGCGACGCACAGCTTCGCGGCATCGCCCATACAGGCGGCGTGATCGGGATCGCCTTTTTCGAAGTGGCTGTGTGCGGAACGGACGCGGCGGCCATCGCCCGCGCCATACGCCACGCGGCGGACACCGTGGGGGTGGATGCCGTGGCCCTTGGCTCGGATTTCGACGGCGCGGTGGTGGCGCCGTTCGACACCACCGGACTGGGCCTGTTGATCGATGCGCTCTACCAGGCCGGATTCACGGACGGCGATATTGGCAAGATCATGGGCGGCAACGCGCTACGCGTGTTACTGTCAAGCCTGTGACCGCTCCCTAACGGTCGCGGCTCGGTCACCTTGGCCGCGGCTCGGTCACCGTGGCCGCGGCACTTACTCCGTGACTAGCTTCCAGCTTGTGTCCGGGTCGTATTCCACGATCGCCGCGGCTAACTCCGCGGTTTTCGGACCCAGGTTCTTCTGATAGACACGGCCTTGCTGGTTGACGATGAAGGTCATGATTCCGGAGCTACCCCACTTATCGGGATAAGCTATCAGCGCGTACCCGGCGATCATGTTGCCATTGAGCACATAGCCAAACCTTCCGCCCGGCGCGTGCGCACCCTGGCGTTTAAGTATCTTGAAGTAGTATCCGTGATACGGGCGCTTGGGCGCTCCGGCGGGGCGGGGCTGGCCTGCCGCATAGCCCTCGGCGCGGGCTTGCGCGACCAGGCTGCCGAGAGGGCTGGGCTTGGCGCCCGAAGGCGTCTCCCAGTAAAGTCCGTCGCGTTTGCCCGGCGTGCTGACGAACTTCTGGGCGTAGACCGCCAAACCGTCCTGGGCGGTGCCGTTGGCCTCCGTAAAATACTCCCACTGCGCCAGCACGTAGGCACGGCAAGTCAGGATGGCGGAAAGCTCGTCCTCGCCGATGTGCCGGTTGAGGATTTCTTCAAGTCCCGCGGCGGTGTCGAAGCGCCACTGGCTTCCGTCCTTGACGATGGGAATGGGCGATGGCCAATTGTCTTGGCCCACCAGGAGCGTGAGCTTGGTGTCACTCACTTTCTCGAGCTTGTGCGACTTCTCCAAGTTGGCGGCGAAGCGCTCCAGCGCTTTATTGTCCTCCACCGGGTCGCCCGTCAACAGTTTGGCGCGGTCCGGTCCGAAGATCGCCGTCAACGCGGTTTGGTCCTTCGCTTGGGCCGCGCGCGCCAGAGCTTCAACGGCCGCATCGGGGGCCGCAAAACGGGTCTGGTTGGAGTCCGCGGCCTTTTGCGCGGGTGCCATGGGCGCGGTTAGAAGCATCGCCAATGCTGCTGCTACGAGTGTGCAGCGTTCTCTTGAGGCGTGACCTTGTCGCGGATTCATTAGTGCCTTCCTCCACCACCGCCGTGAGATCCACCGCCACCGCCGCCGCCGTGCGATCCTCCGCCACCGGAAGACCTGGGCGCGGGAGCGGGGTGGGAAGCTTGCGCACGGCTGCTTTGACCGCGCTGGCTGGATGCTCTCGCATCGATGTTACCGCGGTTGCCGCCAAACGCGGGGTTCTCTGTCCGCTCCGGGGCGCGCGGCGGCTCGGCCGCCCGTTGGCTCGGCTCGGCGCGGCTTGGCTCGGGTTGCGTGGCCGGCTGACTGGTTTCACGGCCCCGGTAGGAATCGATCCGCGAATCGTTGACGTTCCCATTGCGCTGGATGATCTTGTTATTCACGCTGTTGGCCGGCGCGCCACCGGTGAATCCGGTATTAACCCGCGTCCTGGCGTAGTTCACGTTTTGATGGACGCTATTATAGCGAGTCAGATTACTGTAATTTACCGCGCGAGCGGTAACACCGCGGTTGGCGGCGACATTTTTCAAGTTGTAATTCACATAAACGTTGTTGATGTGGACGTAGGGACGGGACCGGGCAATCCAGCCGCGCCCTTCCGACCAGCCATGATAGTAAATGCGGCGATGCCGCCAGTCGAAGTCATAGTTAAGCCAGACGCCAATGGGGTAACCAGTGCCGAAACTAATGACGGGTCCGCCGTACACGCCGCCGGAACCGAAGAAGACCAGACCGGGATCGTATATGGGCACGTAGCAGAACTGCGCCTGGGCGGGCCAGATCTCAATATTGCCATCGTCCACCTCCACGTCCTGCTGTGGTGTGGTAACCAGGTTCCCCGCGCTGCTGGCTTCCTGGCGCAGCCGCTGCACCGAGGCCATTACGTCGTCGGTCTGGTTGACATACGCTTGCCCCAGGGCGGTAGTCCAATCCAGGCTGTCCGCCATCATATAAAGGACCGTGGGGTAATGCGCCACGGCTTTGACGCTGACATCCCAGGGCTGCATGTCGATATCGTCGGAACTGGTGCCGGCGCGGCAAAGACGGGCCGCCTCATCGACCTGATCGGGGAAAGTAGCGGCCAGCAGAACCTGGGCCAGCAACGGGTCCGGGTAGAGGGCGATCGGCGCCAGCAGGTTATCGAGTTGCTCGGGAGAGAAGGGCTGTACAGACGAATCGTCCTGCGCACGGAGAAGCGCCGCGCAAGCCAGAAGCGAGAGTGCCAAGGAGAGAGACTGAACCTTCGACATGGAGTATTTTTCTCCTTACCTACCGGTCAATATAGCCGCCTTGATAGACGCTGGAAGTGTTAACAAAGTTACCTTAGTGGATCGCACGCGCTGCATGTGCGCGATGTCGGGAGTTGTCCCGACGCGCTAGTTAGGATAGGGGTCGCCGGGGTAGGCGATCCGGATCTGATGATCGGTAAAAACAGCGTGGCCATCCGAGAGCGTCACTTTTGGCATATGGCAACCGACGCAATTCTTCTGCGAGACCGGGCACGGCTTTCGCGGCTTGGCCGCATGACAAGCCAGGCAAGCGCGATCGTAACCGGCTTCGTCGCGAGACAGGCTGGCGTGCGGATCGTGGCAAGCGGTGCAGCGGATGCGCTTGTCGTCGCCCAGGAAGCACTCGCTGTTCGCCAGCCGGTAAGGCGCAAACCGGACATTGACTTCGCCCCACTCCCGCGCCCTGACGATGAACTCCCAAGTGCGATGACACTGGCCGCAAAAATTCGACATGTCCTCGGCGCCCAGTTGACCTAGTTTCGCGGGAAGCGCCGCGGCCTTGCCCTGCGCCGCGCTTTCCATGTGAGCGGACGCGCCCGTGTGACAGTGCTCGCAAGTGACACCCGGTTTGAGAGAGTCGAGCGTCACCCTGCCCTGCTTCACGCCGCCGGTACCGTGACAATCGAAGCAGATCGCGATTTCCTGACTGGACGTCTCGCGTCCCATGGCTTCCACCAGATTACGAGGCCGCAACTGTTCGTCGCCCAGAGTGATGGCCAAGGCGTTCAATTTTGGATAATAGCTGACCATGCTCTCATAGAAGCGCCCCTGGTATAGGAAGACGAAAGTCTGCATGTGGACGCCAAACGCATATTGAATGGGCAGCGAGAGTTCGCCCGCGGCGCCGCGCACCGTGTAGGCGCTCAGATCGCCCTTGCGTTCGACGGTGTAAGTATAGCCGTCTTTCTCAAAGGTCAGCTTAGGGTGGACTTTCAGATTCTCCTGGTCCGGCGGCAGTTCGATGGCGTTGCCCATGCCGGTGCCGGGCTGCGAGTGCGCTTGGGAAGGATGGCACGTGGCGCATGTGGTGGGGCGGGCGGGTCCCGAAGCGGCGCACGCCAGGGGGATCAGCGCGAGGCAGATCTCCAGGGCGCTACCGGCTCGGGCCGTGCGGATCGCTTTCCCGGGCCAACTGGATGGAGATCTTCCGCTCGCGGCGCGCGTCGTCGTTACGGCCTGATCGCGAGTATGCATGAGCCAACGCTACATGATACTCGAAATTTGAAGGATCCAATCGTTCGGCGATTTCCAGGTGCGCGGCAGCCTCCTGGGGATCGGCGAGGGTCAACCCGTAAGCGTATTGGGCCAGGGGAGAGGAGGGCCGGTCTTCAGCCGCCCTCCTGGCGTAGGACGCTGCGTCGGAGGCTGCACCGGCCTGCAGTAATAGAAGCGCGAGCAAAGCCCGCGCTTCTACCGATTGGGGATTGACTTCCAGTTCGCGCCGCAATTCCGGCTGCGCGGCCTCCGGGTGGGCACCCAGCAGGTATGTGGCGTATAGATTATGAACGCCGGGAGCGGCCGGGTAAGCCTCCAAAAGGGCGTGGAACGCAGCTTCGACCGCGGCTTTGTCTCCGGACATCCAGGCGTAGGCGGTGCGGCCCACGGCGGCAATGAACTCCCGTTGATCGGGCGGCGTCTCCTTGGGCAGCATGGGTTTATCGAGTGAGTTGAGGCCCAGGCCGGCGATCAGAGTGGGATCGTGGATGCCGCGGCGCACCAGCGCCTTATACCAATGCCAAGCCTGTTCGAAAAGGCCCAGCCGCGTGAGTAGGAGCGCCTGGTGGAAGCGCACGACCTGTTCGATTTCCGGCGCCAGACCGCCCGCGAGCGCCTTTTGCAGATGTTCGCGCGCCGGCGTGTAGCCGCCGGTTTCGAACTCGCACAGACCCAGGAATGCCCAGCCGGCGGGCTTGTCCGCCAGCTTGACGAATTCGGCGAAAGCCGGCTGCGCATCCGCATAGCGGTCGGAATCGTAATCGAGGGTCCCAAGGTAGAACCAGCCTTCGGACCAGTCGGGCTTCAGTTGCAGGGCTTGCCGGTAGAGATCGATAGCTTGCGGCACCTGGTCGGCGTCGCGCGCGGCGGCGGCTTGGCGGGACAGTTCCTCGAACGTCGCGGCGCCGCAAGCAGACACAAGTGTTACACAGCACGCCAGCCGGAGAGCCCAGCGCTTCCCTTCGCCGCGCATCATCGCGTTGTAGGGACGCCCGTTTCGGAGCGCGGGTTACCGGGCAAGCCGCGGCAGTTGCGCGGACAGCGGCGGACACGGTAGATTGAAGAGGAACGCTTCCATGCGCCCGTAGCTCAGCTGGATAGAGCGTCTGGCTACGAACCAGAAGGTCAGGTGTTCGAATCACCTCGGGCGCACCACTAACCGCCTAAGTTATCAGCTAATTACGGCGGGCCTGCCGTGATTGGCGACGGGCGCGTCAAGCTCACTGTGCCCATTTTTGTGCGCACCCTGTGCGTCTCGCGCCCTGTCCATGGCCGCGCGCGTCGTGTGCTCCTGCGGATGAATGTACCGCTTGGTGATGGACATGTCGCGGTGGCCGGCCAGATACGCCAGGGTCCGAGGGTCCATGTGGGACGCCCACCCGGTGAGGCAGGTATGTCTAAGAGTGTAAAGTGGAAAGTGTTCCAGACCCGCCCCCCGGCACACCTTCCGGTGTTGCCTCTTCAAGCTGGACGGCTCGATGTGCCCGCGGGCAGTTGGAGCCGGAAAGATATTATGGCCGGTGGCGCAGTTGCGGATCGTATGCGCCTCAACAGACCTTCGTAGTCCGCCGTAACGTAGACGATTAAATCGGGAGCGGGGATCTGAGCCTGG
>Ga0187871_10000437_pt1 | contig 39942 bp, 46 predicted proteins | sample June2016WEW_16_1_FD_132988 | JGI IMG/M metagenome (GOLD analysis project Ga0187871, IMG submission 132988) | Peatland microbial communities from SPRUCE experiment site at the Marcell Experimental Forest, Minnesota, USA - June2016WEW_16_10 | ecosystem: Environmental > Terrestrial > Soil >...
CCTGCTGGAAGGAACTCGCAAACGCGCTTTGACGCCTGAACGTCGCAATGTTTTCGGTAGCGCCGGCGGTCTTGCCGCCGGTGTTTCTGAAGCTGATCTGGCGGCAAAAAAAACCGGCGGCAAGACCGCCGGCGTTACCGGGCCTCTTACGAAGATGCAGAAACTTCAGGGGCCGAACCCTTACGGGCCGGCCCACGGCCTTCGCTTTATGCTTGGACGCCAGGCTACTGCTGCAACAGCTTCAGAATTGCCTGCGGGGCGGAATTGGCCTGCGCCATGGCCGCTACGGAAGCCTGCTCCAGCACCTGAGCTTTGGTGAGGTTGGAGGCTTCGGTCGCGACATCGGCGTCGCGGATCTGGGATTCCGCCGAGGAGAAGTTGGTCGATTGCGAGGTGGCCAGACCAATGGCGTAATTCAGGTCGTTTTCACCGGCGCCCACAGCGCCTTGCGCAGTGCCGAGATTCGTAATGGCGTTGTTGATCGCAGCGACGGCAGCCAGGGCATCCGCGGTGCCGGCGGTACCGGTGGTCGCGGAGGTTGTTGCGCCGGCCGTGGCGAGAGCGTTCCCTGCCCCGGCGGTCACAGTGAACGCGTTCGAATAGACGTTCTCGAACTCTAGAAACCCGTTGCTGTCGGTAGTGGCCTGGATGCCGTACGGATTAAGCTGCGCGTTCAAGCTGGTCAGAACCTGGGCTCCCGTGATACCCGATGAACCACCGGCCACCGTGGCAGTAACCGTCCCCGTTCCAGCGGAGCCAAGGCCGGTAAACGCGAACGTCTGGGAAGCGTTCTTCAGGAGCACGCCGCTGCCGGTCATGGCGACATTACCAACTGCCGGGCTTACACCTTGTCCGGTTGATTGCATGGCTCCAAGGACGTCGACACCGGTGCCGACCCCCAGCGAGTTCGAATCGACTTGGACCAGATTCTGAATTTGGACTTGTGAGTCGTTCAGGCCGTTGGTGCCGCTCCCGCCGCCGATATACACGCTCAACGTCCCGGCGTTGGAGTGATTGTTGACGCCCAAGCCGATGTTATCCGCTTCCCGGTTTATTTCCTGCTGCAGCGTCTGGAATTCGGAATTCACCGTGGCACGGTTGCCGGCGAAGGTGCCGGAAGCCGCCTCGGAAGCCAGCGACTGCATGCGGTCCAACATGGTGCTGATGTTGGACATGCCGCCGTCGATGATCTGCATCGTGCTGACGCCGGAGTTGGCATTGATGATGCCCTGCGTCAACTGCGAGACGTTGGCGGCATACTGGTTGGCTACTGCCAGGCCGGCGGGATCGTCGCCGGAACTATTGATGCGATAGCCCGAAGTCAACGCTTCGATCGTCTTGGTCTGGAAGTTGTTGTTGACGTTTAGGTTCTGCTCGCCAATCATTGACGCGTAGTTCGTTTGAATGGAAATCATGGTCTTGCATCCTTTATCGTTACGTTCCGGACGTCGTGTCCAGGTTCTGGTTCTCCGTTTTCCCGGCGGGCCTTAAATATGTCGGATTGACTATCGAGTGACATCGTCAATCCTTTGACAGTCGCGTCTACGGCCGGTCGGGGCGTGACTTTGGCTAAAATCGAGGAGATGTCCTGCTGCCTGACGCTGCGGGCGGCGGTGATATTTTCATCGCGGGTGATCTTAATTTCCTTGCGCTGAATGACGACGGAATCGGGAGCCACGATTCCGAACTTGACGCGGGTTCCGCAGATCTCCAGCACTTGGATTTCGATTGTCTCGCCGAGAAGAATGCTCTCGCCGGCGCGGCGGCGCATTACTAGCATGCGACCGCCTCTTCTTCGCTTCTCAGCGGATGCTGTGCGGAGTACTGCGTCTGCACTGCCTGAATACCGATTTTCTGCTTGAGATTGACCACGATGGGGGCGAACAGATTGACGGTCGGATGGGGCCGCTGGTCATCGGCGGCAGATACGGTGACGGCGCAGAGGATATCCTCTCCAATCCGCGGCTGGCTGCCGGAGGAAAAGCGCAGCGCGGCCAGATCCTCCTCCGACAGATGTAATTCGTAGTACCTATCGGCAGCCAGGACTGGCAGCAGGATGAAGCAGACGTCCTGCCGGGAGAGACTCTGCATGAACATCAGCGGGTGGGTGCCAGGAAACTCCAGGAATACGAAGGAGTGCTCGGCTTCGAAGGCGGGTACGCCGGCGGGAAACTCGAAGACGGCATCGGGCGAGTACTCCAGTTCGTCAAAACACTTTGTCTGAACGCGTGGCACGGCAGGACTTATGCAATTTGAACGCCGAAATGGGGCGGGGCGTCGGCGAGCGGGCTATTTCTTGGCCGGAGGCGGCGGTGCGGGCGGTTGCTTGGGCGCACCGGCATTCGGCATGAGTACCTGCTGATTCAGAATGACGACGTCCACCCGGCGGTTATGGGCGCGGCCTTCTTCGGTTTCGTTGGAATCGGCGGGTACGGTGTCCGCGTAACCCGCGATGGCGAGGCGCGCCAGGGAGATGTGGTAGCGGGTGGACAGCAAATCCAGCATGGCGATGCTGCGCGCGGCGGACAATTCCCAGTTGCTGCGGAAGCGGGCCGTGTGGATGGGGACGGAGTCGGTGTGCCCTTCCAGGCGAACCGTATTGGGAAGCTTTTGAATGGTGGTGGCGATCTTTTCGATGCTATCGTAGGTAGCCGGGTCGACCTGCTCTCCGCCGGATGGAAAGAACGTGGCCTGCCGCAGGCTTACCACCAGGCCGCGCGGTTCGAGATGAACTTCGACTTTGCCATCCTTGATCTCCTCCGCGAGCGCTTGCGTGAGATAGTGCATCGAGGGAAGCAACTCGGCGATAACTTCTTGTTCTGGACGGACATTCTTGGGTTGGCTGCCTCCCGGCCCTTTCATCTGGGCATTCCCTTTTCCCAGTTCATCGACGGTGCCGCCCAGAATCTCGTGGACAGCCGCGGCAACGCCGCCTTTGTCCAATGCCGCTTTGACCGCGTCGGAAATCTGTTGGGCCTTGGCTTTATCGGTTTGCGAGCTGGCGTACATCACCACGAAGAAAGCGAACAGCAGGGTGATGAAATCGGCGTAGGAAACCAGCCAGCGCTCGGCGTTCTCGTGTTCCGGAGGTTTTTTTTTGCGGGGCAAGATCAGCCCTCCGCTACAGCAGCCTGCGAGGCCGCTTTTGGCGCTGGGGCGGGCTTAGCTTTGGGGGCAGGCTGGACCAGATAGGCGTCGAGCCTGGTCCGAATCAGTTTTGGATTTAGCCCTTCCACGATAGCCAGGACCCCCTGCAGCATTAGCTCCCGAAGTTGCACTTCCCTGCGCAATCGCGCTTTCAGCTTGCCGCCGGCGGGCAGAAAGAAGATGTTAGCCGCGATCAAGCCATAGACCGTCGCCACGAACGCAGACGCGATGCCCCGGCCGACCTCATCGATGTTCGCCAGGTTCTTCATCACCTGCATCAGCCCGAGCACCGCGCCGACGATGCCCATGGTGGGGGAATATCCGCCGGCCGATTCGAACACCTTGGCCTCGGCTTCGCCTCGCTGCTCCATCAGTTCGAGTTCAAGCTCCATAATGCTGCGGATCTGATTCATTTCCATGCCATCCACCGCCAGGTTGAGAGCTTTACGCAGAAATGGGTCTGGGATCCTGGCGGCTTCCTGCTCCAGGGAGACGACGCCCTGTTTGCGCGCCTGGGTTGCGTGGCCGACGATTTCGTCGATGGTCTGTGCAACTGGTTGAGCTTTTTCGAAAAAGATGGAGCCGAGTTTCTTGATGGCACCGATCAGGACTTCCAAAGGAGTGGTCAGCATGACGGCGCCGACGGTTCCGCCAATAACAATCAGGAAGGCGGTAACCTGCTTGAGTTCCGTGACCTTCCCGCCGTCCAGAATCAGCCCGCCCAGGATTCCGCCCAAACCCACGACGACGCCGCCGATGGAGCCCAGGTCGGGATGCCCGCTAGCCGTCTTTTTGGGTTGTGGAGTGGCCATTGGAATCAACCTGTGGGTCTAGGATAGAGTGCCGGAATTGTCGCACGCGCTGGATGACTTCTTCGGTGGACTCCAGGACCATGATCTTCTGACCGGTGGTCATGCTGATAACCGTGTCCGGAGTAGCCTCGATTCCCTCGATCAGATCGCAATTCAGCACCACCGGTGTGTGGTTGAGTCGTGTGACGTGAATCATGATCCGCTCTCACCCATCACATCGGCGATCCAACCTGGCTTTCGAGAAAGATATCTGGAGAGAGGCCAAAAATATCTTAGAAACCGCATATGAAACAGCCGAAATGACTATCGAATGCAGGCATTTGTGCGGCACCACCCATCACTAGCTGGCCGGTTGGCCGAGGACCTGCTGAAAGCCTGGCTCTCTGCCGACACGGTCAAGATCCAAACGGAATTGGAGCGAAGTCTCGCGGCTCCGTCGGATGCCCGCGATACAGGCGAGCAGGAGCGCAGGCAACTGCTGCAAGCGGTGGCGAACCGGATGAGGAATCGCCCCGATCTGATCGGGTCTCGGGGTCAAACTCCGGAGATGAGCATGTGTGCGCACTTGCTCTTCTCTCTGAGCATCGGTGACAGACTCCGGAACTGAAACCGTGCGCGCATTTGCTCTGGCACACGGCTCCCCGGCCTAAGAAGCGCGGTCAGCCACTTACCGGAGTGGGAGTGCGTGGCGATTGGCGTGCCGAATCCTGTCGCCGCCGAACTTTGGCTTGCCGTCAATGCGGCACACTACGGGGGAGTCGGCGGCACACGGGCTCCACATCCGGGCGCGGCCCCAGTCTCTTCTCTCCGGCTAAGCCAGATAGCTGAACAGGGTCTTCTGCTGCTGGATCTCGGCTTCGGCGGATAGCGCCGCCTGTTGCTGGGTCTGGAATTGCGTCAACTGCGTGGCGACGGTCGGAATGTCGGCGTCGCGAAGGTTGCTGAGCTCTGCCTGCTGCTGGGTCTGGAATTTCTGAGCAAGGTCGGTGGCCGAGGCGATGCTATCCTCAGCCTCGCCATAAAACGCGAGCTGCTGGTTCAAGTAGGTGCCCGCCGTTTGGAGCGCGGAACCTGCCTGCGCAATGGCCGCCTGCTGATCGCTGGGGCTCAGAGACGTGTTATTCAAGGCCGTTAAGAGCGAGTTGATGGCGCCGAAGACGTTTCCACTCGCGTCGGATCCATCCGTATTTTGGGCGTCGAATATTTGCTGCGCGGTCTCGGCCACCGGGATCGAGGTGCCCGTGGCGTCGACGATAGCGCGAGTAGAGGACGCGGAAAACAATTGTTGCACGCCGTCGGGCTGAGAAGCGTCGAGCTGGTACATGGGACCGCTGTCCTGATCTCCACTGAAGATATAGCGTCCATTGAACGTGGTCTGGCTGATTCCCACCAGCGTTTGCTGCAAGCCGGCCACCTGCTGGGCGAGAGCGGCGCGGTCCCCGGCGGTGGACGTGGCGTTAGCACCCTGGGTAGCCAGCGTAGCGGCGCTTTGGACGGCCTGGACGGCGCTCTGCAACGCCGAATCCGCCGTCTGGACCTCGCTGGTGACGCCGCCGAGGTTGGACTGGATCTGCTGGTTTAGGCCAATATCGGCCTGCGTTTGGAGGATCGAAGCGTCCGCATCCGGATCGTCGGATGGCTGTTGAACGGCCAGGCCCGAACTAACTTCGGCCGTGTCGCGATTGATTTGCTGCTGCGTAACGTTCAGATCGGCCAGATAGGCCTGAGTCGCTCCGCTGATGTTCAGTATCATTGGCTGTCCTCGCTTACGTCTGCGGCGTGATCATGGCGATCACCGAGTCGGCGATCGTATTCAGCACCGTGAGTACCTGGGCGGAGGCCTGATAAGCACTCTGGAACTGGAGCACGCTCGTGGCTTCCTCATTCAGACTCACACCCGAAACCTGGTTGATCAGGGTGGTTGCCTGGGCGACGACCTGCTGCTGACTCGTCTGATTGTCGGTCGCGGTTTGGTTCTCCTGTCCGATCTCGCTGGTGATTTGCCCGAAATACTGAGTAAGACTCATTCCGCCCAGTTGCGCCAGGGGCGTGTTCGTCAGCGCCGCAAGCTGATTGGCATTTCCGTTGGACCCGGCGCCGTTCGCGGCCGCTAGCGTGACGTTCGAGTTGACGGCCAGGGTTGCGGCAGCGTCCGTGGGCGTCGCGCTATATGTAAACAACGCCGTACCGGCTGCTCCTCCGGGCGACACCGTGCCGGATTCGAGTATCCCGTTGACGGTTTTGGCCAGCGCAATGGCGAACTGATTCAGCGTGCCGGTCTGCTGCGAATTGCCCAGCATCGAGCCCAGCACACGATTAGTCGAATCGAGTAAGCCGCCGAGTTGGCCGCCGGTGATCTGAGAAGTGATGTCATTGCCCTGTGAGTCCAGAATCTGTGCCCCCGCCGGCGAGGATGCCGTTTGAATCGCGTACTGCTGGCTGCCATCCACCAGGGGCGAGCCCCCGCCAAGCATCACCGTTACGGTCCCATCGGCCTGCGTGACGGTGCTGAAATTTGTCAGTTGAGAAAGGTTATCCAGGGCGCTGTATAACTGCGCGTCTTCGCCCGGGTCGGGAGTGGTCTCGGTCAGGCGCTGCTGGTTGTAGGACTGAATTTGTGCGGCGATGCTGTTGATCTGACTGGCCGTGGAAGCGATGCTGGTGTCGAATTGCTGCGCGGTCTGGGACAAGGAGCTGGCTAAGCTCTGAATGGAAGACGCGACGGTGCCGGCACTGGCGAGCACGGATTGCTCCGCGGTGGGGTCGTTCGGGGTGGCGCTCCAGGCGGAGAAGCTCTGCAAGAGCGCGGTCAGGGCCGCTGAGACGCCAGAATTGCCGGAGGCATCGAAGAAGCTTTGAATCGTGCCCGTGGACTGGGCTTGGGCAGTATACTGGCCGAGCGTCTGGGTCTGTTGCTGCAGTTGCTCTTCGGCGTACGGATCGCGCGAATTGTCGAGACCCGCGGTCGTTACTCCCCCGGCCAGACCAGTGGCCACGTCGAGGGGCATCGCCTCGAGATTCAGGCTCTGAGCCGCGTATCCGGGCGTCGACGAATTGTTGACATTGTTCTGAATTACGCCAAGTGCCTTCTGGTAAACGTCCAACGCGCTACCGGCCGCACCCATCATCGCGAAGAGACTCGACATCGCCGCTATCCCTGCAATTCGCAGGCCGCGGCAGAGGGGACCTGGGCAACCGAGCTGCCCTTGGGCGCATAGGTGAGAGATGTTAAACCGAGCCGCATCGAAACGCCGCGATACAGCGCGGCACAGCCATCGACAACACGCATTGTGCCGGCGATCTCGTGTTTCAATAATGCGATCTCACGAAGAAACTCCGCGCAATCGTCGGGTATCCCATGGCGAACTTCCGCGCCGGCTTGACGCATCTCGGCAACGCTGGTTTCCAGAAGGTTGAAAGCCCGGTGCAAATCGTTGATGTCCGCCCCTCCACACAGTTGGGCTGACAGCCGAAGGTTCGCGCGGGCGGCGCGGACGCGATCGGAAGGCCGCCTCCGCATCAACTGCCTTCCTCTATGGGACCCGAGGCAATCGCGCCTGAGATCAGCGCCCGGCTGACTTGCATCGAATCCACTTGATAATCTCCTCGGGCGTACAGGGCGGCCAATTGGCTGACGCGAGCGGCCTGCTGTTCCCCCAGAGCGCCCACCGACGTGGCCACGTTGCCGGAAAAGGAAGAGATCTCAACTTGGTCGCCGCCGCCGTTCGTTATAGGGGCGGCAAGCGTGGTCGACCCCGATTGTGCCACGTTCTCGGCGGGAGCGGGCGGCGGGGGAGGCGGTGCCGGGGGGATTTGGTTATTGTGAATGCGCATACTCATCGGAGGTGCGGAGGCCTCCGACTAAGAGACTTGCACAATCAGGGCCACACGGCTATATGCAAATTGGCCAACATCGATTGTTAACTACAGTAAGTTAGTATTACCCTCCCTAAATACTGGATAGAATCTTGCCTGGGTCAGGAGTTCTATTAAGACCATGGCGCAAAAGTTGTTGCGAATTGAAAATCCCGCTGGCACTACGGCCCAGGCTGATTGGTGTAGTACACTGGCGGGTTTTGCTGTGACCACGGTTCGCAATCTGTTCGAGGCGTCCGCTGCGCTGTCGAGACAAGAGTTCGACTGTGTTTTAATCTCCGGAGAGGCGGCTGATAACATTGCGCGAGACGCATTGGAGGCGGTGCACGCGGTGGATCCCCTGCTTCCCGTGGTCGTCTGGAACCCCGAAATGTCGGCTGCGGAAGCAGTTAGGTTGGTCCGCGCTGGCGCGTATTATTGCCTGGGATACCGGGACGGCATGGAAGCGCTGCGCGATTGGTTGGAAAGTGCGATGGAAGAAACGCGCGGGCGGAGACGGGCACAGGATCGAACGTCAAACTCCGAGCCGTGGCGCAGCCTGCTGGTAGGTGAGAGCCGCGCCATGCAAGCGGTGGTTGAGACCATCCGGCTAATCGGCGGCCGCCGTTGCACGGTGCTGATTGGCGGCGAAACGGGCACCGGCAAGGAACTAGCGGCGCGCGCGCTTCACATGGCCGGCCCCCGCGCCAGTCAGCCCTTGGTCGCGATTAATTGCAGCGCCCTTCCGGAAAACCTGCTGGAAACAGAGCTGTTCGGGCACGTCAAAGGCGCATTCACCGGAGCCATTCAAACCCGAGTCGGACGTTTCGAACAGGCGCATAAGGGCACCATGTTCCTCGACGAAGTCGGCGATATGCCCCCGGAACTTCAGGCTAAGTTATTGAGAGTGTTGCAGGATCGGGAAATCCAGCGCGTGGGAAGCTCGGAAACCATCAAGGTGGATGTGCGGGTGATTGCAGCCACCAACGTAAATCTCTTAGAGCGCGTTCGGCAGGGGAGCTTCCGCGAGGATCTGTATTACCGGTTGAACGTGGTGCCGCTGGAGATGCCACCCCTGCGCAAGCGCGGGCGAGATATAACCTTGCTGACAGAGCATTTTGTGAGGAAGATCTGTCAATCGGAGGATCTCCCTGTCAAAAAAGTGACACCCGAGGCGATGGATGCACTGTGCAACTGCTCCTGGCCGGGAAACGTGCGGCAACTAGAGAACTCGGTGGAAATGGCCGTCGTATTGAGCGGCGACAGAGAAGTCCTATTTGCGAACGACTTCGGCTTGCCGTCCAGTACCCCCATCAACGTGATCCCATTTGAAAACGCGCCTATGCCGGTCTCCGCATCGGAAGGCATGGATTTCGAAACGGCCGTGAGTCATTTCGAGAGGAGTATTCTCGAAAAGGCACTGCAACAGACAGCAGGCAATAAGACTGCGGCGGCGGAGTTACTCGGGCTGAAACGAACCACCCTGATTATGAAGCTGCGGAGCTTTGGGACCCTGCCTGCAGTATGCGTCGCGCAATGATCGCGCTCTCATTCGAAGCCTCTTCGAAGTGAATGGCCTTGCAGCAGTTATGAGCCTTTTGGTGGTCTTGGAATCGGCCGCGAGCGGCGCGGAACGTTAGCTCTGCTTCTCGCGCCAGGCTTCTAAAGCCTTCAATCCCGTCCGGGTCGCCAGTGCGGAAGGCCGCCACAAGCATCAGATGACGCCGGTCGTACTCTTCCAGCGCATCCAAATATCCGCTAATTAGGGTCTTTCCTTGGTAGCACATATTCTGCGTCCCCCCTATTGAGGGTACCTCCCAACTATGAGGGTAGCTTCATTATAACCGAAAAAACCGCTATTGCACTCTTAAATTGTGCGGGACTTGGTCCACTTATCTCTTTTTTTTGTTACGGGACTACGGAACGTAACAGTACTTTTTCGACTATCTGATTTTTTTTGTTAGTGTTATCGGATCAGCTCGTATTCGCTCAGTTAGGAGGTGGTGCGGTGGTCTTATGAGGGGTATCTATGAGAGCGGACGATTCGCCGCGACGTAGCATACGCGAAGTCTGAGCGCGCGCGTCAGATTCATCGGGCAAGTTCGTATTAGCAGAGGTGGTGCGATGGACTTATGTGGCGTATTCGGAGTTCAAGCAGACCGGGTCGACTTAGCGCTGCCGGTTGCCGCCGGTAGTCCATGGTCGTCTGTCAGCTTTTGGACTTTCAGAAGGAGATCGACTTCGTTACGGGGCAATCGCAGTGCGCCGGCTATGAGAGCGGGCGATTCGCCGCGACGTTGCATGCGCAACGCTTGAGCGCGTCGCGTCAGATTCAGTGGCTGTCCCGTCAGGCAGGCGACATCGGCTGTTTCCGGATCCGGCCGTGAGGCGGTCGCTCCGGCAGCCGCTGCCGAATCGCGGCTTGCGGTGAAAGAGCGCCGCATCAGGGCGATTTCCTTTTTCATCGAGAAGAACAGCACAAGGCAGCCGATTAGCGCGAGTGCCAGGAACGAATACTGCCCGATGGGACCGGCTATCCAATCCAGGCGCATCAGCGCTCTCCCGGCACGGCTGGCTCTGACTCGGATCTCGGGTCCAGCCTTTCGCGCTTGCTCGATATTTCGGTTATGCGCACCGCGTAGTTGCCTTCCACCATCACCATCTCCCCGCGAGCCACCACCCGGCCGTTTACCAGCACCTCGACGAGCTCTTCAGGCGCGCTGTCGAATTCCACCAGCGAGCCGGCGTTGAAGCCCATCACATCGCCAAAGGTCATTTGCGCCATACCTAAACGGATGGTAACGGGCAGTTCGACATCGAGCAGCGCGTCCACCGTTTGCGCATTCATGCTTTCTTCCTGGGTTGGGATAGCCAGACTCGCTGGAGATGGCTGCGGAGCCTCAGAATGGACTGTGAGCGCAGTTGGGCCACTCGGGAGAGATGTACCCCGAGGACCGTGCCAATTTCTCTCAGGCTGAGTTCCTCGTAATAATATAATTGCAACACCGTGCGCTCGACTTTAGGCATGCGGTCGATCGCCAGCGCCAGGATTCGCTCCAACTCGTGGCGCTCCACGATGCGGGCGGGAGAAGACTCTTCGCCATCCGAGATAATGTTGAGCAGACTGGCGCCGGGCGCATCGCCTCCGACGTACTCCAGAGGCTCCAGCTCGACGTCTCGGACTTCCATCAGCCAGCGTTGGTATTCTGCCGGCGCGATGCCCAATTCGGCGGCGATCTCTTCCTCGGTGGCTTCCCGGCCGGCACGCTGTTTGGCGCGATGTATCGCCGCTTCTATGAGTCTGGATTTCTTGCGGACATCGCGGGGAGCCCAATCGGTCTCTCGCAAACCGTCCAGAATGGCGCCGCGAATCTTGCGCTCGGCGTAGGTATTGAGCTGGACGTTGAGCGAAGGGTCGAAGTTATCGATGGCGCTCAAAAGTCCGATTACTCCGGTGGAAATGAGGTCGTCCAGGCTGACATAGTCCGGCAGATGGTCGTGAATCCTCTTGGCGATCAGGCGCACCTGGGGCAGGTGCTCCAGTACCAGCGACTCCCGCCACAAAGCGGCGTCTGCATCGACTGCGACATCGGGTTGGTATCCGTACGTGGCCGTGGCCATGATAGAGCCTAGGCGGCTGCCTGCATTGCAGAGGGCAATTGCCGTACCAAAGACTCGACGATTCTTTCCTTCGTTGCGGGCTCCAGATCTTCCGGAACAGACTGGCCGGCACAGAGGAACGAGACCGGGCTGTTGCGGCGCACAGCCAGGCAAAACACGGCAGCCAGAGAAGATGTCTCGTCCGCCCTGGTGAAAAGCAGTTTGGCGGGGCAGAAGGCATCGTACAGCGCGGCGGTCTGGTAGAGGTCCTCGATGCGCATGGAGGCTGTCAAAACCAGGTGGGTGTCAATATCTTGACGCCGGCTCAGGAACCGGGCGAGATCGCCTCCCACATCCTGCAGCATCGCGGCGCTGTAACCTGGCGTGTCGATCAGAACCAGCGCGGACGGCGGAGCCGACTCGATGGCCTGAGCAAGGGCGGCGGTGCTATCCACCGCCTCGAAGGGCACTCCGAGAATCGCCGCATATGTCCGAAGCTGCTCGGACCCGCCGATGCGGTACGTGTCGCTGGAAATCAGGCGAACGGCGCGTCCCTTGGCGAGGCCTTGCGTGATCGCCAGCTTCACGAGGGTAGTGGTTTTCCCGCATCCGGGCGGGCCAACCAGGGCAGTGATGCGGCCGATCTCGGGCGAAACCGCAAAGTTTGTGGATATCTCTTCCACTGCCTCCAACAGGGCCTCAGCGTCGGAACCTCCCGCCGGACAGGCCGGGCCGATCTGCGGCACCGGGCGGGGTGCGACGCGCTGGCACGACGCCTCCCCGATTTCGCGGGCAAGGGCCGGCTCGACGCCGGCGTCGATCAGCACTCGCCCGATCAACTCGGCCCTGGTGCCCTGGGCGGTTGCAGGCACGATTTGGCCGAGCATTTCGCGAATCTCTTTCAACTGACGCTGGAGGGTCTCCACGCCGCTGACCGGGACCGGCGCGGCTGCACCGGGCGTTTCCGGGGAGGCGGCGAATACCACCTCGTATGCGCCCAGATGGCGGGCCTCCGGAGGAGCCTCCCGCGATTCGAGAAGCAAGGCGTCCGTTCCTAATTCAACCTCCGCGTCCTCCATGGCGGCTTGGACGGATTCGGCGAAAAAGGACTTGACAAAAGGAGATGGTTTGACGGCAAACATGGCTATTGTATGACTCCTAACGAGACGATTTTGACTTCCATGGGGATTTCGTTATGCGAAATGAAGAACAGGTTGCGCATGGTGGGCTCGACCATCTGGCGCAGGAAGTAACGCGCGCCCGAGCTGACGATAGCAAGCACTGGCGTTTCCGGGTTGCCGACCTTTTGGTCGATTTTCTGCAGCAGATCCCGGATGGACGGCGGAGCGAGAGTCGCATGGCTGTTCTGTTCTCCGTGCTGCACGGAGGATTCCACCATCCCCTCGAGTCCGGGGTCGATCAGATAGGCAGGCAGGTTGCCCTGCGCATCCAGGTAGGGCTTCACCAGCGTCCGGCGCAGCGCCTGGCGGACATATTCGGTGAGTAAGACGGGGTTCCGCGTCGTGATGGCGGCTTCGCTGATGGCTTCCACGATGGTGACAGCGTCGCGGATCGGCACGCGTTCGCGCAAAAGGTTCTGCAGCACGCGTTGCACGGTAGCTAGCGGCAGGAGTTTCGGCACCAGCTCCTCGATGGTCTTGGGTTGCTCCTGGGCGACACGATCCAGGAATTTCTTGGCGTCGGCCCGCGAGAACAACTCGTGGGCATGACGCCGGACGATCTCCGTCAGGTGGGTCCCCAGCACACTGACCGAATCCACCACCGTGAATCCGGCGCGGCGCGCGCCATCGGCCTGCTCGCTCCGTACCCACCAGCCGGTCATGCCGAAGGCCGGCTCTTTGGTCTCCTTACCCCCCGGCGGAGGGGCGGACTTGCCCACCGGAATTGCGAGTTCGCAGCCCGCGGGGAGCTCGTAGCGGGCGATTGCCGCGCCCTTGAGCGAGATGACATATTCGTTTACTTTGAGCGCCACATTATCGACTACACGGACGGGACCAAGCAAAAGACCCAGTTCCGTGGCAAGCTGCCGGCGAATCCCGCCGATTCGCTTAATCAGCGGCGATTCCTGGCCACCGCCGACGAATTTCACCAAACCGAGGCCCATTTCAATCGCCAACGGCTCCACCCTCAACAGGCTCTCGACATTCTCCTTGGGCGCCGCCGGTTTGGCGGCTGTCTCGGCTTTGCGCGCGGCAATTTGGTTTTTGCGCAGGTTCCAGCCGACCCCTCCAATCCCCGCGCCCATCAACAGGAACGGAATGGTGGGCAACCCCGGGAAGGCCGAAAGAACAAGCAGAACGCCGCTTGCCAGGAACAGGGGCTGCGCGTTGCCGAAGAGCTGCTTGCTGAAATCGGAACCGAGGCGCTCGTCGGAGCTGGCGCGGGTAACGATGAGACCGCCGGATATGCTGATCATCAACGCCGGGATAACAGTCACCAGGCCGTCGCCGATCGTCAAAACCGTATAAGTCTCGATCGCGTGCCGAAGATCCATGCCGTGCTGGAGGACGCCGATCAGAAAACCGGCGATGATATTGATGCTGGTGATCAGGATGGCGGCCACCGCGTCACGCTGCGTGAACCGGGAAGCGCCGTCCATGGCTCCGTAGAATTCCGCCTCCTTGGCGAGGTCCTTGCGGCGCTTGCGCGCTTCGCTTTCGTCGATCAGGCCGGAGCTGAGATCCGAATCGATGGACATCTGCTTGCCGGGCAGAGCGTCGAGCGTGAAGCGGGCGGTGACTTCGGAAATGCGCACCGCGCCGTGATTGATGACCACGTATTGGATGGCGATCAGCACCAGAAAGATCACCGCGCCGATGATGTAGTTGCCGCCCACCACAAAGTTGCCGAATGACTGAATCACGTCGCCGGCCGCGCTGGTCCCGGTGTTTCCGTTCATCAGAATGAGGCGAGTGGCGGAGATGTTGAGCGACAGACGAAAGAGCGTAAGCAGCAGCAGGGTGGTGGGGAAGACACTGAATTCCACCGGCTTGCGTATATACATCGCCACCATCATGACGACCACCGACATCATGATGTCCGTCACGATCAGGCCATCTAATACGAAGCCCGGCAAGGGAGTGATCAAGGCGATCACGATGCCGAGCACGGCGATCGGCACGCCCAGTTCCTTCCAGTTCGAAAACAGCGCTCCCAGCGCCAGTTTCCCCCGGGCCGGTGCGGCAATCGCTCTTGGTGGTGGCACGCTAGTGGGCCCCTCCATGCGTCAAAATCGCAAAGGCCCGCTCCTTCTTCATGCAGTCCGCCTTCCATTCATCAGCTTGAAAATATAGGCCAGCACCTCGGCCACGGCCCGGTAAAAATCGGCCGGAATCTCCTGGCCGATTTCGACGTTCTTGTACAGTCCCTGCGCCAATGGCGGATTTTCAATCAACGGAACCTGGTGGTCGATCGCTTTCTGGCGGATCCGCAGCGCCAGGTAGTTTTTCCCTTTCGCCACCACGCGCGGTGCGCCCGGAGTGTTCATGGTGTATTTCAGCGCCACGGCGTAGTGGGTTGGGTTCACGATGACGGCGGTAGCGGTCGGGACTTCCTGCATCATGCGGCGGCGCGCCATATCGCGGCGCAGCCTGCGAACCCGCTGCTTCATCAGCGGGTTGCCTTCTACCTCTTTGAATTCGTCGCGGATCTCCTGTTTGCTCATCTTGAGATCCTGCTGGTAGCGGCGCTTCTGCCGCACCAGGTCGACCGTCCCGAAGCACATGAATACAAAGGAAGCCTTCCAAAGCAGGGCCTGGATTGAGGCGGCCGCGTACGATGCGCCGGCCGGCACGCTGCGCAGGGGAAGCGAAAGAAAACTCTGGAAATCGTCTTTGACCAGAAAGTAGACCGCCGCGCCGAACGCCGGAATCATGATCAGGGCCTGCAGCAGCGAAGGCAGGTTTTGTTTCGGCATTTCGCGCAGCTTGCTCAGAGGGTTGAGGCGCTTGAAGTCGGGCGCGATCTTCTTGACGCTAATGCCCATCCGGGTGACGCCGAGTTGCACTCCGACCGTGATTGCCATCAGCACCGCGCCCAGAAGAGCCAGGGGGATCACGGTTTGTTCGATCAGGTTTTGGATGAGCGCGATGATGTCCTGCCCGGTCAGGCGCGGGTCCAGACCGTGCCGGAACACGGCCGCGGTATTGTCGCGGATGGTCATCAGCCAATTCAGCCCCCAGGCATGAATCAAGCTGACGAAGGCCAGGAACTGGAGCGCTCCGACGAAGACGCGCGCAGTGGGAAAGTTCCCCTCTTCGCGTGCCTTTTTCAGGCGCCGTTGTGTGGGTTGCTCTGTCTTTTGGTCTTTCTCCGCCATGCCTTCACCGTGCGATGAGACCGCGCATGGCGACAATGCTCGAGTTCATCCCAGCGCGGAACAGAGTGGGCAGGAGCAGCGCCAGCCAGCCCAGCACCGCGAGGCCGATCATCATCTTCACCGGAAAAGCGATGGTGAGGAGTTGCAGTTGAGCGTTGACGCGGCCCAACAGCGCCAGCGAGATATCGACCATCACCAGGATGGCGACGATGGGAAGCGCCACCCGCAGTCCGGTGGTGAACATGCCCGCTCCCAGGGAGAGCACGTGTCCCGCCGACTCGCGCGTGAGCACGAACGTGCCGGCGGGCCAGGTCTCCAGGCTGCGAGCGATGACACGCACAATCTCGCGGTCGATTCCAGTCGAGAAGAACAGCAGGCCGGCGGCAACCTGCGAGAAGGTGACCAGCACGGTGCTGTCGGCCTGCGTATTCGGATCGACTATGGTGGCAAAGCCATAACCGGCCTGCAAGCCCATCACCTGCGCTCCCACCGCCAGCGATTCAATGACAAACCCGACCGTCAACCCGATACCGATTCCCAAGCCGGCTTCGGCCAATACCCACATCAGGAACAACCCGGCGGAGGGTGTTGCCGCGACCTGGGGCCAGACCGGAAACAAAGCCACCGTGATCCCCAGCGTCAGAATCACGCGGGCCGGGCTGAGTACGGAGCTGACGCCGGGAATAGGCACGAAAATGAACACGCCGCCAACCCGGATCAGCGTCAGGAGGAACCCCAAGAGCGTCGATATGGAAAGTATCACCTCACCGCGCATAGCGGCTCAGATCTCCCAGCGTGAGGACTGTATACGCCGTGATCTTTTGCAGCATCCAGGGGAGAGCCAGGATAAACGCGGCGAGAAAGGCCATCAGCCGCGGGATGGCGTTGAAAGCCGAATCCTGAATGGAGGTGAGGATCTGAATGAGGCTCATGCCGATGCCCACGATAAAGCCCACAGCCAACAACGGCGCGCTCAGCCAAAACGCGGTCATCAGCGCCTCTCGGAGAATCTGAATTGCGAATTCGGGAGTCATGCGTAGAAGCCTTTCACGAGAGATCCGATTACCAGGTTCCAACCATCGGCCAGAACGAACAGCAGAATCTTAAACGGCGCCGAGATCATCACCGGAGGCAGTTGAATCATGCCGATCGAAAGTGTCACGGATGCGACTACCATGTCGATGATGAGAAAGGGCAGGAAGAGCACCGCGCCAATCTGGAAGCCAGCCTTCAGCTCGGAAAGAATGTAGGCCGGTATGAGAACCCTGAGGTCGAGATCGGCGGGGCTATGCGGCGCGGGCGCGTGCGAGATTTCGACGAAGAGCTTGACGTCTTTTTCGCGGGCAAAACGCGCCAGGAAAGTCTTGAGCGGCTTCGCCCCGGCGTCGAACGCCTGGTCGGTGGTCATCTGATTGTTCTGCATCGGCTCCCACGCCTGGTGGTAGATGTCCGCCGCCACCGGCGACATGATCAGCACAGTCAGAAACAGTGCGATGCCCACCAGCACCTGGTTGGATGGCGTCGTCTGCGTGCCCAGGGCCTGCCGCAGAAAATGCAGAACGATGGTGATGCGCAGGAACGGGGTGATGCACATGATCATCGCCGGCAGCAAAGTCAGCGCCGTCAGTAGAATGACGATCTGCAGCGGAACGCCTAAGGTCTCGCCGGACTTGCTCATGTTGATCCCGAGCAGAGCATTGGGCTCCGTCGCTTTGGCGGCCATCGCGCAGCCCGCGCTCAGCGCCACCAGGGAGATCCATTGAAGCGTGCGGCGGATCATCGACGGCACTCCGCTTCTTCCGCGGAAATCGGCGGCGAAACCTGGTCCACTACGGCGCAGCCGCCGGGAGAGACCGCAACCAGCAGGGTGCGGCCGCAAACGCTGACGAGATGCAGGGAATGGTGAGGCGTGAGGTGCAGGCGCTCGATCGATTTCATCTGTTTCGCGCCCTGGCGTCCAAACCCTTTGCCGTTGAAGCGCGCCAGCCCTTTTGCGCGGAGGAAGTACAGGCCGCCGCCGAGCAGTCCCAGCACGAAGAGTACGGCAAGCGCCGATTGCATGGTTTCCATTAGTGGCTTCCGGGCGCGCTTACGGGTGGATCAGATTCATCGTGTCCTGCAACAGTTGGTCGGTCGTGGTGATGACGCGGGAAGCGGCTTGATAGCCGCGCTCATAGGTGAGCAGCTTGGTAAACTCGGTGGCCATGTCGACCGTCGACGATTCCAGCGAGCCCGCCAAAATCTGGCCCCTGCCGCCGCTGTTTGCCGCGCCGACTGAGATCGAGCCGGTAGAGGCGGAGGCAGCGAGTTCGTTATCGCCGACCGAAGTCAAACTCTCCGGGTTGGGGATGGATGCCAGGGCGAGCTGGCCCACCGTGGTCTGCTGGCCATTGGAATAGTTGGCTACCAGCAGCCCGCCGTTTTCGAGACTTACGTCCGTAATCTGGCCCGCCGCCGAGCCATCCTGCGTGGTGCCTCCGACGCCGGAAGCTTCGGCGTATTGGGTGAGCGTGGGAGTGCCGGCGCTATTGTTGAGGTTCCAGTTGACGTTCAAGGGCGCGGCGCCGTCGGCGAGCCCCGTGACAGCAATGGCTTGTGCCGCGGTCGGAGCTGTCAGGACCCCGCTCGAGTTGAACGTCAGAGTGCCCTTGCCGACAGTGGTGTTGCCGCCGGTGGTCAGGTCCGCGGCGGGAATCGTCACCGTGTAGCTCCAGGCGTTGGCCGCGGTCTCGGTGAAATTCACCGAAAGGGTGTGGGCGGTGCCAAGCGAATCATACACTTGAACGGGAGCCGAGAAGGTTGCGCCAACCGCCGACTGGGCGTTCAGATTGGCTGTCACGGTCATGTTGGCGGTGGCAACCGCGGGAACTGTAGAGCCGAGCGGAACCGTGAGATTGCTGATCGCCCCATTGGCGTTGACGGTTCCGTTCACGGCCGCCCAGCCCTGCACGTTCTCGCCAGTTGCGGTCACGACGTTGCCGGCCGCATTCACCTGAAAGCTTCCGTCGCGCGTGTAGAGGGTCTGAGCCGCGGAATTCTGCACTACGAAGAATCCGTCGCCCTGAATGGCCGCATCCATCGGCCCACTGGTGGTAGTAATCGTCCCCTGGGTGAATGCGGTGGCTGTCGTCACCGAACCAACGCCCATGCCGAGCTGCGCCGAATTCTGACCCACTCCGAGGTTCTGCGACATCAGAGTTTCAAAATCCACGTTGGTGTCCTTATAACCGGTGGTATTGAGATTCGCCAGGTTGTTGCCGACCACGTCAATGGCGGTGCTATTGCCCTGGAGGGCCGAAAGTGCGATAGAAAATGCTGCGGACATTCTTAGTCTCCTTTTACGATCACTGCGCCGTGGATGGCGTGCTACTGGTGGAACTTTGATTGGCTGTCGTGGATGGCGTGCCGCTGGTGGTGCCTTGGGTCGATGACGTCGCGGATGACGCCGCACTAGCGGCGGTGGTTGCGTCCGTTGCCAGCGTATCGGTATCGCCGCGGATGGCCATCACCTGTTCCAGTTCGCTGAACTGCGCGAGCTGGGAGACGAATGTGGTGCTGTCGGTGGGATTCAACGGATCCTGGTTCTGCAATTGCGCCACCAGTAACTGCAGGAACATCTGCTCGGTCGGAGCGGGCATGCCGGCCGTCAGCGACGATGATGACGATGACGACGACGTGCCGGTTGAAGCTGACGATCCGGTGATTGGATTAACTGCCGATGCCATAAGTTGCTCCTTGAGATTGTTCGGTGCCGATGCTGCTTTCCAATTCCTCGACCCAGGCGGGCCGCTGCGACTGGCTATGCCGCCGCCCGTCCTGCTGTTGCTGCGAACCGCCGGAGTACGATTGCGAATCGTCTCTTTGAGAGCCGCTGGGGCTGCTGCTGGACTCCAAGACAGGCCCGGTCTGCACACTCGGTCCGCCGGGGCGCCACGCCTCGGCGCGCGAACCGCTTTCCTGCAGGCGGCCCACCAGGTCCGATAGACCCTGTTGCAGGCCATGGGCCAACTCGGAATCGCCCGTGTGCACGGCAACTCGAATCTCGCCGGTCTGCTGGGTCAGGTGAACTTCCACCTTCTGGCCTCCCGACTGCGCTACCTGAAGCGAGATATCCTTCAACGGAACGGCGGCTGGTTTCGAAGGCGTTTCGATAAACTTAGCTTCCTCCGCTTTGGCCGGCGCGGAAGGCGTGTCAGGCGCGGTTGACGCCGGCACAGCCGTCTCAGCCTGGGCGAGGGTTTGTCCATGAGACGCCAGGAACGAACCGGCGCCTGCCGCCACCGGCTGGACCACGGCTGGGTCCGCCGTGTCGTTCTCGGTGGTCTTCTTAAGCAATGGTTGCGCGGAAACCACCGTTTCGCGTTGCAAAGGAGGCTGGGAAACGCCGGGCTCGGTGCCCGCCGCTGCCGCTGGCTGCACCCTTACTGCAAACGCCAGTTCGGTGTCGGAAGTGAGCGGCGGATTCGCCGCTGCCGGTGGCCTCGAAACCTCGGGTGCCGAATCCGCCGTGGCATCCTGGTTAATTGCCGGTTCGTCTGTTTCCGCGGGAGATTCGGCGGCGCCGCGGACAGGCGCGCCCTCTATGTCCGGCAGTGGCGCGGTGACAACAGTCGGCAAGGACATCGTCACCGGCGCCGTCGCTGGGCGCTTGTCCTGCTCTTTGGGCTGCTGCCTGGAGTCCTTTACGTTTCGACGCGAGCCGGCGGCGCCGAGGATTACTTGCGCGAATCCCGTGGCCGCCAGACCCTCTTCGTTCTTACCATACGCGCCCGGCCGCGCCAGAGATGCTTGAGGCGTCGCCTGCGTAAGGGGATGCTCAGGAGACGCCTCGGGTCGCGCTTGTGTGGATGCGGAGGAAAGCGCTTGCGCGAACCCCGCAGTGGCGAAATCGTCGTCGCTCCTGCCGTGCGCGGTTGGATGCATGGGAGGCGCTTGAGGCGCCGCCGTTGCTGCCGAGGAGATCGTCACAGCCCGAGAAAGGGCAGATCACGCACCACCGAAGGATGGCAGTCTTTTCAATCGGATGCGGCTAGTGAGATGGTGTTGGCGTTTTGACAGTGAACCGGATCAGTCAAAGATTTGACGAGTTAAGGCTCTACTTACAAGTAAATATCGGCTGCACATGCTCATTTTCTAGTTTTTCTTGAGTTATCTTACTTTCATTTGTTGGAAGGTGGCGTGCTCCTACCTGCCGTAGCGTTTATGGATCCTTTAACCATTGCGGCCGCCAGCGGGATCCGCTCCCGAATGCAGTCGCTGGATCTGCTCGCCAACAATCTCGCCAATACCGGTACCGCCGGGTTCAAGCGGGATCAGGAATTCTACGGGCTGTTCACTTCCGATGACGCGACTGCCGGCGACAATGGTTCCTTGTCCACCGTGCCGGTCCTCGAGCGCCAGTGGACCGACTTCTCGCAGGGAGATCTCCAAACGACCGGCAACCCCATGAACGCGGCCATCTCCGGCAACGGGTTCTTTTCGGTGAACGGACCCAACGGACCTCTTTATACGCGCAACGGCATTCTCCAGGTGCTGCCCTCGGGCGAACTGGCAACCGCCAATGGCCACGCGCTGCGCAGTACTGCCGGAAACACGATTCAGGTTTCCCCCAACAAACCGATCGTGATCGCGCCCGACGGCACCGTGCAGCAGAGCGGCCAATCGCTGGGCCAGTTGGCTGTGGTGACTTTTAAGTCCACGCGCCCGTTGACCAAGGTGGGAAACACCTGCTTCCAGAACAGCGATCCCAAGAACCTGCCGGTCGCGGCAACCAATGTCGAAGTGCAACAAGGAAAGATCGAAGGCTCGAACGTTCCGGTGGCGGAGGCCGCTATGCGGCTGGTCGGCGTGATGCGGCAATTCGAAATGATGCAGAAGGCCATCGGAATCAGCAGTGATATGGATACCAAGAGCATTCAAGAGGTGGCGCGTGTCGGTTCGTAAGATGGCTCCGGCCTCCGCTCGCCAGCCGATTAATTCGCAACGATATTCAAGGAGTTTAAGATGATCCGTGCTTTGTTCAGCGCCGCTAGCGGAATGGTCGCGCAGCAGCTCAATGTGGATAACATTGCCAATAACCTGGCCAACGCCAACACCACGGGCTATAAATCCCGTCAAGCGCAGTTTCAGGACTTGCTGTACCAGAATATATTGCAGCCGGGCGCTTCCGCGGGCCAGCAGACCACCGTGCCCGCCGGCCTCCAACTCGGACTCGGGACGCGCGCGTCGTCCAACGAGATCATCTTCTCTCAGGGCAGCCTCACACAAACCAACAACCCGCTGGACCTGTCGATTCAGGGCAACGGCTTCTTCCAGATCCTCCAGTCCAACGGTCAATTGGCCTACACCCGCGACGGATCGTTCCAGCTCGATATGAACGGCAACCTGGTTACCAGCAACGGCAACCAGTTGCAGCCGACGATTACAATTCCGTCCAGTGCGCAATCGGTGACCATCGCGACCGATGGCACCGTGAGCTACACCATGCCGGGCCAGACCGCCGCGCAAAAAGCAGGGCAAATCCAGCTCGCCATGTTCCAGAATCCGGCCGGCATGAACAGCCTCGGCGCTAACATGTATCAGCCCACCACTGCTTCCGGCGATCCCGTCGTGGGGCCGCCCGGCGGACAGGACGGGCTGGGCACGTTGATGCAGGGATATACGGAGCAGTCCAACGTCAGCGTTGTTCAGGAGTTCATTAATCTGATCACGGCGCAACGCGCGTACGAGGCAAACTCCAAGGTGGTTAAGGCAGCCGACGACATGTATCAACAGGTCAACAACCTGAAACAATGATGTTACGCGTTCTACTTGCGCTCTGTTGGCTCGCGCGATTCGCTCCCGCGCAGGGTCCAGCCTGCACACCGGTAGAGGGCGACCGCATCCTGGGCAAGCACCTGGCCGCAGCCCTCCCCGCATTCCGCGCACTCCCGCCCGAGACAGTGCTGGGCAGTATGCCGCCTCCGGGCTCCCAGCGCGTGTTCCATGCCTCCGAGCTGGCTTCGCTGGCGCAGCGCAATTCCATCCGGCTCGATTCGCCGGCGGACGTGTGCTTCGAATGGCCGATGGAGTCGCTGGATCGCGCCCACATCCTGCAAGCCATGCACGAGTCGCTCAAAGACGCCGATGCACGCATCGAAATTACCGAAACCAGCTTGAACCTCGTGCCGCGAGGCCGCCTGGAGTTTCCACTCGAAACGCTGGGAAAGCCCGCTTTACCTGCGCAAAAGGATCCCGCGTTGTGGCGCGGCGAGGTAGTTTACGGTCGCGATCACCGTTACGCAGTGTGGGCCAAGGTGCGGGTGATAGTGTCGTGCGAGCGGGTTATCGCGAGCGAGGCGTTGAAGCCCGGACAACCGATCGACCCCAAGCAGGTCCTGGTGGAGCGGGGCGAGTGTTTCCCGTCCCTGGACCGGTCCGGACAAAAACCGGCATCTGTTCCCGGCATGGTTCCGGTCCGCGTCATCGCGACCGGGAGCGAAGTCCGCCCCGAGTTTCTGACTCGGCCCAACGACGTCAACCGCGGCGACGCCGTCCACGTCGAGGTCCAGAGCGGCTCGGCTCACCTGGCGCTGGTCGCCAAAGCGGAATCGGGCGGACGCAGCGGCGATTTCATCACGGTACGGAATCCGTCCAGCAACAAGACTTTTCGGGCGCGTATCAAAGACAAGGACCAGGTCGTCGTGCAAACCGAGTTTGCCGCGATGGGCCAGTGAAGGTTTCGGTTATGCTTTCGAGAACATTGATCCCGGTCGCCGTTTTGGCGGTTTTCGCCTCCGCCGGCTATGGTGCGGATAAGAAGAAGTCGTCCGAGCCAAGTGCGCTGGACAAGTATTTGCAGGAGGCTCTCAAACAGCCGACGGTCCCGGTGCAGCCCTCGGCGGGTTCTCTTTGGTCGCCGGCCTCGCGCATGACGGATGTCGGCAGCGATGTGCGCGCCGCACAGGTGGACGACCTGGTGACGATCGTAGTGTCCGAGCAAGCTTCGGCCGTCGTCACTGGGGCCACCAAAACTTCCCGGGCCGCCGCGGCCCAGAGCCAGATCTCCGCGCTGGCCGGCAAGAAGAGTCCCAACGGAGCCGCTCAGAACCTGCTCAACCTGGCCAGCTCTCAGTCGTTAGACGGGTCCGGCACCACTTCGCGAACCACCTCCCTGAGCACTACTCTAAGCGCTCGCGTCACCAACGTTCTGCCCAACGGCTATCTCGTAGTGGAAGGAACCAAGCAAGTCCAGGTCAACTCCGAGCATCAGTTGGTTACGGTCCGCGGTGTAATCCGCCCCGCGGATTTGACCACCGGCAACATGATCAGCTCGAACCAGATCGCCCAGATGGAAATCAAGATTGATGGCAAGGGCGTAGTGAACGACGCCATCCGGCGACCCAACATTTTGTACCGCATCATGCTTGCGATTCTGCCTTTCTGAGGGCTGCCATGAAACATTTGTTCGCAGCGCTGTTGGTATTCGGGTCCATTGCCGTTCCGCGCGCGCACGGCGCGGTACGGCTCAAGGAACTGATTTCGCTCGAAGGGGTGCGCGACAACCAGTTGATGGGCTATGGCCTGGTAGTCGGCCTGGCGGGAACTGGCGACCGCCAGCAGACCGTCTTCTCCGCCCAGAGCTTGACCAACCTGCTGGAACGTATGGGGCTGACCGTGAACCCCACCGCGATCATGGTGAAGAACACCGCCGCGGTGATGGTGACCGCCACGCTGCCTCCGTTTGCGCAGGCGGGGTCTCGTATCGACGTAACCGTGGCCGCGCTGGGAGATTCACCCAGCCTGCAAGGTGGGGTCCTGCTCATGGCGGGAATGAAGGCGGCCGACGGCCAGGTTTACGCGGTGGCGCAGGGCCCGCTCGTACTGGGAGGTTTTCAGTCCGGCAGCGGCACCACCACCACCACTCAGAATCACCCCACTGTGGGCCGCATCCCTAACGGCGCGATCGTGGAGCGCATGTCGCCGAGCTTGAATCTCACAACGCACCTGCGCTTGCAACTCCAGCGCGCCGACTTTGTCACCGCCGCGCGAGTCACCGAAGTGCTCAACAAGCGATTCGGCGACATCGCACACGCCGAAAACTCCGCGGTGATCGCCGTCTCTCTCCCGCCCGAATACGAAAAAAGGACCACCGAGTTCGTGGCCGAAATGGACCGCCTCACCGTGGAAACCGATAGCGAAGCCGTCATCGTGGTCAACGAACGGACCGGCACCATCGTGATGGGAAAGAACGTGCAGATTGCGCCGGTTGCCATCATGCAGGGCAATTTGAACGTGGAGATTCAGACCATTCCGCTGGTCTCGCAGCCGAATCCGATGAGTTCCGGCACCACGCAGGTAACCCAGCAGACCAACGTCTCGGCCAAGCAGGAGCAGGCCCGCAGTGTGATGCTGAAAGAGGGGGCCACCGTCGAGGAACTGGTGCGTGCGCTGAATGCCATCGGATCGAGCCCGCGCGATATTATCTCGATTCTGCAAAACCTCAAGGCCGCCGGCGCGCTGGATGCCGAGCTGAGGGTGATTTAGGAGGCGAAGATGCTGGACGCTCTCAATGCCGCGCCACCGCCGGTCCCGGTTGCCGCCGCGGACAAGCCGGACGACCCCGCCAAAGTGAAGGAGGCGGCCAAGCAGTTCGAGGCGTTGCTGATCGGGCAAATGATGAAATCGATGAACGATTCCGAGGGCGGCTGGTTGGGAACGGGCGACGACGATTCGGCCTCCTCCGCCATGGAATACGGGCAGGAGATTTTTGCCCAATCCATGGCGCAAAGCGGCGGTCTGGGGCTATCGAATCTGATCACAAAGGGATTGCAGAAGGCGTCGGGCAGTTGATCCCATTCCCTTAGGCGCTCCAGCAATGTGCGGCGGCATCGGCCACGTAATTCGAGTACAGCAACTCGGCTGGGGCGGACTCGGCATGCTGCATGGCGGTCCAGCCCTCATCGAGCGTCCGCATCAGCGTTTCCACCTCGGCGACTGGCCCGGCATCGCGCTTCATGGTTGCTTCCAGCAGCCGTTTCCGCATGTACTGGTAAAGCCTGGCAAGGTTCTGGCTGATGGAGCCGCCGGCGTTGAGATCGAGCGAGCATTCCAGTTCGCCAAGCGCCGCCAGGGTTTTCGAGATGGCTTGGCAACGAGCCGCGATGTTGTTCTCGGCAAAGGCGATGCGCGCCAGTTTCAACTGCGTCAGCGCGTGTTCGTAGAGGATATGAATCAACTCAACGGGGTCCGCTGCCAGTATGCGGCTTTCCAGATAGGGATCTATCGGCATATCGCTCACACTCCCTCTTCTCTTTCTTTTTCTAATTCTGTCATCATGCGCAAGACTGCTTCGGGCGGAAACTCGTCGACCACATCGCCGGTTTCCCTGTCCACCAGGTCCACTACCGGCCGCTTTTCGGCCGCACGCCGCCGCAGCCTGTACTCGCGCCCCTGTTCCAGCAGCTCCGGACGATTCAACCCGCGGATCGCGACAACCAGTTGGCTCATCAGCGCCGGATTTTCCTGCGTGACATCGGCAGCCGCCGGAGCGATCATCGATGCGCGACTTAAAGACCCTATTTCCATTGCCGAACCGCCTTACGGCTCTCACCAATCACATCGGCGGGAGAGGCCAACGATTCGAGGAAGATTATGATGAGAACCACTCATGTACGGCTAGCTTTGGCCGTTATCTCCGCCACCGTAGCCTTGTCCGCTCAGACCTCCGTGGACGCGCGGGCCGCCATGGAGACGTCGTTGGCCAAACAGCGCTCGGCGGCAGCTTCCCTGGAGGCCTCCCTGGCTCGCCAGCGGGCTTCTCTGGAGAAACAAACCGGCAAGGCTGAGCGAGGCTCCTTTTTCCTGCTGACCCCACCCGCCGGGTTGGGAGCAAATGTGGCTGCACCCGCGCCGGCCGCTGCCGATTGTGACTCGCTGCCATCCTCCGAGGTCGATTCGCTGGTGGAGCACGCCGCCAAACGGCAGGATCTGGACCAGGAGACGCTGCGCGCCGTCATCCAGCAGGAATCCGGTTTCCGTCCTTGCGCGGTTTCGCCAAAGGGAGCCATGGGACTGATGCAACTGATGCCCGCCACCGCCAGCCAGTTCGGCGTTCCGAACCCCTTCGATCCCGCCGACAACGTCGAGGCCGGCGCTCGATTCCTCAAGCAGTTGATGGTGCGTTACGGAGGCGATCTGACGCTGGCGCTCGGCGCTTACAACGCCGGACCGTCCAGAGTCGATGCTGCGGCGGGCGTCCCGGATATTCAGGAAACGCGGGACTACGTGAAGCAGATTCTCGCCGCTCTGCCGGTCAAGCAGTAACCGGTGATTCTCGCCCGTCGCCGCAAGAAGCCGTTCGTGGTGCGCTCGCCGATCCAGTGAAGATCGGATAGGGAGGGGCGCCTCAACCACTTCGAGGGTGGCTTGCAGGCGCGGAGCAAGTACGCGCGCAACGTGGGGTACTAGTAACTAATTCACGTTCTCTCTAGAGTGTCTGACAGCTCCTGCCGATATATGAGGCAGAAGGTGAGCTGTGATGATCAAAGGCAACCGATTATTGTGCCATGTGTCCTCTGCCTTGTTCCTGGCGAGTTCTTCAGCGCTTTTTGTGGCGAGCGCGCAGGAAGATCCGCTGCAGAAAGCCGACCAAGAGCTGAAGGAGGCCACTAAGAACGTGGTCTTCTTTACCTTTGAAGAGCGCACGCGATGGGAGCAGAAGTTCGGCGTGAACTTCGGCAAGTCCGTCGACCAACAGGACATGTTGAGCCGCGTTCGGATTGGAGTCGGCGTCCAGCCGGTCTCCTGGTTGACGGTCTACGCCATGGGGCAGGATGCGCGCGTGCCCTTCTACGGCGGGCCGGCGCCGAACACCATGCGTGACCCGATGGACCTGCAGGAGGGGTATGTCAAGCTCTTCGACCGGGTCGACACGGGCTTTGGCGCCGAGTTTGGCCGGTCGATGCTGGATTACGGAGAGTCGCGCCTCATTGGCTCGCCGCAGTGGAGCAATGTATCGAAGACCTACGATCAGAGCCGGCTGTATTACCGCACATCGAAGGCGCGATTCGAAATCCTGATGGTCTCTCCAGTCAAGGTGCTGCCAGACTCGTTCAACGTCCCCGATCTGGGCGAACGGATTTGGGGAACATACAATACATTTAAGAGTGTATGGCACGGCGCTTCCGTGGATGCCTATGCATTGCGCCACTCGCAGAACAAGATTGGCGGCTGGTCCGGCGCCGGCACACTGGGGACCGACAGTTTCGGCGGACGTCTTTACGGTCCCCTGCCCGATGGGTTTGCGTACAGTTTCGAGGGCGTCGGGCAGACCGGCCACATGGGGCTGCTGGCACAACATGCCTACGCCTGGTTCGCTGGCGCATCTCAGAAGGCGACAGTGTGGCACCGGGCTCTCTTCAACTCAGCCGAATACAAGCTCGCCTCTGGCACCAAGTTGGGGGCAGCGGAAAGCTCCACCTACGACCAGCTTTCGCCCGCTAACCATGACAAGTTCGGCCAGGAGGACTTGTTCGGTTGGCGCAATCTGAAGACATTTAAGGTGCTGGAAACGTATGGCATCACCAAACGCCTGGCGTTTAATGAAATGTATACCGACGATTGGCTGTTCAGCGCGTCCGACTCGCTATACAACAGCCAGGGTTCGTCTATCGCAGTTTCGAAGAAGGGTACGGCCGGCACGCACGTTGGTCAGGAGCTTGATGAGTTCATCACCTACAAGTGGGGCGCCCACCTGTTTGGCGCCGGAGTAGGCCATTTTTTCAAGGGCGAGTTCGTGGAAGATGCCACGCTGCACATCAATCCAAGGTACATGTATGTGTTCCAGCAGTATTCATTCAAGTAACTGGATGATCCAAGTAGGAGCCATGTTGTGAGCACACTTTACGACTATCGCCTCGCTATCGAAGGCAAGATCAAAGCCGATGGCCTGGACTCGATGAAGGTCAAGGGCGAAATCGGACTGCGCACGGGGAAACTCATGTCGCTAATTTCTCCTAGTACACCGGACGACCCGGTAGTGGTCGCCAAATTCAGGCTGGCCGTCAAGGAAGTGCTCAATCTCAGCTTGTGAGGAGCTCTCAGATGAAATGGAACTCGATTCGAACCAAAGTTCTAGCCGCCCTGGTCGGCTGTCTGGCGCTGGGCCTTGGCGGCACCCTGACGCTGCTGCGCTACAGTTTCGCGCAAAACTCACAGGCTCTGGCCGCAGAGTCTGTCACCGGCGCTCAAAAGCTATTCAAGATTCTGGAAACCAGGGAGACCAGCAAGATGAAGGCAGTCGGCGAGACGCTGGCCACGAATCCCCAGGTTCGCGATGCGTTCGCGGCGATGGATCGCAAACGCCTCCTGGAAGTGGCTGGACCCCTATATCCGAGCTTGAAAACCGAAGGCATTACCAACTGGATGTTCCATACGCCGGAGCCGGAAATGACCGTCTTCCTGCGCCTTCACAACCCCACGAAATTCGGTGACCGCTTAGGCCGCTTCATGGATAAAGAAGCCGTGCGTACCCATGCGGTAGTGATCGGAAACGAGTTGGCCAAAGCCGGGTTTGCGGTGAGAGTCCTTCGTCCGTTCTACGATTCGCGCGGCGGAATCATCGGATACGTCGAGTTTGGCGAAGAGATTGGCCAGTTTGTTCAGGAAATGAAAAACCAGACCGGAGACGAATACGGACTTCTACTCAGCAAGAGGTTTGTGGACCGGCAATTCTGGGCCGCTTCAAGCGCGCTGTGGAAGCGTCGCGATAACTGGGATGACCACCCGGACTTCGTGGTGGCGGACAAAACCACGTCGGGCGAAAGCATCATTCAGTTTCAGGGAGACCTGGGGGCGGTGCCGCGGACAGGTATGGTCCTGACGCGGTTCACCCGAGGCGATTCCGTCCTGGTGCGCGGCATCTTTCCCATCTACGATGCCGCGAACAATACCGTTGGCGCCATGTTTGTGGTGCGGGATATTTCGAGCGTTTACCTGGCTATGCGGAGGACGCAGAAACTCCTCGTGCTCTTAAGTGTCGTCGGGCTGTCGGTGGGCGCATTTCTGGTGATCATGCTCCTCAACAGTCTCATATTCCGGCGCCTGGAGCACATCATTGTGATTGCTACGCGCGTGGTGGGGGGCGATTACGAATCGGAAATCCGGGTCGGCTCCAATGACGAAATCGGCCAGTTTGAGCATCTCTTTGAACAGTTCCGCTGCGTCTTCGTCGACGTCCTGTCGCATGTGCCGGAGTTTCAAGAAAAGAGGTAGGATTTCTGGAACGTGAGCGGCAGTTGGTCACTGGCACAGCGCCTGTATCGTCGCTGATGACGAGACGCCTGGTACGCCTCTGAGCAGGCGCTCGGCGCTTACAACGCCGGACCGTCCAGAGTCGATGCCGCGGCGGGCGTCCCGAATATTCCGGAAACGCAGGACTTCGTGAAGCCGTGAAGCAGATTCCCGCTGCTCTGCCGGTCAAGCGGTAACCGGTAAATCTCGCCGCGCGCCGCTCAAATATCAGCGAAAAAACTCGCGGCGCGCCGATAAGTCTGGTGTGAACCCGTTCTTCCGGCACGCCGAAGAGATTCTGGAGATCGCCACCGCCGATAGCGCGACTTTGGGCGACACCCTTATGGTTCTGGACCGTCAGGGCGGATTTCGAATGCTCGAACCCGCCGGATGGTCGCTCCCGGGGTTGGCCGCCGAGTTTGGCGCAGAGGCCGTGTACAAGGTGGAACGTCGGGGATCCTCGGTGCGCGTGGAAGGATGGAACGGTTTCGAACGCTGTCTTCTTCAGGGCCAGACCAGCGGTGAACGAGCGCGCGGCATGCTCCGAGCATCATTGGCTTCTCAGGCAACGATGCTCCAGTTTGCTGCGCTGGCGCTGGCCTGATTGAAGGACCTCGACCCGCAAGTGTGGAATTCGTAATTCGTCATTGTGACGACGGTCCGCTTCTCATCGCTTCGCAACACCCGCCCCCACATCCGTAGTTCCAACGGACAGACGCCTTGCAGCAGGAACGGCCACTCAATATGAAGCTCCACTTCCGCGCCGTAGGGAAGCGGATTGTCCGAAACGAAGTGGACCTCCCTCCGGCCCAAATCCGCGGTACAGCCGCTGCCTGTATACAGAGTTCCGCCGCTCTGGCACACGAAGCGAAGCGGCATCTCGCACTCGTAAAGCCCGGCCGCTCGACGGTCGGCTTGAATCAGATCCGCACCCTGCATTAGGCCTCTGTCTATAATCGTCGGGTTCGCCGAGATCCGATAGTGCTGAAATGCCCAGTACCGTCAAGAGTTCGCGCAAAGGAGTCGTTCAGTTAGGGTTTACCTTTTCTCAACAATCCCCGCGGGTTTCCTGTGGAGCTCCGAAAGTGCTCCGTCTTTGACTGGCCTTGGCATATCACTCTATCCCCATCTACAGAAAGGACTTGCTATGATTTCGGCGGTCGAACCACAGGCCACGATTCGCGACTGCCAGCGGCACCGTGCGGTTGTTCATCCACGGGGGGGCCGGCGTTTCAAGAGACGGGTGTTTGGATGGCGGTCATGACCAGCGCTGTGGTTGCGGTCTCTCGTGTACTGGTCATTCCGTCCCGAATGTCCTCGACGCTGGGAATTCCTTGACTGGTTTGACGCTTACAACTCGAATTGGGTGCAAAATCGCCGATGAGTGGAATGTGAGCCACTTGCGATTTGGCGCCATAGCACTGGCTAACGGTCTGCTTCTCGGGCTGGTTGCCTGTTCGCATCCGCACATCGGTCCGGGCGGGCGGGTGAGCGTGGCCGATCTCCGCGCCGGCAGGTTGCCCGCCGCGCAGGAAGTGTGTGTGACGGGCGTGTCTACGTACTACGCCAAGGAATCCGGAACCCTCGTAGTTCAAGACGAGACGGGCGCCGTCAAGTTCGACAGAATGAACACGCCGTTGCACTTCGGTCAGCGGGTAGAGGTCTGCGGCGTAACCCACCCCGCCCAGAGCGGCATGTCGCTGGCCAGGCCAAGCGTCAAGCTACTGGGTTCGGCCGACCTGCCGGTTGCCAAACGAACGGGGTCCGCGGAGTGGATCAAGGGCCAGGTCGACTGGCGGTGGATCGAGGTAGAGGGGATGGCACATGCGGTCACCGAAGACCGGTTCGGTGTCGAGACCATGCACATGGTTGTCGATGGCCGCCGCGTTCGCGTGACGATTGCGGGAACCGAGCAACACCGGTCGCTCGCGAACCTGATGGGTGCCATAGTCCGCGCGAAGGGCGTGGCGCGCCGGATCGCGGGCCACTCCGGAAGCGAGGACCTCCTTCTGCTGAGCCCCGACCCGGAATTTGTGACGGAACGAGCGCCGCAAGTGCCTGTCGCGTCGCTGCCCGTGGCCTCGGTGGCGGACGCGATGCGTATGGCTCGCTCGCTTCCGAACCGGCGTATCCGGCTCCGGGGGAGCATCGTCACCAAAGGCGCCGGACAGGAACAATGGTTCCGCGATTCCACCGGCGAAATACGCCTTACCTTGCAGGATGGGACGCTGGCGGAAAACGATGCGGAAGAAATCGCGGCTTTCCCGGTGTTGGCGGGCACGGGCGCCGCGGTGCTCGAAGGGGCCTTGTCCACGCGCTCCGAGGTGGCAGCCGCGCGCGGTGTGCTAAGAAGCATTCGCGAGGTTCACTCGTTGTCCGCGACGGAAGCTGCGCGTTCGTTGGCCGTGGAGCTTCAGGCGGTAGTGACGTTCCGCCAGAGTAATGGCGTGACGTTCGTGCAGGATGAAACGGACGGCATCTTCCTGTGGTACGACGGCCCCCAGGACAGTGTTTTCGCGGTGGGAGACCTGGTAGAGATAACCGGCGCTACGGCTCCCGGCAACTTTGCTCCAACCCTGCATAGCGGCAAGGTGCGCAGAATCGGACCGGGCGCAATGCCGAAGCCCCGGGCAGCGAGTCTCGATACGCTCTACACGGGACGCGAAGACAGCGACTGGGTACAAGCCGAAGGCAACATAGCCGCTGTCCAGGCAATAGACGACGTGACCGAGCTCACGGTGGTTGAGGGTGTACATACGTTCGTGACCTACCTGAACGACGCGGGTCCCCTGGCCGGCCGCCTGCTGGACGCCCGGGTACGGATGGAAGGCGTTTGTGGCACCCTTTTCAATGAGCGGCGCCAGTTGATCGGCATCCACATGTTCGTGCCGAGTTGGAGGAATATCGCGATCCTCACGCCGGGAGCCGCCGCGGTCGCGGACATCCCCGAGTCGCGCATCTCCAGCCTGATGCAATACTCACCCGAGGAGCGGCATCGCGTTCGCATCCGCGGCACCTTGACCCTGGTCGATCCGGGCGGCGCCGCCTATGTCGAAGACTCCACGGCGGGGCTTCGCGTCGAGGCGACCTTGCCCAAGGACGTTCGGCCCGGCGACGCAGTGGAAGCGGTCGGAATGGCGGTTCCAGGCCCGTTTTCGCCGATTTTGCAGCACGCAGAAATGCGGCGGACGGGCCGCGCCCCGCTGCTCAATCCCCCCGACACGACAGCGGAGGACGCCTTGGCCGGCAAGTGCGATTCCCAGTTGGCACGCCTGGAAGCCACCGTAGTGGATCATGTCTCCACGCTCGCCGACCAGAGGTTGGTGGTGCAAGCCGGAGATGTGCTGTTCAACGCGCACCTGCCGTACGAGGGCAAGGAGATAGTCTGGCCCAACAGCGGCGCCTTGCTCCGGCTGACCGGCGTTTGTTCGGTGACTGTGGAGAACGCAAACCAGATCGTGCCGACCGCCTTCGACCTGTACATGCGATCGGCCGACGACATCGTTGTGCTGCGCGACGCGCCGTGGCTGAACGCAAAGCACGCCTTGCAGATACTGGCGGCGATGGGCGCGCTGATCCTCTGCTCGGCGGTGTGGATCCTGGCGCTGCGGAAAAGGGTGCGGCGCCAGACCGGCATCATCCGCAAACAATTGGACCGGGAAGCGCGTCTGCGCGAAGCCGCCGAAGCCGCCAGCCAGGCCAAGAGCGAATTCGTGGCCAATATGAGCCATGAAATCCGCACGCCGATGAACGGCGTGCTGGGCATGACCGAACTGCTGCTCGATACGGAGACTACGACGGAGCAGCGGGAGTATCTGAGCATGGCGCGCAATTCGGCGGAAGCGCTACTCACCGTGGTCAACGACATTCTGGATTTCTCCAAAATCGAAGCGGGCAAACTGGACCTGGATCGGGTGGACTTCGCCTTAGCCGACAAGCTCGGCCAGATCATGAAGACCTTCGGCTTGCGGGCCGCCGAAAAGAAACTGGAGTTGACCTGCGAGGTGGCTCCCGAAGTCCCCGAGATGCTGGCGGGCGATCCCACCCGGCTCGGCCAGATTGTGACCAACCTGGTCGGCAACTCGCTTAAATTCACCGAACGCGGCGAAATCGTGGTCAAGGCAGAGCTGAAAAGCCGCGAGGACGATTCCCTGTTGCTGCACTTCGCGGTGCGGGATACCGGTATCGGAATCCCGCCCGAAAAACAGGCCAAGATCTTCGAAGCCTTCTCGCAGGCCGATGGCTCGACTACGCGCAAATATGGCGGCACGGGCCTGGGGCTGACCGTCTCGCTGCGCCTGGTGAAGATGATGGGCGGCGAAATGTGGGTGGAGAGCGAGCCCGGCCAGGGCAGTTGTTTCCACTTTACGGCTTGCATGGGGGAGTCGAAACTGGGTCGGCCCAGCCTCGCTGTGCCGCCGCACGTGCCGGAAGGCGCGCAGTTCCTGGTTGTGGACGACAACGCGACCAACCGCCGCATTCTGCGGGATAGCCTCGACAAGTACGGAGCGGAAATATTGGTGGCCGAAGGCGCCCGTGGCGCGCTGGCCCTGATGCGGGAGCGGGCGGAGGCCGGCAAGCCGGTTGCGCTGCTTGTGACCGACTTGAACATGCCGGAGATGGACGGCTTTGAACTCGCCCAATGCGTGAGGGACGATCCGAAACTCGCGCGAACCCCCATCATGATGCTCACCTCGGCCGGGCAGCGCGGCGACGTGGCGCGTTGCAAGGAACTAGGCATATCCGCGCATCTGACCAAGCCGGTGAGCCAATCCGAGTTGCGCGAAGCGATCTTCGTGCAGCTCGACCGCATGGCCGCGGCTTCGGTCCCCGACACGCTGATCGCGCGTCATGTGATTCACCGGAGGCACGAAGAGGCGAGTTTGAAAATCCTGCTGGCGGAAGACAATACCGTCAATCAGAAGGTAGCGGTGAGGATACTCGAAAAGCGCGGGCACAAGGTTGCCGTGGCTGGCAACGGACGAGAAGCGCTGGCCGCGTTAAAAGAGGACGTGTTCGACCTGGTGCTGATGGATATCCAGATGCCTGAGATGGATGGCTTCGAGGCCACCGCGGCGATCCGCCTGAGCGAGCGCGACACTGGCAAACACCAGCCGATCGTGGCAATGACGGCGCACGCGATGAAGGGCGATGACCAGCGCTGCCTGGAAGCCGGCATGGATGGCTACCTCGCCAAACCGATCCGCAGCGAAGAGGTCTACTTGCTGCTGGACGGCTTCCCGGGAATCCTGGTAAAGGCCGAGGCGCGGCGGCCCGATCCCGCTACTGTCCCGGAAACCGACCTGGAGCCGGTGGGCTGACGAATCGTCCCGCGCGATTCGCATCCTGAACCAGAGGACGGACGCCCAACACACTGGGCGGTTCGGGGACCATCTTCAAGATGTGCATTGGGGATGAATGTGGTCACGGTTTCCTGGCTGCCAGCGCCTGATCGAGTCGGGCCAACAGATCGTTGATGTCGAACGGCTTGATCATGTAGCTGGTGGCGCCGAGCTCCGCTGCGCGAACGATGTCCAATTGCTCATGGCTGGCGGTAAGGAGTATCACCGGAATCTTGTGCTTGGACCATTGAACGCGCAGGCAGGAGAGCACTTGGAGACCGCTCATCCGGGGCATGTTCAGGTCCAGTATTATGGCGTCGGGCGGATCGCGGAGCGCCATGCTGAAGGTCCGTATGCCGTCGGCAGCAGTCCGGCATTCGAACCCGGCGGCTTGCAAGGAAAGCTTGATCACGGCTCGAATTGCGGCATCGTCGTCGCCCACCAGGATCACCGGCTTGGCGGTGGCGGCGCCCTTGGCCTTCGGGATCACCTCCTTGCGCGGGACCGCGACGGGTTGTGCCACAGGCACGGAATGCAGGAAGAGGTTCTGCAACTCAACCAGTTTCCGGACCAAGTCGCCACGCTTGTTGGCATTGAAGGACTCGATAAGCGCCTCCAAAGCGCGCGCCTGCTCGGTGATTTCCGGAAACCCGAGCGTGCCTCCGACTCCCGCCCAATTGTGGGCTGACCTGCGGATGCCAACGAAGTCCAGCTCGGGCATAAAAACTCGTATGGCGATCAACTGGGAAATCAGGTCGCGGCACTCGCGGGCACCGGTGGCGAGGAAATCCTTGCATAATTCGTCGATGGGCAGCTCGTCGAGCGAAGTCGTGTCGGCGGCTGAAGCGGGTCCACCCAGGAAAGCTCGGATCAGGCCGGGAAACACGCCCATGTCGACGGGTTTGCCGATCGAAAACTCGCAGCCGGCTCGCTGCGCCTCAGCCTCCCCCTCCGTCGAGTGAGTGGCCGTGAGCAGAATCACGGGGATGGTCTTCCATACCGGGCTTTTCTTGACGGCTCGCGCCAAATCGAGGCCGTTCATTCCTGGCAACTGGAGGTCGGTGACAATCAGATCGGGCGGGTTCTGGGCGACCTGTTCCAGTCCGTCCTCGGCAGTTTCCGCTATTTCGGCGATAAAACCGGCTTTGCGTATCAGGACCGCCGTAACCCTTAGATTTACAGGATTATCGTCGACCACCAGGACTCGCTTCGTCGGAATGGCTGCGCCTAGGCTCATAGTCTAATCCTACACTTCATCCGGAGAGTCTGTGATCGGATTCTCACATGAGCAGCCTCGGGCACCGGGCTTGCAGTCCCAGGGTCGAACTTCGCGAGCGCGTTTCGCCTTGCGGCGGGGAAGGACGCCTGCCCGCCGGTACACCACCACGCCGTGGCAGCTAAGGTCCGGTTCAGTTTGGGGCAAACTGGAAGATTTCTTCGAAACTTCCAAGAAGCATCCGATGTGTCAAGAAGGGGTGGTATCCGGCTCTCTGTGCGGATGCTGATCGGCGGGCGGCTCGCCGTCGCCAAGATCATACAAGCTCCCCGAGTCCGTGGAAAGTGAGTTCCGCATGATTTTAGCGACCACCGGCGATTCCCAAGTCTCCACCTCCGAGACTTTTGGTAAGCTTTGCAAACTTCCGCCGTTCCGCACGGCTGCCGTTCGAATCCTGGCCGTGTCGGCCGAAGATGACGACGCGATGGAGCGCCTGGTCAGCATCTTCGGCTCCGATCCAGGGATGGCCGCCGAGTTGCTCACCGCCGCAAACTCGGCGGAGTTTGGTTTTCGCAGTCGCATTGCCGGGATTCGCCACGCCGTAAGCATTCTCGGCGTCAGCCGTACTAAGTCCTTAGCAGCCACCATTGCCGTGGGCGGCTATCTGCGTACCAATCTTCCGGGCGAGGTGATGCGCCTCCTCTGGGCCCATAGCATTGCGACCGCCGTGATCGCGGAGGATCTCGCTCTGCGATCGGGCGGTTCCAGCAGCCTGATGTATACGGCCGGCTTAACCCACGACGTGGGGAGGTTGGGACTGTACGCCAGCTCGCGGAAGGCTTACGAGCCCTTGCTCAACCTCGAGTTTGGCTCGATCGATGAGCTGAATTATACCGAGCGCAAGGTTCTTGGCGTCACCCATTGCGAGGCGGGTGGCTTTCTCACCCGCACCTGGGGTTTCCCTCCGGTATTGTCCCAATGCGCCGAATATCATCATGTTTTGCCGGAAGGGGCGCCGGTTGAGACCTGCATCGTGAAAGAAGCGTGCCTGATGGCCGATTCCATGGGTTTCTCGGAACTTCACATGCAAACGGAAGCAGCCGCCGGGAATGCGGCCCGGGTTTGGGAAAACAACCCACGCTTCGAAAAGGTGCAGCGCCGTATGCAGCAGTTCTCCTGACGGATTTGATGTAAACTGCGCGGAACGGTCTTTCGCTGTAAACTGAATTAGGGATAACCGGATCGACATTCCGGCTGGAGTGATTATGAAGGATACAGTCCACCCTCAGGCGCCTTGGGCGCTGCGGTTGGTGCCGCCGTTCCCAGCCATTGCACAACGGGTGCTGGGCCTCGTTAGTCAGGAGGACGCCAATGTCAGCCAGGTCTACGATCTCATCAAGATGGACCCGTCCTTTTCCGCTGAGTTGCTCCGCTTCGCCAATTCCGCGCTTTTCGGCGCGCGTCACGAAGTCAACAGCGTCGCGCACGCCATCAGCCTGGTCGGCCTCGACCGTGTCAAAACCATAGCGACTTTCGTGGCCGTGAATCGCATGGTCCGCTCCTCGGTAAGCATCGGCGTGCTCCGCAAGGTTTGGACCCACAGCCTGGTTACTGCGGTGATTGCGGAGGAAGCTGCCAGACTCGGCCATGTATCCCGCGACGCGGCCTACACTGGAGGACTGCTCCACAATCTGGGAACTCTCGGCCTGATGTCGGCATATCCGGACGAGTACTCGCGCATGCTCGACGTTTCCTACGAGTTCGGCTTCGACCTGCTGCAAACGGAGCAGGACCTTTTTGAGATCGACCACTGCCTCGCCGGCGCCTACCTGGCGCGGGATTGGGATTTCCCGGACGAACTCGTCGCCGCCATTGCGGGCCACCACGAAGAGCCGGTGCCGGGCGACGTCACGCTGAACAACCTGGTTCGGGTGAGCTGGCGGCTCGCCGACAGTCTTGGCTACGTGGCATTCCCATCCAAGAAAGAGTGGGCGTACGAAGACCTGATTGCCCTTCTGCCCAAATCGACTTCCTGGCTTGGCGAATCCGCCGAAATCACCCGCCGCGAGGTGGATGCCCGCCTTGCCTCCGTTCCGGCCTAGTTCGAACGCGCGACGGCGCCGCAGCAGCCTGGCCGTCGGGCGAGACTTCGCTCGATACGGTCACCGGAAAACGGTTGCACTTACTGAAGACAGAGGTTGGGGCCGGCAGTTACTATGCCACCCTCCGCTGAATCAAAAACGGCGAGTAGAGCATATCTGTCCCCTTGATGTGCTTTTCGAGCCAGTCTTTCAGGAAGGTCATCAGTTCAATCGAAACGAACGCGTCGCCCGCCTGGAATGCGCGCTGGAAGTCCAGCACCTGCTTAGTCAACGCCTCGTGTTCTTTCGCATGAGTAGCGAGATCCGGGTAGCCGTGGATCTTCATCAGCCCTTCCTCGGTTGCAAAGTGCGTCTTCGTGTATTGAACCAATCGATCCAGGATCTTGGCTAATACGGGCCTCGCTTGGCCGTTGCGCATGGCTTCGTGAAGTTCATCGGCGGTGGCGAAGAGCCTTTGATGCTGGGCGTCGATGGACGCGATGCTGACACTGTATTCCGTTTTCCATTCAAACATAAGCTGTATATCGGCGAAAAACAGAGCGAGTTCGAGCGAATCTGGGTGCGGCCCGGAGAAGTCTTCGTTTGATTCGCCTGGCAAGGAGGGAGGCTGGGAAGAACCATTCTCATAGCCGCGTGGCCAGGACCGTGACCCAAAAGGAACCCTCGGCGCACCGGAAGGCAAGCCGCTCGCGAACCTCCGCCCCACAGATCCGCAGGCTGTAGTCGCTTCCATCCACCACCGAGGGCATCGAAAGTTGTATCCCCCGCGTCAATACGCACTTCATGTTGCCGCCGATCATGTTGACCAGCTCGCCAAGCACGTCGCGCACCACGTCATCCACACTGTCGGGCGCGTCCATGGAAAGGAAGCGGCCCGAGAACTGGCAGGCCTGCCGCCGGTCGCACTCCAGCAGGATCGCTCCGCTCCAATCTCCCGCCATGTGGACCGCCGCAGTCAGGCGGTCCACGCCTGGGAACCACGGAGTCCCGTCCACGCCCGCACTCAGGTTCAGCATGGTTGCGAATACGGCTTCGACGATCTGCGCCAGTTCGCTCGGCAGTATCTCCGAGCTCGATTCGGTGAATCCCAGTGTCTTCTCAGCGGGCGACATAGACGATCGCGCCTCCCACGGTTTGTCTTTCAAACCACTCCTCCACGCCGAACGCCGTCTCGGCGCCACCCAATAGCAGCCAGCCCCCTCGAAATAACGTGCCGTGAAGTTCTTTCAATATGTTCTTCTTGGTTTCGCTGTCGAAG
>Ga0187871_10000438_pt1 | contig 39936 bp, 31 predicted proteins | sample June2016WEW_16_1_FD_132988 | JGI IMG/M metagenome (GOLD analysis project Ga0187871, IMG submission 132988) | Peatland microbial communities from SPRUCE experiment site at the Marcell Experimental Forest, Minnesota, USA - June2016WEW_16_10 | ecosystem: Environmental > Terrestrial > Soil >...
CATTCTCGTCTCATGTAAACAGTACCTCGCTGAATTCGTGGAAACCTTTTTGGCCGACCAGCCATTGCGCGGCTTTCAGTGCGCCTCGGGCAAAGCCTTCGCGGCTGCGCGCGGCGTGGCGCAGCGTGATGGTGTCGGCGGCGGAGTCGAATCCGATTTCGTGCGTGCCGGGGTGCGCGCCGGCGCGGTTGGCGCCGATGTCGACGGGGCGCTCGAAGCCGGATTTCTTCATCTCTTCGACCAACTTCAACAGTGTACCGGAAGGTGCGTCCTTTTTCGTCGCGTGGTGGATTTCCCAAGCCCATGCGCCGTAGGACGGTTCGTTGGCGAGCAGCCGCGCGGCTTCCGATACGAGGCGGAAGAAGACGTTCACTCCGACGGAAAAGTTCGGACTCCAAACCAGGCCGATGTGGTGACGCGCGACGGCGGATTTGACGCGCTCGAGTTCGCCGAGCCACCCGGTGGTGCCCACTACGATGTTCACACCCAGCGCGGCGATGCGGTCCACGTTTTCGGCCACGGCGGCGGGGATGGAGAAATCCACCGCGACGTCGATGTCTTGGAAGTTGGCGGGCGTCACACCTTCGTGCGCGGCGTTGTTGAATTCGTCGAGCTTCAGCGCCACGGTGAAACCGTATTCCGGCGCGAATCGCTCGATGAGGCGGCCCATTTTGCCGTAGCCGACGATGGCGAGGTTGTATGGCGGCGTACGAGGCGGCCGCAGGCTGCGAGCCTGCCCCACGTCAGGCGGCATCGAAGACCTCGGCGTCCAGGTCGGCGAAGAACTCGGTGTGCAGCGCTTCCACGGCGGCGTGCAGATCCTTCCCGGCGACCACTAAGCTGAGATTCAGCAGCGACGCTCCTTGCGAGATCATGCGGATATTGATGCCGTCGAGCGCGCCAAAAACCCGCATGGCCACGCCCGGCGTGTAGCGTATATTATCACCCACCAGGCATACGATGGCTTGCCCGTCTTCGATGGACACTTCGGAAAACTGGCTCAGCTCTTTGCAGATGGCGTCCAGCGCCTTGGTATTGTCGATGGTGAGCGAGACGCTGACTTCAGAGGTCGACACCATATCGACGGCGGTTTCGTGGCGGTCGAAGACTTCGAAGATGCGGCGGAGGAAGCCATGCGCCATCAGCATGCGCGTGGAATGCACGTTCACCAGGGTGATTTTGCGCTTGCAGGCGATGGACTTCACCACGTTGGCGCAGGGCACGGATTCGGAGACGATGCGGGTGCCGGAGATATCGGGGCGGCGCGAATTCAGGATCAGCACGGGGATGTTTTTTTCGACGGCCGGCACGACGGTCGCGGGATGCAGCACTTTGGCGCCGAAGTAGGCCAGTTCGGCAGCTTCGGCGAACGAGATGGTTTTCACGCGATGGCCGCCGGGAAGGATGGTGGGATCGGCCGTGAGCATGCCGTCGACGTCGGTCCAGATCTGGATCTCTTCGGCGCCGATGCCCGCGCCGACGATGGAGGCGGTGAAGTCGGACCCGCCGCGGCCGAGCGTGGTGGTGACGCCATCCTCGGTGGCCGCGATGAAGCCGCCCATCACCACGATCCTGTCTTCTGCCAACGCGGGCACCACGGCGGCCAGGCGCGCGTAGGTTTCCGGATAGAGCGGCGCGGCCTGGGTGTGACGGCGGTCCGTGACGATCACCTGGCGGGAATCCAGGTGGGCGGCGTCCATGCCGAAGTGGCGGAACGCGAGCGTGACAATGTAGCTGGAAAGGCGCTCGCCATAGCTGGAGATGGCGTCGATGGAGCGCGGCGTCAGCTCGCCCAGCACGGCCAGTCCTTTGACGAGTTCGGTGAGCTCCTGGAAATGCTCGTCGAGGAGGCGGTCAAGCTCGGCGCGGTCGGCCAGGGGAACTACCAGGCGCGCCTCGCGGGAGTGGAAATCGCGCAGGTCGTGGATCTGGCGGATGTATTCTTCGCGCGCGCCCTCGATGGCGGTGGAGGCGATGGCCAGCAGCTTGTTGGTGGTCTTGCCCATGGCGGAGACGACCACGACGGGGCGGCGGCTGGCGCGGGCTTTCACGATGGACGCGACGCGCTCGATGGCGGCCGCCGATTCCACCGACGTGCCGCCGAATTTCATGACGATCATCAGTCGAGCAATCCTTCCGAATGCATCAGCTCGGCGTTAAGCACGGCCGCGCCCGCCGCCCCACGCACGGTGTTGTGGGCGAGCGCGACGAATTTATAATCGAGGGCGGGGCAGGGGCGCAGGCGGCCGATGAACGCGGCCATGCCGTTTTCACGCTCGGCATCGCGGCGCGGCTGGGGGCGGTCCTTTTCATCTATATAGATGACGGGGCGCGGCGGCGCGCTGGGAAGGTGGCGCTGCTGGGGCACGCTGGTGAAATGGTCGAAGGCGTGGCGCAGGTCGGATTCTGAGGGCTTCGAAGAGAACTCGACCGAGACCGTGACGGTGTGGCCGTCGACCACCGGGACGCGATTGCAATGCGCGCTGACTTTGGCGGCGAGCGGCTCGATGTGGCTGCCGCGGAAATCGCCCAGGATTTTCTGGGTTTCCTGCTGCATCTTCTCCTCTTCGCCACCGATGTATGGGATGACGTTGGCGTTGATATCCATGGACGGCACGCCGGGATAGCCCGCGCCGGAGATGGCCTGCAGCGTGGTGGTGATGACACGTGTGATGCCAAACGGCTTCAGCGGGCCGAGCGCCATGGTCAGCACGATCGTGGAGCAATTGGGATTGGTGACAATTTGACCTTTCCAGCCGCGGTTGCGCTGCTGGCCAGGGATGAGTTTGAGGTGGTCGGGATTTACCTCGGGGACCAGCAGGGGCACATCCGGTTCCATGCGGTGGTTCTTGGAGTTGGAGACTACCACGTGGCCGGCTTGGGCAAATGCGCGCTCGATTTCGGTGGCTACGGAGGCGTCCATGGCGGAGAAGAGCAGGCGCGGGGCGTTGCCGGGTTTGCATTCGCCTACGTGCAGGCCGGCAATGGAATCCGGCATTGCGCCTGCGAGCCGCCAGGCGGTGGCTGCGTGGTAGGGCTTGCCGGCGGAACGGTCGCTGGCGCCGAGCCATTTGAGGTCGAACCAGGGATGGTTCTGGAGGAATTTGACGAAATGCTGGCCCACCATGCCGGTGGCGCCGAGGATGCCGACTTCGATTTTGGTTTGCATAGGTTATTTCTCTAGCTGCGAAGAGCGGGGCCTGGAGGCCCCGCGCAGACCTGGAGGTCTGCCCCACTCCAGCAGTTGGGTGACCATTCTTCGATAGATTCCGACGGCGTCTTCCAGTTGGCGCTTGGGGATGCGCTCGTCGAGCGTGTGGGCCACGTGGATGGAGCCGGGACCGATCAGGAACGGCGTGCCCCAGGCGTCGCCGAATGCCGGGATGTCGGTGGTGTAGGCAACCACCGTAGTTTCGATCCCCGGGAGCGAGCCAAGCCGCACGGCGGGAATCTCGATCATTTCGCGCGCCTCCGCCTTTCCGGATACGGCGGCGGCGATGGCGTCCTTGGTGGCCGTCGAATCTCCGACCAGGCGAACGAAAATTTCGGCGGTGGCCTGGTCGGCGATGACGTTGGGTGCGCGCCCGCCGACGATGGTTCCGATGTTCAGAGTGCTGGGGCCGAGCAGATCGTCGACGGGCAGCGGGATGGCGCGGATGCGGGCCAGCGCGTCGAGGAGTTTGTCGATGGCGGATTCGCCCAATTCCGGATACGCGGAGTGCGCCATGCGCCCGGCGGCCGCGATTTCGTAGCGCAGCGCGCCCTTGGAGCCGAGCGCCAGCTTGTTTTCGGTAGGCTCGCCGTTGATGAGATAGCGGGCGCCTTTGGAATGCGCCGCCGCGTGATAGGCGCCCGCGCTGTTGCGTTCCTCGCCGACCACGAACAGCACGCCGAAATTGCGGACACCGTCTTCGAGGAGCGCCTCGGCGGCTTTGAGCATGGCGGCGACGATGCCCTTGGTGTCGCACGCGCCGCGTCCCCAGATATGTTCGGCGTCCTCGCGCGAGGGGATGAACGGCGGCACGGTATCCATATGGGTGGAGAGCGTGACGGTGGGCCGGTCGCCCCAGCGGACGAAGACGTTGGCACGGCGTCCGTCGACTGCGGAACGCTCCGCGTGGCCATCATAGCGGGCGGCAAGCGCGGAAACATAATCCAGCAGCTGCAGGCCGACACGCTCCTCGTTGCCGGTGATGGATTCGGTATCGATGAGCGCCCGCGTTAGCTCGAAAAGGTGCATAGTGCCATGCCTGCGGGCGGGAGACGAAGGCAGAAGAAAAGACGCGGAGGTCCGGCGAGTCTTCGCTTCCGATAGCGCTCCACCCGCGTACTCAGAATCGGGTGACAGTGGGCAGGTGTTGACCTTACCCCCCAACCATTGCGGCGATGAGCCATCCGCGCCGGTTTCGGCGGAACTACAATCGGCCCCTTTCGCCGGACTTCCGCAGCTCTGTCGGAAATATCCGCCCGGCTAGTGATGGCCGCCGCGCCTCTATCTGGAAAGACTTAGGATAGCGAACGGCGAGGGGGGCGTCAATCGGGCTTTCAGCTTTTAGCAATCAGCTTTCAGCTTTTAGCAATCAGCTTTCAGCTTTTAGCAATCGGCTTTCAGCAATCAGCTTTCAGCGTTTGGGGCGGATGGCGGTTGCGCTGGGCTGTATGCGGCCACGAGCCTCGCCGCTCTGGCGGCCATCCGGGGGGACGAGTTGGAGGCATGCAGAGGCGACGGGGAAAACCATGGCGCAAAGAACCAAATTGCCGCCCATCCGGGCGAACTGCTTCGCGACGAGACACCGCTATGCGCCTGGCGCGTTACTTCGGCAGGTCGCCGCAGTATCTGCTGAATTTGCAGAACGCTCACGATCCGGAGGTTGCCCCGCGGGAGGGGGCGGCGCGGCGGTTTCCCCAGCCTTCTCCGTGATAGTCAGAATCCGGTCGGCGGGCACGTTGTGCAGGGTCTGATGGATGCGGCTGGGCCAGGTGATATCGATCTCCTTCACCACCCGCGCCCGCCCTAAACCGAAGTGCACGCGCGGATCGCTCGAGCAGGCGTAGCCGGTGCTGGTGGTGGCGTGATTGTACTGCACGCCCGCATCGGTGGCGATGCGCACCTGCGCCCCCAGTCCCATGCGATTGCTCTTCACGCCCACCAGCTTCAGCAGAATCCAGTGATTCCCGTTTGGCGAAATATTGTGGAAGTATTGCGCCTTCCCGTTGAGCACGCTGACCACGGCGTCGATGCGGCCATCGTTATCCACGTCGCCGAACGCCACGCCGCGATGGGGCGCGGGGCTCCGGAAATCCGCGCCGGCGTCCGCGCTCACATCCTGAAACTTCCCGTTTCCCAGGTTGCGCAAGACCGTGTTGGGTTCTTCCGGTTGGCGCGACGACATCTGGGCGATATTGTCCAGGGCGTGCCCGCGCACCACCAACAGATCCTTCCAGCCGTCGTTGTCGAGATCCACGATGCCATTCGACCAGCCCGACATGGGGCGGGTGACGGCGGCCACCCCGGAGACGGCGGTGATCTCGGCGAAGTCTCCGGCGGCGCCGCGATTCTTGAATAGCGGAAAAGTATCGCCTTCGAAGGCGGTCACCCAGATATCGTCGTAGCCGTCGTTGTCGATGTCCCGGAAATCGGCGCCCATGCCCGAAACGTAGGCGCCGGACTCGGGGTAGGCGACTCCGGTCTGCAGCGCCACCTCCTGGAATTTCTTGCCACCCAGATTATGGAACAGCATATTGGGGGCGTTGTCATTGGCCACGAAGACGTCCATAAAGCCGTCGTGGTCGTAATCGGCGAAGGCCACGCCCATGCCCTTGCCGCGGATCTGGCCGATACCGGTAGAGACGGACACGTCGGCAAACGTGCCGTCCCCGTTGTTGTGGTAAAGCGTGTTCGGAAGCGGCGCGTAGTTTTGCGGGTGGCAATAGGCGCGCAGGTTCGGATTGGGCCCGCAGAAGGGATCCCTATTAACTTCCCACTTGCAATAGTTGGAGACGAACAGGTCCAGGCGGCCGTCGTTATCGTAGTCGAACCAGCCGGCGGCCACCGCCCACATTTTCTTGCCGTCGAGGAGGCCGCCGCCGACTCCGGCCTTGTCGGTGACGTCGGTGAACGTGCCGTCGTGGTTGTTATGCAGAAGCTGATTCTTGGTCACGTTGGCGAGAAAGATGTCGGGCCAGCCATCGTTGTCGTAATCTCCGATGGCGACGCCCATGCCGTAACCCTCGCCTTGCACGCCGGCCTTTTCGGTGACGTCGGTGAAGGTGCCGTCATGGTTGTTGTGGAAGAGGCGGTTCCAGTATTTGGGCGACTCTTTGCGCAGCGAGGGGATGGCCGCGCCGTTGACGAAATAAATATCCAGGTAACCGTCGTTATCGTAATCGAAGAGCGCCACGCCGGCCAGCATGGTTTCGGGCAGGTTCTTGTTGGGTGTGGGGCAACTGTCGGCGATGAAGTGGATGCCGGCACGGTCCGCGATTTCTTCGAATGCGATGGGGCCCAGGGTGGCGGCGGCCGCGGCCAGCAGGGGCACGAAGAGCGCGAATGTTCGCCATCGCATTAAGCTTCAGGATAATACGGGCCTGAATGGCGGTGGAAAGAACGAATGGCGAGCTTCGCTCTATGAAGAGCGGGCCTGCGAGGCCCGCGCAGGCTGCGAGCCTGCCCCACAAGCGCCGGCGGAAAGAGATAGAATTATCCTATGCAAAAGGTTGGTGTTCCGCTCCTTGTTTGCCTCGTTGCGACCGCCGCCAGCCCCGGCCGGGCGCAGGACGCAACTCCCCCCGCGCCTGGATCGACGATCCGGGTTACCACCACGGAAGTGGCGCTCGATCTTGTAGTGCGCGACAAGAAGGGCAAGCAGGTGAAAAACGTCAAGCCCGGCGACGTCGAGATCTTCGAGGACGGCGTGCGCCAGGAACTGCTCAGTTTCCGCATGGTGCCGGGCCGCGAGGAGCAGCAGCGGGGGGCCGATCAGGCCAAACCGGAAAAAACCACTGGCGCATCGCTGCCGCTGCGGGAAGTCAACACGGTCTGCATCGTTTTCCATAACATCGATCCGGTCACGCGGCCGCACGCGGTGGAAATTGTCAAGGAGTTCATCAAAAGCAATTTGCCGCCGGAGACCTACATCGGTATTTTCAATTTGAACGAGAGCGTGATCCCGCTGCATGAGTTCACGAAGAACCGGGATGAATTGCTGCAGTCGCTGGCCGGGGCGTTCAATGCGAAGCCCATGGATTTCGGCAGGGCTTCGGAAGCGCTGCTCACCGCCAGTCCGAACATCGTGACGGTGAATGCGGCGGTGAACAACGCCACGCACAGCGCCAGTGTTTCGGTTGACGTGACCGGGGGCGAGGTGGCCGGCACGACCATCATGGGCGCGGACGTTTCCACGGGCACGGGCGCGAATCGCGTACGGGGCGACCAGGTCCGCGAGCGCAGCGACTTCGCCAACATTACGGGCATGCACGAAACCGACCGCATCATCACGCTGATCAACCAACTGGGCACGCTGCCAGGACGAAAGACTGTTCTGCTGGTGACGACCGGGTTGGTTACCACGGGAGACCCGGACCGGTTCCAGAAGATTCTGACCAATGCCAATAGCCACGGCATCACGTTTTACGCGCTCGATAGCACGGAGATGAGCGCGATGAACGACACCGCGCAGTCCGGCAAGCTGGCCTCGGGGCAAATGGCATCGGTCAGCCAAAACCAGAGCAAACTGAACGCCAGCGCCGCGGTGATGCGGCAGAACAGCCGGCAGGGAGACGATACCATTTCCGCCGTGCGCACGTCGGATACGCAGGCCAGCCTCCGGCAGTTGTCGGAAGGCACGGGCGGATTCCTGATCGCCAACACCAACGATTTCCGCAAGCCGTTCCAACAACTGGCCGAGACTTTGGACGCGCATTATGAAGCGGTATATCATCCCACGTCGAAGAAGTTCGACGGGCGTCTGCGGAAGATTGAGGTAAAGCTGGCGCGTAAGGATCTGCTGGTGGAAAGCCGCACCGGGTATTTCGCCATGCCGGATCTGAAAGGCGCCGGTCCGTTGACGCCGGCGGAGTCCACCGGCTTGGCGGTCCTGAGCGCCGATCCACGGCCGCACTCTTTCGATTTCCACGTGAGCGCTTACCATTTCCAGGCCGAGGGCGCGAATTCGCGGGGCACGCTGGTTTTCGAATTGCCGGGTGGGAAACTGGGCGCTAGCGCGGACCCGGCGCGCAAGCTCCACAAGTTCGAGGTATCGCTATTCGCGCTGATCCGGGACGCCAACGGAGAGGTGGTCGACAAATACAGCGTGGACCAGCCTTACTTCATCGCGGACGCGAACCTGGCGGCGGTGCGGGCGACGTCGCAGACCTATACGCATCCGGTGGATCTTCCGCCGGGCCATTATACGGTAGAAGCCGCGGTGGTGGACCGGGAAGGGAGCCAGGCGACCGCCGAGACCGCGCAGGTCGACATCCCCGCGCCGTCCAAGGGGGTGGGGATCAGCAGCCTGGTCGTAGTGGAGCATATGGAGCCGGCCAACGCTCAAGCGGACCCCGATCCCCTGACTTTCAAGGGGAAGCATGTGGTTCCGATGGTGGAAGCCACGGTAAATCCCGCTAACAAACGGTACGTGTACTTTGTGGTGTATCCGGACAAATCGAATGCGGAGAAGCCCAAAATTCACGTCGAGTTCAAGACTGGCGGGAAGGTGTTCGCGGAGTCGACGGCCGATCTTCCGGCGCCCGACGCAACCGGGACGATTCCGATGTTCGTGGCCGCCGCCACGCGGCCCGGCAATTGCGAGTTACAGATTACCGCGCTGCAGGGGAAGGAATCCGCCAGCGAGCATATCCAGTACGCCGTGGCGGCGCCGTAGGGAGCCCTCGTGGCGCAGGCACGCATGCCTGCCGCGGAACGGGCCTGCGAGGCCCGCGCAGGCTACGAGCCTGCCCCACTGAGGTTATCGTTAACCGATTACAGCGTAGCTTCCGCGGAACACCCGTCATACCTTTAGTCTGAATGACGGAAAAAATGTACAAGAGCCTTGGTATCGCGCTGCTGAGCGTCGCGTCCGTGAGCGCCGTATACTCCCAGACCATCACCGTCACTCCCGCCGAGCCTTCGGTGGTGGTGGGCCAGACTGCCCAGTATTCGGCCCAAGTCACCGGCTTGCCAAAGACCGGCGTCACCTGGTATGCCGGCGGCGTGAAGGGCGGCAACTCCACGGTCGGGACCATCAATGCCAAAGGTCTTTATCGCGCGCCCGCCGCTCCGCCGGCGCAGGATCCGGTGACGATCGCGGCCACCAGCGTGGCTAACCCCGCGATATCGGGGAGCGCTTTCGCTTACATCATCAAGCGCGGGCCGAAGATCACGGCCGTGTCACCGAACCCCCTGCCAGAGGGGACTTACACGGTCACTATTACAGGCACTGGTTTCCAGAAGGGCGCTGAAGCGTTCAATGGCCCTGACCAGTTGGTGACTACCGTAGTCAAATCCACCAGCCTTACGGCCACGGGCTACCAATCGGCCGCCACCTCCACCACTTTCTGCGTGCAAAACCCCGGCACGGGTTGCAGCAACATCCTCACGGTGCCAGTGACGGGGGGCGGGAGCACGGGTGGGTACACGCTGACGGTGGTGAACGGTTCGGGCGGCGGCAGCTACAACGCCGGCACAGTCGTGACCATCACGGCCAACCCGGCCGGCGCGGGCCAATCGTTCCTGGATTGGACCGGCGCGGCCGTACAGAATCCCAGCGCGTCCACCACTACGCTCACCATGCCGGCCGCGAACACCACGGTGACGGCCAACTACTCCTCTGCGCCGGCTTACACACTCACGGTAGTCAACGGCACTGGCAGCGGTCAATATGCGGCCGGCACGGTGGTGGCGATCTCCGCGAATGCCGCGCCTCCGGGAGAAGTATTCACCGACTGGACCGGCGCCTCCGTTGAAGCCGCCAACTCCGCATCGACCACGCTTACCATGCCCGCGGCGAACGCCACCGTGACGGCGAACTTCGCCGCGCCGCCGTCCATTCCGTTTCCGGTTACGACACATCCGCGCCTGTGGATCACCCAAAACGACCTGCCGCGCCTGCAAAGCTGGGCCACATCTTCGAACCCCATCTATGAGCAGGGCATGCTGCCGGTGCTAAACAATGCGATCAATATTTACACCACGCAGTTCTTCCCCGGAGGCGTGCCTAATCCGGACTATCCCGATCCGGGCGACACGCAGGGCTACACGGGCTATCTGACCGAACAATACGGCGCGGTGCTGGCATTCAATTCGCTGATCGATCCCAACCCCGCCAATCGCATCCTGTATGCGCAATATGCGCGGAACCTGATCATGTACGCGTTCAACATCGCGGCGCTGGGGCCGCTTACGGGCGCGCCGTTCCGCGATCCCATGTTCCCCACTTACAACCGCGCCAACGGCCAGGGCGAGCAGTGGCCGCTGATCGTGGATTGGATCTATAACGCCACGGACGCCAGCGGCAACCCGATCCTGACTGCCATCGATAAGGCCACCATTCAAACGGTGTTTCTGCTGTGGGCTAACGAATGCTTGAACGCTTCGACGGCGGGCGGCGACCATCCCGTGCCGGTGGGAGTGACTAACAGCTTGCAGCTTCTGCCGAATAACCTGCCGTATCGCATGGCGTCCAACAATTACTACATCGGCCACGCGCGCGAGATCGCCATGATGGCCTTGAGCATCGATCCCGCCGACGATCCGCCGATCAATCCCAGCCTGCCCAGTTCCACGCTGGGCAACACTCTGCGCAGCTACATCCTGAATGCTACCGGCGCGTGGCTCTACCAGCAGTACGCCATGATGGGCGACGGCGCGACCGTGGTGAACGCCTACGGCATCGGCGGGAGCGGCGCGGGATTCAGCCTGGCGAGTGGCGGACTTCCGCCGGAGGGCATGCTCTATGGCGAGTCATTCGGCTTCGCGCTGGGCGAGTTGTTGGCCTTGCAAACGGCCGGCTTCAACAACGTCACTTACTCCGGACCGCAGATTGGTTTGATCGGCGCGCCAGTGTGGGATCGCTGGGTCACCGGCATCATTTCATCGCTCACTCCCACGGCGCAGGTGTTTTCGGAACAACCGTGGCTGGGTCCGATCTATCAGTACGGGAGCTTTGGCGACATCCTGCGTCTGTGGGTGACGCCGGATTATATGCGCCCGTTCGGCCTGCTGGCCATGATGGACGAAGAGACCGGAGTCACTACTCATATCAACGCGGCGCGCTGGTTCGTAGTGAACGCCGCGCAGGGCGGCCCAAGCTATTTGATGTCGCGCATTACCGACCCTTGGAGCTTCACGGAAACGATTCTGTATTACATGCTGCTGGATCCGACGGCCGCCGAGGGCACCGATCCGCGTCCCACTTACCCCACCATCTTTTACGATCCGGGCGCCGGCCGCATCTTCGCGCACAGCGATTGGACCTCGAACAACACCATGTTCGATTACCGCGCCAGTTGGGAGTCGATCAACCACCAGGATGGCGACGGCGGACAGTTCGAGTTCTTCCGCAACGGCGAGTTTCTGACCAAGGAGATGAGCAACTACGACAACAACGCCGTCGGGTTGACCTCCGTTTATCACAATACGTTATCGCTGCAGAACTACTGCACGGATGGCACGCCGGCGAATCTGCAATGGGACGAGGGCGGAGAGTGGGCCAATGGCGGACAGTGGATTCTGGGCAGCAATGCCGGCGATCCTACCACCGTGATGAGCAGCGGCGCCGGCTATATCTACGCCGCCAGCAATCTGACGAATCTCTACAACCGTCCCGACTTTTGGTCTCCGCCGGACGCCGCCCTGAGTGTCACACAGGCCACGCGTTCGATTGTGTGGCTGAACAACGACTACATTGTGGTCTATGACCGCGCTACGTCGCAGAATACCGGCCTGTTCAAACGCTTCAATTTGAGCCTGGTGACCAATCCCACTATTGCGGGCAACGTGTCGACCGAGACCATGGCGTACGGACAGCAGTTGTTCATCCAGACGCTGCTGCCTCTGAACCCCAGCATCTCTTCGGTGTATGGGGCCGGCAATCTGAATCCCATCGCGCAGTTGGAACCCACGCAATACAGTTTCATGGTGGAAGACCCCACGCTGCCCGAGGACACCCGCTTCCTGCACGTGCTGCAGGGGGCTAATCCCGGCGTGGCCATGGCGCAGGCCACCTACACGCAAAGCACCAACGGTACGGCCTTCGACGGCGCGGTGTTCGGCAGCGCAGCGGTTTATTTTCCGCAGAGCGGCAGTTCGACGTTTACGGGCGCGACGTTCGCCGCCCCGGCCGGCGTGACTACGCTGATGGTGACGGGACTAAGCCCCAACACCAGCTACGGCTTCAGCAGCCAGACGAGCGGCACTGGGAAGGCGGTTACCGTTACTACGAGTGGCGCCGGCGCGACGACGGATAGCGCGGGGGTTCTGCTGCTGTTGTCGTTCTGATCGGCATCGTCACTTGGGCAGGTGCAACAGAATATTCAGATCGTTTGAGAACTCGTTCAATGATATGCGAGCTTAGTTTGTCGGGCAGGACTCGAGTCCTGCGGGCCGACGCCCACGTCGGCCTGTGTGAGTCCCTCAGGGCTGACTTGGTTACTTTAGGAGCGGGCCCTGGAGGACCCGCGCACGGTCGAAAATCCACCGCTTTTCTACATTCTGTCCGCCGCTGTGGGGCAGGCTCGCAGCCTGCGCGGGCCTCGCAGGCCCGCTCTTCGGCGACGCATGGCGCCGCCCCACGCGGGTTTTCATCACGATTCGTGGGCCGCAGGCCCATCCTGACAGGACTGGAGTCCTGCCCCACCTACTGGCGCAGGATTTCGTCGGCGACGTCCGCCACGGCGCGCATTTCGAGCACATCGTGCACCCGCAGCAAGTGCGCGCCGCCCAGGATCGCCGCTGTGGCGGCGGCCGCCGTCGCGAACAGGGTCTCCTTATCGGTGGGATGGGCCAGAAACGATTTGCGCGAAGGTCCCGTCAGAATGGGCAAGTCCAGGCTGGCCAACTCGTGCAAGCGCGCCAGAATCGCCGAGTTTTGTTCTTTGCGCTTGCCAAAGCCCAGCCCCGGGTCGACCACGATGCGAGAGCGGTCGATGCCGGTGTGCCGCGCGCGGCTGACGGTGGCCTCCAAATCGCGCACGATCGAGCCCATCACGTCGGGCAGGGGCGGCAGCTTGGCCCACGTCTCGGGCCGGCCGCGCATGTGATTCAGGATCAGCCCGGCATCGTGGTTGGACACCACACGCGCAAGCTGCGCCTCAAACGTAAGGCCGGTAGGATCGTTGATGATCTCGGCGCCATGCTCCAGGGCGCGCTCGGCCACCTCCGCTTTGTACGTATCCACGGAGATGGGAATGGTCAGTTGGCCGCGCAAACGCTTCAACACTGGGATGAGGCGCCGCAATTCTTCCGCGGCGGAGATGCGCGCCGATTCGGGCCGCGTGGACTCCGCCCCAATATCGATAATGTCGGCGCCCTGCTCTTCCATCTCCAGCGCGCGGGCGAAGGCCCGGTCCGGGTCCTGATACTTGCCGCCATCGGAGAAGGAATCCGGCGTCACGTTCAACACGCCGAGGATGGCCGTGCGCTCGCCCAGCTTGATCTCGCGGGCCTTGAGTTTCCAGTAGAACAGCTTTCGCATAGACGGAACCACGGATGGACACCGATCAACACAGATAACGGATCCGTATGCGCCGGCCCACACGGTCTCTCACCAATGTCGCACGTTTCACAATACGTGGGCGCCGCGAAAGAGTTGCGAGGCGCTTAACAGGCTTGGGGAATTCGGGTGAAAGAAACCGCTCCCTGACGGTCGCGGCTCAGTTAAGCCGTGCCAGATCAGCGCGGGCTGACGGTGAGCTCCATATACTTCTTCGCGGGTTGATCGCCGATCTTGATTTCAGTGCGTTCCGTCCAATCTCCCTTCTCGTCGATGCGCAGCATGGAACTGGTCCTGATTTGTCCCAATGTGAAGCCCCACGCGATGCCTTTGCCATTGTCCGCCAACTTCACCTCTGTTTCCAGAAAACGGCCGTCATTGAACGCGCGCATCCGATAGGCTCCGGTTGCGTCGTCGTAGGACACCACGCCAAGGGCCTGTAGAGCCGGCTTGCCATCGGCCTTGGTGCGCCCGACGCCTTCGATTAACAGGACCAGCCCGTCGAGCTTGTATTGCGCGTCTTCGGTCTGTATCAATACCTGCGGCTCACCCGCTCCGCGCTGTACACGAGCCTCACCGGCCCATTTTCCAACCAGGAAATCGAGTCTCTTCATCGCCGATCGTTGCGCTTCGATATCCGGCACTCTTGGTTGCTGAGCCATCGCGGGAGCACATGAGAGCAGGATGCAGAAGACCGGCATTTTCACGGGCATGTGAGCAAGTGTATCGCGTTCCAACATCGCGGTGAGGCGCCTAACCGTTTTGGGGATTCCTGACCGACGGAAACCGCTCCCTGACGGTCGCGGCTCAGTAGACGCGGATCGGTAAACCGTGCGCAATCGACGCTAGTATTCCCGAGCCGCGACCTGCAGGGGAGCGGTTTCCCCAAAACCGTCAAGCACCCTCGCGGGGCGGCGAAGACACCCTGCGTGGCGCGTATGATATGATCTCGGAAAGCTGGGAGGCAAAGTCAAAAATGAAGCCACTGTTTTGCTGGATACTGGCAGCGTTTATCGCGCTGGCCGGGGCGCAGACGATTTCCGCTCAGACGGCGGGGTCGCAGCCGGCGGGAGCGCATAGCATTACAATCCGCCCGGACGTCCAGCGCAATTTAGCCCCAGTCGGCAGGACCACCGCCGCGGCCGGCATCATAGCCATCGGGTCGCCCCTCACATACGGCGGCACCAACGCGCCGGACACTTACTCGGCAACCACTACTTTCAGCTCTACGCCGGTGACGGTGGATAACGGGGCGGTAAAGATCTGGCAGGTCCAGACGCCCACGGGATCGAACGGGGAGTGGGACGTATTTTACATGCAAACCACCGACGGCGGTCCGCTGGCCGGCAATATCAATGCCCTCTGGAATATCGTGATCGACTATACGCTCAGCGCGCCGGCTTATTTCGACGGAATTGTGCAACAGTGGCTGATGAACGGCACGGCGGTGGGTCCGCTGACCAACGGCATCGGCAGCATCTGCTGCGCGGCATCGTCGAACCCGATCCTGCCGGGATGGTCGTATTACGCCTCGGGCTTCAGTGACCCATTGCCGGCCGGGACGCAAACAAACTGGCAGGACATATATGTGACGCCTTACACGCTGGTTGAAAGTGGCGGCGTCGACCCGAGCACGGCGAATGAGTTCGCCTTTGCCATGCACTTCACGCTGCAACCGACCATCGCGGCCGTGGTCAGCGCCAGTGCCTTTGGGGAATTCCCGACCTTCGCGCCCGGCTCGTGGATCGAAATATACGGAAGCAATCTGGCAGGGAGTACGCTCACCTGGACCAGCGGCGATTTCAGCGGTGTGATCGGGCCGACCGAGATTGGCGGAGCTTCGGGAACCAGCGTCGCCATCGGGGGGTTGTCGGCTTTCGTCGATTACATCAGCCCCTTGCAGGTGAACGTGCAAGTGCCGGGAGGAGTGGGCACGGGATCGCAATCCCTGATTCTGACCACCGGGGGAAACGCCAGCCAGCCTTTCCCGGTCGCCGTAAACGCGACGCAACCGGGATTGCTGGCGCCGGCCAATTTCAAGGTTGGCGATACGCAATACGTGGTGGCACAGGAGTCCAACGGCAACTATGTTCTGCCGCCGGGTGCGATTCCCGGCCTTCCTTCGCAACGCGCGCAGCCTGGCGATACGATCGTAATCTACGGAATCGGCTTCGGGTCGGTCACTCCGGACATTCCACCGGGCCAGCTTGTGGAGCAACTGAACACGCTGACCGACACTTTCACGATCTCATTTGGCGGCACGCAGGCGATCACGATTCCATATGACGGACTGGCGCCCAACTATATGGGACTTTATCAGTTCGACGTGGTGGTGCCGAATGTCACCGCGAGCGATACGCTGCCATTGACCTTTACCCTGGGCGGCGCAAGTGGCACGCAGACGCTTGCGATTGCAGTAGGAAATTGATGTGGCGACTTGTAGTTCTAGTATGGCTTCCAGTTCCAAGCGTATGCCGAGAACGCGCCGGCTGTCAGCCGGGTTGAAATGGCCTCGCATTGGCCGGGACTGCGGCGCTCGGGAAAGGCCGATATCATAATCGGAGCCGCGCCTTGCCGACCTGGGTATTACTGCGGCTTGGCCGAAGGCCAATGCCGCTTCCGTCGCGCAGAAGGAGAAGGAAACCATAATCGACGGCCAGCCGATTCATCTGGCGGACCTTGAGTCGATATTCGCCGACCCCGCCGCGATGGAGAAGATCGCCCTGGATCTCTTCAAGAACCGGCATACGGACGATTTCCCTTCGGTAAGCGTGGTTGTAAATTTCGAAGACGGCGCAAGCCTTTCCGCATCGACTCACTCGCAATTCGCTTTTCTGGTGCCCTGGAACTGCGATGGCAGAGGCAAGAACGCCGCGGCATAAGAAGGCAAGACAGGTAAGACCGTCGGCTTGCTGCAATCGAGGTACACCATCCTATCCGCCGATTTCCTTCCACGTGTCGTGCCGGGCGCCGTGGATCCCGAAAGAACCGATCCGCATTTGAGTTTGCACGCGAATAATGCGCCGCCTAACTTCACTTGCCAGGTGACCCCGCGGTACGGCGACGGGAAAGTTATCGGCACAGACAAATTCCTCCGTGACGCACCGCAATTAGAAAAACCGTTCTGTCGGTTCCGTGGCTTAGTCGATTTATCCGCGATCGTCCCGACGTGCCTTTCCGGTTGTCTTATGTTAACGGCGCTTCTCTTGACGATGCGGCTCTGCAGCTCTTTTCCGCGGATATGCATGCGATCGGGCGCGGCGACTTGATTTGCAATCGAGCACACTAAGAACCGGCTGGCCCTCCTTCACGTTGCCAGCATGGGCTCGGATTGGTTGGTCTTCCCCGGCGGACACATGCTTCTATGGTCCCATCTCAGCCGCCTTCTCAGTATCCGCGCCGCCGACGCGACCCTTCTCAAGTGGCCCGCTTCGGACTTTCCTATTAAGCCCTGCTCCGATAACTGTCGGTTTCGTGGCTGCGTTGGCCGGGAGATCTCTCCGGACGGAACTTTGCAGCCGTTGAAATGAGTCCTGGCTTGTGGGGGGCCAGTCTTGGCCGCGGCCGTCTCATAGTTGGGCGGAGATTGGCCTTTTAGTGGGGCAGGACTCCGCCTGCGCTGACAAGAGTGTCAGCGCGGCAGCATCGAAAACCCAGGGGTTTTTCCGATGCTTTGGTGGGCCGCCGCGGCCCATGGAGACAGGCAGGAGTGCCTGCGCCACGAGGCTACTTCATGACGAAAAAGACCACGGCGACGATCAGCATGGTGAACAGCAGCCCAATTCCCACCAGCTTGATGAGTTCACGGGGAAGCGAATTGCCGGCGTTGGGGTCGGGCGTGCGCAGCTTGGCCAATACGGCCACCGGCAGCTCAGGCTCTTCGCCTGCCGGATCGAACGACAGTTCGTACGTTTCGAGCATGACGGCGTCCGGGTCCGCATAGCAGCGAATGCGGCGCTCCACGTTCTCGCGCCAGCGGTCCGCGTCGATCGGGATGCGCTTGGCCAACAGTGGCGGCAAGGCAGCCTGAATCTCTTCCGGCGAGCAGGGCTGGATCGGCTCGACCACCCAAAAACCGAGACTGTCGGCCAGCTTGCATCCCAAATGGACCAGCGTAAGCAGATCTACCGTGGAGTTGGTCTGGGGATCGTGATGGCGCGCGGCGACAATTTGAAAATCCTCCGGCAGGTTCCACTGCTGCGCCAGCAGGCGGCCGGCTTCGCAATGATCCATGCCCAGCGTTTCCCGCTCGCAGTCCAGCAATTCGAAGACGTTGCGGCCGCCGTTGCGCAGCAGCCCGGCATACTCGGCGGGATAGGCCAATAACAGTCCCAGGCGCCCCACGTCATGGAGCAGCCCCGCGGTGTAGGCGCGATCTTCGAACGCGTGGCAAGAGCGCGCCAACTCCTCGGTGAGCAAGGCGCAGGCCAGCATGTGCCGCCAGCAGCGGGACAGCTCCTCGATGCGCAGCGCGGCTTTCATGTGATTGGCCGTGGCTACGGTCATGCACAGGGAGCGCACGCGCCGCAGGCCTAGAACCACCAGCGCCGATTGCAGGCTGTCGATGCGCGACCGGAATCCGAAGAGCGGGGAGTTGGCGACGCGCAAGATCTGGGCGGAGAATGCCGGATCGCTCGAAATCAGCGCGACCAGTTCCCGGATCTCGACGTCGTCGCGCGCGAGCAGATCCAGCAATCGCAGCACGATCGGCGGAAAGGCGGGAATTCTGGCCAGCAACCCTTTCCGGTCTGTTTGCTTCAATTGCCCGGAACTCTGGCTCACGCAGTATGGATCGGCGGATTGGGAGAAAGTCTTTAACCGAACATTGGCGGCCGGTCTGGGTGCTTTGTTTTGTATAGATTCCCACCTCCGCGGGGAGACTGGAGATCCTCTCCCGCGCGATAATGTTACAGGAGGATGCGCGAATGAAGAAAGCGTTGATGTTGATTGCGGCTCTGGGTTGCTCGTCGCCGGGGCTGTTTGCGGATACGGCGGCGGAGCGGCTGGAGGAATCGGCCAGGATTGTGCATGAGATCATGCAGACCCCCGATCAGGGAATTCCGCAAGATCTGCTGAACAAGGCGTATTGCGTAGTAGTGGTGCCGTCGCTGAAGAAAGGCGCATTCGTGGTGGGCGGCGAGTACGGGAAGGGCTTTACCATTTGCCGCAGAGGCGTGGGCATGGGATGGGGAGCGCCGGGGGCCGTCCGCGTGGAAGGCGGCAGCTTCGGGTTTCAGATCGGCGGCTCGTCCACGGACGTCGTCATGCTCGTCATGAACGAGCACGGCATGCACGAATTGGACAAGGACAAATTCACCCTGGGCGGCGACGCCAGCGTGGCGGCCGGACCGGTGGGGCGCACGGCGACGGCCAATACGGATGCTTATATGACCGCGGAGATTCTTTCCTGGTCGCGCACCAAGGGGCTTTTTGCGGGCGTCTCACTGAGCGGCGCGTCGCTGCGCCCGGACCGGGACGGCAACAAGGAACTATACGGCGAGAAGCTGGACAACAAGCAGATCCTGATGACCAAGACAGAGCCGCCGGCGGCCGCGCGGGCGCTGATCGCGGAGCTGGAAAAGTATTCGATGCACAAGGACAATTAGGCACGGTAGGAAAACGCCGGCTGAATGCCGGCTGCGGACATTGGCCTTTTTGTGGGGCAGGCTCGCAGCCTGTGGCGGCCTCGTAGGCCGCCTGCCGCGAAGCTCTGGCTGGCTTTTTGCAGGGCTTGGTGGCATATAGGCTTTAGCCTGTGGAGGCGAGCTAGCCGGCTGAAAGCCGGCTGCGGGCAGAATTGCCCGCCCCACACGGGCTTCACACGAACTTGTAAGTGCCTGGTACCGGCAGCGGCGCGGTGTCCATCTTTACGTCGTAACCGAACGCCTTCGGCATCAGGTCCAACTGCGAATTCATGATTTGGTCCCAGGTGATTTCTTGCCCTGAATACGCCGATTCGCGGGCCATGATGGCGGTCAGGGTGCTTTCGGCGATGGGCAGGGACTGATTCAGGTACGGTCCGTCGCCGCGGATGCTCCGCATCATGTCGATGTGTTCCTGCACGTAGGGATTGATTCCCTTTGCGCCCATATCCATGCCATTGCTGCGGCCCTTCGCGCCCACGATGGCGTCGCTTACATTGTTGTAGACGCCCTTGGGATATTGCCGGCAATGACTGCTCAGGTGCACGCCGTGGGGATAGGTAAAATCCGAACTCATGTGATCGTAAATGTTGCCGTAGAGCTCCTCGCGTGGGCGCCACGCCGCGCCGCCGGAAGCCACCACCTTCACCGGATGGGCGCCCATCACCCAGTTCATGAAGTCGATGTTGTGAAAATGCTGCTCGACGATCTGGTCGCCGCAGATCCAGATAAAGGAGTACCAGTTGCGGATCTGCCATTCCATGTCGCTCCACTTGGGATCGCGGCGTTCGGCGTGAAAGACCGGACCACTGAGATAATAGGCGTATAGGGCGGCGATATCGCCTATGGCGCCATCGTGGATCTTTTGCACGGTCTCCACATACTCGCGGTGCGCGCGCCGCTGGGCCCCGGATACCACCGTAAGTTTGCGCTCGGCAGCCACACTTCCGGCGGCGATGAAGCGCCGCGCGCCGACCGGATCGGTGGCGATGGGCTTCTCGGTGAAGACGTGTTTGCCGGCATTGACCGCCGCCTCGAAGTGCATCGGCCGGAAGCCCGGGGGCGTGCAGAGCATGACGATGTCGATATCGGAAGCCAGCAGCTTCCGGTAAGCGTCGAAGCCGGTGAAGTGATGGTCGGGATCGACGCGGATGCGCGGCTGAAGCGAGGCTACCAGATCCTCGGCTTTCATCTCCCGCGGCTGGCCGTTGCGTTCCACCGTGATGCCGGCATGGCGGGCGATGAACTTGGGATCGCGCAGGCGGGCCAGCGATTGTTCGAGGTGGTCTTCGAAGACGTCCGCCACGCCGGTGAGCTGCACTTGCTCGTTGCCTGTGAGCAGGTCCACTACGGCCTGCATGCCGCGTCCGCCGCAGCCCACCAAGCCGGCCTTCAGCGGTTCACCCGCGGCGCGCGCCATACGCGGCTGGAGGATGGAGAAGGCTGAGGCGGCCGTGGTTAGAAGACTCGACTGTTTGAGGAGGCTTCTACGGGAAATGCCCTTCGGATTTTGCATGCCCCGACCTTATCACGGTTAGGCCTCGCATAGATATTGGATTGTTGCGCAGGATGGTAGCGATCGGCTCGTCGCCGGGCTTAACCGTTTTGGGGGCCCTGACCGATAGGAACCGCTAAGCACCCGCCGTAGGCCGCGGGCGCACACGGCGGCTACGCATGCAGTAGAGTAGACTGCATGCACGAATTCCCGCAGTTTGATTTGCACGGGCAGGCGGCGCTGGTCACCGGCGCGGCGCGCGGTTTGGGACGCGCCATTTCGCTGGCCTTGGCGCACGCCGGCGCGGACGTGGCGCTGGGGCTGCGCGATCTGCATGCCGACGCCGGCCTGCCGCGTGAGATCGCAGACCTGGGGCGGCGCGCTCTACCGCTGCAGATGGACGTCACCAGCCTGGACCAGATCCGGCGCGCGGTGGATGGCGCCGCCGCGCATTTCGGACGGCTCGACATTCTGGTGAATAATGCCGGAATCGCGCCCGGAAATCCAGCCGAAGACGTGCGCGAGGAGGACTTCGATCTGACGTTGCGGGTGAACCTGAAGGGGACGTTCTTCGCCAGTCAGGCGGCGGCGCGGGTCATGATCCGGCAGAACGGCGGGCGCATCGTCAACGTGGGATCGCAGGCGGGCTTTGCCGCTCTGCCTGGCGAGGCGGTGTACTGCATGACCAAGGCCGGCATCGCGCACCTGACCAAGTGCCTGGCGGTCGAATGGGGCAAGTACAACATTACGGTGAACGCCGTGGCGCCGACGTTCATTCACACGCCTGGGACCGAAGAGGCGCTTGCCGACCCGGCTTTCCGCGCCGACGTGGTAGAGCGCATCGCTGGGCTGCATCGTATCGGCGAGCCGATGGAAGTCGCCGGCGCGGTGGTGTTCCTGGCGTCTCCGGCGGCGTCGCTGATCACCGGCCACACTATGCTCATCGATGGCGGGTGGACGGCTAGATAGGCCTGTGCCGGTGCGGTACGAACGTTTCTGGCGCCGGAAGCCAACGTCGGCAGGCGGCCTACGAGGCCGCCGCAGGCTGCGAGCCCGCCCCACTTGCGCCACGTTAGCCGGGGAGCTTCGTAGTGCTGTGGACCCGCGCCAGATGCACGAAAGCTTCCGCGGCGCCGCAGCCGGACTCACGGCCGCGATAGCTTTCCATCACCTGGTGGTATTCGCGGTAGATGCGCTCGCCGTCCTGGCTCTTGTGGGCAAACAGCGCGGCTTTCTTCTTTTCGCGCACACCGGTCACATCCACGTAGTCGGTGGGATGAAACCCCATGGTCTGCGCGCCAAGATCGACTTCGTAATAATACAATTCAAATCGCCCGCGCGCGGCCAGCCAGGCGCGGAAGGCCAGCGTGCTGGCGGCCTGGTGGTCCAGGTGCGCATCGATCGGCCATTGCGTGAACACCAAATCGGGATCTTCGGCGAAGATCAGGCTGCGCAGCGATTCCGCGGCGTCCTTATTCACCACGGTGGCGCCGTCGATTTGACCGGCGAAGACCGGCTTGGCCCCCAGGATCTGGCAGGCGGCCGCGCACTCGGCCGAGCGGATGGCGGCGGCTTCCTCGTGCGACTTGCGCGGAATGCCCGCTTCGCCGCGCGTCAGATAGACGATGGTGACGCTGGCGCCCAGCGCGGCGTAGCGCGCCAGTGTGCCGCCGCACCCGGATTCGGGATCGTCCGGGTGGCCGCCTACGCAGACGATCTTCGTCGCACGGCCGGAAGAGGTCTGGCCGGCGGCGAGGGCCGGCAAGGAAAGGAACTGGCGGCGCGAAGCTGTCATCAAAACGCTCCCGAGGCTAGATTATACAGCTTCGGGACGCGGCGGCGCGGCAAGCTCGCCAACGGATGCGGCGCTGTTCAAAGCCCGCGCATACTTTTGGTCGTGCTGCATGATGTGGTCCGTGAACCAGTTCCGGAGAAACAACAGGACCGCGGCATTGGAGACGGCCTCGCCATTATGAATCTTATGCTGGAGGACGCACACCTGGCTGGTGAGCGTGCGATGCAGTGCGATGTGCTCGGCGAGCGAGTCGTAACCTTGCTTGCCCAGCATGTCCTCTTCAAAGCGGAGGTGCCCATTGGTATACTTCACCAGCCGGTCGATCAATGTTTCCAGAAACGCGCGTCCCCGCCCTTCCCACATGGCTTCCTGCAGTTGCCGGATGAGCGCCACCAAGGCTTGGTGCTGGCGGTCGATCGCGTCGATGCTCACGCTGTACTCGGGCTGCCAGGTAACGAAATAGGTGTCGAGCGCACGGCTTTTTTGCTTCGCCGGCGCCGCCCCAACGGCTGTCGAGCGGTCCGGGGCCTGTGCGGATCCAGCGGCGCGGTTTATGCGGACCAGAGACCTAAGCGCGCTGCCTTTCACGCTTCGGTTGTCGTCCTTGACCATCCGTTTCAAAGGATCCGCAAACTCCGGCTGGCCGATCTTGCCCATCAGCCAGGCTGCCGTGGCCCGGAATTTGGGATCGGTATGGGAGGCCATGCGGATGACACTCGGAATCGCGTCCGCTTCGCCGCAGAGATACAAACCGTACAGGGCGTTGCCGGCAACACGACTATTGCCGTCGTCCCGATAAAGCGCGAACGCCTTCAGGCACTCCGGCCCGCGGTTCTCCCACAGCCCCTCCAGCATGTTCGCCCGGACCCTGGTTTCCGCCCCCATCAGTTGCCCATCGATCCAGTCGAAGTTATCCGCTCTGCGGCCGATCAGCTTGGCCGTCTTGGAGCGGATTACCGGGTTCGCATGCCCCAACAAATGGCCAATCGCGCGCACCAGGCCAATTCCGGTGGAGACGCGATCCAAAACCTCCAGAATACGCAGCACGCTGGCCTGGTCCAACGCCTTATTCGGACTCCGCGCCTGAAGGAGTTCCGCCAGTTGGAGATCGAGAAGGGGTTCCGCGGCCAGCGCCTTGCTTATAAGCGACAACGTGTGCTCAAGCGGTTCATCGGGACGGCAAAGTGCCCGAAGCTTCTCCGGACGCATGGTTCTCCTCCAACGCAATCTCCGGCGGCTGCCGCGGATTGCGGGATCTGTCGGTATATCGGCGGTTTGGAGTCGCGGCGTTAGCGGCGGCGGGGATAAATCCCGCCCCCCCAAAATCGCTCGTGGGCCGCAGGCCCATCCAGATTCGATACGCTCGGCCATCACTTGCCCACTACAAATAGATGTCCGTCGTTCTGCGAATAAATCTTCCCGTCGCCGCCGATGGATGCCGGCGTATACGCCGCGCCCAGCGCCAGTTGCTGGAAGATCTCAGTCACCGCCGATCCGCCCTGGCCGATGGCGAACAGGTTGCCGTCTTCGCTGTTGGCGTACACCACGCCGTTGGCGTCTATCGCCGGGCTGTTGACGCACCACTCGAACCCGTTCGGGTGGTCCGATATGCAAGTCGGCGTGCCGTCCGCGTTGCGCGTGCAGCTTTCGGTATTGGTGTTTTGAAAACTCCACTCGATGTTCAGATTCGCGTCGAGCTGGGTGACGAAATACTGTTCCGGCGAAGCCGGGTTGTTAGTGGTGCGGTCCGGCGGGCACACCGTAGTGTCGTCGCAGTACGAACCGACGCCGCCATAGTGGTTGTTCTTAGTCACCGCCGACCAGGCGCCGCCGTGCGCGTAAATCGCCGGCGTGGTGTCCCAACCGAAGCCGAACGCGCCCAGGTAATTGCCGCTGGCATCGAAGTGCATCAGGTGACCTTGGGCATAGTTGTAACGGTTCCAGGCGCCGAATAGAATCGTGCCATCGGGCGCCACCACCGGGGTGGACGACGCGGAGTCGAGGACGCTGCCATCGCCCGGCTGATTCGTCTCGGGATCGACGCCGAGCAGAGCGCCGGCGCTGCATCCGCCAGGAGCGCCGTTGGCCGGGAGCCAGCCTCCATCGGCCACCGAAACGCCGCATCCATCGTGGAAACGGTTGCGCAGCGAGGCGATCCACTTCAGGCTGAGATCGGGATGCAGCGCTATCAGGAACCCATAGCGGTCGTTAAAGTGAGCGCGGCTAACGGTGTAGACGGTTCCGTCGGGCGCGACGGCAGGGGAGACGTTGATCCCGGCCCGTTGGCTGCCGCAGACACTAGTTGCCGGAGCGGCGGTGGTCGAGGGCGGCCAAGGCAGTTGCGAGGCATCGAAAGACGTGATGCATTGGCTGCTTGCGGCGGGCGATTGAGACGCCGTCAAAGTCTGATAGCCGGCCATCGAGACCGGGCCGCCCGCGGCGATCTTTACCACCCAGGAACTAGTGACGTCGTTGCCATAGAATCCATTCGTGGTGACCACCTGGACCACGTTGTAGTACAGATTGCCGTTGGCGTCCAACGTGATGGGACCCGTCTCATAGGTGTTCGGATCGGTTCCAAAGGGAGCGTAGCGCTGGATCAGGGCTCCGTCGGCCTTGTTCAGTTCGATGACGCTGCCGCTGGCGCCGGGCAGATAAACCACGCTGCCGCCTAGCGCGGCATGGAACACCGGCTCCCAGAAATCGTTGCTCGATCCCGGGGGTATCCAGTCGCTGGCATATCCCCATTGCAGGACGAGTTGGCCGTTCTGCCACGTAAACTTGTTCTCGCCCCAGATTTCACTGGAAAACGTGCTGGCTTCAAAGCTGCCGGACTTGTACTCCATGTAGACGTCGTTGCCGTCGACCAGCGGGACCTGATAGTGCGCGACCAGGTCGCCATATTCGGCGGACTGTTCCTGCTGTACCAGTGGGTCATAAACAATGTCCGCCAGGATTTCGTTCAAGCTCTGCCCGGTCACGCCGGGGCTGCTGGTGTGTTGCGGATTCTGGGCCCATTGGGGCCAACCTGCACCGATGGCGGTGGCGGTTTGGACTGTGCCGGCAACGCCGCCGGTTTCAATCGCGACGGGCGCGGCATTGGCAGGCATTTCGGTGGAGGGCATGATGACGTTGATCTGGTACACGCCCACGAATTGCGGCGACAATCCGGCGAAGGTGACCGGAGCGGAAACGCCTCCAATCGTCACCGTTGGCACGGCGATGGCGTTGCGCAGGGTATCGAGCGAGTTGTCGCCGGTGATCGCGGACGGGGTCACCGCCCCCAATCCGCTGCCCAGCAGGACGAGCGGGTCGCCGGGTGTGGCCGGGTGGCTCGGGATTCCAGGAATCGCGCCGCCGGGCGCCGCCAACGAGCCGTCCGGATTGATGGCAACGGCGTAGCCTGCGACGGTGAACACGCCGGGCGAAAAGGCCCCCACTGGGACGGCCTGCGCCGCCGACATCGCGGTGCCGTTCGAGACCACCACGGTGACCGGCCCGGTTGCGGGAACCTCCCACGGCAGTTGCGCGTTGATCTGTTGCGGAGAGACGAAAAGCAACGGGGCGGGGAGGCCGTTAAAGGTGACCGATACCCCGCTCAACGTGACAGGCAAGGGAATGGCAACCGCGGATGCGGCTAGCGGGGCAAGGTTGGCGCCGAAAATGGACACCAGCGAGCCGGGTACGACCGGTGCCGTGAAAGAAGCTGCATCGACCACTCCACCGGGCTCTACAAGAGGCGCCTGAGCGACGGCGATCAATGCCTGGCTCAGGAAAAAACCGGATAAGGCGAACACCCTCATGCGCGGAATTCTACCATGCGCAGGGTCAGACAGGCATTCAGCCTGCCCGCGGCACTACCACGGCTACGGCTGGATTACGGCCAGTTGCGCGCCGCGCGTGCGGAATTCATAGCGCTCGATCTTGACGGCCGCCTCGCCTGGCTCGCTGTCAACAATCCAACCGGAGATCTCCAGCTTCATGCGGCAGGTGTTGCCGAGCATGGCCGGCCAGTCCATCGCCAGCCGCATTTTCTGGCCCCGTTTGAGAGGCTGCTGGGTGGTGAACCGGACCTCCCGGCTGCTGATCTCAAGCGTTTTGCCCACACCGATGAGCGAGATCCGGCTACCCTTCACGCATTGGTAGCGCACGTCCTGTTGAATGGGAAAGCGGCGCCGTGCCCGTCGCCCATCGTCCTCGCCTAGAAAGTTATTCATGGTTGACATTGGAATACCGCCACTGCCCCTCCTGCGGTGCCCGCCTCCGAAGCGCACAAATCAAGGAGATCCCGATGGCGGCCACACCAGCTACGGGCCACCAGGGACGAGGAACCTCCGGCCGCCACCAGCGCCAACACGCCAGCCAAGGATAGCACGGCATAAAGATTATGTAAAGTTTGAAAGCCGGAGTTTACAAAACAGACCTAAGAGGGCCGCCCCCGTAGGCGTATGCTGGAGAATGCGATGACGCAATTTGCCCGATATAGATTACTGGCTGTGGCTGCGATGCTGGTCCCGGCCTTCTGCGCCCTGGGCGCACCGCGAGGTAGACATTCGGATCGGACGATCGGCGAACCGGCCGCTGGACAGGTGAGCGTCGCGGTGGTTCCAACATCCGCAACGCCGGCCACTGGGCAGAGCCGGCAGTTCAGTGCCACGGTACGGAACGTGGGCAACGCCGGAGTGGTTTGGGAAGTGAATGGCATACAGGGCGGAAATTCCACGACGGGCACGATCACGGGGGCGGGTCTCTACACCGCTCCAGCGGCCGTGCCCAGCCCCGCCACCGTCAACGTGACAGCCGTCTCGCAGGGGGACTCGAGCGCATCGGCTTCCGCCGTGGTGACGATTACCTTGCCCCAGGTTTCAGTGAGTATTTCTCCGGCATCCGTGGCAGTCGAACCGGGCGGATCGCAGCAATTGACGGCCACCGTATTAAACACGGCGAATGCCGGAGTGGTCTGGGAAGTAAACGGGGTAATCGGTGGAAACCCGGCGGCCGGCACGATTACACCGTCGGGCGTCTACACCGCGCCCAGCGTGAGTCCCAGCCCTGCGATTGCGATCGTGACGGCGGTTTCCGAGCAGACGCCGGCCGCCGCGGCGGTGGCGGTTGTCAGCGTCGGCACAGGCCCGGCTTACTACGTTTCGACCACTGGGAACGACGGCAACAACGGCAGCTTCGGTTCGCCCTGGCGCACCATCCAACACGCCGCCAATACGGCGGTGGCGGGGGACACGGTTTACGCGATGGGAGGCGTTTACAACGAAATCGTCACATTCCCCAATTCCGGTTCCGCCACTTCGGGTTACATTACGTTTGAAAGCTACCCGGGCCAGACGGCCACGGTCGACGGCACGGGCTTAACGGTTCCCGGCGGGCAATACGGGCTGCTGACGATTCAGAACCGGAATTATCTGGCGGTCGGCGGTTTTGAAATCCGAAACTACACTTCCAATAGCGTGGCGGACGTGCCCATTGGAATCTATATCACGGGCGCGGACAGCTATATCCAAATTCTGGGGAACCGGATCCACGATATCGTGACCACGGCCAAGGGCTGCAACGCGAACGCCCTCGGCCTGGCGGCATACGGCAGCAGCGCGCCGGCTTCCATCAACAACCTAACCATCGGCGGCAACGAAGTTTTCGACAACACCACGGGATGCAGCGAAACCGTCACGCTGAATGGCAACGTAGAAAACTGGAGCGTCACCAACAATATCATTCACGACAACAATAACATTGGGTTTGACGCGATCGGCTTCGAACACGTGTCGCCCGACCCGGCCTACGACCAGGCCCGCGACGGTGAAGTGAGCGGCAATATCGTGTATAACATTACGTCTTACGATAACCCCGCTTACGGGAAGCAGTACGCGGCCGACGGTATTTATGTGGACGGCGGGACCGAGATCGTGATCGAACGCAACCTGGTACACAATACGGATCTGGACCTGGAATTAGCCAGTGAGAACTCGGGCAAGCTCACCAGCTATATCACGGCGCGCAGCAACCTGATTTATTATGCGAACTCAGTAGGCGTCAGCATAGGCGGCTACGGCCCGCAGCGCGGCGGCACGGACCATTGCGATATCGTCAACAATGCCCTTTTCATGAACGACACGAAGAACACCGGCAACGGCGAATTCCAGATACAGTACTATGCTACGAATAACATCTTCGAAAATAATATCGTCAACGCGACGTCGCAGGGGCTATTTCTGCATAGCATCACGGATTCGGAGCCCGACCCCGCGATACTGGACTATAACTTGTACTTCTCTTCGACCGGCGCCGCGGCGGGAATATGGCAATGGAATCAAACGAAGTACCGGGGCTTTACGAAATACCAACAGGCCACGGGGCAGGACGCGCATTCGAGCTTCGCGAATCCGCTTTTTCTGAGAACGACGGCGCCGCCGGATCTGCAGGTGCAGCCATCTTCGCCGGCGGTGGATAAAGGGATCAATTTGGGGCCCACGGTGGTGGGGACGCTCGACTTTGCGGGTAATCCGCGGGTGCAGGGGCCGGATATCGATATTGGGGCGTATGAGCAACCGTGACGATACATGGCAGCGTGTCACCGCCGCGCTCGGCTTCTCCGAACAAAGACTCGACGGCGGCGAGTGAGCGATTCCTCGGCAATCGTTGTAATTTAGCTCCAATTGACGTGTTATAAGCCGTGTGTATAATCGGTAGAATGACCACACTTCAACGCGAGTTGACGTTCGGTGTCACACTCGCAATTGCAGCTCTTCACAGCGCGGTTCTGGATGCGAGCCCAACGCTAACCTACTGTACAGTTTTACCGGTGGCGCCGACGGCGGAAGACCGACTTCCGGCGTGACGGTTGGCAGCGGCGGCGTGCTGTACGGCACCGCCTACAACGACGGGACATATGGCTACGGAACCGTGTTCTCGCTGACTCCGCCGGCTTCGGCGGGCGGTGCATGGACCTATACGGTACTGCATAGCTTCGGGAGCGGCAATGACGGTCAATACCCCGATTCCGGCGTGGCGATTGGGCAGGTGGAGTACTCTACGGCACCACGACTTACGGCGGAGGCACCGATTGTACGTTCGGTTGCGGCACGGTATATTCACTGACACCCCCGGCTTCTCCCGGGGGAGAGTGGACCGAGACGCTGATCCACGCGTTTACCGGCGGTGACGGCAATTACCCGTATATCACGCCGGTAATCGGCGCGGGCGGCGTGCTCTTTGGCACCTGCCCGTATGGTGGTGGGGCGGGAGTGGGCATGGCTTACTCGTTGACGCCGCCCGCTAGCCCCGGTGGCTCGTGGACCGAGACGACGATCCACAGTTTCGGGAGCGGAAGCGATGGCGCGTATCCATATGCCGGCTTCACGATGGCCGCCGGGGACGTGCTCTATGGCGCAACCACCGGTGGCGGCACGAGTTTGAATTGGGGTACGGTTTATTCCCTCACTCCGCCAGCTTCGGCCGGCGGTTCATGGACGAAGGCGACGCTCTATGAGTTCCTCGGTCCGGTCGCGAACGATGGCGGAGGCCCGTATGCTCCTCCAGTCGCCGGCCGCGGCGGAATACTCTACGGTGACACGACCGCCGGAACCTTTCATGGCGATTCCTCGCCGAAGGGTACGGCTTACTCTTTAACTCCGCCAGCGCTGCCGGGAGGCGCATGGACTGAGAGCGTACTGTTTACATTCAAGAAGTCATCCGGGGGAAATAGCCCTTACGCGCCATTGATCGCGAAATCGAGCGGAGTGCTTTACGGTACCGCGGCTTACGGCTATACCCACGGATATGGGACGGTATTCGCGTTGCATCCACCGAACTCAGCGGGCGGCGCCTGGACCGAAAGCGTGCTTCACTCCTTTAGCGGCGGCGACGACGGCGCCAATCCGCTTGGAGGCTTGGCCCTGGGCACGGACGGCGTGTATTTCGGAACGACGCAGAGCGGCGGGACTTCGGGTGCGGGAGTCATCTACTCGCTAACCTTGTAGGGGATGGTTGGGCCGCCGCTCTATTCGCGGAATCCGGTGAAGGTGCGGTCGATGGCGAGGGTTACCGTGGCGGTTTCGCCGGCGTGAAAGGCGGCGATCAGGTCGAGGCGTCCGGCCCGGACGCGATAGGGCGCTTAACAGTTTTGGGAAAACCGCTCCCTGACGGTCGCGGCTCGGTAATACTCGCGTGGATTGCGCACGGCTTACTGAGCCGCGGAGCGGTTTGCTGTAAGGCGCTTTATCGCGCGCGGTGACCATACGGCCTTCATCGCGGCGGAACGCTTTCCAATGGCTTACCCCAGGAGCGCATGCACTTCACGACCTTTTCGCGGCCACCATCTTGCCGCTGTCCAGCTACGCAAGTCCCGCGGCGACTTCGCCGGGTTGCCAATCTCCGGCATCGACATAGGCCGCAATTGCTTCAGCCGCGAGAAAGAACTTCGACCGCATGGTGCGCTGGGCCAGTTTCGCCAAGCCTCCCGTCACGTTTGGCCGCCCTACTCGTGGAAGCCGACGGCCGAGACCACGACGCCCAACCCCCGGTGATCGCCGGGAACGGAGAAAGTGCGGTCGAGGGTGACTGTTACCGTGGAGGCCGGTCCGGCGGGCGATTGCGGCGCGGACTTCAGCGTGTAGGCGCCGGGTGTGCCGTAAGTCTCAGCCGCGACGACGCGGCCATCCAGCAGCAGCTCGACGTGGCGCGCTGGAGCGGGATCGGGGATCGTGAACACCGCCTCGACAGGCAGGGGCTGGGCGGGACTCTTTAGCAGGACCACCGCGGTGCCGGACATCCAGCGCCAGGCGCCGCCTTCCACGTCGTACAGGCCGCTGACAATCTGGGCGGACGCTTCCGGCGAGTTCATGGGCAGGTAGGCGAGCGTGGGATGGCGTTCGAGCACGATCGCGGCGCGCACGATGTCGATGGGCGCGTTAGAAACGTCGAACGGGCGGAGTCCTTTGGTGGCGGTGGAGTAGCCCGAGTGGGCCGCCAGCCCGATGAGCTGCAACGGCAGCGATGCGCGAATCTGCTGCTCCGAGATCGTGGCGGTGGGCGCCGTGAAGGCGATGGGATAGGCCAGTTGGCTCGAAACCACAATATCGCCGGCGCGCAGCACCTGGCCGCGTTCGAGAGGCAGTCCGCCATCGGCTTCCAGGTAAAAACGCAGGCCCCATTCGCCGTCGATATACACGCGGTGGCCGGCGGTGGTTGGGCGGATCTGGCTTGCGAAGCGCCGGTAACCGTCCCAATGCTGGTAGTTCACGGTGGCGAGCGCCAGGCTGAGTGCCATCTGGGCGGCGAATCCGATGGCTAGCCAGCGCGGCCGCAGGCGCGAGACCAGCATGGCCAAGGGAGCGGCCATGGGCAGCAGGTAGCGGGCCGATCCGGCGAAGAAGAGAACGACAGCGCCTCCGAAAAACAGGGCGATCCACGCGGCAAGGAAGGCGGTCTCGCGGTCGCGCCGCTTCCAGACCAGCACGGCTGCGCCGGGCAGCAGCGGAGGAAACACCATGAAACAGGCGTGCACGGCCAGCGCCCCGGCGCTGCGCAGTTTGTTGGCGAGCGCTTGCAGCCCATAGCTGCTCCAGTAGCCGGCGGTCACGGCAACGGGCAGTGCGCCGGAAGACAGGCGCTCGAATAATTCCCAGGCAAGAATCGCGACGGGGGGAACCAGCGTGAGGAGCCATGCGGTGCGATCTTTGCGCCGATAAAGCCAGACATAGACCATCAAGATGGGTGTCAGAAAAACTACTTGAAAAGCGTTGAGCGACGCCAGCACCATCGCGATGGCGGCCCAGGCCCGTCGGCCCGCAACGAAGCACGCCACCGCCGCCATCCAAAACGCCAGAAACGGCAGATCGGATTCGAACGAGTTGCCATTAATCACGAATGCGGGAACCGCCTGAAACAGCAGCGTGGCCCATAGCGGATGCGGAGAGAAGCGCTTCGCCAGGGACCACATGGCCAGCGCCGCGATCGATGAAAACAGGATGTAGGCGGCGTGGAAGGGCACTTCGCGGATATCGCCCATCGCGGCCAGCAACAAAGCGAGGAACCAGGCGTTGAAAGGAGGGTGCGGGAATCCGCGCATGTCCACGCGGTCGCCCAGAAAAACGTAGCTGCCATGGCTGGGATGCAGCGGGTCGATCTGCGCGTGCTCAGCCTGCGCCAGGTAGTAGGCATCGTCCCCCTGGATCGCCTGGTTGAGGAAGGGCAGGCGGATGAGCAGGACGATGGCCAACACCAGCAGGGGCGTTAATATTGCCTGTCGCATCGCTCTCGCCGGATCTCAATAGGCTCTTCCCATCGGGACTTCGCCCCGTTCATTCGGCCTTTTAGCATCTATCACGTCGAGCCTCGGAAGCCACTCGCCCCCAACCAACAAGCCGCTCAACGGCACGGTCGAAAACCCACCGCGAGCTGCGGAAGAGGGCGGGTCTGGAGACCCGCCGCAGGCGTAGACGCCTGCCCCACAGGGCTTTCATCAATATTCGTGAGCCGCAGGCCCATCCCGACAGGACTGCCACTCACCCGTGACAGCGCACCTCCTCCCAATCGCACTTCAGGCGGCGCGCCGGGTTGTAGGCATCCTACCGCCTGGAACTCCCGCAATCTGTCGGCGTTGAGCCAGTCTTCAACCCTTTTGAGTTCATCTTCGCTAACCGGCGCCGCCCGCTTCCGGATTAGCAGAACGCCCTGCCGGGCCAAAGCCTCCATCGACCACAGCGTAAACCAGTCGCCGGGCCGGCTTTTCTCGACCGCGCGCACATAGGAATCCATATCGGAAAACGCGCAGAGGTTAGGCGACTGGCTGCCACAATAAATGGACTGAACGCCGCGGACAATACCGTCCCCTAAGGCCTCGCGAACTGCCGCGAGTAACTCGGGCGATAGCAGGTTTAGACCGCAGGTGTCCATTTCAATACCGGCTTGCGCGCGGCCTTCACTTCATCCACGCGGCTGGTGCGGGTCGAGTGCGGCGCGGTCTTCACCGTTTCCGGCTCGGTTTCGATCTCTTTGGCGATGGAGATCATGGCGTCGATGAACAGGTCCAGTTCCAGCTTGCCTTCTGTTTCGGTGGGCTCGATCATCATGGCGCCGCGCACGATCAACGGGAAGCTGACGGTGTACGGGTGGAACCCGTAATCGATCAGGCGCTTGGCGATATCGCCCGTGCGCACGCCCAGGCGCGCCTGGCGCTCGTCGCTGAAGACCACTTCGTGCATGTTGGGCAGCGCGTAGGGCAGGTCGAAGAAGGGCTCCAGCTTCTTGCGGATGTAGTTGGCGTTGAGTACGGCGTCCATGGTGGCGGCGCGCAGTCCGTTGCCGCCATGCGCCAGGATGTAAGCTAGCGCGCGCACCAACACGCCGAAGTTTCCGTAGAACGCTTTCACCTTGCCGATGGAAAGGGGACGGTCGTAATCGAAGCTTAGGCGCTCTCCGGCGCGCTTGAGGCGCGGCACGGGCAGGAATGGCTCCAGGTGTTTCTTCACGGCCACGGGGCCGCCTCCCGGGCCGCCGCCGCCATGCGGGGTGGAGAACGTCTTGTGCAGATTCAGGTGCATCACGTCGACGCCGAAATCGCCGGGGCGCGCGATGCCCACCAGCGCGTTCATGTTGGCGCCATCCATGTAAAGCAGCGCGCCTTTGCGATGCAGGACTTCCGCCGCTTCGATGATGCGCGATTCGAAAACGCCCAGCGTGTTGGGGTTGGTGACCATCAGCCCGGCCACATCCTCCGTCACGTGCCGCTCCAAAGCGCCAAGATCCAACAGGCCGTGTTCGTCGGAGCGGATGTTCTCGACCACGTAGCCGGCGATGGCCGCGGTGGCGGGATTGGTGCCGTGCGCGGAATCCGGAATCAGGATCTTCTTGCGCGGGTTGCCTTGCCGTTCGAGCAATGCGCGGATGAGCAGGATGCCGGTCAGCTCACCCTGCGCGCCGGCCGCGGGCTGCAGGGTGATCGCGTCCATGCCGGTGATTTCGAGCAGCGCGGATTCCAGATGCGCCATCACTTGCATGACGCCCTGCGAGAGCGACTCCGGCTGATAGGGATGCGCCCAGGCGAGGCCTTCGGTGCGCGCGACCAGTTCGTTGACGCGCGGGTTGTATTTCATGGTGCAGGAGCCCAGCGGGTACATGCCGTGGTCGATGGCGTAGTTCCAGGTGGAGAGGCGCGTGAAGTGGCGGATGGCTTCCACTTCGCTGACCTCGGGGAAGCCCGGGATTTCGGCGCGCACGTGTTGGGGGCCCAGGGCGGTGCGTGGGTCGACGGCGGGAACGTCGAGATCGGGTAGTTGATAGGCTTTCTTGCCGGGCGAACTGCGCTCGAATAGCAGCGATTCGTTCGGGGAGATGTGGCCGCGGACTTTCTTGATGGGCATTAGACGGCTCCCCCGCCGGCTAAAGCCTGCGCTACCTGGTCCATTTCCGCGCGGCGGGACATTTCGGTGGCGCAGAGAAGCATCGCATCCGATAACTCGGGATAGAAACGGCCTAGCGGCAAGCCTCCGATGATCTTTTTATCCAGGAGCGCGGCGTTGACGGCATCTGGCTGGGCGGTCGACACCACGAATTCGTTGAAGAACGGTCCGGAGAATCGCGGCTTCAGTTTGCCCGCCAGGTAATGCGCTTTGGCCAGGTTCTGCTCCGCCAGTTCGCGCAGGCCCTGTTTGCCGTAGACGCTCATGAAAACCGTCGCCATCAGTGCGATCAAGGCTTGGTTCGTGCAGATATTAGACGTCGCCTTCTCGCGGCGGATATGCTGCTCGCGCGTGGCCAGCGTCAGGCAGAACGCGCGATTGCCATGCGTATCGGTGGTCTCGCCCACCAGCCGGCCGGGCATTTGGCGGGCGAATTTCTCGCGCGTGGCGATGATGCCCGCGTAGGGCCCGCCATAGCTGGGCGAGATGGCGAAAGATTGCAATTCGCCGGCCACGATATCGGCTTCGGGCGGCTCCAGGATGCCGAGCGACACCGCCTCGCTGAACCCCATTGCCAGCAGCGCCCCGCGCCGGTGGGCAATGGCTGCCGCGCGCTTCACATCCTCAACCACGCCGAAGAAATTGGGCGATTGCAGGATCACGGCAGCGGTCAGATCGTTGAGCTTCCGCTCCAGATCGTCGAGATCGGCCGCGCCCGTTTCGGGGTCGTAATCGAACTCCGTGATCGGCATGCCCTGATTTTTCGCGTAAGTCTGCAGGACCTCCTGATACTCCGGATGCACGCTGCGCGCCACCAGCAGTCCGCCCTTGCTGGTAAGGCGCGCGGCCATCAGCGCAGCTTCCGCCAGCGCCGTCGAGCCATCGTACATCGAGGCGTTGGCCACATCCATGCCGGTGAGCTGGCAGATCATGGTCTGGAATTCAAAGATGGTGGTGAGCGTGCCTTGCGAAATTTCCGCCTGGTAAGGCGTGTACGACGTCAGAAACTCGCCGCGCGCGACCACCGTATCCACCAGCACCGGGCGGTAATGGCGGTAGACGCCCGCTCCCAGGAAACTGGCATATCCGTTGGCATTTTCATCGCCGCGCCGGCGGAAATAATCGACGATCTCGTATTCGGAAATGCCCGGCGGCAACTGCAGCGGCTGTTTCAGCCGCACGGCCTCCGGAAGATGGGCGAACAGATCTTCGGGGCTTTCCACGCCGCAGGCTTCCAGCATCTCGCGGCGTTCGGAATCGGACTTCGGAAGATAGCGCAAAACCTTATTTTTCCGCTCCTATATAAGTTTGATACTCGGCCGCGGATAGGAGATTCGTCAACTCGCCGGGGTTGCTCAAGCGGATCTTCACCAGCCAGGCCTCGCCATGCGGGTCCTCGTTCAGCTTTTCGGGTGCGTCGGCCAACGTATGGTTCAGGTCGACCACGTGGCCCGAGACCGGGCAATAAATATCCGACACGGCCTTCACCGACTCGACGGAGCCGATGGTTTTTCCCTGATCCACGTGTTGGCCGGGCTTCAGGGTTTCGCGGCCGTATTTGAAGTCCACATAGACGATATCGCCCAATTCGTGCTGGGCGTGATCCGTGATGCCGACGGTGCCCGTATCGCCTTCCACGTGCACCCACTCGTGTTCCTTGGTGTAGCGGTATTCTTCGGGATACATTTATTTGGCTCGCTTGTAGAATGGCGTTTCCACGGTGACCGCGGCCACCGGCTGGCTGCGAATGACGACCTCAATGGCGCGGCCCACGTGGGACTCCGCCACGGGCAAATAACAAAGACCGATGTTCTTGTTGAGGGCGGGCGCGGGCGATCCGCTGGTGACCCAGCCGGCCGGCGCGCCGTCCACCAGCACTTCGTAGCCGTCGCGGCCAATGCCGCGGCCGCACATCTCGAATCCGATGAGCTTGCGCCGGATGCCCTGCTCCTTCTGCTTCCCGAGCGCGTCGCGGCCCACGAAGTCGCCCTTATCGAGCTTCACGATCCAGGCCAGATCGGCTTCCCACGGCGTGATGGACGCGTGGATTTCGTGGCCGTAGAGCGCCATTTTAGCTTCTAGCCGCAGCGTGTTGCGCGCGCCCAGGCCGCAGGGTTTGATGCCGAACTCCTGGCCTGCATCCAGGATTTCCTGCCACAGGCGCGGGGCTTCCGCGGGGGAGATATAGATTTCGTAGCCTTGCTCGCCGGTGTAGCCGGTGTGCGCGATGCGGGCCGGCGCGCCCGCAACCGAGCTGTCGGTGAACCAGTAATAACGGATGGCGGGCAGGTCGGCGGCGGTGAGCTTCTGCAGCGTGGCGCGCGCGTTGGGGCCCTGGATGGCGATCTGCGCGTAGTCGTCGCTCGACAGGCGGACCTGCGCGTCGAAGGTGTTGTACGCGCGGATGTGTTCGAAGTCCTTCTCCTGGTTGGAGGCGTTCACGCATAGGAAATAGTGGTCGTCGGCGACCTTATGGACCAGCACGTCGTCGACAAATCCGCCGTGCTCGTAGAGCAGGCCGGAATAGTGGATTTGGCCCGTTTTGAGGCGGCCGGCGGCGTTGGTGGTGACGTAGTCGGTGAGCTGCAGGGCTTCGGGGCCGGTGATGTCGATTTCACCCATATGGCTGACGTCGAAAGCGCCCACGCTGCGGCGTACGGCGAGGTGTTCTTCGACCAGCGAAGTGTACTGGACGGGCATGTCCCAGCCGCCGAAATCCACCATTCTGGCGTTCAGGGAGCGATGCACGGCGTTCAGGCAGGTGGCTTTCAGGGCGGCGGTGGCGGGCATCAAATTGGTACTGTAGCACGGGTGGGGAGTGTCACGACGAGCGCAGATAGAGCTCGGGTGCTTAACAGCTTTGGGGGAAACCACTCCCTGACGGCCGCGGCTCGGTATTACTCGCGTTGACTGCGTATGTCCTTGCTGAGCCGCGACCGTCAGGGAGCGCTTTCCCTGGAGCTCACCGGTAAGACTTTTCGGAGCGAAGGAGAATGCGGAGGACGAAAACTGTCTATGTGGCGCGATCGGCGGTAACCAGAATGCGGTAATCGCCGATCCGGCGACGGAAGACACCTCGCCACTCGTCGCCTTTTGGCGCTTTCACATTCGCGTCGGACGGATCGGTTGCCATCTGCGATGGCGCGCTCTGGTAGCCGATACCTTTGCGCGCCGCCTGGGGCCGCGCGCGATCCAGGTCGTCCACCGGAATCCGCAGCACCACCTTCTGCGAGGGCGGCTTGCGCAACGCCTCCGTTTTCCTTGATAGCGTGATGCCGACGCTCTTCCCGCCGACACTCTCTAGATCGGCTGAAGCGCCGGCTCCGAAAGCGATTCATGCAATACCAGAAGACTGGAAGTGTGTAGCGAAATCAGAAGCCTGGGCGCACCCGCCGTAGTCACTACTATCGCAACCCACGGACCCGAGAAGCTGGGGGGTTGAGCATTCCTTTCTGGCCGCCGGTCTCCGACCCGATGCGCGAGTTTATCGTGCGCGACTTCTTCTGTTCTGGATGGGCGCCGTTGCAAGCTGGATCAATCTTGGATTACTCTTACTGGTAGGAGTATTACCATGCAGATCACCAGCAAGGGGCAAGTCACCATTCCGCAGGAGATTCGTAACCGGTTGGGCCTTCTACCGCATACGAGGGTCGAGTTCGAGCTGGCCGGAGATCACGCCCGCATCCGCAAGGCCCGGCGTGCGGTCGGCCAAAGCCTCCGCGGACGCTTGGCACTGGACGCCCTTCGCGGCACCGCGGATACCCGCATGAGCACGGACGAGATCCTGGCGCTTACCCGTGGCGACACCCACGCTACAAGGCGACGACGCAAGTGACGCAGGCTATCATCGGCTTGCCGGAGCGTTTGAGCGGCTGCCGCGGCGTGCTAGTAGACAGCAATGTCTTGCTGGATGTTGCCACCAACGATCCGAACTGGGGGGATTGGTCCGCACGCGCACTCGCCGATGCCGCAGAGCACACCATGCTGATCATCGATCCGATCGTTTATGCCGAGGTTTCAATCGGCTATGCGACGATCGAAGCTCTAGACGCGGCCCTGCCCGCCGCTTTGTATCAGCGTGAACCGTTGCCGTGGGAGGCCGGTTTCCTGGCTGGAAAGAGCTTCCTTTTGTACCGCCGGCGCGGAGGCTTGCGGACTTCGCCTCTGCCCGACTTTTACGTTGGCGCGCATGCGGCGGTGGCGCGCTTGGCGCTGCTCACGCGCGACGAAGCTCGCTACCGCACCTATTTTCCAAAAGTTGAGATCCTCGCGCCGGCAAAGCCCGGCATGTGATTCCTACCAAATATACTCTTTCGCCGCCTTGCGTTTATCATACCCATCCAACACATGCACCACCCGGATCTTCTTCAGCGCCACCGGCGAAAGCTGGCCGATCGGTATATAAATGATGGTCCGCCCAAAACGCGCGGCGACGCTGCGGAACACCGACCGCGGCGGCTTAGCGGCGACATACACCACGAACTTTTCCAGCGAGTAATCCAGGCCCGCCAGCAGCAGGCGCTCGGGTTTCGACTCGGCGAAATCGTAGTCCGGGTCCTGCCACACGTCGAACATGCGGCGCGCGGGCAGGCTCATCAGAAAGCCGCCGTACTCGCCGCGTCCGATGCCCGGCCCCACCACGTTGTCGAACGGAAACGTGGAGTAGAACGCCATGTCCGATTCGTTCTGATGCTCGCCCAGCCAGGTGGTGCGGTAATAATAGCGATCGTCGCGATCCTCGTCGAAGATCACGATCACCGATCCCACTTCGCCCGAGATCTTCTGAAACTGGCGCACGTAGATCTTGCCTTCGTGCCAGTTGCGAATGGTCTCGCGCAGATCGATGCCATCCAGCAGCGAGGTGGTAAACGGCTCTGTGCGC
>Ga0187871_10000439_pt1 | contig 39920 bp, 35 predicted proteins | sample June2016WEW_16_1_FD_132988 | JGI IMG/M metagenome (GOLD analysis project Ga0187871, IMG submission 132988) | Peatland microbial communities from SPRUCE experiment site at the Marcell Experimental Forest, Minnesota, USA - June2016WEW_16_10 | ecosystem: Environmental > Terrestrial > Soil >...
GGCGCTGGAGCGGCCGCCACCGGAGGGGGCGCCGCGGGCGGCGCGGAGGTACTGCGGTCCAGGATCTCATCCACCTTCTTCGTGATCGTCTGGCCTTGCCACTCCAGCACGAGTTCGTCATTGCTTACCGCCACCAGCGTGAATGCTCCTACCTTGTCGCCGGGCTGGTAATCGCGATGCGGCCCTTTGGGACCCTCGCTCATGATGGCGATCGGACCGTCGCCCAGATCCACCACGCCGTGGAACAACGGCAGGGCCGGCATCGGAATCGGTTTCGGGGCGGGCGGCGGCTCCACTACCACGGTCGGATTGCGGTCCTTAGAGAACAGCATTTTCTGCGCGATGTCGCTGTAACTGGCCGCCTTCACCGGTTCGGCCGGAGCCGGGGACGGCAGCCGCGGCGCCGGGGTGGGTTTTACGCGCGTCCGCAGCACGGCCTCCTCACGCGCGCGCGCCTCTACCCATTCGCGCCGCAGACGGATTCCACCTACGGCGCTCAGCGCCAGCAGCGCCAGGTTCAGCAGTAATAATTTGCGCTTCACAATGACCCCGGCCCTTTCTTCGTGGGCGCCAGTTTGCGCGGCCCTACGCCCGACAGCTCCAGCCGCACCGACACCGTCTTTTCCTTAGGGTTGCTGGCGGTCACCCGAATGTCGCTGGTGGCCAGCAATTCGGGCCGGTTCGCTAAGTCCGTCATGAAATTCACGAATTGCTCGATACGGCAGGTGAAAGAAACCCCCACAACCAGTTCGGCGTAATCGTCGGCCAGGGGCCGCACTTTCATCTCTTCCGCGCCGCGCACGTCGATGCCTTCATCCTTACCCGCGCGGCGGATGATTTCGAGCAACTGGGCCTGCGCCTGGGCCGCGGTATCCGCGGGAAGCATGCCTTTCTCCCGCACGGCCAGTTCGGCGTCGGCCTGCTTGGCGATGTTTTCTTTTCCGGGCACGGTGGCCAATGTCGCGCGCAACTTCGCCAGACGCTGCTCGGCCAGTGGGACCGAATCGGACGCCGCCACCACCTCGGGCCGCTTATCGGACATCACCACGACGCGCAGCACCAGGACGGCCGCGACTCCGGCAGCCAGGATCAAAACCGTCCGGCGATCCAATGTACCGGTGGTCATTTGCCCGGCCTCCGCTGGCTGCGCAGGCGGAAGACCTCGGCATTTTGCACTTTGCCGATCGAGTTGAATTCCGTGTTGTGAAAGAAAGGGGACGCGTCCAGCACTTTAATCAGGGGCGCGGCCTGGTCGGCCTCGCCCATAATCATGGCCGCGTCGCGCGACAACTCCACCGTATTGGCCCAAACCGGGGTCGGCAAGAGCCGGCTCAATTCGTTGATGGCGTCCAGATCCAAACGTGTACGGGATCGGAATTCTTCCAGCAGCCGGGCGCGTGCGCGAGTATGGTCGATCTTTTTGTCGAGAGCGGCCGCGCGCGCCGCTTGCGGCCGGATCTGCGCGACTTGAGTGTCCAGCTCCTTTAGGTACCGGCCCTGTTCGTAACCCGGCCATGCCAGCGTTGCGCCCATCACGATCAACAGCGCGGCGGCCGCCACGGCCGACGGGATGAAGATGCCTCGCGACGCCGATTCGCGGCGCTCGGGAGGCAGCAGATTCGCCATCGGCGCCAGCCGCGGGCAGGCGCTCGCCAGCGCCGCCGCGTAAGGCAGCGGATTGCGCGCCAGATCGTTCTCCACCGGATTCACACGCGGAGCCGGCAGCAGGCTCTCGAGCGCCATTGGCGCCGTATCCGGCGCCAGGCGCAACTCGGCGGCGGCCATGGCTGCGGCCTTTCCGGCTGGCAGGTCGAACTCCGCCGAAAACACCGGACGCGACTGGCTCTCGCCGTAAACCTCCACGCCGGCTCCCCCGGCTTGGCCGATCGCCACAAAATCGCGAGGCGGTAGGGCGGTCAGCCGGATTGCCCCGTGAATCGCAGCCGCCACGAAAGTGAAGCACCCGTTGGCCACCCCGGCCTCTGTAAAGAGCTCAAGGTAGCGGTCTACGACCTCGCGCCGTACGATGCCCACCAGTACGCTGCCCGCATCCAGCCGCGTCCAGCCAAACAGCACTTCCTGGTCGCCATAGGGGTTGATCCCGTCCAATTGAAAGGCGATGGCCGCCTCCAGATCCTTGGACTCCACGCCGCGCAACGCCATCTGCCGCACCACCACTTCCGGCCTCGGCAACACCACGGTCGCGCTCAGATGCGGAGTCCCCAGCCTACCCAGTAACGCGCTATACTCGGCGCCCCATTGCGCGGCGGGGCGTTCGCGAAAGCGCGCAATCGTGGCACGGGCCAGCACCTGCACTCCCGTGGGCCGTACCCGCGCGATCGCAATTTCCAGGTCGGGTCCGGCGATTTGAATCCCCGCGCCCGTACCAAAGGCTACCAGTTGCCGGACTTGTGAGTAATTCCCCAAATCGTTCAGACGCGCGAAAACCGCGAAAAGACGAAACCAGCCCGGCGCACCCTCTCAGCGCGCCGTCCCCTCGTGGATATCGCCATAGACCTCGTCCCGGATGATCTGATCGGTGGCCTCGTTCAGATAGCGGTTCAAAGCCTCCCTGAGCTGCTGATATTCCGGCCACAAGGTGCGGTTCACGAACGTCTTGGGAGCCCGCACCACCACCGTCGTGTAACGCTGGCGCTTGTAGCGGAAGGGCTCCAGACCGTAACGCCGGCAGAGGGCGCAGAAGAGTCGCCTCTGCCAAAGGTCGGGCAGCATGAATTGGAACTCGGATGGCTGCTCGGTTTGCGCGATGGCCGCGATAGCCCGCTTTACGCGCTCGATGGCCGCCGCCGCGGCGCTGCGTTCTCCGGGCGTGGTGGCGCCCTCGAATAACGCGGAGATCTTACGTAACTGGTCCCGGAGCTGTTGTTCTGTCAATCAAACTATAATAAACGGGAGCGGCTGACAGCCGGGGAGACGCATGAAGAAATATCTGGTTTTGTATCGTTCGGAAGGCGCGCTAAGCGGGATCACCGTATCGGAGATGTTCGCCAGCTCAACGCCTGAGCAGTTGAAGGCGGGAATGGGCGCCTGGCGAGCATGGCACGACAAAAACGGCGGCGCGGTCGTCGATTTAGGAGCGCCTCTCGACCACTCCACCGCAGTGGCGGGGAGCGTAGCGACCCCCACCAAGACATCCATCACCGGCTACACATTCCTTCAGGCGGGATCCATGGAAGAGGCGGTGGCCCTGATGAAGGATCACCCCCACTTTCACATGCCGGGCTCGTCGGTTCAGATTCTCGAGTGCATTCCGATGCCGGGAATGTGAGAATCATGGCTGCCTGAGGCGATCACGGCTGTCTCGGCGCGGCGGTTAGACCTTCTATGACTACGCCCGCGTTTATCGCGTGGCCCGCCTGCATGTCCTTGAATTCGAGGAAGCTCACGCCCTTGTCTTCCCGGTCGAACATTTGATCGAAGGTACCCAGTTCCTGTCCAACTGCGAGGGAACTGCCTGATCTTGCGCGGCGTCTCACCGTGGGTTTCAGGCTCGCGTCGAACGGCTGCGTCACGCCGTTCACTTCTATAGTTTCCAGCCTGTACGCCACTGCCAACGATTCGGACGTCGCCCCGTAAAGCCGCTCGATATGCAGAATTCGCCCCGTGACCGTCGCTCCCGCGGGCACTAGAACATCGCCGGACTTTGCTTTGATTGGGCCGGTCAGTTTACCCTTGAGCGTATCGCCTGCCGCGGCGGTCGCCGGATCGATCGCCTGTGTAAGAGCGATTCTGAGTGAAAGCCTGGGAGGCAAGAAAAGGGATTTGGCAACAGCTTTCGCGGAGTCCGTTGTGTCTTGAGGCGCGGAATCGAAATGGATCGAAGATTCAGTATGGAATTCGTGGCAGCCCGAGAATACGGTACGGTTCTCAAGCTCGCTCCCCTCGCGGTCGACGATCTGCAGCCGCGCGTTTGTTGGCAATAGAAACCCGGCATTGTTAAGCTGCACGTTGGCGTAGTCGAGCGTCGTGATTTCTTGGCAAGCGTTAATCTCCTCCGGAAGCCGGTCGGCCATCACGGTCAGACGCACCAGGTCGAAAGTCTTGGGATCCACCACAAACGTGCCCTCGTAAGCCACGATGGCACTATGCAATTTGTCTCCAATGCGATGGCTGCTCATCGCGCGCGACACGCTAAAGCCGAATTCCGCGAGCGTGCGGCCGGCCGCGTTCACATCGCCCTGATAAGTGAAGTCGGCCGCGCCGGTACCGAAGATCGACCCTAGAAATGCCGAGAAGGCGCCCGTCGACGTAGTCCCGCCCCGAACCAGATCGCCCAATTCGCGATCCTCGAAGCGATTGGCGCCGGCCCATGAATACATTTCGTTCGCGCCCCCGGTGGCCACATCCAGGCGAAACCGGTCGGACTTGGATTTGCGGACCTTCCAGTCCGCGCGCTTTCGTCTGCTCGCCAGATCGTCGCAAGATTTGATAGAAACCTTCCTTTCAGGCACCAGGGTGATGCGATCGGTGGTTTCCGTGCACATGTATTTCGGCAGCCGGTTAACCGTCTGCACCACCTTGTTGCGGACCTCAAAGAGCAGGGCTTTCGCATCATCCCCCGAGGCATCTTGCTGGGCGGCTATAGGAGCCGCGGATATGTAAAACAGCAGCAAATACCGCATCGACCGTGAGGATATACACATCGGTAGCTCAGGGCCGCGGGGGCCGCGCGAACTTCTGCAATCCGAGCTTGTCCCGGTCCTCCTCGACCACATAGAAAGCATCGGCCGCAATATCGTGAAATGTCTGTCGCAGGCCGCCGGGCCATTGGATCTCCAGAGTGTCGGCCTTGGCCGCGCGTCCCAGTCCGAAATGCGCGCGTAAGTCGCTTTGCGAGAGATAGCTGCCGCCCGCGGCGATTTCCCGGATTTGGGAGATTCCGCCGGCCTGCAGCCGCAGACGCGCGCCTAAGGCATCGCGATTGCTTTTCTTGCCGATCAGCTTGAAGTTCACGAAGTGGTTGCCGGCTGCCCCGCTGTTGCGCAGCAGCAATGGCGGATCGTCGTTGTTCCCGACCACGATGCCGATGTTGCCCTTGTTCTCGAAATCGGCGAAAGCCGCGCCGCGTCCGGCATGCGGAACCGTGAAGCCGCGACCCGCCTCGCGGGTTATCTCATTGAACCTGCCGGCGCCGTTGTTATGGAACAGCGAGTTAATCTGTTTGTAAGTCGTATCCGGAAAGACTTTATCCACACCTTCATAGACATGCCCGTTGGCGATGAACAGATCGAGCCAGCCGTCGTTATCCATGTCGAAGAAGCCACCGCCGAAGCTCAAGACGTGCCGGGTCGGCGCGGTGATTCCCACTAAGTCGCTGACTTCTTCGAAGAAGCCTTTGCCGTCGTTGCGCCAGATATGGTCGGAAGCCAACTGAAAATCGGAGATATACAGATCGAGCGTGCCGTTGTTGTCGTAGTCGCCGAACGAAATGCACATGGCTGCCATGGTGCCTCCGTCCCCTGTAAGCGCCATGCCGCTGGGCACGGCGATCTCCTTGAACGTGCCGTTGTGCTGGTTGCGGTAGAGGAACGCTTCCACGCCGTCGTTCGCCACAAACAAAGACGGCCACCCTTCGTTTTGATAGTCGGAGGCTGCTACGGATAGGTTCAGCCCGTTGGGTTGATAAATGCCCGCTTTCTTCGTGACATTGGTGAAAGTGCCGTCGCCATTGTTGTGATAGAGCACATCGGGCGTGCCGCCGTAGACCATGGGACGGCAACTGGAAGGCATGCCGGCGCCGATATTACAGTATCGCTGGCTATTCGGCCCGAAATTCGCATAGCCGCCCACATACAAATCCAGGAGCCCGTCGCGATCGTAGTCGAAGAACGTGGCGCCGGTATGAAAGAGGGTGCCGAAGTCCAGGCCGCCGACTCCGGCCTTGTCTGTCACATCGGAGAAGGTTCCGTCGCCGTTATTGTGGTACAGGATATTCTTGCCGTACTGCGTGACGTAAAGATCCGGAAAGCCGTCGTTATTGTAGTCGCCCCATACGCATCCGAGGCCGTAGGCATTTCCGGGCACGCCCGCCTTCTCCGTGACGTCGCTGAATGTGCCGTCGCCGTTGTTGTGGTACAGGGCGTTGCGCGACGGGATGCCACGGCCGTATAGGTCGCGGCCGTTCACGAAGTAGATATCCTGCCACCCGTCGCCGTCATAGTCCGCCACGCAAACGCCCGGGCCGGCTTCTTCCAGAATCGTGGATACACCCTTGCTGCCTTTGTAATGGACGAACCCGATATGCGCCGCCTTGGCGATGTCCGTGAACTGCACGGGAGCCGCGCCATAGAGGCAGGTGAGGGCCGCCGGCAACGCGGCCGCGGCCAGGATTGCCCGCCCCACCATCTAGGGTTCCGGCTCTTGCGGGCCTACGATCCCGGAGTGCACCTGGTCCGCCAACTGGCGGTTCTGGTCGGAGATCTCTTTGCGGAGGGCGAATTCCCTGGCGGCATCTTCTTTGCGTCCCGTGCGTTGGTAGACTACACCCAAATGGTAGTGCGCGGCCGCGTTCTTAGGTTCTAGTTTTACGGCTATCTCGAGCGGCGCGAGCGCATCGGCCACCTTACCGTCCGCGACCAGAGTGCGGCCCAGGCCTATAAATGCGTCCGCAAACGTGCGGTCGAGCCGGGTGGCGCGCTCGAAATGTCCGATGGCTTCGGGAAGGTTTCGGGCTTGCCGCGCCAGTTCGCCCAGCACGTACTCCGCGCCGGCGTTAGTTGGATCGATTGCCAACTCGGCCTCAAACTCCCTGCGCGCTTCCTCGCTGGATGTGGCCGTGGGTGGCTTCGAAAGGATGATCCGCCCCAGGCGGTAGTGCATGCCTTTGAGTTGCGGATTCTGTTTCAGCACCTGTAGATATTCCGTGGCGGCATCGTCCCATTTCCCCTGCGCTTCCAGGGCTTCGGCGTTCAATTGGTGCACCTGGTAAGATCCCGGAGCCGTATACAACAGGGTCTGCGAGGCGCGAATCGAAAGATCCGAGTAGACGTGGGTGGCGACATACAGCACTTGCGGATCTTTGGGAAAATCGCGCTGCAGGATGCGGACGAAATCCGTGGCGCCATCCATTTGGTTCGTACTCATGGCGCACCTGATCCCATCGAACCCCGCGGTCTTCTCGAGATCGCCGGCGGTCAGATGGCCGATCGATTTGGTCAGCAGCGGCAGAGCCTGGTCGCAATGGCCGCTCTCCGCAAGCTGCGTCCCGCGCCGGGCAGTGGCGGATGCATCGGAGGGGGGTGATTTGCGGGGGGCGTCCGCGGCGAAAGCCATCGCTGCGAAGGATATCGCGGCAATCCATGCTCGGGACAAGTTCAGGCTGTGCATCGTCGAACTCAATTTCAATGGTAGCGCATACCGCGAAAACGGCAAAGGCTTCAGCCTGTAGGTCTACAGACTGAAGCCTTTGGGTGCGGGTCCCGGAGGACCCGCGCAGACATGCGACCTCCCGCTAATAATGGAACTTCAAGGCAAACTGGATTTGCCGGCCGAAATAGCCGTAGGCGCCTCCAGCCCCCTGCAGAAGCCCAAGCGTAGGCGAAACTCCGGTATTGGGCGAATTCAGAATGGGCGTATTGAAGAGGTTGATCGCTTCACCTCTGAACTCCAACTTGAACCGTTCTGAGAAGTTGAAGAACTTGGCCGCACTGGCGTCCAGGGTGCGCAACCCAGGACCGCGCACCGTGCCTACACCGCAGGTGCCGAACTGGTTGTTTGTCTCGGGTCCGAAATCGGAGGCATTAAACCACTGATACCCGCCGCCCACGGAGGCCGGCGCGTTCTGTTCGCCGTAGATCTGCACGGGGGCCAGGCAGTTGGCGCGCGGCCCGCGAGATCCGGTGCCCGTGTCGTCCGACGCCGAGATGGTCAGCGGGAAGCCGGTGTGCAGTGAGAGAATCGTATTCACCTGCCAGTCGCCGACGATGGCGTTCAGGACCGGGTTCATATCTTTTCCGAACTTACGATCCTTGCCGAGGGGCAGGTCATAAGTGACATAGCTGGTCAGGACGTGTGTGGAATCGTAATAGCAAGGACCCCACTCGGCGCGCTGATCGTACAGGTTCTGGAAGTAAGGCGATGTAGGATAGGCCGCGCCGCCCCATGAGCCGTAGTAGCCGCTGGAATCGGTCATGCACTTGGAGTAGGTATACGCGACCTGATACTCCAGACCTTCAGTCAAGCGCTTCTGCAGGACCGCCTGCAGGGCGTTGTAACTCTGATTGCCGTTCGAGGCCGTGCCGGAGATCTGCGTGATCTCGCTCACCAGCGTCGGATTGCCGGATAAATACGGGCTCGGGGCCACCGTACCGTTTGGCTCCAATTGTCCTTGAAGATAGGGCATCGGAACCATCAGGTGCGTGGTTTTTTGGCCGACGTAGCCAACCTGGAAGGTCGTCGAATTGCTGAGCTGCTGCTGGATGGTGAAATTCCATTGATTGGAGACCGCCGGCCGGATGTTCGGATCCCAAACGCGCAAGCCCGCTCCCGCAAACGGATTGGCAGGGTTGGCTTCCAAAGGCAGGAAGCCCTCGCTCAGTGTAGATGGCGGTACGGACGCCGTGTACTGCGACAGAGTATAGTTAGCGTCTGTCTCATGCGCATAGGGAGGGTTAATCGGCAAGCGCAGGTTCGTGCCGGTGCCCTCCAGGTAATTAGATAGCGTATACGCGGTGCGCACCACGGTGTGCTTCATGGGATTCCATGCAATTCCGAGGCGTGGCTGGAAATTGGTGATGCCGTTATATTGGTTGTACAGCGCGCAGTTGTTTCCGTCCTGGCCGGCATACTCTACGGTGCCCGAGATCAACCCGAAGTTATCCTGCCGGTTATCCACTTCGCACCAGGGAGTGTGCAGTTCCCACCGCAACCCGAGGTTCAGCGTCAGGTTTGGCTTAATATGCCAGTCGTCCTGGAAAAAGGTTGCGAAAATATTGGCGCGCTGGCCCCATGTCCCGCCATTCACGCCTTCACCGACCTGGGAAGCCAGTCCCAACAGGAAGTCCGCCTCACCGGCTCCCGTGGCCAGCCCGCCTACTTTCGTGCCCCCAGTATCGCCGGGAACCGGGGTGGTATAGCGGCCATCGAAAGTAAACGATCCGGCTTCGCCGTTGTTGCCGGAATAGAAAGTATCGATGCGGTCGCGCCAGTATTCAAAGCCCAGATGGAAGACATGCGAGCCATGCGTGATCGACATGGTGTCTTCGAGCTGAATCACGGTATCCGCAAAGAGTTGATAAACGTCCGAGTTCCCGATGCTGCTGGCGTACCCGTTCGAGAACCCCATGGACGGGAGAATGGTCGAAGGGATGCCAGGCAGACCGACGGCGGTGTTCAAATCTCCGGTGCCGTTGCCGGCCGCGCCGTTATTGATGAATACGTAATTCACACCTGCCCGCGCATCGTTGACGATGGAAGGCGACACCGTGCGCACCCAGTCCACCACGCCGGTGTGAACCGGATAGTTGGCGAAGGAGTTATAGAAAATCGGCACGTTGTTGGTAGAGGGATTTGTGATCATGCTTTGCGAATAACGGCCGAAAATGCGATCCTTGTCGGTCACACTCCAATCGACGCGGGCATCGCCCTGGTCGCCGTTAACGTCGGTGTGTGTGGCGAACAGGTAGTTGTCCACCAAGCCCGGGCCGGTAGGCAGGGGGTAGATGCTGGTGTCGCTGAGGATTTTCTGCGCCACGGGATCCAGCAGGTTGCTTGGAATGACGTTATTCGGAAAGGGCGTGCGCTGTCCGCCGGACACCGAAAATGGATTGTAAAGCTGGATCGGATTCGCGGCGCCCAACAGGGCCGAAAAGTCACCCCCGCGTTCGGCCGACGTCAGTACGCTGGTCGCGCCGATGCTGGTGGGCGTATCGAAGCGCTGGCCCTGGTAATCGACGAAGAAGAACAGTTTGTCCTTCTTAATGGGTCCGCCCAGCGTGCCGCCAAATTCGTTCCAGCGTAATTTCGCCTTGGCCGCGCCTTCGAAGTTGTTCTCCCAAAGATTGGAGTTCAACACATTGTTGCGGAAGAACTCGAAAACGTCGCCGTGAAACGCGTTGGTGCCGGACTTAATGGACGTGCTGACGATGCCGCCCATGAAGTTTCCGAACTCGGCGGGCGCGTTCTGCGTAATCAGGTCGAATTCCTGGATGGCGTCCACGCTGGGCGCATATCCCACCAGGTTGTCGGACACCTGGTTGTTATCCATGCCGTCCAACATAAAATTGTTGGCCTGCTCGCGGTTGCCGTTCACATATGGGCGTCCGCTGCTGGAAGTGGTCAGGCCACTCTGAAACGTGGAAGGATCGGGGTGCACGGTACCGGGCGCCAGGAGGGTCAACTGCACGTAATTACGGGTGGCCAGAGGCAGCGTGGCATCCGTGCGCGAGTCGATCACCTGGCCCAGCAATGTCTCCTCCGTCTGGAGTAGGGGAGCGGCCCCCGTCACTTCCACCGTCGTCTGAACGTTGCCGACCGCCAGTTGGAAGTCCATCTTGGCGACCTGGTTCATTTCCAGCGTGACGTTGGATTGCGTGGCAGTTTGGAAACCGGGGTTCTCAACCCTGACGTTGTATGCGCCGATGGGCAGGCTCGGAAGGTTGAAATAGCCATCCGTGTTGGATGTGGTGGGGTATGCCACCCCGCGCTCGACAGACGTCGCCGTGACCTTTGCGCCCGAGACGGCGGCTCCCGATGGATCCGTGACGCGCCCTGTAATGGTGGCCGCTACCTGCTGCCCCCACGCGCAACAAGCTAAAGCGCATACCAAGAGGACGCAGGTCCACAGCCTGCAGCTAAGCAACAGTTTTCGTAGTTCCATGAATTCCTCCCAATTGCCCGGTTGTTGGGGAGAGGTGCGAACCTCCCCGGCCTCAAAATTAACGGACCATAGTGCGATCTCGCACAAAGAGGCCCGCAAAACCCCTAACCGCAAAAGCTATATAGCAGCAATCTACTATGGGGCAAGTATAAATCCGCTTGGCGGGTCGCGTCAAGCAAAAAAAATTCTACATTTTTTGGAATTTCATTGCGTGGTTCGGTTAGAATAACGAAAGCTCTATAGCACTGTGTTCCGCCTGCAAGCTGACCAGCGGCAGGGTTTGCCGCCGCGGGGGACGGAGTTCTCGATGGCCCAGCACACACTCGCCGCCAAGCCAGCTTACAAACGCATCCAAAGTGCGTTGCAAAGCCGCATCGAAGCCGGCGAACTACAGCCCGGCGATGCCGTACCCTCGGAGAGAGAACTGGCGCGGATGCACGATGTGAGCCTGATGACCGCGCGGCACGCTCTGGCGGAGATGGAGCGGGAAGGGCTGGTCGACCGGCGCCGGGGCTCCGGAACTTTCGTCGCGCTGCCCAAGATCCACTTCAACCGCCTGGCCAGTTTCACCGAGCAAATGGCCAGCCGCGGATTGCCGGCACGGTCGCGGATTCTTTGCGCCGCTGTGGTCGAGGGCGAACCCGAAGCCGCCGCCCGGCTGGCCCTCCCAGCCAATAGCCGCCTGGTTAAAGTGGAACGGTTGCGGCAATCCGGTGAACAGGCCTTCGCCCTGGAGAGTTGCTACCTTCCGGCGGACGAGTTCCCGGGCCTGGCCGCCCTACCCCTGGATCGCCGTTCGCTCTTCGCCACGCTGGAACGTGAGTACGGCATCGAACTGGCCTACGCCGACGAAGAGGTGGACGCCACTGCCGCCGGAGCCAATGTCGCGAAGTTGCTGGGGATTCATGCCGGCGCCCCGGTCCTGCGCATTCGCCAGGTCATTTACTCGACCCAGGGCAAAGCCAGCCTCTACGTAGTCGGCTTCTACCGGTCCGAGCGCTATACCCTGTTGATCCGGCGGTTCCGGCGTTAGCCATCGCCTTTCGCGGCGCGGACGCGCCTGCGACTCGCCTCAGTAAGCCCATCGCCACAGGCTGGCGCCCGCGGTGTACCCGGCTCCGACCGCGGCGAACATCACCAGATCGCCTCGTTTCAACCGGCCCTGCTCGATCACATCCCGTGTGGCCAGCGGCAGCGTAGCCGACGTCGTATTGCCGTACCGGTCGATATTGATGATCACCTGTTCCGGCCGCAAGCCCATGCGTTCAGCCGCGCCCGTGATAATCCGCCGGTTCGCCTGGTGCGGGATGAGGATCTTCACATCGGATGGCTTCAGCCCATTGCGCTCCAACAGTTCCGCACACACCTCGTACATCTTTTTTACCGCGTACTTAAAGACCTGCTGTCCCTGTTGGTGGACGTAATGCTGCCGCTTCTCGATCGTTTCCGCGGAAGCCGGGAGGCGGCTCCCACCCGCCGGCATCTTCAGAAAATCGCCGCCCGAGCCATCTATCTCGCCGATGAAATCGATGAATCCCGCGCCGTCGTCGGATTCGTCCGTCGGCTCCAGCAGCATGGCCCCCGCGCCGTCGCCAAACAGAATGCAGGTGGCCCGGTCCGTGTAGTCGATGATCCGGCTCATGGTGTCGGCGCCCACCACCAGAACCTTCCGGTGCGTGCCTGCCGACACCAGGGCCGCTCCCGTCGTGAGGCCGTAAAGAAAACTGGAACAAGCCGCGATCAGGTCGAACCCCCACGCGTGATGTGCGCCCAGCCGGTCCTGGATCAGGCAGGCCGTCGCCGGAAACAGCATATCGGGCGTCACCGTGCAAACCAGGATCGCGTCCAGTTCGTCTGCCGTGATGCCGCGGGCCGCCAGCGCCACACGCGCCGCTTCAGTTCCCATGTCCGACGTCGCCATGTCCGGAGCGGCGATGTGACGCTCGCAAATGCCGGTGCGCTCCACGATCCATTCGCTGTTCGTATCGACCATCCGCTCCAGGTCTTTGTTGGTGAGCACACCCGGCGGCACATAGCAGCCCAGCGCGCTGATTTTCACTTTCGACAAGTTTCCTCCAAGGTCCACGTGACCCTGATGTGCTAAATTGTTGAGAAATGCAAGACTGCGGCTCGGGCCTCGCCGTCACCGGATTTCAGAGCGCCTTGCTTTTCGAAAGCCCGGAAGAAATTTATGCCCGCGTCTTCCGGGAATTTAAACCTCGTACTCCACCGCCCAAGATCGCCGTGGAGTTCTGCCGCTTCGCGAACGCCGACAGTTTCATTCGTATGGAATCCGGCTCCATTCATGTGCGCATTTCGGACCTGCTGGAGGGCGCTCCAGCGCCCGTCGCCGAAGCCCTCGCCTATATTCTATTGGGCAAGCTCTTTCGCCGCCCCGCCGCGCGCATCTACTCTCACCGCTACCGGCTTTACCTGAATCGCCGCGACATGCGGCGCCAAATGCACCTGGTCCGCCAGATCCGCGGCCGCAAATTCGTCTCCGGCCCACAAGGAAGCCATTATAACTTGGAGGCGGTCTTCGAGGCGCTCAATGCGGAACACTTCCAGAATATGCTCGCCCGCCCCCAGTTGGGCTGGAGCCGCGGTGTCTCGCGCAACCGCTTGGGCCATTTCGATCCCTCCCACAATGCCATCATCATCAGCCGGATCTTCGATCGCCCCACCGTCCCCGGAATCGCCCTGGAGTACGTGATGTTTCACGAAATGCTGCACTTGCGCTATCCCGTGGAGCACAACGGCGTGCGGCGCCGGGTGCACACCCGCGATTTCCATCAGGCAGAACAGCAATTCGCGAAATTGAAAGAAGCCAAGGAAATCCTGAAGAAGCTGTAACTGTCTATGACTTTGGCTGCGTGAGCCGGCCTTCGAACAGAATTGCTCCGCTGGTGCTGTCGCGGATAAAGAATACGAACGGGTGGTCCGCGCGAAAGACCACGGGTTCCTCGGTCCGCCGCATCGCCAGGGCGTGCATGGTGACACCGGTGGCCGCCGCCGCTTCCGTCCCTTCTTCCGATACGTCCACGAACGCCTTGTGCACGACATTACCCACAGAAAGGTCGCGGCGGCCGTCGATGCCCGAGAAATCGGCGTCTCGGGTGAAAGCGTCCGCCATGCCCATGCGCGATAGCATATCGCCCAGCGAGAACGACGATTCGGCGCGGAATTTGGGGATGGCCGCGTCGACTTTGCAGCTTTTCAGCGCTCCAAACCACGTCGCCAGTGTATCGGGCTTGATGGACTGCTCCACCTCGGCCAGCCCGCCGGTGGTCTTCGGCAGCAGGATGTCGAAAGCCACCGGAGTGCCGGCGTATTTCATTTCCAGAATGCGGGCCGAGGACGTTTCGCCATATAGAAAAGTGGCTATCTGGTGCATGAATTTCGCGTCCACCGTGCCGCCTCCGCCAAGTTGAAACGGTTCCGTGCGCGTGTTCGAGGGAGCGAAGGGTGCGCGCCATTTGCCAAAAAAGTAGATAGCGCTGGTCAGCACCAGGCGCGTAGCCGGTTCGATGGAGCCGCGCGTGAACAAATCCTGGATGCGGTCGCGCGTGTGCTGCGCGGTCCAGGCATTGATCGTCTGGCGGGCATCCTCGGGACTGTTTCGAAAATCGAGAGGCGTGAGCGGCGCCTCGAAAAGCGTCCGGATGGCGTGCTCGAATTCGGATTCGAGCGGGAATCCTTGCTGCACCCACAGCCCATTGGCGATCGCCAGTTGATTGCCGTCGAGGTTCGCCTGTTTCGTGAGTTCAGCCGCCAACGATGCCACCGCCGCATAGTAAGCGGCGTCCGGATGCGGCTGGCCGAGCGTGGCGGCAATGCCCGCCGCCGTCTGCCCGCGCGCGCCATTGAGCAGCATCGAAAGCGCCGTCGAGACGCTAAAGGGCGAGAGGATCAGATTGCCCTTTTGTTGAGAGAGTTCGCGGTAGGCGGCGGCCGCGAACCGGTGCATGCCGGGAGTGATCTCGCCAGAGGCCAGCAAGGTGCCCGCCAGCAACAACGGGACCGTGAGGGAAAGGTAGTGTGTCATGGGAACGTCCTACCTCTATGATGCCGCGAATCGCCGCGCCCTTTCAGACGTTCCTCAGCGCAGCGCACCGGCCACGCTTGTCTGGCCTGCCCGAGCCGGCTATGACTGGCGGGAGGAGGACAGATGCCTCTGCTCGACCGGCGATTCGCCTACCAGATCAAGACGGCGTGTTACACCAGCGCGGCCATCGTACAGGATAGCGACCAGACGCCCACCGTGGTTCCGGTGCGCACGCTGCACGGCTTTGAGCGGATCTCCGCGCCCGGGGAAACCGTAACCTGGAACGGACTGAATGACTCCGGGTCACCGGTCGCGCCGGGCACCTATCTGGCACAGATCCAAGCCAAGGCATCCCCCGACGGCGAACTGATCAATTATGCGGTGGGCAGAATCACGGTGACAGCGTAGGGCACGCTTTCGCGGGACTTAAAAGTCCCGCCGGCACGCTGAAGCGTGTCAGGATGGCCCTGCGGGCCACCAAATGTGATGAAAACTCAATTTGGAGGGCGGCCAATCCTGGCCGCAGCCGGCTTTCCAGCCGGCTTAGCCGCCTGTAAGGCGGCTGCGGGCATGATTGCCCGCCCCCCCAATTGGGTTTTCAACGCGCCGGAACCCACTCCACGCCGCCCTCCACCGGCTTCTTCATCTGCGGCACGACCGCGATTCCCGCGGGAATCCAGGCACAGAATGCGCCCTGCCCTTCGCCACAGGCGCCCGCCGGGTCCATCTCCACGCGCCGTGTCAGCGCCTCCAGATCGCGCATATCTTTGGCCGCCGCCACCGCCATATCGTGATCCGCCTGGCTCACCCTCACCAGATAAATCAGCCGCAGGTATCGTACACCGTGGGGCAACTGAAATAAGTGCGCTACCGGTTCGGCCTGCGGCGCGGTCCGGCCATCCAGGGTCGTCTCGGCCGAGACGAACTCCACACCATTCCGCGCTTTCACTGCGTAGTACGCCACTTCATAACCCAGAAAATCGTCGCCTACCGAAAACACCATCGTGTTGCCATCGGCCTTTTGCGCACCCAGTTTCAGACGATAGCCGCCGGACTTGAGCAGCGGCGTCACCACGCGCAGCCGCCATCCGGGCTGCAGGTCGATATAGCTGGGGCCGATCGGCTGGACCGCGGCCGCGAGCGCGGGCGCTTTGTGGGCGGAGCACCCGGCCAGTGTGTACGCCAACGCCGCCAGGCACAAGAAACGCCGCATACCTACCTGATCGGCAGCGCCGGGCTGGTCGCGTTGTAACCGGCCAATTGCGGCGCGCCGCCGTCAAATGCATAAAGCATCGTCTCGTCCAGCGCCCCGTTCGCGCACTGCAAGCGGTAACGAAGCTGCACGCGCGTGCCGGACGTGCTGGAGTTCGTGAAGTAGGTCAAAGCCTCGGCCGGCATCTTGCATACACCCATCTTGTCGCGTATCGCGGAGAAGAACTTATCCGCATCGGCCTGGTTGAGGCTGGCGCGGAAAGCCGGCGCGGCGGTCTGGTAGATGATGTCGAATTGTCCGCCCGCGAGGCGTTGGTGAAAAACCGCGGCTTCCCGCTCAGCCTCCGCGGCCACTCTGCGTGCGTGCAGCGAAAACAGCCCGCACGCTCCCATTACCAGCAGCGGCGACAAAACCGTCAGCCAGAATCGCCAGGATCGGCCGCGCCACCATGGCTGTAATTCCTTCCCGTCGCTGAATAACGCCTCCATCTTTGAGTATTGGTTACCTCATGCCATCGCCAGCGCGATGGCGCCTAGCACGCCCGCATCGCTCCCCAGCGCGGGTGGCACGATGTATTCGTCGGTCCGCTCCAGAATCTCCGCCGCCTGGATATAGCCGTTCAGCAGCGTCAGCACCTGCGCGCGAATGCGGGGAAACAGGTGCGATTGCCGCATCACGCCGCCGCCCAGAATGATCCGTTGCGGCGAGAGCGTACAGATCCAGGTTGCCAGCCCCAGGGCGATATAGCGCGCCTCCAGGTCCCACGCCGCATGCTCGGGCGGAAGCGTCTCACCGGGTTGGCCCCAGCGGGCTTGGAGCGCGGGTCCGCACACCAGTCCCTCCAGACAATCGCCATGGAATGGGCAGCCACCGGCGAAGGGATCGGCCTGCAGGTTGTGCGGTACCCGGATGTGTCCCATCTCCGGGTGGACCAGGCCGTGCAGCAGGCGCCCGTTGGCCATGCCGCCGCCTCCCAGGCCGGTGCCGATCGTCAGGTACAGGAAGGTGTCCAGGCCCTGCGCGGCGCCCCAGTGCGCTTCGCCGAGAGCGGCCGCATTCACGTCGGTGTCGAAGGCCACCCGCAGGCCAGTCGCCCGGCGTACTTCGCCTGCCAGGTCGGTATCGCGCCAGCCGCTCTTCGGGGTGGTCGTGATATAGCCGAACTTCGGAGACGCCGGATTCAGATCCACCGGGCCGAACGATCCGATCCCTATGGATTCGAGCCTCTGCGGCTGCGCCTGGAAAAACTGCAGCGCGCGGCCGATCGTCTCCGCGGGTGTGGTAGCCGGAAACTCGGTCCGCGCCAGCAAGTTGCCGTTTTCGTCACCGGTGGCGCACACGAACTTGGTGCCGCCGCACTCCATTCCTCCATATATGGGCATCAGGTTTGTTATACCGCGAAGCACGTTTTCATGAGAGCAACCCGCCCACCCGGCCACCTTTTCAGTTAAGGAGATCCTGTAATGCGTAACACGCGCCGTGGCGTCGTGGTATTGTTTTTCCTCGCTCTGGGCCTGGGATACGCCGCCACCGCCACCAATGTGGCACGTCCCCTTACCCGGCCCCCTTCCCGGCCCGCGGTCCGGCAGCCGCCCATACCGGATGCCCAACTGGAGAAGGCCATTCGGGCACGCTTCGCCGCCTCCAAGATTTCAACGCACCATTTTGACGTTCACGTGCAAGGCGGGGTGGCCACGCTCGAAGGAAAGACCGACGTCCTGCAGCATAAGGGGACGGCCACCCGGTTGGCCAAGACCTGCGGCGCCATCGCCGTGGTGAACAAAATCGCCGTCAGCCAGGCGGCCAAGGATAAGGCGGCCAAGAACCTCGCGACGGGCCGCCGCCGCGCCCAGATCAAGCGCAGCGATACAACCAAGCGCTCGGCCAAGCGCTCCAGCTAGGGCTCACGTGCACGCTGAAGCGTGTCAGGATGGCCCTGCGGGCCACCAAATGCGATGAAAACTCAATTTGGAGGGCGGCCAATCCTGGCCGCAGCCGGCTTTCCAGCCGGCTTAGCCGCCTGAAAAGGCGGCTGCGGGCATGATTGCCCGCCCCCCAATTGGGTTTTCAACGGTGCGCTACAAAGCACCGGAAACGGCCAGCGCCACCGCGATACCCGCCAGCCCCAGAAACGTGCCGAACGGTAACTCGTAAGTAGCGGGATCTTTATGCGTGATCTTAATATACGAGTAGCCGATCAGCGATCCCGCCAGCGAACCTGCGATCAGCATCAGCAGCGCACCGTCCAGTCCCAGGAACGCGCCCACCATGGCCACCAGCTTCACGTCGCCCAGCCCCAGCCCTTCGCGATGGCGCAGCTTGAAGTACATCCAACCGCCAAACCATAAGAAGAATCCGGGCAACAGGGCGCCGATCAAGGACTGCGCCAACGATGTCCAATGCGGGTTCCCGCCCACGCCCGCGAGCCACAGCAGCACCGACGCCGTATCCGGCTTGAATGGCAGGAACCACGCCAGCACGAGGCCGGCCGCGGCGCCCCCCAGCGTGAACTCATCCGGCAGGATGCGCGCTTCCAGGTCCGAAAACGTCAGCCCTACCAATAATGCGCTTAACAGGCAGAACTTCACCGCCGCCAACGACGGTCCCAGCCGCCAGACGAAAATGAAGAACAGCACCCCGGTCAGCAGTTCCACAATCGGATACCGCACCGCAATGGCCGCCCGGCAATGCCGGCAGCGGCCGCGCAGCAGCGCGTAGCTGAGCAGCGGGACATTGTCGTACCACGCAATCGGGTGGCTGCACGCCGGGCAATACGAGCGCGGCCGCACCACCGAAAGATCCTGCGGTAGCCGGTAGACGCATACGTTGAGAAAGCTGCCGATCAGCAGTCCGAATACCAGCGCCAGGCAGGCTTCTAACACGCCAGCACCTGCCGGTAAGTGTGGATAGTGTTATGGATCATTTGGTCGAGTGAGAACTTTTCCGCCACGGTTTGGCGTGCGCGCGCTGCCAGGCTGCGCGCCAGGGCCCGATCCGCAAGCAACTCCCGCACCGCCGCGGCGATGGGCTCCGGTTCGTTCTCCGCCAGCCAGCCGTTTTCCCGATGGCGCACGATTTCCGGGATCCCGCCCACGTTGCTGGCGATCACCGGAACCCCCGCCGCCATCGCCATCAGGATCGCCGAGCCCAGGCCTTCGGAATGCGTCAGATACAGGAACAGGCCGGCCTCCGCCAGGTCGGTTTCCAGGTCGCGCGAGAGCAGCAGGTCCACGCCGGCGCGGCGGGTGGCTTCGAGTGCCAGTGCGGTCCCCTTGCGCGGATCGCCGCTAGCCGGCGCAATCACCATTTCCCCGCCCGCTACGGGCTCGCCCAGCGGCACGCCGTCGTAGATCACCGATATTCTGTCTTGCGGCACGCCGCCCTGCATCATGATGCCCTTGACGAATTGTGACACGGCGGCGTAGCGGCTGGCATGCCTGTATTTCCAACGCGAGCGAATCGGAAATGCCACCCGCCGCGATACCACCAGCGGCGCCCCGGCCAAAACCGTGGCCAGGGTATGCGCACGCGCATCGTGCGCGTGTACCAGGTCCGCCCGGCGCGATAGCCGCTGCAAACGCCAAAGCCCCAGTGGCCGCACATCCAGACGCAGGCCGCGGGCTCTATCCGAGAGAGGCGATCCCCGCGGCGAGAGCAGCGTGCAGTCGATATTCTCCGCGCGCAGGCCCTCCAACAGGCGCAGCACCTGCCATTGTCCGCCACGCATTTCGCGCCCGCAATCGAGGTGTAGGATCCGCATAGGAACGGATGGCTTCAGCGCCGCCCCCAATTGCTCATGTTACGCGCCTTGGCGTACTTCAAGAAAGTATAGAGAGCCGCCATATAGGCGATGGTCAGTCCCTCGATACCGTCCAGAAAGCCGGCCTGTACGAAATAAGTTTTCAGAAAGGTCCAAGTGGGATCGAGGATCAGGTGCCTCCATCCGAGCGGTGTCTTCCGGAACACCAGTTCTTCGGCAGCCAGCGTGGTGTAGCGATCCATGGTCCGCAGATGCTCGGAAAGTGAATCGCATGTGAAATGCAGCAAGTTCGACTCCAGGTGTCCCTGCCGCCCGCTCACTTGCACGCTTTCGTGTACAAAATCGCCGACCCACTTGGCCTTCTGGCGGTTATACAGCCGCACCTTGCGATCGGGATACCAGCCGCTGTGCAGAATCCAACGCCCCAGGTATTGGGCCATGCGCGGCATGGTGTACGCATCGAATTTCGGGCCGTTCTTCTTCAGGTTCCAGATCTCGCCTTCGAGCGCCTCGCTGAGCGCCTCATCGGCGTCCAGCGACAGGATCCAGTCAAAGCCGGCTTGCCCGGCCGCCCAGTTCTTCTGCCCCGCATAGCCTCGCCACGGGCTCTCCAGGACGCGCGCTCCCAACTTCTCCGCCAGTTCCATGGTGCGGTCGGCCGACCCGCTATCCAGGACGATAATCTCGTCGCAGCAGCGCAGGCTCTCGATGGCACGGGCGATATGACGTTCCTCGTTCAGTGTGATGATCGTGGCGGTGATCTTCATGGCGGCCGTCAGGGCGCGCCCTCCAACACGGGTGCCACGGTGAAGCACAGCAGGAAAACGATCAGGGCCGCCAGCGCCAGCCACTTCCTGCCCTTGGACAGGCCCGAGGGGTCCACAATCACGGGATGGCGGCGCGCCAGAATGAACAGCGCCACCGCCCAAAGACACCACGGCCACCAATGTCCGAAAATGCCCAGGGGAACGAGCGCCACAATGAAGATCATCGACAGCCGCTTGTGCCGGTCACCCACCAGCGCGTAAAGAATGTGTCCGCCGTCGAGTTGCCCGATGGGCAGCAGATTCAATGCCGTAGCCAGAATTCCGATCCAGGCCGCGCGCGCCACCGGATGCAGGTAGATATCCCCCCCGGGCACTCCCGGAAAGATGGCCTTCCGCAGAATCCAAAGCACGCCCGGAGTTCCGAACCGGATGTCGCCTTGTAGCGCGATGCCCGGAATCACTTTAGAGAATGCCAGTCCTACGGCCAGGGCCGGCAGCAGGAAGACAAACCCGGCGAGCGGACCCGCTACGCCGATATCGAATAGCACGCGCTTCGAGTAGATCGCCGAACGGATGCGGATGAATGCCCCGAATGTTCCCATCAACGTGGGCGCGGGCAGGAAATAGGGCAGGCTCGCATCGACGCCGTAGTACAGGCAGGCAAAGTAATGGCCGCATTCGTGGGCCAGCAGGATGGTAAGCAGGGTGAGTGAAAACGGCAGGCCCTGCCAGATCAGCGCGGGATGGCTCCAAACGTTGACGAAGGCATACAAGTAGTGCTGGACGTCGAACGGCAGGTTGCGATTGAAATCGGCCTGCAGGCTGGAACCCACCAGGGTCGTGGAGAAAAGCGTAACGAGAAAGAGCAGCGCGTGCAGCCAGTAGCGTTCGCGGAGGCGGGGCAGCGCGCGCGGGAACCCCTGGCCATTTCCGTTTTCCGCATAGGCGGGGTAAGTGGCCGCCGAATAATCCTGAGGGGACACAGTTCGATGACGATCTATCGGTCGCCTACTGCAGAGTCTGCAGCTCTTTGCCGGGCTTGAAGCGTACCGCTTTGCCGGGAGGAATCGACACTTCGGCTCCGGTGCGCGGATTCCGGCCGATGCCGGTCTTGCGTGGCTTGACGTTGAACACGCCGAAGCCCCGCAGTTCGATACGATCTCCCTGTTCCAAGGCTTTTTTCATGGACTCGAAGACTGTTTCTACGGCCATCTCGGCCTTGGTCTTGGTAATGCCGGTCTTGTTGACAACTTCGTTAATAATATCCAGCTTGATCAAAATGGGCCTCCCGGAGATCGCAGGAGAGAATTCCCCGCTTAGTGTTCAACCACATGATAGGATTAGATTTATCCGAAAGTCAAGCCGATAGTGAGGAAAGGCCACTGCCGGGGCGCGCGCCTTAGCGTGGGTTGCGGCATTTTGGTGCAACTGTACCCCATACCCTCGCGTCTCATACGCTGGAAACGCATGCGCCCGATCCACTTTCAGCAAAACAAGGCCGGACTGATCGCCGATCTGACCATCCTGGCGCTGTTCCTGGTCCTGTTTTGCCTCCGTTAGGTTTTCGGAACTGAAACCGTAATGTTGCGGAATTTCAGGCCGCCGGTGTGATCCCCCTGAATGTAGAACGGCCCCGCTTCACCCTCGTTGGCGTCCAGCGCGCCACCGGTAATTCCGTCGATCTCCTTGTGGTCGATGACCGTAACGCCGTTGTGGATCTCAGTCACAATGCGGCCCACCAGCGTTACATCGAACGTCTCCCATTGTCCCGGTGCCCGCGGCAGGGCGGGTTCGGGCGCGATCCGTCCGTAGACCGACCCGATGCGGCGCTCCGGCGGATTGCTGGTCAGCGGTTCATATTCGATCTGCACCTCGTAGCGCCCGCGCAGATAGAAGCCGCTGTTGCCGTCGTCCGGGCAGTTGACTTCGTAGTGCACCTTGAAATCCTCGAACTTGCGCGTCGTCTTCAGGTTCGCGCCGTGAGCGGTATTGATCAGCAGCCCGTCTTCCACCTTCCAGTGGCTGGCATCCGGGCCGATCGGCTCCCAGCCCGTCAGGTCCTTGCCGTTGAAAAGCGGCTCGGGATCGGTCCAGGCTTTGGGCGCCTTGCGCTTCAATTCGGGTGTCCGCACGCCTTCGAGCGCCGTGGTGAAGTCGCCGCTTTTCTGCGTGCCGGTGAGTTTCCCGCCGCTGGCCTGCAGATCCCAGGTCAAAGCCGGACGGCTGGCGGATGCCGCGGACAACGTCAGCGTCATGTGCGCGCCATCCACGTGAAAATCCTTCACCTGGTAGACGTTTCCTCCAGGGGGTTGATACCAGACATCCAGTTCGCCGCCCTTTTCGGTCACGCCCAGCCAACAGGCGCGGGTACCGCGCGGCGTGGTGATGTTGAAATCCCACCGCCCGGTGAAAGGACTGCCGGCTTTCCCGGCGAGAGCCGTCAACAGGGCGGCGCCCAACATCAGACTGCCGATGAACATTCGCATGATTGCAGTCTATTACAAATCCACTTTTCGTGCCGGATAAGCCGGGATGAAGGTGTCTTTGGTGCAAGCATCATGCGCGCTGCAACATCCCAGGCACTTTGCGCGTCAGGTAGGGTGGGTGGTTAACGTTTGAGCCGGATACTGACAATTGCGATAGGTTTCCTTCTCGCGGCCTCTCAGGCTTATGCCGAGAAGAAAATCACGATTCAAATTACGCATCCGCCTAGCCTGGGGGCGGCGCTCGCGGGCCGCATGGTGGCGCCCGGGCAGATGACAGGCGATTGTTCCAAGGAATTCGCCGATTTGCTCTTTGCGGACCTGCGCGCGCACGGGCTGACAAAAACCGGCGGAGCCGATGTCAGTGCGCCCGCCATCGTTCTTTCCATTAACGTCTCGCGATGCGAAGGGCGGCCACAACAGGCCATTCTGGGTGAGGGCCTGCCGGCGGTGCATATCGCGCGCACCGACGGATGGTTCGCCGCGCAACTACAGGCCGTCGATCCGGCCAACGGCCAGGAGGTGGCGTCGGTCGCCGTACAAGGCCATGCGCAGAAGGAAAATCAAAGCCAGACCGGTGAGCCGGAGTGGCCGGCGCCCTCCGAATTGAAAGCGCTGGCGATGCGGAAAGCGATCGGCGAGGCCCAGCGGCTGTACACCACGTGGACGGAAAACCGCGATCTCCCGTTCATGGACGGCAAGGAATGCCACATGAAGCAGGCCTACGATTTGGCGAAGGCGAGCGACTTCCAGGGCGTCGTGCGGCTGCTGAAGGGCGAGGTGGATTCGTGCAACCCAGGGTCGAAGGCAGGGATGGAGGCTTGGTACGACTTGGGCGTGGCATACATGCAGTTGGGCCGCTTCGATGGCGCAGCCGCGGCGTTTGAAAAGGCTTCGGCACTGAACGGCGGCAAGCCGGCCGCGGAACTCATGGCGGAATGCCAGCGGGAGGTTGCAGCAATTCAGGCGCGGCAGCCCAAGCCGGCGCCGCCCGCGCAGGGCCCACCGGTGCAGACCGGGATGGTGATGACCAACGATCTCATCGTCAAGCTGATCCAGGGCAACGTGGCAGAGGACGAAGTGGTGAAGATGATCGCCAATCAGCCGGCGCATTTTTCGCTGGAGCCCGCCGATCTCGCACAGATGAAGGCGGCGGGCGTACCGGAGTCCGTCATTACGGCGATGCGGAACAAGAAGTAAGCGATTCTTTACAGCGGCCCGCCCGCCGTAATCCACGAATCCGGATGCTCCGCGCTCCAGTTGCACCTGGGCGCCGGCGCCAGCCAATCCATGCCCGAGTCTCCGCCGATCGGCGCACCCGGCGGCGCGCCCGGGGCCGGCATCACCACCGCGGGATCCGCCGGCCTCTCCAGAAATCGCTTGATATCCGCGGCCAGCAGCGCGTGCTGTGCCTGCTCCTCCTCGCCCACGCCGCCTTCAGCCTTCAATCGCGCCGCCAGTTTCCCGAGCTTCCACGCCGCCATCGCGCGCACCTGGCCGTTCGGCGCGCCGGTAGCCAGCCACATCACCCGATCCACCAGCACACGCTCCTCCGCCCGCCGGATTTCGGCTTCGTAAGGCGATCCCACAGCCGCATCGAAGGTGGCCTTCGTCAGCCGGTCGATCGCTTCTTCCAATCCCGGCAGCGCCGGCTCCTCCGCATGCTGGGCCACCATGCGCGCCGCACGATCCAACTGCAGCACGAACCCGATCGTCACATCGGCCGCTACCGTTGCCGGGCTCAGCGGGTCGAACCCATCCCCCGTCGTCCGCGGAAACAGCTCCCGATGCCTGCCAAACCCCGGAGGGCGCGGCGGAATCGCATCCAGCACCTGCCTGGGCACCGCCAGTTCGGCGGGCTTCAGCGTCGCCGCCAGGGCCTCCAGCGCCTTCCGCTGATTGGCCGGCGGCTCCCATTTCACCGGCGTCCGTCCATCCCCGCGCATGGCGTAAATGAAATCCTGGCCGCCCAGGCTTGAAGCCGCCGATTCCACCGAATAGCGATGATACATGTAGATGGGCACCAGCGCCTCTTCGATCGTGGCCATCGGCGCGCCGTTGCGGATCGTGTGCGCGCCCAGCCGGTCGAGCGCCGCGCGCCTGATCTTCATGATGCGGTTCAGCTCATCGGCCTGGTTCACGCCGTTCGACCACTGATCCACCCGCGGATGAATATCCGTATCCTGGTTCGTCAGGTAGCGCAAGTCCTTCGCCCAGGCCTCATCCAAAATGCGCGCCAGCCCGGCAGATTCGTCCCCCGGCGGCAGCACGCTGTAGCCATACGCGATGGCTACCTTGTCCCAATCGCCGATGCGCGCCGCATACGCCTCCGAGAGATCGATGCTGCCGTCCGGCAGCAGTTTCTCCTGCGGGTGCGGATAATCCATCACCGAAATCCATCCTTGCGTGCTGTCGTAGTAATTGTGCCCCAGTCCCAGCGTGTGGCCGACTTCGTGCGCCGCCAGTTGCCGGATCCGCGCCAATGCCGTCCGATATAGAATGTCCGGTTTTTCGCTACCGGTCTTGTAGGGTGAGAGCAGCCCCTCGAAGATCAGGTAATCCTGCCGGTCGCGCAGCGAGCCCAGCGTGACGGTGCCCTTGATAATCTCGCCCGTGCGCGGATCGGCGACCGATCCGCCGAAGCTCCAGCCGCGCGTCGAACGGTGTACCCAGTTGATCATGTTGTACCGGATGTCCATGGGGTCCGCCCCTTCCGGCAGCACCGCCACCTTGAATGCATTCCGGAAACCCGCCGCTTCGAAGGCCTGGTTCCACCAACTCGCGCCTTCGATCAGCGCCTTGCGCACGTCTTCCGGCGCGCCCGGATCCACCCAGTATTCGATCGGCTTCACCGGATCGCTCATGGCCGCCGCGGGATCCCGCTTCTGCAGCCGATGCCGGTGAATGTAGCGCCGCACCATAGGTTCGCCGATGGGCGTGCTGTAATCCACGAAGCTCAAACTGCCATAGCCCGCTCGTGGATCGTCCAGCCGCGGCTGGTAGTTCCCGTCCGGCAATTCGACCAGCGAATAGTGCTCGCGCAGTGTGACCGCGTCGGCGGTGGGTGTCACGCTGGCTACGGTGCCCGAGAACAATCCTCCGCCGAAGCCCCGTCCGCTCCGTGCAGGCGCGGCGCCCGGCGCGGGCACCTGGATCGGCGGCGGACCCTGTGTGGGCGACGCCCCGCCGCGTCCACCCGCTTCATGCGTGAACGTCAGCGTAACTTCGATCTCCGTGTTCTTGGGGAACGCCTTCGTGCGCTCCAGGTAGACCGTGCTGCGCGTCCGGTCGACCTTGTAAGCCGCGCCGCCTGAAAGTGCGCTACCCGCCCCGCCCGCATCCCGGACGAAGAACTCGGTGGCGTCCACCAGCACCCGGCCGCCTGTCTCGGCGCCGACGGTAAAGCCCCACAGGACGGACTTGGCGAACGAATCCTCCACCGATCGCCGCTCCGCCGGATTGGCGCTCGACGAACGGAACGACTCGTTTCCCTGCACCAGCAGCACCTTTGGACCGATGCGCTGAAACGAGACCACCTTGCCCTCGTCTTCCATCCCGCGATCCAGGCCGATGTCGTTCGACCCCAGCCCGGCCGCCAGACCGGTCGCCATCAGGAAATCGTTGTCGAAGCGCGAAATCTCCAGCCATAGATTGCCGGTGCGCTCCTCCCAATAAAGCGGGAAATAGCCGTCCAGCTTGTGCATACCGGCGGTGCGCTCCTCGATCGTGGGGATGTGCGCGGGAGCCTGGGCAAACAAGAGGCCGAACAAAAGGGAAACAACGGACAAACGAAAAACACGGAGCATAGGGTCCATTGTAAGGTGGAGAACCCGCGTCGTGGCGCACGCTTCTAGCGTGCCGGCGGGACTTTTAAGTCCCGCTGTTGGACATCATCCGCGGGCGATTGACGATCAAAGCCTATCTGGCTGAATCTATGGGTGCCGGGTTCGGGGTCCTGGATTCCGTGTTGACGGTGGTCGGTTCCGGGTGGTGGGTTGCGGGTTCCAGATGGTTGGTTATGCGGGGCTGGGAGGTTTTTTGGGGACAGATTGGGCGGACTGCTTGGGGTCGTTTGCCAGATTGTCAAAGAGCAGGGGGGCAGGTGGCTAGCGGGTATCCGGGGAGACAGGGGCGCTGGACATCACGTATGCCGGCGGCGGGGCGGGCCGGTGCATGGGAGGAGGTGTGACGGCGGGCTCGCTTTCCGCCGGCTGCACGGGCTCCGGCTGAGTGTACTCAGGCTGGGTACGGGCGCGGCGCTCGTTTTGCAACTGCTTCAGTTCGCGCATGGCGGTGCTGAAAGACCGCTCCAGGCGGACGCGCTGGGCGGAGACGCGGTCGAACAGGGCGGATTGTTGGGGGCCCGGCACGGTTGCGGTCGAGATCCAGGCTTCGCTGTTGTCGGCGCGCATGAGCAGCCAATGGGCTACGACCATGCGTTCGAGCAGGATTTTTTCGGTGGGGGCTTGGGGCTGCCACTCGGATTCGAGTACATCAAAAAGCTGCTGGTAGGCGCCTTCGTCTTCGTCGAACAGGACGACGTTGCGGGCGCGGAGGCCGAAGGTGACGGCGTTGAAGCGGACGGCGGCCTTGCCTTCGGGGGAGACTGGGCCGGTGGAGCGTTTCGCGTTCTCGCGGTTGGCTTGGTGTTGTTTGCGGGAAATCAGCATGGGTTATTCCTTGCGGTTGGATTTGGGGATGGGATGACGCGTCCATACCCGATTTCATTTTAGGGGCGAGGGTGATGTGGAACGGGGGTATGTGGAGGGTGGGGAGTTAGTAAGCAGTGTGGGTGCAGTTAGATGGGGGCGCGATTTTTATTTTGTAGATTGGTGACCGCTGCATGATCGCAACGCGCGCGCGGCCGTTCACTGCCGCGCTAGCTCATACAGGACGCCTGCCCCTGCACGCAGTGGTCCCGTACCGGGTTCCTCCTTGTCCAAGGATTACCCCTGGATAGCCGCCGCCGGCAAAACGTTAGGCACGGTCTCGTTCCTGGACTGGCCGACCTTATGGACGACGCCGCACGAGTGTTGAAGTTGCACCCGGTCCCGCCGCCCGTCGTCGCAGTCCCGTACAGATTGCCGATTCGCATGGGATACTCCTTTTACGCCGCGCCGGCTCGTCGGCCGCTGGCGATATGCTATCGCGCGGTCGGCTTGGAGTCTGTTCGAGTTTCCCTGGGAACCGGGCGTGCCTGGCCGGTGTCGAATGATGTGTGATTGCACCCGAGTTTCCGGCAGCGCGCAAACGGGGTGAAAGGCCGGCTGAAGCGGGACTTAAAAGTCCCGCCGGCACGCGTGCGCCACAAAATCATGAGGCTCGAACTGCGCAACGTCTCGAAGCGCTTCCCTGGCGTCCTCGCCGTGGATGACGTCAGCTTCACGGCCCCGGCGGGGGAAATCACCGGCTATCTGGGGCCGAACGGCTCGGGGAAATCCACGACCATGAAAATGATCGCCGGGCTGATCGAGATCGGGTCGGGCGAGATTCTTTTCGGGGGCGAGCCCATCCGGCGCGACCCGATCGCGCACAAGCAGCGCATGGGCTACGTGCCCGAGGAGCCGCACCTCTACGCGCACCTCAGCGGCCTGGAATACCTGGTGATGGTCGGCCAACTGCGCGGCCTGCCGGGGAAGCGCACGGCGGAACGCATCGACGGGCTGCTGCGGCTGCTGTCGCTGCACGCGGACCGGCACTCGCCCATTTCGTCGTATTCGAAGGGCATGCGGCAGAAGATTCTGCTGGCGGCGGCGCTGCTGCACGATCCGGATCTGCTGCTGGACGAGCCGTTTTCCGGGCTGGACGTTTCCTCCGCGCTGGTGCTGCGCAACCTGGTGCAGGAGCTGGCGGCGCGCGGCAAGGTGATCCTTTTCAGCTCCCATGAACTAGAAACCGTCGAGCGGGTCTCATCGCGCGTGGTGATTCTGCACCGCGGCAAGGTGGTGGCCGACGATTCCATCGCGCATCTGCGGGTGCTGCGCTCGGCGGCCACGCTGGAGGACGTTTTCTCGCAACTCGCGGTGGAGCAGGACAGCGCGGCTATTTCGCGCGAAATCGCCGATTTGATCCGGGCATGAGGCGCCAGCGGTGAAGAGAGTTCAATTCCGGGTGCTGTACCGCGAGTTTCTTTTCCGGATCGTGGATCTGGAACTGCTTTCCGCGCATGCGGAAGGCGATAGCCGCACGTTGTTGGGCCAGTTCGCGTCGCTGCTGATCTTCTTTAGCGTGATTCTGGCGCTGGGGGCGGGTCTGTTCGCCGCCAACGTGAAGGACGGCCGGCTACCTCCGGTGATGTACCTGATCGGCGCGTGGACGATGGAGCACTTCCTGATCGCCACGACGATGCTGGCGGTGGGTCTGTTCGCGGTGCTGAGTTGGGAATCGACTTTTCCGGACCGCCGCGATGTGCTGGTGCTGGGCGCTCTTCCGGTGCGGGCGCGGACGCTGTTTCTGGCGAAAGTCGCGGCGGTAGCCAGCGCGCTGGGTGTGACGCTGGCGGCTTTGCACGTGCTGGCGGGCATCGCGTGGCCGCTGGCGCTGGCGGAATTCGATGCCGAGCCCGGTCCCGCCCTGGTGTTCGATGCGCCACTCCCGCCAGTCCGCGCAGCCGATTTCCCGGCGGTGATGAACCGGGATATCGTGCCCATGCTGCGGCGGCTGGACCTGGCGGCCGCGGACGGGGGCGCGGGCATCGTCATCGGGTATCCGAGCACGGGGTAAGGCGGGTGATGACGTACGGCGCCGCGAAACCCGATTCGCTTTTCGAGATCGGCTCGATCAGCAAGACGTTTACGGGCTTGCTGCTGGCGCAGATGGCGGTCGCAGGGAAATTGGATCTGCGCGATCCCGTACGCGATCTGCTGCCCCCGGGCGCCGCCGCGGCTCCCACCGGTTTCGAGATCACGCTGCTCGATCTGGCTACGCACCATTCCGGGCTGCCGCGGATGCCGGATAACGCGGGTCCGGGCAACCAACGCGAGACCTACACGAACTATCGCGCTGCCGATCTTTACGATTTCATCAAGCGGCACGGCGTGGGAAAGCCAAGCGATCCCCAATTCGTTTACAGCAATATCGGCTTCGCCGTGCTGGGCGCCGCGCTGGCGAATTGCGCGCGAACCGGCTATGCGGAGTTATTGCGGCAGGACATTACCGGCCCGCTGGGAATGAAGGATACGGTCGTTTCGCTCACCCCGGAACAACTTGGCCGCCTGATGCAAGGCTATGACGGACAGCGGCGCCGCACGCCGCGGTGGGATCTGGACGCGTTCGCCAGCGCCGGCGGCATTCGCTCCAGCGCAGGCGACATGCTGACCTATCTGGAAGCGCAATTGCATCCCGAAAGGACGCCATTCCGCGCCCGGTTGGTGGAAGCTCAGCGGGTTCGCGCCCAGATCGCAGGGGAAGTGGGCATCGCGCTGGCCTGGAATTACAACGGCACTACCGGTGTCTACGCGCATAACGGCGGCACGGGCGGCTTCACCAGCTACGCCTCTTTCAACCCGCGCCGCGACACCGCCGCCGTGGTTTTGCTGAACGCGGCGCCCACCGCGTTTCCCTTCATGGAGTTCCTGGGTGAGCATGTCGGGCAGCGTCTTTCGGGGGAAGCAGCTTTATCGCTGGCGCCCGTTTCGGTCCCGGCCGCCGGCCCTATCCGCTCCTTTTTGGCTTACTGGATTACGATGTTGGCGGCCGGCGTATTCACTTTTTGCTGCGTGCTGGGCTTGCAGGGATTTGCCGCGCAGGTGCTTCCGCGGCGGTGGTTCCTGCGCGCCTCGGCGTTTCTGCAACTGGCGGTCTTCTGTCTGCTGGTGTGCGGCTATTTTTTGCAGCGATCGCCGGTTACGGTGCTGGTGGCCGGTCCACAGAAGGCGTGGGTGTCATGGATTCCATCGTATTGGTTCGTGGGCATGTATCAACAGTTGAGCGGCTCGCTGCATCCGGCCCTGGCGCCCTTCGCGCGGCGCGCGTGGATCGGATTGATTGCCGCGCTGGGCGCCACCGCCATCGCTTATGCGGCCTCGTATCGCCGCACGCTGCGCAAGATCGTGGAGGAGCCCGATATCTCACCCGGTTACAGGCACGCATGGCTGCCGCGGTTCGGCGGGACATTTGAAACCGCCATCGCGCAGTTCAGCATTCGCAGCTTGCTGCGCAGCCGCCAGCACCGCATGATTTTCGCTTTTTACCTGGGGATCGCGCTGGCATTCGCCATCCTGTTACTGAATGCGCCGCTGGATATCTCGGGTCCCGTGCAGGGGGATCAATGGCATCAGCCATCCGTGCCATTGCTCGCCTCGACCATCCTGGTGATGGGATTCTGGGTGGCCGGGGCGCGGGTGGTCTTCTCGTTGCCGCTCGATCTGCGCGCGAATTGGATCTTCCAGGTGATGCCGTTCCGTGCCGGACCGCAGTGCCTGACCGCCCGCCGGCGCGCGCTCCTGGCCGTGTCGGTGGCGCCAGCATGGATCCTCTCGGCTGCCGCGATCATCCCGCTCTGGCCGTGGCGGGCCGCCGCCGCGCATTTGGCTGTGCTGGCTTTGTTCGGGATTTTTCTGGCGGAGTTTTCTCTTGGCGGGGTGCAGAAGATTCCCTTCGCTTGTTCGTACTTGCCGGGACGATCGCATGTACATGTCACTTTTCTGCTTTGGACCTATATGATCCTGGCGGGGATTCTGGCGTGCGCGACGGGCGAGCGCGCGGCGCTGGAACATCCCGCGGCCACGGCCGCACTGCTGGCGGGCCTGGGGATCGCCGCCCTTTTTGCGGTTCTGCGGAACAACTGGCTGGCGCGCCCGAGCCAGGCGGAACTGCGCTACGAAGAGGTACCGGCCGGCCAGTTGGTGAGCCTGGAGCTGTCTTGAGACCAGAGCCGGCTGAACGCCGGGTTACGGCGGACTGAATGAAGTCCGCCGCGTGGCGAGCTTACGCTCGCCAAAGATCGGGTCTGGAGACCCTCTGCAGGCGTAGACGCCCGCCCCACCAAATGTCCAAACTCCAGACGGCGGACTGAAGTCCGCCGCGGCACGCTGAAGCGTGCGCCACGGGCTGCGGAGCCGGCTGAAAGCCGGCTGCGGGCATGATTGCCCGCCCTCCGTCGGCAGACCCGCTATCCTAAGATTTGCCAGACGGCTCCTACCTCTATTGCGACGTCAGCCTGCCGGTACCGCTCGATCAGCCATTCACTTATGCGCTGCCGGAGACGCTGCGGCATCGCGTGAAGGCGGGCTGCCGGGTACTGGTGCCGTTCGGCAGCCGCAAGCTAACCGGCGTGGTGCTGGCCTGCCACGACGCTACGCCCGACGTGCCCACGCGCGAGGCGCTGCGGCTGATCGACGCGGAGCCGGTGCTGGATGCGGAGTTGCTCGCGCTGGGCAAGTGGATCGCGGGTTATTATTGCGCGCCGCTGGGCGAGGTGCTGCGCGGCATGCTACCGCTGGCTTCGGAGATCCGGCGGGGTAAAGTCTACTCGCTGACCGACGCCGGCCGGGACGCCGCCCGCCAGCTTCTATTCGATTCGTCGCCGGAGGATCCCGTGGTGCAGATCCTGCGGATGCTGGACCAGCGGCCGCTCTCGGCATCTTATCTGGAGCGCAAGCTGCCGCTGGCGGCGAACGCGCTGCGGGCGCTGGAGCGCAAGCGATTCGTGATGGTGGAGCAGGTGCAGACGGAGCGGGATCCGCTGCGCGCGCCTTCCGAGCGCTTGCGCGTGGAGCCTACCGGCACGGCGCCCGTGGGCAAACTCGGCAAGCCGGAGCGGGAGTTGCTGGCGTTCCTGGAACTGCATCCGGGCTCGCACAATTTGAAAGATCTGGAAGCCATGGTGCGGGACGCCAGCCCGGCGGCGCGCGCGCTGGCGCGCAAGAAACTGGTGTGGCTGCGCACGGAGCCGATGGCCATCAATGCCGCGCCGGTGCGCGCGCCGCACATGCTGAACCCGGCGCAGGCCGGTGCGTTCGAGCGGATCGGCGCGGCCATCCAGGCGCACGAATTCCATACGTTCCTGCTGCATGGGGTGACCGGATCGGGCAAGACGGAAGTTTATCTGAACGCCATCGATGCGGCGCTCGAGTGCGGGCGCAGCGCGCTGCTGCTGGTACCGGAGATCGCCCTGACGCCCGCCGTCGCCGGCCAGTTCTTCAGCCGCTTCGGGGATCGGGTAGCCATTCTGCACAGCGCGTTCAGCGATTCGGAGCGGTCGGACCAATGGCGGCGGATCCGCGCCGGCACGGCTTCGGTGGTGGTAGGGACGCGCTCGGGCGTGTTTGCGCCCATGCGCAACCTGGGCCTGATCGTGGTGGACGAGGAGCACGACCAGAGTTATAAGCAGGAAGAAACGCCGCGGTACAACGGGCGCGACGTGGCGATTGTACGGGCGCAGGCGGCGCGCGCGTGCGTGGTGCTGGGGTCCGCGACGCCAAGCCTGGAGAGCCGGTATAACGCGGAGCGCGGCAAATATACCCTGCTCGAATTGCCCGGGCGCGTGGAAGCGCGGCCGATGCCGCAAGTGGAACTGGTGGATATGCGCACGGAGTTTCTGGAGACGCGCAAGCAGGCGACGTTCTCGCGGCGGCTGATCGAAGCGGTGGCGCATCGGGTGGAGAACGGGGAGCAGACCATCATCCTGCTGAACCGCCGCGGTTTTTCGAGCTTCGTGGCCTGCCGGTCGTGCGGCGAGCGGGTGCAATGCATGAACTGCTCGGTGACCCTCACGTTTCATCGCCGCGACCGGCGCCTGCTTTGCCATTACTGCAACTACGCCGAGCGCGTGCCTACGCACTGCCCGAAGTGCCAGAGCGAGCACATCTACTTCATCGGGGTGGGGTCGGAGAAGGTGGAGGAGGAGTTGCACCGGGAGTTCCCGGCGGCGCGGATCGCGCGGCTGGATCGCGATACGGCCAGCGCCAAGCGGCAATACGAGGCCATCCTGCAGGGCTTCCGGGAGGGATCGTACGACATTTTGGTGGGCACCCAGATGATTGCCAAGGGACACGATATTCCAAACGTCACGCTGGTGGGAGTGGTGTCGGCCGATGTGGGGCTGGGGCTGCCGGACTTTCGGGCCGCCGAGCGCACGTTTCAACTACTGACGCAGGTGGCGGGGCGCGCGGGCCGCGGCAGTTTGCCGGGCATCGTTTTGATCCAGACGATCAATCCGGACCACTATGCGGTGCGCATGGCGGCGGCGCAGGATTACCAGACTTTCTATGAGAAGGAATTGCAGTTCCGGCGCATGATGCACTATCCGCCGTTCAGCGCGATGGCGAATATCCTGGTGCGCAGCGAGCAGCAGGAGCAGGCCATGCGGCTGAGCACGGAGTTGGGACATTTTCTGACGCCGGCGCCGGAGAAGATCAAGATCATGGGGCCGGCGGAGGCGCCGGTGACGCGGCTGAAGAGCGAATACCGGTATCAGTTTCTGATCAAGGCCGCCAGCCGGACGGCGCTGAACGAGTTGTTGCGGCGGGCGCAGACGTTTGCGCGGGAGAGTAAGTGGAGCGCGACGGCGCTGGTGATCGATGTGGACCCGTTGACGCTGCTTTGAGGCCAGGCATTTCTCGCAAAGGCGCAAAGGTGAACGCAAAGGACGCAAGAGCGCAGCCAGGAAGGTCACACGTCGCTTCGCTGGAGGAGCGTTCCAGAGCTTGGGCGCGCTAAACCTCGGGGGTGGGATGCCAGATCACGCGGTCAGGCAGCAGCGCGCATGCCGGGCAAGGAGTTCGGCCAATCTTTCCCAGATCGCCTTGTCCGCCGCCGATTCGCCCTGATGCCGCCGCGGAAAGCCGACAATCAGTGCGTGATCGGGATCCTCTTCAATCGGGTCAGGAGCCACGTCGAGTCGATATCCGTTTGCGGATATCTCGCGGACATGGCCAACGTGAAGAGTAACCCCCTCATTGTGCGGTCTGAACTGGCGAAGTTTTGCCAGCGTACCCACACCTACCAGACTGACCGACAGGCCGTCATTACCTTGACCCTTGGCACGCGGGATGAAAGCACTCTTCCTGACCTGGACAGGAGCCGAACGCCTGAGGCACTCAGGATCAACACCCCTGGCTATTATCCCTTGGCATGCGACAGATTGCGGGCTCATGCCGCTTGGACGCGCTTGGGCGACCTATTGTCAAGAGCCCAGTTGATCCATATTAAAGCGCACTCTGGACTCGGGCGTTCCTCAATGCCATAGTTGTCGTCGCCTGAATGGTACAGATAAGGAGCCTCATCTTGGATCGAAGGGAAAACGAGCTCCACATTTCTGCCTTCGCGGGCCCAAAGCAATCGAATCGCGCCATCCGGATCTGAATAAACGTCGGTGGCGGCGACATGGAAATTCAGCCCCTTCAGGCTGACGAGCATCTGATGCGTTTGCACGTGTGCCCGTTCAGCGGGCCGCACACTCCCGGAGGCCCCGTCGTCGGGAGGGTCCATGAGGCGAGTGACGGCGGAGCCGGTTTCACCAAGAAGCCAATTCCGAATGGGCGGCTCCAGGAATCGCAAGTCGGGAGGATAGCAGACACGAGTACGGCCGGCCATTTGGCGCATGGTGGTCCGGAAGCATGAGGAAAGCAGCCGCACGCACCCTTGTCTCGGCAAGGGCTTGGCGCGCAGGGGCTCGCCGGGCACGCCTTTTCGTCACGCTACGGTGCTTTGGGCGTTTCGATTGCCCCATCTCGTATTAGTCCCTCAGCTTTGAGCTGGCCACGCAGAAGGGTCATGCGGCCGGCAAGTTCATCAAACGTGGCCGGGCTCATCACAAACCGATCATAGATTGCCACGGTAGCTTGTCCGATATCTGGCTTCAATGCCCCGAGGTCCTCGACGGTCACAAGGCCCATATCCACGTATACGTCACTACCAAGGCGCCAAACATTAACGTAGTTCACGAAAGTGGGGACCTGAAAATTCCGGATCTCGTCGGCTTCGATGTCAACGACCCTGACTTTCAACCCAGGGGGCCCAGTTTGAGCATCTTCTGGCATCAGGCGTTCTCCGAGCGGTGCACCTCAGTCATCATAACCGAAACACCAAGACCAAAGAATGAGCAGCCGGTCACACGTCGCACAGCTTGGCGGCCTCTGCGAGCGAGGTCATGGGGTCGCGGGTGGGCACGAATTCGTGCGCGAAATAGCCGTTATAGCCCGTGGCGACGATGGCTTCCGCCACGGCCCGCCACTGCAGCTCCTGCGTGCCATCCAGCTCGTGCCGTCCGGGGACTCCTCCGGTGTGGAAGTGCGCGATGTACTGGATATTCTGGCGGATGGTGCGGATGATGTCGCCTTCCATGATCTGCATGTGATAAATGTCATAGAGCAGTTTCACGCGCGGCGAATCCACTCTTTTTATAAGCTCGACGCCCCAGACGGTGTGGTCGCACTGGTAGTCGTGGTGGTCGATCTTGCTGTTGAGCAGTTCGACGCAGACAGTCACGCCCTGGTCTTCGGCGAGCTTCTTGACGCGGTTGAGGCCGATCGTGCAATTGTCGAGGCCTTCGGCATCCTGCTGGCCGCGGCGGTTGCCGGAAAACGTGATCACGTTGGGCACCTTGGCGGCGGCCGCGCGGGGGATATTCTCTTCCATTTCGCGCACCAGGCGGTCGTGGTTTTCCTTGCGGTTGAAGCCGTCGGCGATAGTGCCGGCGCCGGGCGTCATGGCCGGTACCAGCCCGTATTTTTGCACGGTGGGCCACTCTTTGTAATCGATTAGGTCGATGCCCTGGAGTCCGATGCGCGCGCCTTCGCGGGCCAGGTCGTCGAGGCTCATTTTGCTGTAGCACCAGCGGGCCGCGGATTGTTTCAGGCGGCCTTTCAAGGGAGATGGCTGGGCGTGCAGGGAAGGCAGGGCAGCGGCGGCCCCCGCCAGTTGGAACACGGTTCTGCGGGTCATGACTGAATCATAACCGCAATTCATGGGGCGTGGCGCAAAATGTGGGGCGGGCAATCATGCCGCAGGCGGCTTTCAGCCGGCTGAGCGGGATTTAAAAGTCCCGCCGGCACGCTAAAGCGTGCGCCACGGGTGGTCCTGCTAAGGCGTCGTATTCGTCAGGACGATGACGCTGTCCAACGAGTAATTGACCAGGGCCAAGTCGGGCTTGCCATCCCCGTTGAAGTCGAGCACAGCCATGCCTTGCGGGGTCAGTTGCGAACTCAAAAGGGGAAAGGCGCAGGCCTCGAAGCTGACTGGCTGTGGCGTAAAGGTTCCGTCTCCCCGGCCGGCCAGGATGAAAACCGAATGGGAACCGTAGCTGTATACGGCGATATCCTGTTTTCCATCCGCGTTGAAGTCCGCGACGACCGCCAATTCGGGCTCTCCTCCACCGGCATCGTAGGAAACCGGCGGCTGGAACGTGCCATCGCCGTTGCCTAAGTAGATCGAGACGCTTTCGGTAGACCAGATGGAAACGGCCAAGTCCAACTTTCCGTCTCCATTGAAATCCCCGACCGCCACGCTGGTGGGTGCGGCGGGCGCGTCGAAGACGAACGCCGACCCGACTTCAAAAGTGCCATCCGCATGGCTAAGCAGGACAGAGAGCGTGTAGGTGGAATAGTAATTACTCAGCACGGCCAAGTCCGATTTGCCGTCGCCATTGAAATCGCCGGCCGCTTGATATACAGCCACATCGCCGGCGGTCCGCGGCGGCTGGAAGGTGCCATCCCCATTGCCGAGAAGCAATTTGCCGGAACCGCCGGCGATGCCCGCCAAGTCCGGCTTTCCATCGCCATTGAAGTCGCCAACAACCACGGAAGTGGCAGGGCCGTAGTTAGCGGTCAACTGGAAAGTGCCGTCGCCGTTACCGAGCAGGATGGCGAAGCCGACCGCAAGGTCGAGCTTTCCGTCCAGGTTGAAATCGCCGACCGCCAGAGACTCGGGCACGAAAGGCAGGGAGTAGTTATGGGTCTGGCCACTGGCCAGTATGACGGAAACGGTCTGGGAGACGGAGTTGACCACGGCCAGGTCCTGCTTACCGTCTCCGTCGAAATCGCCGGTTGCCACGGCGGTAGGATTCTTTATGCCTGCCTTGTAGTTAGAAGGATGCTCGAAACCGCCCTGGCCGTTTCCGAGCAGGATCAGAGCCGCGGCGCCGTCTCCCACTGCCAGATCGAGGGCGCCATCGCGATTGAAGTCGGCCACTACCGGAAGGGCCGACGAGACACTGTAAGTCCCCAGGGGCTGAAAAGTGCCATTCCCGAGCCCAAGCAGGATGGAGAGGGTCCCGGAAATGTTGCCGGCGGTATTCGTGCTGCTCACCGCCAGGTCCGGCTTTCCATCTCCGTTAAAATCGCCGACCACGACGCCATACCCTGCTAAAGGGTAGGTCAACGGCGGCTGAAAACTTCCGTCGCCCTTACCGAGCAGGACGGTTATGGCAGAGCCAATCAGTACCAGATCCGGCTTTCCGTCGCTGTTGAAGTCCGCGACCGCAAGCGAATCGTATCCGAAATCGAAGGAGGCCGAGGGGTGAAAAGTGCCGTTTCCATTGCCCAGCAGGACAGTGGCGCCGTTGACAAAGCCCACTGCCAGATCCGGCTTGCCGTCGCCGTTAAAGTCCGCTACAGCCAGGGTGGCCGGCTGCTCGAATGCGTAGGTCCCCTTCCGATTAAAGGTGCCGTCTCCGTTGCCCAGGAAGATGGCTACGCCCTCGAAGTTTCCGGCAAAGATGGCGCCGGCGGCCAGATCCAGCTTTCCATCCCCATTGAAGTCGCCCACGACTAAGGAAGAAGCCGCGAAAACACTAAGCCCTTGAATGGATACGATGGCCGGCTGGAAGGTCCCGTCGCCATTACCGAACAGAATCGAGATGGTATGGGGAGTGAGGCTGGCGACGGCCAGGTCGAGTTTTCCATCGCCATTAAAGTCACCCACCACGACAGCACCGACCTTCGCGCCGACGGCATAGTCGATGGCCGGCCGGAAACCGCCATCGCCCTTACCCAGAAGTATGGAGACGTTGTTCGAATACTCGTCGGCCGATACCAGGTCGGGGTTCCCATCGCCGTTCAGGTCCGCCACGGCAAGCGCCGCGGAGTAGCCCACTTGAAATCCGCGAGGCGCGTTGAAATCCGCCGCGGGCGATAGGCCCGGTGTCGCCAGAATCCACAGCGCGGCTGGCCAGAACCGGCGCAACTTTCGATTCTTCCGCTTGGTTTGCATGACCCCTCTTCCAAACATCACTCAAATGAGTATACGCTCGCCGGGGGACGCACGGATAGCGATTCAGGCACGGGGCTGGGACGCTCCCTTACGGTCGCGGCTCAGCTTAAGCGCGACATAAAAGTGGAGAAGTTGATCCCAATTGGAGCGTCCCAGCGCTCGTCTCCGATTAGAACTCTTGCGCCTCAAACACACTCATGGCGTCACCTTGCTCGGCAACGACGTACTGGATTGCTGCCGAGACGTGGGGCAGCTTCCAAAGCCATCGTGTGCTGCCATGGCGTGCCCATCGTTTTCTGACTGGTTCGTCCAAGCCCATCCGATTTAGATGGCGGCTGGCATAAGCCTTAAAATCGTTCATGATTCGCTCCGGCGGAGCCTCCGCATCCACCACCGTGGGCACATGATTGCTTCGTACGTGGGCCGCCAGCAGCTTCCAGTTGCGATGCGCACATACGACCTGGATCGCTTGCAACACGAGATCACGGCGGATGAGATCCAGGTTGTATGGCGGCTGATCCATGCGTTCTTCCTCGAAGGCGGCACGGGCAAGATGCTCCTCCACAATCGGGGTGCCTGGCGCATTGTGCCAGCGGTCGACGGATCCCGCCGCGTCGCCGTGCAGGCGGCAGCCATAGCATGCAAATGTGATCAGATAGGTCA